>APMI01000134.1_pt1 | contig 83669 bp, 54 predicted proteins | sample 667938 | NCBI WGS metagenome assembly APMI01 (sample SAMN01084076, study PRJNA167559) | wastewater metagenome | biome: Wastewater | place: Denmark: Ejby Moelle, Odense | collected 2011-11-28 | reverse complement strand
GCAATCTACAAGCAGCAAATTGCCAGTGGCAAAATTGAAGTGAAGTAATCCTTCATTTTAAAATATAGCTGATAGCCGTAAGGTTTTGTAACTTTACGGCTATCTGTATTTATGTACATCAGCAACCGCCAAGAACTGAATTCTTTCCTGGAATATCTGAAATTTGAAAAAAGATATTCCCCACTCACAATCCGATCTTACCAGGATGACCTTACTTATTTTTTTGATTACCTGGTAACCAGTTTTGGAGAGTTAAGGTTGGTTGAAATTAAACCTGCCATTGTACGCAGCTGGCTTGCTTCGCAAAGAGATGAGGGGCTTTCGCCCAAAAGCATCAGCCGCCGGATTTCTTCACTTAAATCTTTCTTTAAATATTTATTGCGCCAAGGGATAGTTGAGGTGTCGCCCTTGACAACCATTACTTCTCCCAAACAGAATAAGCGGTTACCTGTTTATGTTGAGCAAAAAGACATTGCTACATTGTTTTCTTATGTTGAGTTCCCTGATAACTGGGAAGGGCAGATGAACAAATTACTGATGGAGCTGCTTTATAGTACTGGAATGCGTTTAAGCGAGCTGATTTCACTTAAAGAAACACAGGTTGATTTTCATAAAAACAATCTTAAAATATTAGGCAAGGGTAATAAAGAACGCCTGGTGCCAATGACAAAAGAACTAAAAGCCGGTCTGGAATCATATCTTAATGAAAAAAGAAGTTTTTTTGATGGGGCAGCATCAACTGATTATTTATTAGTTAATACAAAGGGGAATAAGCTCTATCCAAAGTATGTGCAGCTTGTTGTTAAAAAATACCTGTCATTAATAACTACAATCGACAAAAAAAGTCCCCATGTACTTCGTCATACATTCGCCACTCATTTAATGAATAATGGTGCAGAACTGAATGCTGTAAAAGAATTACTGGGGCACAGCAGTCTTGCTGCCACACAGATTTATACACACAATTCAATAGAGAAGCTGAAAGACATTCATAAAAAGGCTCATCCAAAGGCTTAAACTGTTATTAAAAAATCGGCTGTTGAAATACTAATACACATTAGTGATTTTCATTGACAAATACCTGTTAAAATACATAATTAATCAGCCCAGAAATATTTTGAAAAATGTGATTACTTACGTAACTTGTTATTAACTGGAAAGACGTTACCCAAAATGAAAAACCAGTTCTTTCACATTTTTCTTAACCAACAAAAATTGGAACACTATGAACGTGAAGATCCAAACTGTACGTTTTGACGCTGATGCAAAACTGATCGAGTACGTAAAACAGAGAGTACAAAAACTTTACAACTTCCACGACAGGATTATGCAAGTTGATGTATTTCTGAAATTGGACAATGTAGTTCACAACATTAAAGACAAGGTAGCCGAAATCAAAGTTCATGTGCCAAGACAACAACTATTCGTAAAGCAGACGTCCAAGTCTTTCGAACAGTCATTTGATGATGCTATGGAATCTCTCATCTCACAACTAAAAAGAAAAAAAGAAAAACAATACGATTAATTATCGTTTAAATCCCTCCAAAATGGAGGGATTTTTTTTTAGAGTTATTCAACTTCTTTCCACACAATAAATTTTCTTGTATAAAAATTTTTCCATTTACTGTTTTCCTTTACCTTTGCCTTCCCAAAAAACGGGGGTGCATAGTTATGTGCATTTCAAGTTCTTAGAAATATGGTTTTTACAATACCTGATTTGGTAAGTCAGAAACACTGATTAACCAATGAACGTACAGGAAAAACTAAAATGCCACTTTAGCTCAGTTGGTAGAGCAGCTGATTTGTAATCAGCAGGTCGTTGGTTCGAGTCCGACAAGTGGCTCAGTTAGGGCAGTTTCCAGAGCGGCCAAATGGGGCGGACTGTAAATCCGCTGTCTTTCGACTTCGGTGGTTCGAATCCACCACTGCCCACAACCCGAATTTTAGTTTAACTTTCGGGTTACTTGCGGAAGTAGCTCATTTGGTAGAGCGATAGCCTTCCAAGCTATAGGTGGCGAGTTCGAGCCTCGTCTTCCGCTCAAAAAAGAGAGTTCTTTACATAGGTTGATGTGAATTATTTCACTGAAACTCTACCAGCCGTTGTAGCTCAGTGGTAGAGCACTTCCTTGGTAAGGAAGAGGTCGTGAGTTCAATTCTCATCAACGGCTCTGATTTGAGGAGAAAGTTCTGAATTTGATGTGTGCAAGGCAGTTGCTGAATTTATTTACTGCTGCCAGAAACATATATGGTTGATTTTTTTGTAAACACAATTTAAAACAAATAAGATGTCTAAAGAGACCTTTAAGCGGGAGAAACCCCACGTAAACGTTGGTACAATTGGTCACGTTGACCACGGTAAAACAACTTTGACTGCTGCCATTACCGAAATTCTTGCAAAAAAAGGATTGGCGCAGGCAAAAAAATATGACGAAATTGATGGTGCACCTGAAGAAAAAGAACGTGGTATCACGATCAATACTGCACACGTTGAATATCAAACAGCTAACCGTCACTACGCACACGTAGATTGTCCTGGTCACGCTGACTACGTAAAAAACATGATCACTGGTGCTGCTCAGATGGATGGTGCTATCCTCGTAGTAGCTGCAACTGATGGTCCTATGCCTCAAACAAAAGAACACATCCTTTTGGCACGCCAGGTAGGTGTACCTAAAATTGTTGTGTTTATGAATAAAGTTGACTTAGTTGATGATCCTGAACTGCTTGAACTGGTAGAAATGGAAATCCGTGAACTGTTAAGCTCTTATGGCTTTGATGGTGACAACACTCCAATTGTACAAGGTTCTGCTACAGGTGCATTAGCTGGTGAAGAAAAATGGGTTAAGAAAGTAGAAGAATTGATGGAAGCAGTTGATACTTACATTCCTCTTCCTCCCCGTCCGGTTGATATGCCATTCCTGATGAGTGTTGAAGACGTGTTCTCAATCACTGGTCGTGGTACAGTTGCTACTGGTCGTATCGAGCGTGGTAGAATTAAAGTAGGTGAGCCTGTTGAAATCGTTGGTTTGATGGAACAATCACTCAACTCTACTGTAACTGGTGTTGAAATGTTCAAGAAATTACTTGATCAGGGTGAAGCTGGTGATAACGCAGGTCTGCTGTTACGTGGTATTGAAAAGAAAGATATCCGTCGTGGTATGGTTATCTGTGCTCCTAAATCAATCACTCCTCACACTGAATTCAAAGGTGAAGTTTACGTATTGAGCAAAGAAGAAGGTGGACGTCATACTCCATTCTTCCAAAAATACCGTCCTCAGTTCTACTTCCGTACAACTGACGTAACAGGTGAAGTTAGCTTACCTGAAGGAACTGAAATGGTAATGCCTGGTGATAACACAAATCTTACTGTTACACTTATCCAGCCAATTGCGATGGAAAAAGGTTTGAAGTTTGCGATTCGTGAAGGTGGTCGTACAGTAGGTGCAGGTCAGGTAACTGAAATCTTAAAATAAGAAAGCCCCAACTTCTCTGTAACAGGAGGAAATCTGGAAGCTTAAAATAAAAGCAAAGTACCTTTGGTTTTAAGCCTTAGGTACTTTGCTCTTTAAAAAGTTCTTTAAATCAAAATTCTGTAAAGGAATTTTATTTACGGGCATGGTGCAACGGTAGCATACGGGTCTCCAAAACCTTTGATCTGGGTTCGAATCCTAGTGCCCGTGCTGGTTCTTAAACCGGTTAACGGTTAAACCATTGAAAAATAGTTTTCAGTGGATGATTTGTCAAACAAAAACGTTATGAACAAGGTAACAGCTTACTTCAAAGATTCATACAAAGAGTTACTCGAAAAAGTAACCTGGCCTACTTGGGCACAGCTTCAGCAATCGACAATGATTGTATTGGTGGCTACGCTCATTATTACAGCTGTAATCTGGGTTATGGATTTAGGTATTGCCAAAGTGCTTCAATTCTTTTATTCATTCTTCAAATCTTAATCTGTTATGTCTGAAACAGTGAATGCGGAAACCAGTAAGTGGTATGTGCTTCGTGTCGTAAGCGGCAAGGAGAAGAAGGTAAAGGAGTATCTCGATAAAGAAATAACACGCAACGGTTGGGATAAAGTAGTGAAGCAGGTATTTCTTCCTGTTGAAAAAGTTTATAAAGTTGCCAATGGAAAAAAAGTGGTAAGGGAGCGTAACTTTTATCCTGGTTATGTAATGATTGAAGTGGAAAACGGAAAGATGAGTGATGATATCCGTGAAACAATCAGCAATACCAGTAATGTGATTCATTTTCTTGGAAAGGAAAATCCAATTGCACTCCGTAAAGCTGAAGTAAATAAAATGCTGGGCAAAGTGGATGAAATGGCCGATACTACAAGTATGATAATGAGTGAGCCTTTCATTGTTGGCGAAACAATCAAAATCATCGACGGACCTTTCAACGATTTCAATGGTGTAATTGAAGAAGTAAACGATGAGAAGAAGAAATTAAAAGTGGCAGTAAAAGTATTTGGCCGTGCCACACCTGTTGAATTAAACTACATGCAGGTAGAAAAGATATCATAACAAAAAATATCTTCCATAAAAAAAGTCCTTAGCTATTCAGTTAAGGACTTTTTATTTATACAAAAAGTCAATTATGCCTGGCCTTCTGCAGGAGCTTCTGTTGCTGGAGCAGCAGGAGTTTCAGCTAAAGGTAATTCAACCTGTACAGGAGCTGGTGCTGGTGCAGGAGCTGCTGCTGGTTTTGCTTTAGGGGCAGTTTTTTTCTTTGGAGCGGCTTTCTTTGCGGCAGCTTTTTTGGGAGCAGCTTTCTTAGCAGCTGGTTTTTTAGGAGCAGCTTTTTTCACTACTTTCTTTTTTGCCGGAGCTTTTTTTGCAGCTTTCTTCACTACTTTTTTAATAGCTTTTTTAGCTGCTTTTTTTACCACTTTTTTAGCTGCTTTCTTAACGGCTTTTTTAACTGCCTTTTTTGCTGCTTTTTTCTTAGCCGGAGCTTTTTTTGCTACTTTTTTCTTGATCACTTTTTTAGCGACCTTTTTAGCAGGTTTTTTGGCTGCTTTTTTCTTTGCTTTTGCCATAATAATGAAATGGGTTTTATGAAAAGATGAATCTGAATGAAAAATTAAACCAAATTATTCAGTCAATAAAAAAATATAACTGCAATTTTTAAAATGCCTGTTTTTATGAATGTTTCAGCATTGAAAAGGGTTGTATATTACTTTCAAAATAATCCTTGAAATCCTTTGCAGGTAAGGAAATCAAGCCTACCTTTGCCGTCCCAAAAAGTTCTTTCAGAATTTTATCGTTTGGGAGTTGTGCCAAATGGCACGACGTTATCACCAAAAAACTTTTACAATGGCAAAAGAAATCACAGGATTTGTGAAACTGCAGGTAAAAGGTGGACAGGCAAACCCTGCACCTCCTGTAGGTCCGGCCCTTGGTTCAAAGGGTCTTAACATCATGGAGTTCTGCAAGCAGTTCAATGCAAGAACTCAAGACAAAATGGGAAAAGTACTTCCCGTATTAATCACCGTTTACAGCGATAAGTCTTTCGACTTTGTTATCAAAACAGCTCCGGCTTCTATCCAGTTAATGGAAGCAGCTAAAATTCAAAAAGGTTCAAAAGAATCTAACCGTGTAAAGGTTGGTAAAGTAACCTGGGCTCAGATTGAAGCAATCGCAAAAGACAAAATGCCCGACCTCAACTGCTTTACGCTTGAAAGCGCAATGAGTATGGTTGCTGGTACTGCTCGCAGTATGGGTTTAACTGTTGACGGAAAAGCTCCTTGGGAAAACTAATTATTCACCTTAAATTTTTTTAATCATGGCATTGACCAAAAAAAGAAAAGCAGCACAAGCAAAGGTGGATAATAATAAAATTTATTCCCTTAAAGATGCTTCTACACTCGTTAAAGAAATCAACTGTACAAAATTTGACAGTTCAGTAGACGTTCACGTTCGTTTAGGTGTTGATCCTAAAAAAGCCGACCAGGCAATTCGTGGAACAGTAACATTACCTCATGGTACCGGTAAAACAAAAAGAGTATTGGTACTTTGCACTCCTGATAAGGAAGCTGATGCAAAAGCAGCTGGTGCAGACCATGTAGGTTTGGATGAATTCATTGCAAAAATCGAAGGTGGCTGGACAGATGTTGATGTTATCATCGCAACTCCTGCTGTAATGCCTAAGATTGGTAAGCTTGGTAAAGTATTAGGTCCCCGTAACCTGATGCCAAACCCTAAAACAGGAACAGTAACAAATGATGTTGCTGCTGCTGTAAATGAAGTGAAAGGCGGTAAAATTGCATTTAAAGTTGATAAGGCTGGTATTATCCACGCATCAATTGGCCGTGTAAGTTTTGCTCCTGAAAAGCTGGCTGCAAATACCACTGAATTCTTAAATGCAATCATCAAGGCAAAACCTTCCACTGCGAAAGGAACTTACCTGAAGAGCATTTATATGGCAAGCTCAATGAGCCCTGCTATTGCTGTTGACACAAAATCATTCATGAACTAATCCTTTCAGGGTTATTAAAACTAAAATCATGACGAAAGATCAAAAAAATGAAGTGATTGAAGTGCTGAAAGGCAAGTTCAGTCAATACAATAACTTCTACATTACAGATACTGAATCTTTAACTGTAGAACAAGTAACCAAATTGCGCCGTGCTTGTTTCGACAAAAATGTTGAAATGAAGGTTGCAAAAAATACGCTGATTAAAAAAGCGCTGGAATCTCTGGATGCTGAACGTTACGCTGGTGTTTATGATGCACTGAATAATGTAACTGCATTACTTTTCTCTGAAAATCCAAAAGAGCCAGCTTTAATCATCAGCTCATTCCGTAAGGCAAGCAATGGCGAAAAGCCAGTATTAAAAGCTGCGTTTATTAATGGTGATGTGTATGCCGGCGACAACCAGTTAAAGGCGTTAACACAGATCAAAACAAAGAACGAGCTTATTGGCGAAGTTATTGGTTTGCTCCAGTCTCCTGCAAAACGTGTTATTGCTGCATTGCTGCATAACGCTGAAACAAAAGGAGAAGCTGCAGCTGCTGAGTAATTGCAGTTATTCGATGTAAAAAACAACCAACGCCGATGAGGTTCAAATGCGGCAATAATTTATAACCATCCGCCGGATTCGGTAAGAAAATGAAGGCGGTTAAAAAGTAAAAAAATGGCAGATATTAAAGCATTAGCTGAATCATTAGTAAGCTTAACAGTAAAAGAAGTACAGGAATTAGCAGACGTTTTAAAAGCAGATTACGGTATTGAACCAGCTGCTGCAGCAGTAGTAGTTGCTGCTGGTGGCGAAGGTGGTGCAGCCGCTGCTGAAGAAAAAACTTCATTCAACGTAATCCTGAAAAGCGGTGGTGCTTCTAAACTGAACGTTGTTAAGATCGTTAAAGACTTAACTGGTTTAGGTTTGAAAGAAGCAAAAGACTTAGTTGACGGTGCTCCAAAGCCTGTTAAAGAAGGTGTTTCTAAAGCAGAAGCTGAAGATATCGCAGCTAAGCTGAAAGAAGCAGGTGCTGATGTTGAAATTGCTTAATTCAGTATTTCTTCTGAAATACATTCAACCCCGACCAATGTGTCGGGGTTTTTTGTAAGGCAACGTTTTTGCAGTAATATTTGTCTTTCGGGTGATAACTGTTATTTTGCGTTGAAGTAAATGATGAAATTGAATTACCAGTCAAGTATAAAATATCTTTCGGCATTGATTGTTGCAACATTGCTGTTGTTTGGCAGTGAAGCAAAAGCTCAATGTACAACTCTTGGACAAACACCAGCAACCGCATTTCCTGTTTGTGGAACAAGTGTTTTTTCGCAGGCTAATGTTCCATCCTGCATGAACGGTGAAGTTAAAGTTCCCGGCTGTAATGCCAGCCAGAATACATATTACGACGTAAATCCTTATTGGTATAAGTTTACCTGTTACACTTCCGGAACGTTGGGTTTAACCATTAACCCCATTGACGCAAACGATGATTACGACTGGCAGGTGTGGGATATAACCGGTCTTAATCCAACTGATGTATTCACTAATACGAATATTGTTGTTGTAGCCAACTGGTCGGGATTGAAAGGAGAGACAGGAACAAAATCGAGTGCAACTTCGTTGATTGAATGTGGATCATACGGCACAAGTAACCCACCCAAATACAGCAGACTTCCTAACATTGTTGCCGGGCATACATATCTTTTGATGATCAGTAATTTTTCCAATTCACAAAAAGGGTATCAACTTTCATTTGGTGGGGGTACAGCTGTTATTACAGATCCGAAGGAACCTGCACTGCAACAGGTAAAACCAAATTGCGGTGGAGATGAATTGCGTTTGAAGCTGAATAAAAAAATGAAGTGTTCATCTATTGCAGCTGATGGCAGTGATTTTGCACCAATCAACGGAGTGGTAACGGCAACAGGTGCAAGACCAATTGGCTGCAACAGCAGTTTTGAAACCGATTCTGTTGTAATTACCTTATCTCAACCTTTGCCTCCCGGCAGTTATTCACTGCATTTAAAAAATGGGAGCGATGCGAATACAATTCTTGATCTCTGCGACAGGGCCATACCTACAACTGATGCAGCTGATTTCACCATTCTTGCTTTACAGCCAACAAAACTCGATAGCCTCGTACCTGTAACCTGTGCGCCAACGTCAATCAGGTTTGTGTTTTCAAAACTGATTAAATGCAGTTCAATCGATCCTTCAGGAAGTGATTTCTCTATTGCTGGAACTTATCCTGTTGCTATTACCGGTGCAAAAGGCAATTGTAATACGGATGGACTTACTTCTGATATTGTTGTTTCATTTGCCCAGCCATTGCAAAATGCAGGAACTTTTGTTGTTTCATTAAAGCCGGGTTTTGATGGTAATACAATTATTGATGAGTGTAATCAAAACACCCCTCCTTCGCAGATGACATTCTCTGTTCAGGATACGGTTAATGCTGATTTCAATTATTATGTGTATTACGGTTGTGTTGCTGATACAATTGTGTATGCGCATCCAGGGGGCAATGCTGTCAACAGCTGGTTATGGAATTTTGGAACAGGTGGTAACGCAACCAATCAAACAGAAGAAGTATTTTATAAAACGTTTGGTAATAAGAATACGACTTTGATTGTGTCAAATGGTTTTTGTAAAGACACCGTTAGTAAATCAATTTACTTAGATAATTTTCTGCAGGCATATTTTACCATTGACACATTCAATTGCCCGAACGAACCTGTTTACATAACTGGCGTAGATTCAAGCGAAAGGCCATTAACCTATTTCTGGAATTTTGGTGATGGACAAACAAGTACTGATGAACAACCACAGTCGCATATTTTTCCATCTACATTTACTGATGCCAAATACACGGTTACGCATACAATTACAAATGATCTCGGATGTACAAGCTCTTACCAGAAAATAATCACAATTGTAAAAACCTGCCGTATTGATGTGCCCACTGCTTTTACACCTAATGGTGATGGTTTGAATGATTTCTTCGGGCCGATGAATGCGGTAAAGGCTGATAATTTTATTTTCAGAATTTATAACCGTTGGGGACAGATGATTTTTGAAAGTCACAACTGGCTTGATCAGTGGGATGGAAAATACAAAGGCATTGACCAGGAATCGACAACTTACGTTTGGCGTTTAACATACATTGATAAAGACACAAAGAAAGCTGTTGAACGCAAAGGAAATTTTGTTTTGATCAGGTAACGATCAGAATTTGCTGGCCGATGATTTGTTGATCTTCTTTACAATTTTTCTTGCTCTTGAATGAAAGGCTGCTGTTTCATAGTCCCATCTTTCTTCTATTACAACAAGTAATTCGTTATTGATTTCAGGATAAATTTTTGCAAGCTTTTCAAGGATGGATAATGAAAATGCTTTTACAGCAATCGCTTCGTTTACATCAGCAATAAAGCTGAAACAGATATCCATTACTTCGCCATGTAAATTTTCCGGTATTGGAACTTCCTGCAAAAAGCGGACGATATTTCTTTTTACTGCATTGTGAATTTTTTCTTTGTGCAGTGTTTCAACTAAAACCTGCATGTGTTTTTTTACAAGCTGTGGATGTGCTGAAGCAATATAACTCAGCGGCCAGCCTGCACGTTGTGTAACACGGTATTCATCATTTAAAAAAAGGTTGACAAGTTCATCAAATCTTTTTTGCGAACTGCCAATCCATGCAATGATTTTATTGGTTTGTGTTTTTGAATGTTCTGCTAATATTTCTTCACGCAGGTTCATGCATTTTTTATTGCAGCCAGTTCAGTTAACGTTTTCCTGATTTCATCAGCATCTGCAATCACCGTATTCAGCTCTTCTTTCATTTGCTGATTGATATAATTCATTTTTGAATGCAATGCTGTTCTTGCTGAAGTATGAAATTCAATTGCACCAGTTTGCATTGCAAGCGATGTAATATTATTGCTTCGTACACCACTGCCAGGCATAATAATTAAACGACCATCAGCTGCTTTTACCAATTGAGTAAGCATATCAGCACCTGCTGTAACATTGGGTGTAAGACCAGAAGTAAGGATGCGTTCGCAACCAATTTCAATAACTGTTTCAAGCGCTTCAAATGCATCTCTTGTTCTGTCGAATGCTCGGTGAAATGTTACACCAAGAGGATAAGCCAGTTCAACCAATTCGGCATTTCTTTTTTTATCAACAGTGCCATCAGTATTCAGCATGCCAATCACTACTCCGTCGCAACCAACTTCTTTGCAGCGTAGCACATCGGCTTTCATTGCAGCAAATTCATCATCACTGAATAAGAAATCACCACCTCTGGGTCTGATCATTGCATACAAATCAATTGTTACAAGCTCTCTTGCTTTCTTTAAAAAGCCATACGATGGTGTAGTTCCACCATCAGCAGGATTGTCACACAATTCAATGCGGTTGGCACCACATTGCTGAATAACGGAACAGCTTTCGAGGTTAAAAGCAATTACTTCTAATTTGCAACTCATTTAAACCAGCTTTGTGATGTGATACTTTCTTCTTTTTTCTGACTGCGGATAGCCATTGTAAATTTCTGCATAACTGAATAGCAACCGTATTCACCTTTTTTGTTTAATGCAATAAAACCAACCTGTACGGTCTTTGCATTAATGCCATTATTTTTTACGATTCTCCTTACAGCTTCTTTACATGCAGCCTCAGGACTTTTTCCTTGTCTCATCATTTCAACAACTGTATGCGAACCACAAACTTTCACTACTTCTTCACCAACACCTGTTGAAGCAGCAGCACCAACTTCATTGTCAACAAATAAACCTGCACCAATAATAGGAGAGTCGCCAACACGTCCACGCATTTTGTAAGCCATACCACTTGTGGTACATGCTCCGCTTAAATTACCATCAGCATCAAGTGCAATCATACCAATTGTATCGTGGTTGAGCATTGCAACCGGCCATGGGTAAGGCAATGGTTCGTTGTTTTTTTCAAGAATTTTTGGAATGGTAAGCGGATCGTATTTTGAAGTTTTCAACCATTCTTTCCATGCTTTTTCACTTTCAGGCGTTAACAGGTTTTCCATTTTAAATCCTTTGCTTAATGCAAACTGCAAAGCACCTTCGCCAACCAATTGCACGTGTGGTGTTTGTTCCATTACCAATCGTGCAACCTGTATCGGATGCATAATATGTTCCAGCGCCATCACTGCACCGCACTGGCCTTTTTCATTCATGATGCAGGCATCAAGTGTTACCTTTCCATCACGATCAGGCAAACCACCATAACCAACGCTTACATCATGCGGGTCAGCTTCAGGAATCATTACACCGGCTTCTACGGCATCAAGAGCCTTACCGCCTTTGCTTAAAACTTCCCATGCGGCTTTGTTGGCATTCATATTTTGTGCCCAAGTGGAAAGAACAATTGGTCCTTTACTTACTGCCGGGCCGGCACTGATATTTTTTACGGATAATAATGCAGATGAAAGTCCTGCAAGCTGGATAAAATTTCTTCTGTTAAGCATAATTGACAAGTGAGTGTGAAATGAGAAGTGAATGTAAGATGATTTTTTTCATCATTGATTAAACCTTCTTTAAAAAAACAGGTCTTTATAAAAAATGCCGCTTATTAAAGCCGTCATTCAAAACCAGCTACCACGAAAACTATGTTATGGCCGTTTCTAATCTGAAATGAACCCCTATGATATTGATCTCTTCCCCTATAGCAAGGTGGTACAGAAATGTATCGCCTTTTTTATTTGTTTAATGTATTCTGTCGCCTCTTACTTCCAACCGGTGCATCAGTTCTTTTTCAAACTGCAGCCATTCTTTCCAGCGTTTACGCACTTTTGTTTTAGGTAGATAATACTCAGCCATTGTAATAAAGAACGTGTAATGGCCTGCTTCGCTTTCCATAAACTTGCGGTAGAACTTCCTTAGATAGGCATCATTAAGCCCTTCACTAAGCCGCTTAAAACGTTCACAGCTTCTTGCTTCAATAAGTGCCATAATCAGCAAATCATCCAGAAAGCGATCATCGGGATGACCACCTTTCTTTTTGAAATTCATCAGCTCATTTACATACGCATCTTTGCGCTGCTTGCCCAGCTTCAGTCCCCTTCGTTGCAGTTCTTTCAGCACCATTCTGAAATGCGACCATTCTTCCGATACAATTGGTGCCACTTCTGTAATCAGCTTTTCATACTGGCTGTGCCGTTGAATAATTGAAATGCAGGTGGTGGCAGCTTTCTGCTCGCAGTAAGCATGGTCGGTCAGAATTTCTTCCAATGATAATTCAGTAAGATCAACCCACCTGGGATCGGTAGGGAGCTGAAGGCCAAGAATGTTTTTTACGTCAGTTGTTTCCTGTTGCATAAGCAAAAATAAAAAGGACACCCAAAAATAGGATGTCCTTTGACATGAGAAAAAAAACCAGGTTTTTTGATCGGGAACAAATCAATATGTTGCCGGCGAGCTTAAGGTTTAATTGTTAATGCTAACAAACCAGCTATACAAATAGAAGAAAGTTTTCAGTACGGGACAATACCACAATAAGGGTATGCCGGAAGAGGGTATAAACGATTGTTGAAAAGATTTGATGGCAATCAGCAATTTTCTTTAATTTCCCGAATTATACTATTCACTATGCGATTGTTACCGTTTTTATTATCATCGGCAGTAACTGCCGGATTGGTGTTTGCACTGAATACTAAAATCGGGCCCATGCCTCCTCTCGGAAAATTCCTGAGCCCGCAACATGGTTTCTGGCAAAATGCCGAACCCGTTAATAAAAGTTATAATGAGGAATTAAGTTTTCCCGGTTTAAAAGATGCAGCCAGTGTTTATTTTGATGAACGACTGGTGCCGCATGTGTTTGCACAAAATGATGATGACCTTTATTTTATCCAGGGCTTTCTGCATGCAAAATTCCGCTTGTGGCAAATGGATTTTCAAACAGAAGCAGCTGCAGGAAATGTAAGTGCAATCATTGGAGATAAAGCAATCCAGTACGACCGTGAACAACGCAGGCTGGGAATGGTATATGCTGCTGAAAGAGCAATTGAGGAAACAAAAAAAGATCCACAAACAACAGCTGCTTTTGCAGCTTATGAAAAGGGAGTGAATGCATACATCAGCATGCTTACTGAAAGTTCTTTACCACTTGAATACAAACTTCTTGATGATCACCCAAGACAGTGGACAAACCTGAAAACTGCTTTGCTGTTGAAGATGATGGCGAAAATGCTTTCATCAGGTACTGAAAATGATTTGCTGAACACCAATGCAAAAAGTTTATTCAGCATGGATGAATTTAAAATGATTTATCCGCAGGTAAATGATTCGCTTGAGCCAATTGTACCAAAAGGAACGGTGTTTGAAAAACCGGGTATTGTTCCGGTTAAACCTTCAACTGCCGATTCTCTCTACTTCGGTAAAAAAGATACGGTAGCATACAGTGAAGTTTCAAAGCCCGATAAAAATAACGGCAGTAATAACTGGGTGGTTGCAGGATCAAAAACAAAAAGCGGCAGCCCTATTTTGTGTAACGATCCGCATCTTGAATTGTCCTTTCCTTCCATCTGGTACGAAATACAATTAACATCACCGGGCAACAATGTGTATGGTGTTTCATTACCGGGAACACCGTTTGTAATTATTGGTTTTAACGACAGCATTGCATGGGGTGTTACCAATGCACAGCGTGATGTAAAAGATTATTACGAAATAAAATTCAAAGACAAAACCAAACAGGAATATTGGTTTAATGGTGCATGGACAAAAGCAGAACAACGTGTTGAACATATTAAAGTAAAAGGTGGAGCCGATTATTTAGACACAGTTGCATACACTGTATTTGGCCCCGTAATGTTTGATGAAAGTTTTTCAAACGAACTGTCGCATCAAAAAAATTATGCCATTCGCTGGGTGGCGCATGATCCCAGTAATGAAGGAGGAGCTATTTACAAATTAAACCGGGCAAATAATTATGCGGAATATGAAAATGCAATACGCACTTTCCAATGCCCCGGACAGAATTTTGTATTTGCATCTAAAACAGGCGATATAGCCATCTGGCAACAGGGAAAATTTCCTGCACGCTGGGATGGTCAGGGATTGTTTGCAATGCCCGGCGAAGACAGCAGTTATATGTGGCAGGGATTTATTCCGCAGCAGGAAAATCCGCACAGCAAAAATCCTGCACTTGGTTTTCTGCATAGTGCAAATGAACGTGCGGCCGATTCAACTTATCCTTATTTTATTCCCGGCAATTATATCATTCCAAGAGGTATCAGGATTGTGAACCGCTTGAAAGAAATGAATGGAATTACTGTGGAAGATATGATGAAACTGCAGTACGATTACTTCAATGTATTTGCAGAAGATGCACGTAGTATTTTGCTGAAGTATGTGAAAGAAAATGAACTGGATGCCAATGGAAAAAAATATGTTGACATGGTGAAGAACTGGGATTTGCAGGCATCGCCTAACTCAACCGGCCAGACAGTTTTTCAAACCTGGTGGGATAGTCTTGAAGTGGAAATATGGAAAGATGATATTACGAGAGTAAAGCCTGCAGCGAACTGGCCTGAATCACAAACATTGATGGAGCTGCTGAAAAAAGATTCAGCCATGAAGTTTATCGATAACATCAACACACCACAGAAAGAAACCTTGTTTGATGTGGTAACTTCAGCAATAAAGAAAGCATCAGCCGATTTGCAGAAAGAAGAAACTGCTGGTAAGCTTGAATGGACAAAACATAAAGATCCAACGATCTATCATCTTCTGAAAACAATTCTGCCTTTTGCCCGTACTGGTATTCCGGTTGGTGGTAATGGTGATATTGTGAATGCTGTTACAAAAAGTCATGGTCCAAGCTGGCGTATGATTGTGCAGCTTACAGCGCAAACAGAAGCGTATGTTGTTTATCCCGGCGGACAGGTTGGTAACCCCGGCAGTAAATATTACGATCAGTTTGTTGACACATGGGCACAAGGGAAATATTACACTGCATGGTTTATGAAGAAAGGTGAAGAAAAAGATGCAAGAGCAAAATGGACAATGCAGTTTAAAAAGGGATAATGCAAACTCCGTTAGTGGTTGAACCCTGATCGGAGTTAATTGAATCAGATTAAAATGAAATTCTAAATAAGATCAAATGAAATTTATTGTTGCTTTTATACTTACTGCTTTATTAAGTTATGCTGCTGCTCTTTATTTTCCCTGGTGGAGTATTGCAGTAGCTGCATTCGTTGTTGCGGCACTTGTTCCGCAAAAGCCTTTTAAAGCTTTTCTCTCCGCATTTCTTGCAGTGTTTCTGTTATGGGCCATACTTGCTTTTATTATCGATGCAAATAATGATCACCTCTTATCCGGAAAAATATCACAGCTGTTGCTGAAAGTAAAGTCTTCGTTGCTGATGATTGCAATTACTGGATTTGTTGGTGGTTTAACGGCAGGCTTTGCTGCTTTGTCAGGTTCGTACCTGCGTAAAAGCAATTAACAGATTTTAATAATTGCTAACATTTGGAGAATTATTTTCGCATTGTATGACCAGGTACATTGCACTAACTATCCTGCTGTTTTCTTCCATGCAAGCATGGGCAGCAAAACTGTCGGGAACAGTCACTAACCAAAAAGGAGAAACACTTCCTTTTTCTTCCATTACAATTAAAGGATCTGCTGAAGGTACTTCAGCAAACAACAAAGGATATTTCAGTATTCATTTGTCGCCCGGAACTTATACCATTATCTGCCGCCATGTAGGTTATCAGCGGCAGGAAAAAACAATAACCATTGATGAGAAAGATGCAGAGTTGAATTTTATTCTTGTTGAACAGCAGGTAAGTCTCAGCGAAATTGTTGTAAAATCGGGTGATGAAGATCCGGCTTATGCCATCATCAGGAAAGCCATCAAAAAACGAAAAGAATATTCGCAGGAAAATAATTCTTACCAATGCGAAGTGTACAGTAAAGGAACCATGAGTCTTCGCAATTATCCAAAGAAATTCATGGGCGAAACAGTTGACTTTGAAGATGGTGATACCAGTAAAAAGAAAATGATTTTTCTTTCTGAAACTGTTTCACGGATTTCAGTTGATAAACCCAATAAAACAAAAACGGAAGTCATCAGTACAAGAGTAAGCGGACAAAGTGACGGCTTTGGTTTTGCCGGCGCTTCGTTTATTTCTTTTTATGAAAACAATATACAGCTCAGCAAAGCACTTAACCCAAGAGGTTTTATTTCGCCGATAGCTGATAACGCACTTTATTTTTACCGCTATAAATACGAAGGTGCTTTTTCAGAAGAAGGGATGCTGGTAAACAGGATTAAAGTTATTCCCAAACGTGCATACGAGCCTTGTTTCAGCGGTTATATCAATATTGTGGAAGATGACTGGAGCATTCACAGTATTTCATTATTGCTTACCAAAGAAAGCCAGATGGATTTTGCAGATACATTACGTATTGAACAGCTTTACCAGATGAAGGGACATGAACAATGGGTGCCGCAAAGCCAGGTGCTTTATCCCGCTGTGAAATTTTTCGGTTTCGATGCGTATGGTGTATTTGGTAATGTGTACATTAACTTTAATTCATCACCTGCATTTTCAAAAAATGATTTTGGTTCAACGATTTTAAAATATGCGGAAGGAAGTAATAAAAAATCTGTTGCATATTGGGACAGCATCCGTCCATTGCCATTAACAACTGATGAACAAAAGGATTATCATAAGAAAGATAGTCTTGAACAGCAGCGGAAAGATCCGCATTATCTTGATTCACTCGACAGGGTCAGCAATAAACTAAAGTTCAATGATCTGTTGCTTACAGGTAAAACCTTCAGGCAACAATCAAAAAAACAAAGTTTTGGCTTTTCACCTTTGTTAACTTCTGTTCAGTTTAATACGGTTGAAGGATTGGTTCTTGATATGCCTTTGAATTATCAAAAGCAGTTAGGTGAACGTAAAACCATCCAATTCATTCCGCACCTGCGTTATGGTTTCAGCAGCAAAACTTTTTATGCTTGGGGTACAGTCCGTTACCGTAAAGGACAAAATTATTTTTCAGATTTTTCGGTGAGCGGAGGTAAGCGTGTATTTCAACTTAATAATGAAAACCCGATTGATGCCTACCCGAATACCATATCAACACTCTTTTATAAAAACAATTTCATGAAATTGTATGCAGCAGATTATGCAAAGCTTGCAGTTAGTAAGGGTGTTGGTGCCGGTGTTACATTATCGGGTAAGTTTGAATTTCAGAACAGGCAGCCACTTGCAAATACAACAAATTACAGCTGGAGTAAATCAACAAAATCATATAGCCCGAATTATCCTGTTGAACTTACTTCTTCTTCTTTTCTTCCGCACCAGGCAAGTATGCTGACATTTGGATTGAATTTTCAACCGGGTGCAAAGTATATTGAATTCCCCGACAGGAAAATAAACATCGGTTCCCGTTGGCCTGTATTGAACCTGCAATACAAAAAGGGAATTAAGAACCTGCTGGGCAGTGATGTGGATTATGATTACTGGCAATTATCTGTTCGTGATAATTTAAACCTGAAAGTAGCTGGCGAAATTCAGTATCATGTTTCAACAGGTGGATTCTTAAATGCAGATCATGTAGAAATACCCGACATGAAACATTTCGCAGGAAACAGGTTGATTAATGCAGGCGATTTTTTAACAGTATTTCAGCTTCCACAATATTACCAGTTCAGTAATACGGAAAAATTACATGCTGCATTTTTCTCCGAGTATCATCTCAACGGATTTCTTACAAATAAAATTCCCGGTTTAAAACAGTTAAACTGGCATTTGGTAACAGGAGTGGCTGCACTGCAACTTTCAAACAAATCCTATGCAGAATGTCATGTTGGTTTGGAAAATATTTTAAGAATCTTCCGTGTGGATGTGGTTGCAGGTTATCAGCAACATCTTCGTCCGCAATATGAAATTAGAATCGGAACGAAGATGACGATTTCTTCCATGAATGATTAAGCCTGTTGATTGCTGCCGTTTTCTGAGGCTTTCTTATCTTTGCCACGCTTTAGAATTTTGCCCAACCTGCAATTGGGGTTCAAAGCATTAACGAACTAAAATTCAGAAACAATGGCACAACTGCACAACCGCATCTCCCGCAGGGAGTTGAAGGAGCGTATTCAAAACGATTCCACTCCACGTACAACCATTTCATTTTACTGTTACTTTAAAATTGAAGAGCCGAAAGCCTTTCGTGATGAACTGTACAAACAGTTTACTGAATTGGGTGTATTGGGCCGGATTTACCTGGCACATGAAGGAATCAATGCACAAATAAGTGTACCCACGGAAAATGTGGATGCATTCAAAAAACAACTTTATGCTGTGAAGGAACTGGATGGACTTCGATTGAATATTGCGGTGGATGATGATGGCAAAAGTTTTTATGTGCTGGATATAAAAGTGCGCAATAAAATTGTGGCTGATGGAATTGAAGATCCGGCTTTTGATATGGCCAACAAAGGAAAGTATGTAAATGCAGAACAGTTTAATGTACTGACGGATGATCCAAACACAGTTGTAATTGATATGCGCAATCATTACGAGTATGAAGTGGGGCATTTTGAGAAAGCCATTGAAATCCCCAGCGATACATTTCGTGAGCAGTTACCCATGGCTGCAGAAATGATGGAGGCTGATAAAGAAAAAAACATCATCATGTATTGCACAGGTGGCATACGTTGTGAAAAAGCGAGTGCATACATGCTGCACAAAGGTTTTAAAAATGTATTTCACCTGGAAGGCGGTATTATCAATTATGTAAACCAGGCAAAGGAAAAAGGCTTGCCGGTGAAATTTCATGGAAAGAATTTTGTGTTTGATCAAAGGCTGGGAGAGAGGGTGACAGAAGAAATTATTTCACGCTGCCATCAATGTGGTAAGCCCGCCGATACACATGTGAACTGTGCCAACGATGCCTGTCACCTGTTGTTTATTCAATGCGATGAGTGCCGTGAAAAAATGGAAGGAACCTGCAGTAATGAATGTAAGGAATTCATGTACCTACCGGAAGAAGAACAAAAGCGTTTACGCAGCGGTATTGATAAAGGAAGAAATGTTTTTAATAAAGCCAAATCAAGACTGAAGGATTTGAATTTTGGGTCGGCTCATTAACGTAATCTGAACTTCTTTATGCTTATTTGGTCGAACAACTTTCACAATAAATAGTTCTGAAAATCTTATTATCAAGGAGTTGAATGCTTGCGCCGCCTTTGTCATTGGGTTTAAAAAAATTACAAAATCTTTTCAAATTTAAATTTTCAGCATTCAAAATTGCTTTTTGAAATTTTTCGCTGGAAAAATTTTCTGGATGATAGAATTGGAGGTTGATATAGTAAAAAAGTAAATCTTCATTTACATTTATTTTGTCTATTCTTGAGTCTACTAAACTTTCTGCCCAATTAAATTGCGAATAATAAGCAAAATATTTTGCAAGAGCATAAATGTCTTCATCGGTTAGATTGAGAGACTGGTAAGTTTCTTTTATAAATTGAAGGGCATTGTCCTTTTCTTCATATTTACCTTTTGAATAGCAGTAGTTGCTTAATAAAATGTGATAATTTATTAAAAGCCGTTTTACTAATGATTGGTCAATGCCTTGAACAGGGAGATTGCTGATATATTCTAATAAATTGTTTGGGATGATAGAATTTGAATCATTATTCCATTGGTGAAGAGTTATTGCAGAAATGTTGTAGTTGATATGTCCGGTGTCGTTAGTAAGTTTCTTAAGTTCGTTAAGTTTTTCAATAACTTCTTCTTCAGGTGTTTGATTGAGGTCGTATTCATAAACTTCTTTGTCATTTAGTAATTGTACATTTTCTTTTTCAAATGGTATCTCTAATTGATTTAAATAATCGTTTGGTAGTTTGTTGTCGTATATCCTTGCTGCAATTTCTTTTAATATAACTCTTGCTTTGTTAATATTTTTATTTCTGATTGCTAAATCAAAACTGTCTACAATGTCATTGTTCTTTGTTTTCGAGTATTCGTTTTTTGGAGAAACATACAGTGTTATAATTGCTTTTCTTTCCTTGATGAAATAAGGTTCAAGTTTTTTTGAGAATCCGGTGTCCAATAATTTATTTTTAATTTCTGATTTTGATAGAGAAAGAAGATATTCATATTCTGTCCCTCTTATATCTGTAAAAAAGTCAACCCAGTTTTCTGATGCTATAATACTGGATTGTTTAATCTCCGGAGTGCGTGTGCTGATTTTTTCAATAATTCCTTCAGCTCTTTTGTTCATTAAATAAACATTAGTCTTCAATGATCCTTCAATTGATGCATATGATCTGATTTCAATTCTGTTAATGATGAAGTTTCTTAAATCAAGTGAATCAATAATTTGATTCAGCACGGATTCTTTAAAAGAATATTTGTTTTTTGAGAATAATATTGCTGTTTGAAATTTTTTCTGATAATGAAAAATGCCTGTCTGTGTGTTATTAGGATTTATCAATGAATCAGTATAAAAGCCCATTGGCAAAATAGACCAGGTTGACCTGGGAATATTAATGAATTTTTGATAATAGCATACAATGTTGCCATTTAAGATTGCAAGATTTCCTTCAATTTCTTTGTTTAATAGTGATTTTGGTAAATGGCCGACTTTGAGAAGAATTGCTCCATTGTCAAGAAATTTTAAATTGGCATCAAAGTTTTGTTTGTACAGGGGGGCAAGTACAATACCTTTAAATAACCCATTTCCGTTAATATCCTCTGTATTGCATTTGTACTTTTCTTTTGTGATAACATCTATTGTAATGCCATTGGCGTATGAAAAGATTTTGTCGAACCATTCTTTATTTGAAACTATTAAATAAACATCTCCATTTTCAAAAAAATCGATTCCGAAAAGAATCTCTTTTGGTTTTGAGTTAATAATGCTTTTTAACTGATAGCAATATTTTCCATCTCTACCATCTTGTAATTCGTAAGGTTGCTGTGCTGAAACATATGAGAGCTGAAAATAAAATAATAATAGAAGAATACTTTTCATAATAGGAAAGTTACACAAAAGTAATGTCAGAGTTAAGTTACTACCTCACCCAAACTACATACACCAGCCACGCCAAAATCAAACCTGCTGCTGCAATCACTAATCCGTTTAATCGTTTGCGTTTGATATAAAGTATGAGAATAATTCCGGTAAGTGAAACAAGCGACATCAGTATGGCTGATACATCAATCAACACACTCCAGCCACTGCCACTATCCCTGCCTTTGTGCAAATCATTCAGTATGCCAATAACTCCTGCTTTTGTAATTGTTGCTTCATAGTCTCCGGTGCTCCGGTCTATAAACACATCAGCACCATAACCCGGTCCCCTGAAAGATGCACTCACCTGCGAATCATCAATTCTGAATTCGTTTAATGCAGCTTTAATGTTAAGTGTTTTGCGTAGCTGTTCAACTATTTCGAGTTTTTTGATTGCATTCGTATCGGGAACATTAACCCATGCAGGATCAACCTTACCTTTTTCGTTAAACGATTTTAATTCGCCTGCAAAATAATCGGGATGATTTAAGGTTAACCCTGTTACTGCAAAAAAGAAAACGATGGCAAAACTGATCATGGATACATAAATATGCAACCATCGTGAAAGTTGTGCAATGCTGCGGTTCAACTTCATTACGCTTATTTTTTCTTGTATTCGAGTGAAACGGATTCAATCTCAGCTTCGCCTTTCAGCGTGAACTGTTGTGCACTTTCGTTGCAGTTGATTTCCTGGTGCAGCAAATCATAACCACCATGCTCACGGGCAGCCTCAAAGTAAATTGTATATGTGCCGGGTTTCAGCACTTTGCCTTTATCATCTTTTCCATCCCATTTCAATGTGTATTTGCCGGCAGAACGTGTTGCACCTGTAACAGAATAAAACACATTCATATCAGTTGCAAATGCATCATTGTTTTTGCGGTACCATGCTCTTAAATCATGAAGCCAGCGTGGTTTGTTATACCATAATGCAATGTTGCGTACCGTATTTCCATCTTTATCTTCAACCCATACAGCAACAAACGGACGCTTTGCAAATCCCTGTTGTTGTGCAAGGTTTAACGTAATCAGTAATTCATTTTTCCAGTCTTTCTGATTTTCTGTTAATACTGTTGTTGAAACAGCATGCTTAATCTGCAATGATTTCCATCCATTACTTTCAATACGTTCGCCTGTTTTTGTAATCAGCAAATATTCAACGCCCGGTATTGTTGCCGCAAGGGTAATACATTCTGCAGGTGTGAGCACATTAAATGCAGTTGCCAACGCACCCGCATCGGTTGCAGATGGAGCGACAACAGTTGAACTGATAATTTCACCGGATGGCTTACCTGTTCTTGGATCAACAATATGTGAATACCAGTTACCATTAATCAATTCACCACGGCGGTAGTTGCCGCTTGATGCAACAGCTTTGTCAGTAACAATTATCTGGTCAACTGGTGCATCGTTTTCGGCATTGGCTTTGGGATCGCTGATCCACACATTTTCATTAATGTTGCCATCAATCACCATATCGCCGCCGATGTTTACAATCAGTCCATTGATTTTTGCAGCTGACTTTGCTGCATTTACAGACGATTGAATAATGTATGATTTAGCAAATGAATTTAATTTCAGCGGAGTGGTGGTTAGATGAGTTGCTGTTTGATTGGCCTCATCTAAAATCCAATGTTTTTGCTGCACCTGAGCCACAGCATTGTTCAATATTTGTTGAGAAGGTAACTGCTGGTTGGCGGCTGCCTGCTTCCAGATTTTTGAAATCAGTTCGGCCGAAGCATCAAGTGCTCCGTTGGTTTGCTGGTGCCATTGATCAAACAAACTTAATACAGTAAATAAATCTTTTGAAACGTGTACGGGTTGATTGATGGTGCTGAACCATTTGCTGAATTCACTGTTGGCATCATAACCGCTCAGGATTTTTGACAAACGATCAATCTCTGCCAATGCGGCTTTTTCAGCTATTGCAGCCTGTTTTTCAGAAAGGGCTGATACTTTTAATTCCATTGATGTGCCCAATACGTTTTCGTAATGTGCGACATATGAATGTGCCTGCTTTTCATTGCCTGCTTTTGGAATGTTGAATGCTGTAACAAGAACTGATACTGCCAAAATAACTGCCGGATAAACGATTGATTTCATAATTGCGTGAAGAGTGATTTCTGATAAATGTAATTGATATTTTGATTAGACGATAAAACGGGTGGAAAACTTACGGGTAAGGCCATTCTTTATTTGAAAAAGCGGATCAGGTCATTGAACTGATTCGCTTTCAATATGGAAGAGTTTAATAAAGAATCTGTACTTTTTACTGAATTACAATCTTTTCTGTCCGGCTGTTTTGTTTTTGACTTATGCGGATATAGTAAACACCACTTTTTAAATTTTGCAGATCAACAGGAATCGAAAGATTGTTATTAGCAACTTTATTGAAAGGTTTTGAAAAGATAACCCGTCCATAATTATCAGATAAAGTCAGCTCAAATTTCCCTGAAAGTTCTCCACTGATTAGAACCATCGCCTGGTTTCTTGCAGGGTTCGGGGCAAGAATCAGGTTTACTTTGCTTCGTGAAATATTTCTGACTGCTGTAACAACAGGATTATCTACGATTGTTGTTACAGTTGTATTGGTAAGTACGGGCAGATTGTAATCAAAATAAATAGCAGCTGTATTTTTAATTTGCGAGTTGGTTGTAAGTGTGTTTTTGGGTTTGATTTTAAAAGCAATAAAACCATGACTTAGTAATTCATTATGAAAGCTATCAACGAGTTTTATATTGTCGAACGTCCACATTAATTTGTTTCCATCCTTAATCGAAAGATTATAAGCATGACTGCTGCCAATCATCTGAAAGCTTGGCCAGTCGAGATTAGCATCCAATGTATCAGCCAGAACTACTTTAAAAGCAGTGTCATTGCCAGTGTTTTGAAAGCGAATAAAATAATTGATGTATGAACCATTGTTTACATCCTGGATTGGCATTGCACCTGCATAATTTTCCTGTTTATCATTAGGGTCATATGATGCAACTATTCTTTGTTTAAGGATAGAAGTATCATTCCCCGGAGTAAGATCATTATTAACGGGTAAAATAACTGCACTTAATTTAAGCGTGTCGTTTATATTGGCAATTGGAGATGCAGCAGTTTTTAAAGAAATAACAATGGAAGTTGTGTCCATTGGTTTTAGGTTGATGTAATCCCAAACCAAGGTGTCTCCAATAATAGATGATGTAGCAGGAAATGCAGAAACAAAACTTGTACGGCTATCTTTTATTAGTTTAACACTACCATTAGTAATTGTAGTTGTGCCGATATTTTTGTAATTGATTACATAAGTCGAATTAAATCCGGGACGGGCTGCTAAGGTTGGAAGTAAACTTAACGATAAATCTTCTTTGTCTGCTATAGGTTGTACAGCGAAACTGAATGTGTCGACATTAAAATAAGTTGTAAATGTTGAATTACGGGTTGGTAGTATAACAGTATAATAGGGATTAACTAATTGAACAGTTGAGATATAGGTGCCAGTATCAGTCTCAAAATAAAATGAACCACTACTTGAGTTGCTACTATATATTTCTCCATTTTTAACTGTATTTACAAAGGCATTTGTGAATACGGGCTCATTACTATCTCTTGAGCCATTTGCATTTTCATCTAAAAATAAACTTCCTTTAATCGTATTATAAGAACCGGTTTTGATAAGAAATAAATCATATTTGAACTGAGTATTTCGGTAAACGTTCCCAGTTGAAATATAAGTGCTGTCATTAGCTAATATTATGCCATTTAGCCCAGAAGTAGAATCGGTATCATACCTTTTTCTCCATAAAATATTGCCAGCGAAATCAATACTTAATAACCATGCTTTGTTAGTGAACTGTTGGTTTAAAGCAGTTCCACAAAGAACATAGCCATTTTTATTTGAATTTGGTATAATAGAGGTAGCATTGGAACAGGTATCTTTACCATTATTCACAATGCTTTTTTGCCATTCCATAATTCCAGAAGAATTTGTCTTAAGTATACATGCATTTCCCCTGCTAAAAGAAGATTGAGAACTGCTTGCTGTATAGCCAGCTATAATATAACCTGAATCTGAAGTTTGGATTACACTGTTACCGACATCATTTGACGACAAGTGATATTTTCTTTTCCATTCAGTTACACCAGAACTATTAAGTTTTATCAAAATGATATCGTTGTATGTCTGGTCACCTGTTCCAATTCCCGTAAAATCACCGTCATTTGAACTGGAAAAGCCGGTAATAATAAAACCTCCATCAAGTGTATTTTTTATATCCCTTGGCTCTTCATTTCGGGAGCCTTTGAAAAATGCCTTCCAAATAATTGTATTTGCGTCTTGTGAAATTTTAGCAATCCACAAATCTCTTTGGTTTGAATTATTATATCCAGTAACGATTAAATTTTTATCCGGTGCTTCAGTAATACTTATGCCTGCTACTAAATCTGTATCAGAAAAACTTCGTTGCCATACAAGGTTACCAGTTGCATTTAGTTTCGTCAGCGAAAGTTTATTTGTGAAATTGCTATAATCATAACCACAAATAACAAAGTTGCTATCCGATGTTTGAATGATTTTGTTTGGAGATACCCTTTCAAAAAGTTTTTTCCATTGTATTGCTCCGGTTGTATTGAATTTTATAATCCATGCTGCTCCGCTATCTCTTACTCCGGGAATACCAATATCACCATCAGTTGATGCAGTGCTACCAACAATAATAAAGCCACCATCATTAGATTTAGCTATTGATTTTCCGAGATCTGTTTTGCTTCCGCCAAAATATCTTTGCCATTGAAAGCCAATAATATTTTGAGCACTTAAAATATTTGAACTGAAAAAAAGGAATAGAATGGTGTATAACTTAATATTGTTCATAGATATTCAGTTAGGTGATTATTAAGGAGCATTTAAAGGCAAATTAATTCTTTTCTGAAAAAGAATGAAGTAAAAAAAATCCCGCCTTTTGAGCGGGATTTCTATTATAAACACAATCTAAAATTAAGCACTTACTTTTCCTTTCACCTTTGCAATTACTTCTTCAGCAATATTGTTTGGTGCAGGAGCGTAGTGGCTGAACTCCATGGTTGAAGTTGCACGGCCAGAAGATAATGAACGCAACTGAGTAACATAACCGAACATTTCACTCAACGGAACTTTCGCTTTAATTACCTGTGCATTACCTTTTGTATCCATACCTTCCAGCATACCACGGCGACGGTTTAAGTCGCCTGTTACATCACCCATATACTGGTCAGGAGTTACTACTTCAACTTTCATGATTGGCTCAAGCAATGTTGGTTTTGCTTTGCGGCCAGCTTCACGGAAACCACTCTTCGCACACAATTCAAAACTCATAGCATCAGAGTCAACATCATGGTAGCTACCATCAAATACACGGATCTTCATATCAACCATCGGGTAGTTTGCTAATACACCATTGTGCATAGCTGTTTCAAAACCTTTGGTGATGGCAGGAACAAATTCTTTAGGAATTGATCCACCAAACAAATCATTCACAAACTGGAATGATTTACCTGCATTTTCTTTCAGCCATTCTTCATCAGCAGGTCCGATTTCAAATACGATATCAGCGAACTTACCACGACCACCAGACTGTTTTTTCAACACTTCACGGTGTTCAATAGTTTGTTTAAATGCTTCTTTATAAGCCACCATCGGAGCACCCTGGTTTACTTCAACCTTAAATTCACGACGCATACGGTCAACGATGATTTCAAGGTGCAATTCACCCATACCGCTCAATACAGTTTGTCCTGTTTCTTCGTCTGTTTTTACACGAAGTGTAGGATCTTCTTCCACCAGTTTCGCAATAGCCATACCCATTCTGTCAACGTCGGCTTGTGCTTTTGGTTCAACAGCCAGGGAGATTACAGGCTCAGGAATGAACATGTTCTCTAAAGTGATTGGATGGTTTTCATCGCAAAGCGTATCACCAGTCTTGATTTCTTTGAAACCTACAGCTGCAGCAATATCACCTGCTTCAATAAAATCAACAGGGTTTTGCTTGTTGGCAAACATCTTCATGATACGGCTGATACGTTCTTTCTTGCCACTTCTTACATTCAATACGTAAGAACCTGCATCAAGATGGCCAGAGTAGCAGCGGAAGAACGCCAGACGACCAACGAAAGGATCAGTCATGATTTTGAACGCCAATGCAGCAAATGGTTCTTTTGCATCGGGTTTACGGCTCATTTCTTCGCCGGTATCAGGATCAGTTCCTTTAATAGCATCCACATCAACAGGTGAAGGCAGGTAGCGGCAAACAGCATCTAATGCAGTTTGTACACCTTTATTTTTGAAAGAAGAACCGCACATCATTGGTACAATTGAAAGATCAATTGTAGCCTTGCGTACAGCTTCATGAATTTCGTCTTCAGTAATTGAATCCGGGTTGTCGAAGAATTTCTCCATCAGCTGATCATCATATTCAGCAACAGCTTCAACAAGCTGGGCACGCCATTCTTTTGCTTCTTCCAGCATATCAGCAGGGATTTCGATTTCATCGAAAGTCATTCCTTCTGTTTCCATGTGCCAGATGATACCTTTCATTTTGATCAGGTCAACAACACCTTTGAAATCATCTTCAGCACCAATTGGTAATTGAAGAGGAACAGCCTTGCTACCCAGCATTTCACGCACCTGCTTAACCACGTTTAAGAAGTCAGCACCGCTGCGGTCCATTTTGTTAACGAAACCAATACGTGGTACGTTGTAGCGGTTTGCCTGGCGCCATACAGTTTCAGATTGTGGTTCCACACCATCAACCGCACTGAACAACGCAATCAAACCATCCAGTACACGCATGGAACGTTCTACCTCAACGGTAAAGTCCACGTGTCCGGGAGTATCAATAATGTTGAAAGAATATTTTTTTGTATCAGGAGTTGCCTTACCAAGTACAGTAGGGAAATTCCACTGGCAGCTTACAGCCGCAGAAGTAATGGTGATACCTCTTTCTTTTTCTTGCTCCATCCAGTCGGTAGTAGCCGCACCATCGTGCACCTCACCAATACGGTGAATCATACCTGTATAACGCAGGATGCGTTCAGTAGTAGTGGTTTTACCGGCATCAATGTGAGCCGCAATACCAAAGTTTCTTTGAAATTTTAAGTCTGCCATGACTATTTGATTTGATGTTTGTTTTTATGTTTTATTTTTTGTGTGAACTTTTGTAATTCTGTTGAGCTACTGTTGTGTCACTCACTTGTACGTTCGGGAAAGTTATCAGCAAATAAGAAGAAAGGATCATCCCGGTTTAACCGGAACACCTGGGCTGATATGTAAGATTTATACTCTCATAGACTGCCACTTGAAGAATAAGCCCTGGACCACTGAACAAATACACATTAGCTTTCCTTAATGGCGGCGCAAAGGTAAGGTTTTTTATTCAAAAAGTAGTAAAATCCTCGGTCACTTGCTAAACTTAAATCCAGTTTTTTTAGTGAAATTATTTAAAGTTTTTTCAATAAAAGTCGAGTTTTAGTCCACCTGCTGGCTTCATCAGATATTTCTATTATTTTGGAAAATTTTTTTGTAGGTTCAAAATTGTGAAAATAATCTTCTCTAATTTTAATGTAGATTGTTTGTTTTTTTATCATTGCTTCAACAAAAAATACTCCTGCTTCATTTTCAATCTTAGTATTTAATGCGGATAATCCTTCTACAGAATACCCATCAGGAATTGTAAACTCAATTTCATATTCCAAACCTTTTGCATATGGAAAATAAACGTCCATATCTCTCTTGCGCTGGGACTCTTCAATAACTAATGAATTTTGCAGTATTTTTCCAATATCAATGATTAGGTTATTGCCAGCTTTTTTTATAAGTCCACCTAAAGCAAATTTTGAACTATAAACAAAGTCAGGTGCATTATGCCTTACTCCAGGATTTTCAATTTTACACTCTGATACATTTATAATATCTTCTTGAAATCGCTCTTTCATTTCCTTTAAAAATTCTTCTTTTTGATTTTTTTTGGCTTCAGCAAAAGAGTTTTTTATTTCGTCAACATATTTTCTTGTATTCTTACCCTTTTCCCAATCTTCTATTAATGAAGTTGTAATGTGCAAAGCATTTCGCTCATACTCATAGAAATCCTCATAAGTCATAAGATTCTTTTGAACTCTTTTCTTTTCGTATCCCTTAAGTATCGTAGTTCTGGCAATATCAAGAGAATTTAATGCATTATTTATCGTAATTGTAAGTTTTTCAATCCTAATATTTTCAGATGCGCTGCTTATGGGAAGAGTATCTTTTCCATCTTTATAACTAGTTAAATTTTTAATTCTGTTGTTATAATTCATTCCGGAAATTTTAGTGTCTTTCATCTTAATTAATTTTGTGTCATTAGCACCTTCTGATTTTTGGGGAAACTCAAATGGCACATCATAAACCATATCAATTAGGAAGGGTTTTTTATTCTCAGGCAGGTAAATAAAATAGCAAAGGTCTAACGAACTCAATGCATCCGAAATTCGATATCCATCATTAAAATCGCACACCAGTATCGAAGGGTCAAGGTCAGCCATTTTCAAAAGGTTATAAAAAATTATTCTAAATTCACGTGTATCAAATGAACCAAAGTTTGTTGTTTTAGATGGATTATTGATATCAAAATTTAAAATGTTTGTAAATCTAAATTGATAATAAAGCAAAGCTGCTTTTTCCTGAGGAGGTAAATTTTTAAAATCTATACCTAGATCTTTCGCAGTTTTTTTTGTACTTTCTAAAATATCATAATTATTGTTAGGCTTCATCATTTTGAGAAAGTTAACATAAGCAAGAATTTCAAATAATTCTTGAAAACCAAAATATTTACCAGTAATTTCTTTTACTTCTCCTGCTTTACTAACTGTTAAAGGCTTTTTCCCCAGACCATTAAAGCCTAAATATATATTCATACGAATAATTGGGATTTGTCTTTTTGGGGAAACCCATAATTTAGTTTCTAAAGGATTGATATCTTGTTGATGTAGATCTATTAAAATATCCTGATCTTCATTTTTTGAAGTTTTTATTTGAGGTGCATTATTATAACTTCTGTATTCGACTGCATAGCTTTTGTCTAATTGGCAATGAAAAGAATAATCCATTACTGGCGATTCATTCATTAATACCAAATTATATTCTTTTTGTTGGTAGTCATTAACAGTTTCCTGAACTGTTGTAAAGAAATAGTCAATAATATCACCTGGCTGTAAATCAGGAATAGCTATTTTCCCTTCCTTTTCATTTTTTGAGTCATTTGTTAAAACAATTGCATCAGCCTCAACTTCTCTTATTTCACCATTTGTTTTTATAACCCGTATACCCACATATGTACTCTTTTTGTCGTACACAAAAAAGCCACTTTTATTTGAAAGTTGCGTAAAAGTTAGTTCGGAATATTCTTGAACTGCTTGTTTGTCATTAATTTTTATTACTTCCCGGATTGTTTCAATTAAGCTTTGATGATATTTTTTCCCGAACGAAATTCCATAAAAGCCAATTGAAGATTTCGTGTCTGTAACCAGCTCTCCATGATGGGCAATTATTACTTTTGAATAATTTTTATATTTTTCAGGTATTTCTCGTATTTGAAATTTCTTATCGCTCCATCCCCAAATGCTTTTTTTTAAGTCTTCTGATTCTTTGGTGTAATTCTCGTCAACCTTAGCTTGCTCATATGCAGATAAGAATAAACTGATGAAAAATATTGTTAAGTAAAGTTTTTTCATTTTATTTCATATTGGGTGTTAAAATTATTTGCTGATCATAAAATCTGTTTAACTCTTTTATGTCATTATTCCATTGAGTGAAATATTCCACTTTCAATAATGTTTTTTTAAGAATTAGTTCTATTGTATAAAGAAGTTTATCTCCTTTTAGTTGATAAGTCCCAGAGAATGAATAAGCTTGATGATTAATATTAATATTTTGAGGTAGTTCGGCTATCTTGTATCCTTTAGGTATTGTAATTTCCGCTTCAAGAATTATATTTCTTTTAAACTCAAAAACATAAGGTAATTTTTTGCTTGTAGTGTCAATAAATTGTGATTTAAAGAAAAGCCTATTATCGAGATTTAAATAGATATCTGAACCAAAAACACTTACATTGTTTTTCCAGGTTAAATCATAGTCTAATTGTATATCCTTATTAAAATCGTTAATATTAGTAATATTCAAATTGATTATCTCAAAATCTTGATCATTTTGTGATAAATAGTTTTTTATTGTTTTTTCTTTATTTTCTGATCTTAAGGAATTAAAAGAATTAAGAAATGATTCTTTATTTTCACCCTTCCAAACTTGTATAACGTGTCCTTTTAAAATTGTGCTGTCTATTATTAGTTTTCTTGTTTCCTTGAAAGTGTTTTGTATATAATTCCTTTCAGGAACAGTATCAAGTAAGAAATTCTCTCCGTTTTCTATCAATGTTTGTCGACCTTGAATTCGTTCAGCAATTTCGCCGAAACCAATATATTTTTCAGTTGCATCCAGAAAAATAGATTTTCCTTTATTCAGCCATACACATATCATATGGTTGTCTACTGCTAGGGATGGTGTTGAATAATCATATAGAATGTTTTTTGTTCCTATCCAACATCTTCGTGCATCTAATTTCTGTGAACGGAGCATTTCAGTTAGAAGGTTAGCCATACCTTTACAATCTCCATACTTTTTTTTTAAGACCAAGTGTGCACCCTCAGGCTTAAATCCTGCTATACCATCTTCAAAAGCTATATAACGAATATTTTCTTGAACCCATGTGTAAATTTTTTGAGCTTTCTCTTCATCTGTTTTACAACCAATTGTTATTTGATCTGTCAACTGTTTTATCAGGGGTTCATTAATGTTATTTTCTAAAATTAACGAATGATACCATTTATACAGATCTGAAAGATTTTTGAAATAAGATATTTCATTAGTATATGGGTTTGCGGATTTAGTTAGAATAAGTAAATGTGGTGCAAAATATGTAATTCCAGGGGAGTTTTCCTCTTTGTTATATTTTGGCAGATTATGAGCGGTGTAAGTATAAATTGTTATATCTCCATTTTTTTCGATAGTTTTTGAAATTTTGTAGGTAGAGAAGTTATATTCTTTTATTTCAATCTTCATCCAAGAGGGTACATACAACTTTATTTCCTGCTCCTCTATATCGTATTCATCAATTAAAAATATTGATGTTAGATATTTAGGATCACGAATTGTTTTTTTTATTTCAACTTTTGATTTAGCTCCGATTTTTGTGATTGGAAGCATAAAATAACATATTCTTTCATCTGAGAAAAATATACCATCACGATTGTAATATTCATATTGAGGTATAATATTTGCATATGGATCGCCTTCGATCTTGGTATTTACTTCATCAATAGTCTCAATGGTATTATATAGCTCAGTCAAAGGAAAAATTGTTCGAAATTTCGAACACGTAAATTCACGAAAAGAAAATGTTTTGATTTGAACAGGGTTTTCGGGATTACCAGTGATAAACTTGATTATTTTCTGCGATTTTGTTATTGAAATGTTATCACTATTTTTTGCAGAATTTTGTGAGAAAATACTGCTGTAAAGGAGTTGGGCAAAGGTTAAAATAAGTAAGGGCTTTTTCATAAGTAATAAAATTAAGTAATGTTTGCATTGCTAGATGCAAAAAAAAACTCCCAAAAGTTTGGGAGTTTTTAAATATTTATAAAAAAATTAAGCTCTGAAGTGAGCGAAAGCTTTATTCGCTTCAGCCATACGGTGTGTATCTTCTTTCTTTTTGTAAGCACCACCTTCACCTTTGCTTGCACTCACAATTTCATTGGCTAATTTGTCTGCCATGCTGCGTCCGTTACGTTCACGGCTATAGCGGATAAGCCATTTGATGCTCAAAGAAATCTTCCTGTCGGCACGTACTTCTGCAGGAATCTGGAAAGTAGCACCACCAATACGGCGGCTGCGTACTTCAACAGCAGGAGTAACATTTGATAATGCTTTTCTCCAGATTTCATAACCATCTTCACCAGTAGTTTTAGCTACTTTTTCCAATGCGTCATAAAAAATGTTGAATGCAGTACTCTTCTTTCCCTGCCACATCAGGTTATTAACAAAGCGGCTCACCATTACATCATTGTACTTTGGATCTGGTGCAAGCGCAATCTTTTTAGGTTTCGATTTCCTCATTGTATTTAAAAATTACTTAGTTGGACTTATTTTTTTGCTTTTTCTTTCTTGGTCCCGTATTTAGAACGGCTCTTCTTACGGTCTTTTACACCGGCAGTATCGAGCGAACCACGAACGATATGATAACGCACACCCGGTAAATCCTTCACACGACCACCACGTACAAGAACAATTGAGTGCTCCTGCAGGTTGTGACCTTCACCCGGGATGTAGGCGATAACCTCAACTTTATTTGTTAAACGAACTTTAGCCACTTTGCGGAGCGCAGAGTTAGGCTTTTTGGGCGTTGTTGTATAAACACGGGTGCATACACCTCTACGGAACGGACATGCATCCAAAGCACGTGACTTGCTTTTTGCCCTGATAATATCTCTTCCTTTTCTTACTAATTGTTGAATTGTAGGCATTCGTAACCTTTTATTTTTAGGACGGCAAAGGTAGGAGCTTCCAATTAAACTAACAAAAACTTTGATTTCTTTTTATCCGGAACGGGCTATATTGAGCACTATTTTTGCTGTTTTTTTTAAATATTCAACATTATTATAATAAACTCGGTTATTTTGAGTTCTCAGAAAAACTTACAACTGATACAGCATTTATCTGTATAAGGCTACTCTTTACCTTATGAGGAAAAGTACAAATATTTACCTTGATGCAACCAAAACAATAAAGAAGGGCTTTCTCCTTTTTTTGCTTGCGCACCTGTTTTTTCAGGACCTTTCAGGTCAGGTAAAGGCTGATTTTTCTGCTGGTAATTTATCGGGCTGTGCCCCATTACTTGTACAGTTTACCGATCTGTCAACAGGCGCACCTACAAGCTGGAAATGGGATTTGGGAAATGGAATAACCTCTACAACACAAAATCCTTCAACCGTTTATCTTGTTCCGGGAATTTATTCAGTAAAACTTGTGGTTACCAATGCTTCAGGGAAGGATTCGGTGATCCGTACAAATTATATCAATATTCTGCAGGTCCCGCAAGTTGCGTTTTCCTCATCAAGTTCAACTGTTGGCTGCTTCCCCCTGCGAATTCAGTTCATTGATAATTCAATACCCCCTCCGGGAACTTCAATTGTTGCATGGGATTGGGACTTTGGAGACGGAAGCACAAGTAACCTTCAAAACCCGTTTAAAGTTTACCGGTCAGCAGGAAACTTTAATGTAACGCTCAGGGTAACAACAAGCAATGGCTGCAGCAACATTCTTGTCAAATCTTCTTTTATACGGGCCGCACCGGGTGTAAGCCCCAACTTTTCTGCAAGTACGCCTGCAAATTGTAAACCTCCTGAAACAATTTCCTTCACAAATCTTACAACGGGTACGGGCACTATGACCTATAACTGGGATTTTGGTGATGGAGTTGGCTCAACTTTAACCAACCCGGCACATAATTATACAAATGCAGGAACATTCAGCATCAGGCTTATTGCTACAAGTGACCAAGGTTGTGCAGATACCTTAACAAGGGTAAATTTCCTCAACATCGGTAATTACAGTTCAAACTTCACACACAGAAATAACATCTGTGTAAATGATACGGTATCTTTCCTTAACCAAACTTCACCAACTCCGCAATCTTACAACTGGAGTTTTAGCGACGGAACAACTACGTTTATTAAAAATCCAATTAAAATTTTTCCTGTTCCCGGCAGCTACACGGTTAAACTCATAAACAATTTTGGTAACTGTCTAGATTCTTCTGAAAGTATTGTAAACGTTATCAGCAATCCCTTGCCAGATATTCATGCAAATGATTCGGTATCGTGCAAAACTCCTTTTACAGTTCAGTTTACAAATACAACCCCCGGGGCCACCCAATGGCTTTGGAATTTTGGTGATGGAACAACTTCTACTCTGCAAAACCCGGTTCATATTTATACTAGCTATGGGCAATTTTCAGTGAGTCTTACTGTTTTTCTCAGTGCGGGATGCTCAGGAACGTTTACAAAAAATAATTTTATTACTGTACAGGCGCCAGTCGTGACTGTGCCTGCATTACCAGGAGGTGGATGTTTTCCCTATACGTTCAATCCTGTTCCTGTTGTTACAACTCCTGATAATGTTCTCTCATGGTTATGGGACTTTGGCGATGGTGTAACTTCAACTCAGCAATTTCCAACACATATTTACCCGGTTCAAGGTCAGTACGATGTTACGCTTACCATTACAACTTCTTCCGGATGTACTGTTCCGGTAACCTATATTCAGGGGGTTAAAACAGGTACAAAACCAGCCGCAGCATTTTCAGCAGCACCTTTATCCTCTTGTGCGGGGAAAGACATTCAGTTTACAGATATGAGCGCAAATTCACCTGATGAATGGCTGTGGACATTTGGTGATGGTCAATCAAGCACGCAACAAAATCCTGCACATGCTTACAGGAGTGCGGGAACTTTTGATGTAAAACTTGTAGTTAGGAGAAATGGCTGCCCGGATTCTGTAACCAAAGCCAACTATATTAATGTTATTCCGCCTGTTGCAAGGTTTGGGGTTGTTTATAATTGTAACGTAACAACCAATGTTTCATTTGTTGATATGTCAACCGGCCCTGTAACTAATTATTTGTGGGATTTTGGTGATGGAGCAACTTCAACAATTCCTAACCCAATTCACAATTATGTATCAAACGGTACATACACTGTTTCACTAATTGTGAACAACGGAGCTTGCAATGACACAGCCAAAACAAATATTACTATACTGAATTTGAATCCTGTAATTTCAGTTGACCAGTCAGTTAAATGCAGAAACCAGCTTTTCAGTTTTTCGTTAACAAATGTAAACCCGCAACTGATCAGGGATTATTTGTGGCAATTTGATGATGGGGATACATCCAATGCTGCTGCTGTTTCCCATTCATTCAGTACTACCGGGGGGCATACCATTACACTTATATATACGGATATAAATAATTGTCAATCTACTTTAACGAGTACAGTAACAGTAAATGGTCCGCTTGTTTCATTCAGTTTTACACCTCCAATTCAATGTACAGGCAAAGACGTAACATTTAATAATACATCAACTTCCGATGGTGTGAATGCCATTACTTCTGTTACCTGGAATTTTGGAGATGGCAGCATCGTAAACACGCTTACCAATCCGGTTACACATAAATATTCAACAGCTTCTTCCTTTATTCCCAAACTTATTGTACAGGATGCTTCAGGTTGTGTTGACAGTACAATTGGGTCCAGTATACTGGATATTGTAGAGTCCGTTATCGATTTTTCAGTTGCAGACTCAATGTCATGTCCGGGAGGAGCATTGTCTTTTATTAATAAGTCGCATGGTCTTAACCTTGGTTTTTTATGGGATTTCGGAGATGGAACAACTTCTGCAGCAGTGAACCCTGTGCATTCTTATGCAGCGCCTGGTTCCTACACTGTGAAATTGTACGGTTCAGAACCAATCGGGTGTGTTGATTCAGTAATTAAAACCAATTTTATAACTGTTGATCTGCCAAGGGCTGATTTTATTATGAGCGATTCATTTACAATCTGTCCTCCAATGCAGGTTCAGTTCACGAATCGATCATCATATTTCAGCAGTGTGCAATGGGATTTTGGTGATGGTAATACCTCAACAGATACAGTACCCCGTTACTCTTATTCTATTCCCAACACATATATTGTAACCTTAACTGCAATTTCCCCGGGTGGATGCAGAGATACCAAACAGAAAATAATCAGGGTACTGAGTAATGTAAATGGCAGTCTCGCTTACAATCCTTTGGTCGGATGTTTTCCAAGGAGTATAAATTTCCAAATTTCGGCGAATAGTGATAGTCTGAAATATTTATGGGATTTTGGAGATGGGTCAACCTTGTTTACAACTGATTCGTTGCTTTTGTTTAATTATAATTCCCCGGGTTATTATTTGCCCAAAGTTATTTTACAGGATGCAGATGGATGCCTTACGCCAATTTTAGGAAGAGATACCATTAAGATATTTGGTGCGAATGCAAACTTTGGGTTTGATAAAACATTGTTGTGTAATAACGGAACAATCCAGTTCAGGGATTCAACAATCACTGCCGATATTATTACTTCAAGGTTGTGGGATTTTGGTGATGGCTCAACATCAAATCAAAAAGATCCTTCGCATGTGTATGCTGCGCCCGGTACATATACTGTTTCGTTGTCTGTAACAACAGCCAATGGTTGTACAAATGTGATGACAAAAAACAATCTCATCAAAGTATCACAAACACCACAATTAACTATCGGCGGAACAACAACATATTGTACACCTGCATCTATATCGTTGCAGGGAGTAAGAACAAATACAGATACAGCTTCCATGAGCTGGTTGTGGAGTTTTGACGGGCAATCTTTTACAACACAAAACATCAGCAATTATTCAATTGCTGCTGCAGGTTTGTATCCGCTGCAATTAATTGGAACCAACAGTTTGGGTTGTGCCGATACAATCAGCAATGCTGTAACTGTTAATCAAACACCTGTTGTGAATGCAGGTAACGATACAACAATTTGCCTTGGAACTTCTATTGTACTGAAACCTTCTGGTGCAAATACGTATACATGGTCGCCGGCAACAGATCTCAGTTGTACAAATTGCACAAATCCTGTTGCTTCACCAACCGACGACAGGTATTATGTTGTTACTGGTAATTCAACCGCAGGTTGTACCGACCAGGATTCAATATTAATTCGTGTAAAGAAACCATTTACAGTTACTGCTACAGGAGATAAAATTATTTGCGTTGGAAAATCAGTTCAGCTTAATGCAACAGGTGCTGAAAAATATACATGGTCGCCGGGAACATCTTTAAATGATTCAACAAAAGCAAATCCTGTTGCTTCTCCAACTGTCACAACTACCTATACAGTTACAGGTACTGATACCCTCAATTGTTTCACAAGTACAGCAACCGTAACAGTTACTGTTTATCCATACCCGGTTGTTGATGCAGGCAGGGATACCACTATTCGTGGAGGAAGTTCAATAACACTCTTGCCGCAACTTTCAGGCGATGTAACCTCTGTGCTCTGGTCGCCTGCAACTTATCTTACATGTACTACCTGTATAAATCCTGTGGCTACACCCATTAAAACAACGGTATACAGAATCATTGCAACCAACGATGGTAATTGTGTTACGTATGATGATGTGAAAATAACTGTACTGTGCGACAGGAATAATATTTTCATCCCCAATGCATTTACGCCAAACAATGATGGAACGAACGACAGGTTTTATGTAATGGGTCCCGGTCTTGAAGCCGTGAAAAGTCTGCGTATTTACGATCGCTGGGGCAATATTGTTTTTGAACGTTCATACGTAAATGCAAATGATCCTTTGCTTGGATGGGATGGAACAACATTGACAGGACAAAAAGCTCCTCCCGGTATGTTTGGTTATGTTGCCGAAGTGATTTGTGGTGATGGTGGAATAATACCTGTCACAGGTTCAGTAATGTTGATACGGTAAACTGCAGTTACAAATCATTGTTTCGTTTCTGATATTGCTGATTTCATAAAATCAATCAGATTTATTACTTGTTTTTTATTGAAGATGCTCTTACCTGAAGCTCTGTTGGTAAAATAATCTTCTCAAAGTTTTTGACTGGTCGTTTGGCTTCAATCAGCTGTATTAATAACTCCATTGCTTTCTTTCCCATTTCAAAAGCCGGTTGTTTTACTGTAGTGAGAGCTGTTGAAATAATTTCGGGTGCACTGAAATTACTGAAGCCCACAAGTGCAACCTGTTGCGGAATGAGTATTCCTTTTTTATTGAGTACAGAAACCGAATGAATACTGATCCTGTCGGATGCAGCAATAATTGCATCGGGTGGTTCTGCTAATGAAAATAATTCGCTGATGGCTTGTTCCACTTCTTCATAAATCATTCCTCCATGCATGCAATATTTGATGTAATCCTTATTTACAGCAATCCTGTTTGCTGCCAATGCTTCATAATAACCTTCCAGTCTTTCTTTGGTAATAGATAAATCGGGTGTACTTGTAATCTGCGCAATGCGTTGAAATCCCTGCTGCAGTAAATGCATGGTTGCATCATAAGCTCCCTGCTTGTTGGCAGCAATTACAGCATGTGTTTGTAACTGGTCACTGATCCTGTCGAAGAAAACAACAGGTGTTCCGCTTTCATGTAGCTTTTTTAAATGGCTGAGATCAGTTGTTTCAGTTGAAAGTGAAACAAGCAAACCATCAACTGCATACCAGGCTAAATGCTCAATATTTTTCACTTCCCGTTCAAACGATTCAAAGCTTTGAGTAATGAAGATTTTATAATCTTTATCATACGCAACAGATTCCATTCCACTGATCACTTCTGCAAAAAAATTGTTGGGAATAGAACACAATGAAATGCCAATGCTGCGGCTTTTATTACTGCGAAGGCTTTGCGCCATCAGGTTGGGGCGGTAATTATGCAGGGCTGCATAATCCTGAACCTTTTTCTTAACCGGGGCACTAATACGGTAGCTGTCTTTCAAAGCTCTTGAAACGGTTGAATAAGATAAGTCCAATGCTTTGGCAATATCCTTTATGGTAATTGATTTTGATGTCATTAATGCCCTGTGAAATGTTTTGTATTCAGGTGATAAGTTACCGCAATTGTTTGTTTAATCTTACAAAAAAACGAAAAGGTTTGTTGAAATTCAATTTCATTAATAAAAAAGAACAGCAATCGTTCAATCGTCTTTCTAAAAGTTAGCTTCTTCAGTTGAAGGTTTTTTATGCTGATTGTTTATCGACGTAATCTGATATAATTGATGTTTTCTATTCTTTTTTTAAATCAGCAAACTGTAGTATTTCTCATATTTCCATGAGCTGCGAGACTGGTTTGTTGTTTTGATGTACATTTAAACGCCGGCAAATGAAGATTTTGCCAGTTACGACTAAACATTATTCTTACTATGCAAACGATCGCTTCAAACGAAACCCAGGCTGCAAAAGGCGGCCATAATATTTTTGGTATTTCATTAATAGCTGCATTAGCCGGTTTTATTTTCGGATTTGATACAGTAGTTATTTCAGGTGCAAACGAACCTATCAAAGCAATATGGCATACAACTGAAGTATCGCCTTTATTTCATGGCTTATTTATTATGTCAATGGCTTTATGGGGCACTGTGGTTGGTTCAATTTTTGGCGGACGACCAACTGATAAATACGGCAGAAAAAAAATCCTTTTATGGATTGGTGTTTTCTTCAGTATATCCGCACTTGGATCTGCATTTGCACAGGATCCTTATACTTTTTCTTTTTTCCGTTTTATTGGAGGTTTGGGTATAGGAGTTTCATCTGTCGCTGCACCAACATATGTGTCTGAAATTTCAACGCCGGCAACAAGAGGCCGTTTGGTAGCCATGTACCAGTTTAATATTGTATTCGGTATTCTGATCGCATTTCTTTCCAATTATTTTTTGCAGGGAGTTGGAGGTGCAAACGACTGGCGTTGGATGCTGGGTGTAATGGCAGTTCCTTCGTTGTTGTATACAGTAATGGTGTTCAGTATTCCTGAAAGTCCACGCTGGTTAATTTCAGTTAAAAAAGATACTTCATCTGCAAAGCAGATTTTAATAAAGCTGGGTATTTCAAATCCCGATGAAGAAATTGCCAACATCAGTGCAAGTGCTTCGCACGAAGAACATGCTGGTCATAATAGCAAAGGTTTCTTCAGCTCTAAATACAAAACCATTTTATGGCTGGCATTTTTCGTTGCATTCTTTAACCAGTGGAGTGGTATCAACTTCATTTTATATTATGCCCCTGAAATACTTGGCAAAGCAGGCTTGGCTGCCAAAGATTCATTGGGGAATTCTATTTTAATCGGAGCAACCAATCTCATTTTTACATTTGTTGGTTTGTATTTAATTGATAAGGCCGGAAGAAAGACATTATTATTGATTGGTTCAATTGGTTATATCATAAGCCTTGCAATGGTGGCATGGGCATTTTATTCCGGCGCAGGAGCAGGATTCCTTTTATTTTTCCTGTTACTGTTTATTGCATCACATGCTGTTGGTCAGGGTGCTGTTATCTGGGTATTTATTTCAGAAATATTTCCCAACAAAGTGCGTGCAACAGGACAATCGTTTGGTGCAAGTGTGCATTGGGTGTTTGCAGCAATTATTACGTTAATCACTCCTTCATTTCTCGATAAAGAGAAAGGTTTTTTCGGCGAAAACCCATGGCCCATATTTGCCTTTTTTGCATTCATGATGGTATTGCAATTAATATGGGTACTTACAAAGGTTCCTGAAACAAAAGGCGTATCGTTAGAAGAGCTTGAAAAAAAATTGGTAAAAGAATAAAAGATAACAAGAATGAAAAAGATCAGGATCAGTTTGTTGTTCGTTACGATGACAGCTTTTATGCTTGTGTATTCATCGTCTTCAAAAGCACAGTTAAAACCAGGAATAGATTTTCCTGCTGAAATTGAAAACACAGAATTGCTGGGAATAAATAAAGAAGCACATCATGCTACATTAATGCCTTATGCTAATCTGCAGGAAGCATTGATAGCAAATCGTCGTGCATCATCTTACGCTCTTAATTTAAACGGGCTTTGGAAATTTAATTGGGTACCCAGCCCTGAAAAGCGTCCCGTTGATTTTTATAAAACAGATTTCAATGTGTCAGCCTGGAAGGAAATTCCTGTTCCGTCAAACTGGGAAGTACAGGGATATGGTACACCGTTTTACCGCAACCTTGGTTATACCATTCAAAGGGATTTCCCTCATGTAATGAGTGAGCCCGATAAAAAATATACTGCCTTTGTTGAACGTAATCCTGTTGGCAGTTACCGCAGGGATTTTGAAGTGCCTGCTAATTGGAATGGCCGTCGGATTTTTATCACTTTCGATGGAGTTGATTGCGCATTCTTTATTTGGGTGAATGGTGAAAAAGTTGGTTACAGTGTAAACAGCCGCAACGCTGCAGAGTTCGATCTTACAAAATATGTCAAAGCTGGTAAGAATGTATTAGCTGTTGAAGTATATCAATACAGTGCAGGTACATGGCTCGAAGACCAGGATATGTGGAGGCTGCATGGCATCTTCCGTAATGTAACATTGTGGAGTGCGCCACAGGTTCATATCCGTGACTTTTTTGTAAAACAGGATCTGGACAATGAGTACAAAAATGCGACTGTTGAAGTTGTAACTAAAGTGAAAAACTATAGTGATAAACAGGCAAAGGCACAAACTTTTACAGCAACGTTATACGATAAGTCAGGAAAGGAAATTGCAAAAGCAAATGTTGCAGGTAAAGATCTGGAGGCAAAAGAGGAACAACAGTTGTCGATCAAATTTCCAGTAACGAATCCTGCAAAATGGACAGCTGAAACTCCAACGCTTTACACAGTTGTTTTAACCGGTTCAGAAGGCGAAATATTATCATCAAAAATCGGTTTCCGGAAAATTGAAATCAAAGGAAGAATATTTACTGTAAACGGAGTACCGATCAAATTGAAAGGTGTTAACCGTCATGAACATTGGTCGGATGTTGGTCATGCAGTTACAGAAGAACAGATGATCAGGGATCTGCAGGTTATTAAACAAGGCAACTGTAATCATATCCGCACCTGTCATTATTCCGATGATCCACGTTGGTATGAGTTATGTGATGAATGGGGCATATGGGTTGTGGCAGAAGCAAATGTTGAATCGCATGGATATGATGGTAAGTTTGATGAAGAACCAACGATGAAAGCAGCCATCATTGACCGCAATGTGGCAAACGTTGAAAATTTTAAAAATCATCCTTCAGTGATTATATGGTCGCTTGGTAATGAATGCGGACGTGTGGGTTCAAATTTTGTTGCAGCGATGAATACAATTAAAGCAATTGATCCAAGCCGTCCTGTACATTATGAACGCTTTGGTATTGGTAAAAACAATCCTGCTGATTTTGATGGAAAAATGTATGGCACTCCCGATGAGTTTGCTGCTATTGCACAAAATAAAGAATTAACCAAGCCTTTATATATCTGCGAGTTTGCACATGCCATGTTTAACTCAATGGGTTCGCTGGCAGAGTATTCAGATATGTTTGATAAAAATCCTGAAATAGTAGGTGGTGCTATCTGGGAATACCAGGACCAGGCATTGTGGAACAAACGGAATCCGAATCATCCCATATTGGCATATGGTGGAGGTTTCGGTGAGTTTCCTAACAACGATTATTTTATTCATAAAGGTGTTGTATCGTTCGACAGGACTACTGAAGGTGTTCATGTAAAACCACATTATCCTGAAATGAAAAAAGCATTTCAATGGATAGGAACAGAATTAGTTGAACCTTCTTCAGGAACAATCAGGATAAAAAACAAATTCCAGTTTATAAGCCTCGAAAGCTTTAATGCAGCATGGACAGTTACAGAAGATGGAAAGGAAATTGCAAAAGGAACTTTTGATATTCCAAGAGTTGGTCCATTCAGGGAAACAAGAGTTTATGTGCCATATAAAATTGACAACCCTAAACCTGGGGCAGAATATTTTCTCCGTATTTCCTATACACAAAAACAAAAAACATTGTGGGCTGAGAAAGGTTTTGAAGTAGCATCAGAACAATTTAAACTGCCTGTTAATACTCTTATTGTAAATGAGCCTGCAGTTACACAACCTGTTAAATTGACGCAGGATGCAAAATCTGTAAAAGTGGAAGGAGATGGTTTTGCTGTTTTGTTCAGCAAACAAACAGGAATGCTGATGCAGGTAAATAAAGGCAATGCAAATCTTCTTACTGCTGATGGTTCACCCAAACTTGTTTTGTGGCGTACACCTCACCGTAATGATGATATGTGGGGTTTCAGGTATTGGAAACGTTTTGGTTTAGACAGTTTAAAATATTCATTGGTGGATTTTAAAGTTGAATCAGTTGATAAGTATTCGGTAAAAATTACCAGCAAAATTAAAGCCGAAGGAAAAGAAGGCTTTGCAGCTTATCATACTGCAACGTACCTCATCAAAGGCAATGGCTCGGTGAACGTCAGTAACAATATTCAGTTTATTGGTTTAAGGTTTAACCTGGCAAGAATAGGAGTGCAATATCACTTCGATAAAAACATGAACGAAGTTTCTTATTTCGGACGTGGCCCCTGGGAAAATTATTCCGATCGTAAAGCTTCTGCCGATGTAGGTTTGTACACACTGCAGGTAAATGATCAGTACGAATATGAAAAACCTATGGACAGGGGTAATCATGAAGATGTACGTTGGGCACAGGTAAAAAGTAACAATGCTTCTGTTTTAATTAAGGCTGATGAAAACCTGATGCAGTTTACAGCATTGCCTCATACAGATGAACAGATGTTCACTGTTGAATATAAAATTGATTTGCCTGCAAGCAATGCGACTGTATTTACTATCTCAACCAAAACACTTGGTGTTGGTTCAAACGGTTGTGGTCCGAGACCTTTAGAGAAATACCTGATTTGGACAGATAATACAAATTTTACTTATACACTGCAGGTGAAATAAACAAGTTTGTGTTGAATAACATCAGTTCTAGAAATTATCGAAATTCTATAAATGAAAAGACCGCTCCCAAAGAGCGGTCTTTTTTTCTGCATAAATTTATTTTTTAAAATACTTTGGAGAAACACCCATTGTTTTCTTAAACACTCTTGAAAAATGATACGGATCGTTGTAACCAACGCTGGCTGCAATTACTTTAATACTATACTGCTCATCCTGTAACAATTGACCGGCCTTTTGAATTTTCAATGAAGTAAAAAGATTCATTGGAGAATACTTTGTCTTTTGACGGAATAAGCCGGACAAATGTGACGGCGACATATGTACATGATCCGCAAAATCATCCAGTGTAAGATTTTTATCCAGGTTTTCTTTCATATAACTGATCACTTCTTCAATTGGATTTTTTTCACTGTTGACCGACTTTAAATGTAACTGCTGAAACGAAGCTAAATAAGCATACAGGTTGCTGCTTGCATAAATAAGATTGTTGCTGTTGTTGAGCAGCTCAAGATGGCTGATGATGTCTTCAAAAATCATCAGGCGGAGAACTGAAGGTGATACGGTAATACTTCCTGCACTGTTTTTGGGCTGAAGGTAGTTTGCATAATAATCAGCGTTCTCCCCGGTAAAATGCACCCAATAAATACTCCAGGGATTTTTTAATTCAGCACCATATTTATGCGGTACATTTTTGGGTAAAATGAAATACTGATTTTGCTTAACAGTAAATTTTTTGTTTTTAATGGAATACCATCCTTCGCCTTTTGAACAATAGATCAATACATATTGCTGGCATCCATGTTTTCGTTCCCTGTTATGAAAAGCAGCATTGGGGTAATAACCAATATCAGTGATATAAAGCTTTTTGCAGAGTGCATGTGCAGCACAGAATTTTCGTTTGCTCTGTGGAAGAATGCAGGCTACCTGTCCTTCAAAACCTTCTTTGATCTTTGGTTGTTTGTTTTTTGCTGCAAGCTTAATATCCATCTTTTTCTTTTTGGCGTAATCATGAATAAACTGATAATACCTGTAAAATCAGCACATGCTTATATAAAAGTAGCATTTACTTGCGGCAGTAAATCAGAATTATATCCATCATTTGAATCTTTTTTTCCATTGTTTTACAGCGCTTATTATTGAATCTTTGTTGATATAACAGCTTGCTTTATGACAGAAAATCGGATTGTATTAAACAACGGGTTTATCCTGTTGATCTCATTTATCTCTGCACTTGGTGGTTACTTGTTTGGTTTTGATTTCGCCGTTATTGCAGGAGCCCTTCCATTTCTCAAGGAAAAATTTATGCTGAATGAGTATTGGGAAGGTTTCGCAACTGCATCGCTTGCACTTGGCTGTATAGTTGGTTGTTTAACCGCAGGAAAGCTGGCCGATAAATATGGCCGCAAACCTGGTCTTTTAACTGCAGCAGGCATTTTCTTTTTGTCCTCTCTTGCAATGGCATTTTCTCCCAACAGGGATTTTTTTATTGCAGCAAGGTTTGTTGCCGGAACCGGGGTAGGAATGGCTTCTATGCTTTCACCTCTTTACATTGCTGAAATAGCACCAACCAAAATACGTGGCAGAATGGTGGCGATTAATCAACTCACAATTGTGCTGGGGATTTTAGTTACCAACCTCGTCAATTATTCGTTACGCAATAATGGTGTTGAAGCATGGCGATGGATGTTTGGTTTGGGAGCTGTGCCATCGGGATTGTTTTTAGCAGGAGCATTATGGTTACCTGAAAGTACAAGGTGGTTGCTAAAGAATGGATTCCAGGATAAAGCCGGAAAAATTCTCAGTAAGATTGGTGGTGCTGATTACGCAAAGGACATGATCTCTTCTGTTTCATTAACAAAAGAAAAACCGGTAAAGCTCAGATACGCTTCTGTTTTTGAAAAACAGGTAATGCCCGCCGTGATTGTAGGAATTGGCTTAGCTGTATTTCAACAGTTTTGCGGAATTAATGTCGTGTTCAATTTTACCACAACCATTTTTGAAAGTGTTGGCTTTAGCCAGGAAGATCAGTTAAAGCAAACCATCTTCATCGGAATCATTAACCTGCTCTTTACATTATTAGCCATGTGGCAGGTTGAAAAAATGGGACGACGTGCATTGATGTTGTTTGGCTCGTTGGGATTGGCTGTTCTGTATTTAATCAGTGCGGTTCTTTTACAAATAAAATCGCCTGTTGCAGCATGGACACTTCTTGCAGCAATTGGCACCTACGCCGTTTCGCTTGCACCGGTAACATGGGTATTGATTTCTGAAATTTTTCCCACCAAAATACGAGGCATGGCTATTTCAGTTGCAGTGATTGCATTGTGGTTTTCGTACGCCATTCTTGTATTTACATTTCCCATTTTAGCAAGTAAGCTGGGAGCTTATACGCCCTTTTATATCTATGCAGTAATCTGTTTGTTTGGCTTTTGGTTTGTTGCAAAAAAAGTAAAAGAAACAAAAGGCAAATCACTGGAAGATCTTGAAGATGCATTTGCAGGTCATTGATACTACAATCAATTTTTTGAACGGATAAAAATTTGATCATGATGGAAGTCAAAGCGTGGAAAGAAGTAGTGGTTATTCCAACCTATAAAGTTGGAGAAGAAGATAAAAACCCGATGTTTCTGGAAAACAGGGTGTACCAGGGGAGCAGTGGTGTGGTGTATCCGCATCCTGTTATTGATAAAGTGTATGATGTAAAAGAAGAGAAAGAATGGACAGCTCTTTTTTTAGAGAATGAGTATTTGAAAATAATGATTTTGCCGGAGCTGGGTGGCCGCATTCAAATGGCTTATGATAAAACAAACGATTATCATTTTATTTATTACAACCAGGTAATTAAACCTGCACTTGTTGGTTTAGCCGGTCCCTGGATAAGTGGCGGCATTGAGTTTAACTGGCCACAACATCATCGTCCATCTACATTCGAACCTGTTGATTTTTCCATTGAAGAAAATAAAGATGGTAGTAAAACAGTATGGGTGAATGAATATGAAAAAATGTTCAGAACAAAATGTGCATTGGGCTTCACATTACATCCCGGCAAATCGGTCATTGAACTGAATGCAAAACTGTTTAACCGCACTCCGTTTCCTCAAACTTTTTTATGGTGGGCTAATCCTGCAGTTGCAGTTGATGAGCAATATCAAAGTGTATTCCCTCCCGATGTACATGCGGTATTTGATCATGGCAAACGTGATGTAAGTTCTTTTCCAATTGCAAAAGGAACTTATTATAAAGTGGATTATTCGCCCGGTACAGATATTTCTGTTTATACAAATATTCCTGTGCCCACATCATATATGGCTGTTGATAGTGAATTCAACTTTGTAGGTGGTTATCATCATGGGAAAAAAGCGGGAATGCTGCATGTGGCGAACCATCATGTAAGTCCAGGAAAAAAACAATGGACATGGGGATGCGGTGAATTTGGTAAAGCATGGGACAAGCATTTAACAGATGCTGACGGACCCTACTTTGAATTAATGTGCGGTATGTTTACCGATAACCAACCTGATTTCAGCTGGATAATGCCCAATGAAGTAAGAGAGTTTAAGCAGTTTTTTATGCCCTACAAAGAAATCGGGTATGTAAAAAATGCAACGACTGATGCGGTGGTTAATCTTGAAGTTAGCGATCAGAAAATCTATGCAGGTGTGTATGTAACAGAACAGAAGTCGGTAACCATCAGGTTAAAAAAAGGGAAGGAGATACTATTTTCTGTTCAGAAAGAATTGTCTCCAACAGTTCCTTTTTCAGAAGAGTTAAATATAGCTGCGGATTTGAACAACCTGGAAGAGTATTGCCTTGAAGTGCTTGATAAAAACAATAACTGTTTAGTTAGTTATACACCGGTTAAAAGGAAAGAGGATGCAATACCTGATCCTGCAAAACCTATAGCAGAACCTGCTCAGATCAAAACAAATGAAGAACTCTACCTCGCAGGTTTGCATTTAGAACAGTACAGGCATGCGACCTACATGCCGGAAGATTATTACAATGAAGCTTTGAGAAGGGATCCGACAGACAGCAGGTGTAACAATGCTCTTGGGCTTTTATACCTGCGTAAAGGTTTGTTTGAGCAAAGTGAAAAACAGTTCAGACTTGCTGTTGAAAAAATATCAAAGCATAATCCCAATCCTTATGATGGTGAGCCATTGTATAATTTGGGGTTATCACTGAAATTTCAAGCAAAGTTTGATGCAGCCTATAAATTGTTTTACAAAAGCACATGGAATGCGGCCATGCAGGATAATGCTTTTTTGCAATTGGCACAGATTGATTGTACGAAAGCTGATTGGGCAACAGCTTTAGAGCACGTTGAAAATTCTTTAAAGAGAAATAATTGCAGTCCACGTGCAAGACATTTAAAAGCGATTGTTCTGCAAAAGTTATATCGGTTTAAAGAAGCAGTTAGCTGGTGCCGGGCTTCATTGGAAATTGACAGGTTTGATTATGGCAGCCGGTATGAACTTCGCAATGCATTGCTCCAGTTGAATGATTCAGAAAATGCAACAGTTGAATACAGTCGTTTAAAAGAGCTGATGCGGAATAACAGTCATTCTTACATTGAAATTTCGTTGGACTATTATCATGCGGGCTTGTTTGCTGAAGCATTTGAATTTCTGTTGCCGATAGCGGAAACTAAACAGGATGCACTTGTTTTTTATTATCTCGGATACTATAAGTTCATGCAACAGAAAATGGACGAATGTATTGCATGGTTTAATAAAGGATTTAATTGTTCTCCTGATAAAGTTTTTCCGAACAGGATAGAAGATGTGGAAGTGCTGAAAACTGTTGTTGAAATAAATAAAACTGATTATAAAGCATTTTATTACCTGGGCAATTTCTGTTATGCGAAAAAGCGATATGCAGATGCAAAACTTTATTGGGAAAACTCGGTAAACATTTATCCCGGATTTGCAACTACGCACAGAAACTTAGGTATTGCATATTACAATAAGTTTAATGAGAAAGCGAAAGCACTTGAATCGTTTAAGCAGGCATTCAATTGCGACAAGGCTGATGCAAGGATTTTGTTTGAACTGGATCAGTTATACAAACGTTTTCAAACAAAACCAAAAGACCGGTTATTGTTTCTGCAGCAATATCAATCATTGGTTGATGAAAGAGATGATTTATATGCGGAAATGGTTTTGCTGAAGATATTATCAGGTAAAGAAAAAGAAGCAAAGGAAATGCTTTGCAAACGAACTTTTCATCCCTGGGAAGGAGGAGAAGGAAAAGTATCTGCATTGCATGTGGAGTTGTGCGTGGAAGAAGCAAAGGATGCATTGAAGCAGGGAAATGCAGATAAGGCTATTGCGTTATTAACAGAGGCTCAGCATTATCCTGAAAATCTTGGTGAAGGAAAATTGTATGGCGCTCAGGAAAACGATATTTACTATTGGCTCGGTTGTGCTTATGAAAAACTGGGAAATCAAAATGCAGCTGTTGAATATTGGAATAAAGCTGCTGTTGGAATCAGTGAACCTTCACAGGCCATATTCTATAACGATCAGCAACCGGATAAAATATTTTACCAGGGTGCTGCATTAAAGAAACTGGGAAAAGTGGATGATGCAAATACACGTTTTCAAAAACTGGTTGATTATGGCATGCAAAATCTTGACAAAGAAATTAAGATGGATTTCTTCGCTGTTTCACTTCCTGACCTGATGATTTTTGATGATGATCTCAACAAGCGTAATAATATCCATTGTAATTATCTTATCGGTTTGGGAAATCTTGGACTGGGGAATAATGATGAAGCAAAATTATATTTTGAAAAAGTGCTTGATGCAGATCCTTCACATATGGGTGTGTATGTTCATCAAAAATTAATTTGAAACGATCAGTTGAATAATTACCGATAATCAAAAAAGTATGACTACAACAAATCGTATTGTATTTACATTGCTTGTTTTATTTGTCAGTGTAAAATCGTTTAGTCAGCAAAGCATTGCTGTTAAAGTCAATCTTTCAGGAAACTGGCAATTCAGGATCGACTCACTCGACAGGGGAGAGCAGGAGCAATGGTATAACAAAACATTCTCAGAAACGGTTGTTCTGCCCGGTTCAATGACAAGCAATCAGAAGGGAAATGAAATATCGGTTCATACAAAATGGACGGGCAGTATTGTTGATTCATCTTGGTTTTTTAAAACACAGTATGAACGGTTTCGTCAGCCCGGAAATATAAAGGTTCCCTTCTGGTTGCAACCAATAAAATATTATACAGGAGCTGCCTGGTATCAGAAAAAAATTACAATACCTGCAACATGGAAAGAAAAGGAAATGTTTCTGAGTATTGAACGAAGCCATTGGGAAACCACTGTTTGGATTGATGGAAAAAAGGTAGGCACACAAAATAGTTTGTCAACACAACAAGTGTTTTATTTGGGAACATTAAAAGCAGGTGAACACCAGTTGAGTATTCGGGTTGATAATCGTGTGAAGCAGGTAGATGTTGGACAGAATTCACACAGTATTTCTGATCATACACAAACAAACTGGAACGGTATGATTGGAGAAATTGCTCTTACTGCAAAACCCAAACTGTATATCGGTGATGTGGCCTTATATCCTGATATCAAAAATAAAATCGTCACTGCAAAAATTCTCGTCAGGAATAACAGCGGGAAAAAAGTAACTGCATCACTTCAGCTTCTTGCTGTTTCATCAAACAAATCAGCGGAAAAACTTAATCAGTTGTACAGGAAAGTAACAGTTGATACTGACAGTTCTTTTATCGAAATCAATTATCCAATGGGAAGCAATCCTTTGTTGTGGGATGAATTTCATCCGGATATTTATTCGATGAAGTTGGTACTTCAATCAGATGTTGGTGCTGATGAGAAACAGGTTCAGTTTGGTATGAGAGAATTTAAAGCAAGAGGAACACAATTTGAAGTAAACAACCGTCCAATATTTTTACGTGGTACATTGGAATGTGCCATCTTCCCATTAACAGGATTTCCTCCAACTGATACATCTTCATGGATGCGGATATTTCGAATAGCAAAATCATTTGGTCTGAACAATTTCCGCTTTCATTCATGGTGCCCTCCCGAAGCTGCATTTGATGCGGCAGATCGTTCAGGTATTTACCTGCAGATCGAGTGTGCATCATGGGCAAACCAGGGAAGTTCATTGGGAGATGGCAAACCAATTGACCAGTTTATTTATGACGAAAGTAAAAGGATTGTCACTGCATATGGCAATCATCCATCATTTTGTATGATGGCTTATGGCAATGAACCGGCTGGGAAAAACCAGGTTGCCTATCTCACCGGTTTTGTGAATTACTGGAAGAAAAACGATGCAAGAAGAGTATATACTTCAGGAGCAGGATGGCCTGTTATTGCAGCGAATGAGTATAACAATTTTGCTGATCCAAGAATACAGCAATGGGGTGGAGGTTTAACAAGTGTGATTAATGGAAAAAATCCATCAACAAATTATGACTGGACAAAAATAATAGCAGCATACACAGTTCCTGTTGTGAGTCATGAAATAGGTCAATGGTGTGTTTATCCCGATTTCAAAGAAATCAGTAAATACAAAGGGGTTTTAAAAGCGAGAAATTTTGAAATATTTCAAACTGTACTCAGGGAAAATGGTTTAGGAAATTATGCGGATAGTTTTTTATTGGCATCGGGTAAACTGCAGACTTTATGTTACAAGTCGGATATAGAAGCAGCATTGCGCACAAAAGGTATGGGTGGATTTCATTTGCTCGATCTGCACGATTTTCCGGGGCAGGGAACTGCATTGGTTGGAGTGCTGAATCCTTTTTGGGAAGAGAAGGGTTACGTTACTGCAAAAGAATATAGTGCGTTTTGCAATTCAACAGTTCCGTTGGTACGTTTTCCAAAAATGATTTACCTGAATAATGAAGAATTAATATTGCCGGTTGAAGTAGCACATTTCGGACCGAAAGAATTAAGAAATGTTACTCCTGTTTGGGAAATAAAAGATGTAACCGGTAAAATTTTATTCAAAGGGTCATTGCCACAAACGGATATTAAAATTGGTAATGGTAACCAGGCAGGTAAAATTGTTCAGTCGCTTTCAACAATAAAGGAAGCTTCCAAATTAATTTTATCAGTCAGCATTGAGAATTATCAAAACACATGGGACTTTTTTGTGTATCCCGCAACGCTTCCAAAAACTCCTGCTGATATTTTAATTGCACAAAGTTTTGATGATGCCGTTTTAGATAAGCTGAAGAATGGTGGCAAGGTTTTGATTACACTTCCTAAAGGTTCAATTCGAAAAGAAGCAGGAGGAACTATTGCCATTGGCTTTTCAAGTATTTTCTGGAATACAGCATGGACAGGTGGGCAACCTCCGCATACACTGGGCATTTTAGTGAATCCAAAGCATCCTGCATTCAACCAGTTTCCGACAGATTATTACAGTAACTGGCAATGGTGGGATGCAATGAGTCATTCAAATGCAATATTGCTTGACTCTGTTTCAAAAGGCATTAAACCTGTTGTTCGTGTAATTGATGATTGGGTAACGGCAAGGTCGTTGGGATTGGTGATTGAATGCAAAGTTGGTAACGGAAAATTACTGCTGACTTCTATCGATTTGATTTCTGAAAATGAAAAACGACCCGAAGCAAAGCAATTGTTATATAGTCTGCTCAATTACATGGAAGGGAAATTATTTAATCCGGCTGATAAAGTAGAATGGGAGAGGTTAAAGAAGTTGGTAAATACTGAACCGCACTAGTCTTTTTTGCTGTTCATAAGATTGCTGAAAATATTGTGTTGATCAATATGTAACGGTTTAACGATGCTTTCAGATCGTAATGAAATAAAAACCCGTTTGTAAATATTAATTGTCTGTAGTTTGCAGATTCGTTCGCACTTCTGAGTTTGTCATGTTTTTTATGCGGATGATAGCTGGCAAGAAATCTCCAAAACTGTTTTTATCTACAGAAACATCTTTGCATGCTTCAAGAAAAATAACAGCAGGCGGATTGGTTTTACTGCCAGTTTGTTCAATGCTGTTGTGTTCAAACTTCAATCCATCAACGCTTTTAGCAAATACAATAGCCGGTCTGGATAGTTTAAATACATTGTTATAGATGCGGATGTTTTGATGCACATAAAAACGTTCAACAGATTGGTGGTTTTCAGGCGCTATAGCTATCGTATAACCGTCTGCTCCCTGGTTATAACCGCAATCTTCAAATACATTATTACGGATAACAACATCATGAACAGGGCCGCTTTCAAACCAGCTTGATGCATCATCGGCAATTAAAATGGCATGCATGCCTGTCTTGAAAAAATAATTTTTCTCAATGAGAACCTTTCGCCTGGTGGTAACTAAAATTCCTCTTGTGTTGGTTCGTTCAAAACGGCAATTCCGGATGGTTAATTCCGGTGTGCAGCTGATGTTTTCTATACAAACTCCTTCCTGGATACCGGCTGGTATAGGTTTATCGGTTTGTAATTCCATTTCACGCTCATTAAGCAAAGTAGCATTAGAGATTTTTCCATAGGCTAATGGTTGCAATGTTTGTGGATTTATAAAGACTATACTATCGCCTTGAAAAAATGCTTTGAAACCATAGGTTTGATGATGCATGAAACGAACAGTAACTTTTTGAGGAGATGAAATTTTTGTAATCTTCAAATGAGTACCATGCACATTAATCGGGTCGTCATGCGAGCCGGAGGTTGAACAACTGTCTATCAGGATTTTTCCTTTGCATCCCGAAAAGTGAAAGCAATCAGCAAATGAACTGATGATTCTCCCTGAATTCTTTTGAGGTACAGCCTGTATATTTTTATACGTAAGGTTTTCTGAAAACTGTGCAACAATGCCCAACCCATGCATATAATGCATGCGGATGTTCTGTAGCAGAATGTTTTTGCTTAACCAGATAAAACCACCGCAATTATCCCTGTAAGGATCTCTTACGGTCAGCACATCACCTGCTTTAATTTTTGCGTTTGAAAAATTTCCTTCAAATGCAACAACGCCAGGTTTCTTTTCTTTTGCAATACTTTTTATAAAAGCAGAAAAGCTGCCATATCGCATGGTATTTTCTGTTGGGTCAAATACAATTGTATGATACGAATTGGTTTGCCAGCCTTCTCCGTAAAAAGAAATCTTGCCATTGCTTATCGTGTATTTGGAATCAGGGTGAATAATTGTCTCAGCAGATGTGTCATTAATCTTCGTTACTGTCAGTTCGCTCATTGTGGGTCGCTCATAATCAAATGACAGGTTTTTAATTGTTATGTTTTTGCTGTTGATAATGGAAAATGAAATCATCTTGCCATGTAAAACAATCAATGTGTTATTCCCTTCTATGGTTAGATTGGAAAATCCATCCAGTGGCAACGCAATATGTTTTGTTTTCGGCAGACTGTCACTTTCAGTACAATTGGAAATATATAGTTCTTTTTCAGCTGCGCCTTTTTCCCACACATCAATTCTGCCACCGGGTAAAACCAAAACAGGGTTCTGCTTTGTATGGCAAACAGCAATGGCTTTTTGCAGGGCAGTTGCAGCATTTTCTCCACTGTTGGCTTTTACTCCATAGTTACTGGCTGTAACAATTGTTTGAGGTAAAGTACGGCTGATCTTGTTTTTTGTTTGTGCAGCAGAATAAAAAGAGAAAAGTAAAAGAACGAATAACAGGTTTAAACAGTTACTTGATTTTTTTGGGAGAAACTTCTTCATTGCCTCGGGTTGATTTTTTTATATGTCATGATAAAAATAAGCGATTGTTTCAATTTGTATTCAGGCAACATTATGCAGATATGAGTTTAGTTCATGCTTTCATAGCAATTACATAATAGCAATTTAACACAAGTGCCTTTCGTTGTGTTCTGTAACAATTCGGTTACATTCTGGTGATAGTTTAGTAACACGCTGTTAAAAGAGTGGTAACAAAGAGCTGGCAGATTTGCACTCAAATCAAAAAAGCTCTTATGAGGTTCATTACACATTTACTAAAACTCTTGTGCATTGCACTGCTGGTTATAATAAGCCCTGCTGCAATTTTTGCACAAACCGTTACAGGAAAAATTATTTCAAAAACAGAAAGGGAACCCATTGCGGCTGCTTCTGTTAAAGTAAAAGGAAGCCAGCAGGGAACATCGGCTAACGAAACCGGTGAATTTTCTATTAAGGTTTCAAAAGGTGCAACACTGGTGATCAGTGCAGCTGGTTATCACAAACTGGAATATGTTGCAGAAAATGATAATTATGTAGTGATTGAACTTGAGCCTGAATTGAAAGCATTGGAGGAAGTGGTGGTTACAGCATTAGGTGTAAAGAAAGAAACCAAGAGGCTTGGTTACGCCGTGCAGGAAATCAAAGGAGATGAACTGATAAAAGCCAGGGATCAGAATCCTATCACCGGTTTAACCGGAAAGATTGCTGGTTTATCAGTTGGTGCCAATGCAGAAATGCTGCGTAAGCCAACCGTGCTGCTTCGTGGAAGTGAAATTACATTGTATGTGGTTGATGGTATTCCCATCAGTTCTGATACATGGAACATCAGCCCGGATGATATCGAATCTTACACCGTATTAAAAGGACCATCAGCTGCAGCCTTATATGGTAGCCGTGCATCAAACGGTGCCATAGTTATTACTACCAAAAAAGGAAGTAAAACAAGAAAAGGCTGGCAGGTTGAATTAAACTCCACCAATTCGTTTGACAAAGGCTTTATTGCATTTCCCCGTTTACAGGATGAGTACGGACCCGGTGAAAACTGTTTGTATGCTTTTGGCAACGGATTGGGCGGTGGTTTAAATGATGCTGACTATGATGTGTGGGGGCCAAAGTTTAACGGCCAGTTAATACCACAATGGGATGGAGAATATACACCGAATACATCTTATACCACAACGTTCCCCGGTGGTTTAAAATATACAGGTAATATAAAGCCTGCTGCATGGGTTGCCAGGGGTAAAAATAATCTTGGCCGTTTTTTAAGAACAGGGTTTCAGTCAACCAATAACATTTCATTGAGCTCGGCGGGTGATAATTACAATCTTCGTTTTTCACTTTCGCATTCATACCAGCAAAGCATTATCCCGAATATGCAGCTGAACATCACCGACTTTAATATGTACGGAAGTTACAACCCTTCCAGACGGTTGAAGATTGAAGCAAACCTGAATTTTAACAGGCAGTACACACCCAACTATCCCGATGTTGATTATGGCCCAAACAGTTTAATTTATAGTGTGGCTATATGGACAGGTGCCGACTGGGATGTGGAATCTCCGTTGATCAGGGGTATATGGCAACCCGGTAAGGTTGGCACACAAAGTGTGTTTGCTGAATACCAGCGTTACCACAACCCATGGCTTACTGTGTATGAGTGGTTGCGCAGTCATCATAAATCAGATGTGTATGGATATGTTTCTGCAAACTATAAAATTGACAGACACTTAAGCACAACCTTACGTTCACAGATGACTGCCTATAACCTGTTACGTACGGAGAAAATGCCTTTCTCTGCGCATCCTTACAGCCGTGAAGGTAATAAGGGCGATTACCGTGAAGACCACCGTAACCTGTTTGAAAACAATACCGAACTGATGCTGAACTATAATTATGATATTCAGAAGTTCGTAAACCTTTCAGGCCTGGTTGGTGGTAACATCCGTTCCTTCTCTTATAATTCAAATTTCACATCAACTGATTATTTAAATGTACCTGGGGTGTACAGTTTCAGTAACTCTCTCAACCCGGTACAGGCCAGCAGTTTTGCATCTGATATGCTTGTACTGAGTGCATTTGCTTCACTCGATGCATCAGCTGGTAAATACGCAACCTTATCTTTCTCTGGAAGGGTTGATAAATCATCAGCATTGCCGGTTCAGAATAACAGTTATTTCTACCCGAGCATTTCACTCTCATCCGTTGTTTCTGATTATGTAAAACTGCCTTCTGTTATTTCTTACCTTAAACTGAGAGGTGCGTTTGCAAGCGTACGTGGAGTGCCCACAAGTGAAACTGTTGGTATGGCTCCGTTCTCAACCATTGCAGCATTTGGCAATACACCATCAGGCAACTCATTGTATGATTACCCGCTTGATTATGGTAACAATTATCTCTCACCTTATGGTGGCCCCGATTTTTCACTGGCATCTGCTTATTCAACATCAAAACCATATAACAGTCAGACAGCAGCTTATTTTACCAGCAACCTGTTTGATCCGAATATCAAATCATCACTTCGTATAAGTTTTGAGCAGGGTGTTGATGTGAAGATTCTGAATAACCGTTTGGGATTGAGTGCAACTACTTTCCAGTACCTGGATGGTCCCCGTATCTTAAGTAACCCTGTTTCATCTGCTACAGGTTATAACTATTATTACATCAATGCACTCAAAACAAAGAAAACCGGTTATGAACTTTCATTATCAGGTTCGCCTTTAAAGTCGAAGAATGGTCTTAACTGGGATGTGCTGGTTAACTATTCAACTTATAAAGATGTTTATTTTGAATTGCCTCCCGGACAAACGGTGTATAATACCTTCTTTAAAAAAGGCGACCGTGTTGATAAATTTTATGGAAGTGCTTTTGTAAGAACACAGGATGGACAGATTATTAATGATGCAGCGGGTAAACCGATTTCTAACCCAAAGGCACAGTTTCTTGGTTACCTGAATGGTAAGTTTCAGTGGGCAGTATTTAACAAGCTTAGCTGGAAAGGACTGAGTGTAGGTTTCCAGTTTGATGGTAATGTAGGAGGTGTAACTTCTGATTACCTGCATAACAAAACCATGCGTGGTGGCCGTAACCTTGAAACAGTACAGGGAGCATTTGGCATTGCCCGTTCATCAGATAACGATCATGCAGGCGATCCGAATTACAAAGGCGTATATGTTGGTGAAGGTGTGCAGGTTTCAAATGCTGCTTCCATTAACTATGATGGTACCACAGGAGCTGTTCTCAACTATAAGGATTTACAGTTTGCGCCAAACAAAACCGTTACACAGGTGCAGGATTACATCAGTAAGTATTATGGTGTAACAGAAGCCAACCTGATGAGTAAAACCTATGCCAAACTGCGTGAAGTAACCATTGGTTATGACTTGCCTGAAAGCCTGCTGCGCAATACATTCATCAGCAAAGTAACTGTTTCACTGGTGGGACGTAACCTGATCTATTTCTATAAAGACAAGCGTTTTAAGGATGTGGATCTTGACCAGTACAATTATTCCACAACAGGTACAAGTGTACAATCACCAACTGTAAGAAGGTTTGGTTTTAACATCAATGTTACTTTCTAAAAACAACAAACTTATTAAGACGATGAAACGTTCTATCCATATTTTATCTGCAATGATCCTGCTGCTTGTTGTAGCAGGCAGCTGCCGGAAATCATTTGAAGATTTCAGTGTAAACAAAAACAAGCCTGTAAGTGTTCCTGCCTCGCTTTTATTCAATGGCGTGTTGAATGATATGACCGATGGACATTACAGCATGTATGAAAGATGGGGTCAGTATTTTCTTTGTAATTATGATTATTACGGAAACAACCGTTATGATTTTGGTTCAGGTTCCAACTACTATACTACATTGAAAAATGTGGGTAAGATGGAAGAAGAAGCAGTTAAGAATGGTGCTGCTGCAGTGAATCCCTATTCGGCTCTTGCCAGGTTTTTCAGGGCTTACCTGTTTACTAAAATGAGTTTACAGATGGGTGATCTGCCAATGACAGAAGCGTTACAAGGAGCCGATAACCTCAAGCCAAAATATGATGCACAGAAAACAATTTTCCAGCAATCATTAAAGTGGCTGGATACGGCCAATACACAGTTGGGGCAACTTATTGATGCAAGCAATAATACCCTTGCCGGTGATATTTATTACAACAATGATTTGAACAGGTGGCGTAAGGCTGTTAATACATTACGTTTACGTTTGCTGATTGAACTGAGCAAAAAAGAAGCTGATGCTGATTTAAATATCAAATCACAGTTCTCAACCATCATCAGCAATGCATCGCAGTATCCAATCATGCAGAGTACAGATGATAACCTGCAGTATGTATATGTGTCACCCACCAACTATTACCCGATGAACCCATCCAACTTTGGGTTTGATGCAACACGCTACAATACATCGGCAACGTATATCGGTTTACTGACTTCATTAAACGACCCAAGGATATTTGTTACTGCCGAACCGGCTGCTGCACTGGTTGCAGGCGGTGCATCACCGGTAAGCTATGCTGCATTTGCAGGTGCTGATCCCGGTGAAGATCTTGGTGCGATGTATGCAAAAGCCAATGCCGGACAATATTCCCTGATTAACCGCTACCGCTATTATCAAACATATACCGGCGAACCGGCTATACAGCTTGGTTATGCTGAAATGCTGTTCAATATTGCTGAAGCAATTAACCGTGGATGGATTACTTCTGGTCCGTTGGGAAATGCTGAAGCACATTACAAAGCAGCTATCAAAGCATCGATGAAATTTTATGGTATTCCTGAAAGCGGAACTTTTACAGCTTATTTTCTTAAATCAGGAAGTCCCGGTTCTACTGCAGTGTATAACACCTATAATGTAAATGTTGATTTCGGTACATACTATGCGCAAAGCAATGTTACCTACGCAGGTAATAATGCAGCAGGCCTTGACCAGATATTAAAGCAGCGATACCTTGCGCTGTTCCGTCATTCAGGACTGGAAGCTTATTTCCAGAACAGGCGTACAGGTGTTCCTGTATTTACAACGGGTCCGGGTACAGGTAATGGCAGCCGTATTGCAAAACGATTCCAGTATTTTGGATCAGAGCTTACATCCAATGCTGATAATTACAAAGCTGCATTGCAGTCGCAATATGCAGGTAATGATGATATCAACGGGGTGATGTGGATTCTGAAGTAAATTAAGTTCCTCTTTCTTTTCTCATACTTTTACAGCGGAGCTATTCTTAGCTCCGTTGTTGTTTAAATTTTATGTTATGAAGTATACATCTTTCTTTTTTGTATTGCTGTTAATGATGCAGTCAACAAATGCACAAACAAAAAAATACAATGTGCTTACTGTTCCTGCCGGCAATCAATATTGCAGAATTGATACTGCAGGTGTTTCTGTTTTACCCAGCGGACGTTTTGTAACTCCTGCCGGGCAAACCATCCGTATTACTCATGATCCGTTTGGTATGGCTATTTCGCCCGATGGAAGCACTGCGGTAACCTTACACAACGGCGTATTTACCATTATACATTTAGCGACCATGAAATCGCTGCGGGTGCCGAGCTATAACCAGAAGATTAATTCACCACTTGCACACAATCCTGTTTCAATGGATGTGTTTTCAGGAGTGGCAGATACAGGTATGGTTATCCCTTCTCCGCTCAGCAATGGTTCTTTTCTTGGTGTTGCATTTGCCCCTGATTCAAAATCTGTTTTTTTAAGCGGTGGTGATAATGGTGCGGTGATTATTTATGATATCACAACCCTGCAGCGCATTGATTCTATTTCATTAAATGGTAAAGTAGGTGCTGAAGAATATCACGACAGCTTTACATCCGATCTTGTATACCGTTCATCTTCCAATGAACTCCTGGTACTTGACCGTGGAAATTTCCGTATGGTACGGATTGATCTCACAACAAAAAAAATTACTGCAAGTATAAAAGCCGGCCGTCAACCTTTCGGGCTTGCTTTAAGCCCCGATCAGCAAACAGCTTTTGTTGCCAATGTGGGGATGTATGAATATCCGCTTGTAAAGGGAATGGATTCATCTAACTATAATTCCATGATGATACCCTGGCATCCGTATGGCGATAACACAAAAGAATCCATTAACGGAACAGAAGTGGAAGGAAAAGAAATTCCCGGTGTGGGTAGTCCGCTTGCACCAGAAGCAATGAGTGTGTTTACCATCGATCTTGCAACCAATAAAATTATTGACAGGTATAAAACCGGTCACCAGATTGGCCAGATGATTGAAGATGCAGAAGTGGTGGGTGGAGCATCTCCCAACTCTGTTGCCGTTGGGAAACGTTTTGCCTATGTTACCAATGCAACCAATGATAATATTTCAGTCATCGACTATCACACACGGAAAATTGTTGCACATATTCCCATCAAAGTCGATAAACGGATTGATAAACACCGTGGACTGTTGCCATTTGGAATTACATTAAGCAAGGATGAAAAAACATTGTATGTGGCCTTGCTTGGGTTTAATGCAGTTGCTGTTGTGGATGTTGCAGGCAGGCAAACAAAAGGATTAATACCAACAGGGTGGGGGCCTGCAAGAGTATTGCTGAGCAGGGATGAAAAAGAATTATACGTAATCAGTTGCCGTGGTTATGGAGCAGGGCCAAATGGTGGTAAAGGTTTTGTAAAGCCTGTGCAGGGAACTTATATCGGCGATATTCAGCTGGCTGCATTTCAGAAAATAAAAAGGCCGGATGAACAGCAGTTGGCTGTTTATACAAAACAATGCCTGGCAAATACAATGAAGGAAGTAAGTATTGCTGATGATGGCAAAAATCCCTTGCCTCCTTTACCAAAAATCAGGCAAAGCCCGATCAGATACATTGTGTACATCACCAAAGAAAACAGGACCTATGATGAAATATTTGGACAGATGAAAACAGGCAGGGGAGACGAAACACTTGCAAGATTTGGTAATGCTGTAGCCATTCGTGGAAAGGGTGATACAATAAAAATTTCAGCTGCTGATATAATGCCCAATCATTTAAAGGCAGCTGCTGAGTTTGCATACAGTGATAATTTTTATTGTGAAAGTGATGCGTCTATTCATGGTCATCATTGGATGATGGGTGTGATACCAAACGAATGGGTTGAAACCAATTCAAGTGTGGATAAATCTGCATCCTGGTTTTCTAAAGCACCCGGTCGCCGTTTTCCCGGAAGTACAGGAAGCATGGATCCTGAAGATTATGCAGAGATTGGTGGACTATGGGAAGCATTGGAACGAAGCCATGTTTCGTTTTACAATTTTGGTGAAGCCAATGAAACAGCACATGTGCGTGAAGAATGGTACGATACACTTACGGGTGCCGGGCATGGTGTAATGGTGCCCATGCAGAAAGCATTGTGGAGCCACACATCACACAACTATGCAGGCTTTAATATGAACATCCCCGACCAGTTCAGGATGGAGCAGTTTGAAACGGAGTTCACCAAAAGATGGATTAACGGAAAAGAAAAATTACCACAGCTTATTACCATGCAGGTGCCCAATGATCATGGTGCCGGAACAAGACCGGAAGATGGATATCCTTACACCCATTCTTTTATGGCAGATAATGATCTCGCTGTTGGACGGATTCTGCATTTTCTTTCACGTACGAAATATTGGAAAAACATGCTGGTGATTATTACTGAAGATGATCCGCAGGGTGGAGTGGATCATGTGGATGCACACCGCAGTGTATTGATGATGGCAGGTCCTTATGTAAAACGCAATTATGTTTCACATACGCATGCAAGTTTTGGTTCAATACTCAAAGTCATTTATAATACACTAAACATAAACTATGTAAACCAGTACGATGCCACTGCCTCACTCTTGCAGGATTTTTTTACAGATAAACCCGATTATACACCTTACACATTTGTATTTCCTGATAAACGTGTATTTGATCCGGAACAGGCAATGAAAAAATACAACCGCAACATCGACTGGCGGAAAGTGAAACAGGGCCCGAGAATGGATGACGAAGATGAACAGCGGGAAGAACATTATAAGAATAAACCAAAGCAACAATAATGCACAACCGTACTTTTAATATTCAGTTCATGTTTTCGTAACATCTGCATCATGTTGTGCTGCTACTTTCACTTTTATTAAAGCAGCACAACATGATGAATTATTCCTTGGCCGTATTTGATATTGCCGGTACAACTGTAAAAGACAGGGGCAACGTAGCAGGTTCTTTTATCAATGCCTTTCGTGAAAACGGGCATCCTATTCCTGCAGATGAAGTAAACAAAGTAATGGGCTGGCGCAAAGCCGATGCCATTAAGATGTTACTGAAAAAATATTACAGTAACTCAGATGCACTTGCGGCTGAACTACAGGAACAGATACACGACGATTTCATCCGTAACATGATTCAGTTTTATGAGCAGGATGAAGATCTGCAGCCTCTTTATTTTGCAGAAGACGTGTTTGATGAACTCCGCAGCAACAATATAAAAATTGCTTTAAACACCGGTTTTACCCGGTCCATTGCTGATGTTATTTTAAAACGCCTGAACTGGTTGCCGGGCGGAAAAATTGATTATGTCATTGCAAGTGACGAAGTGGATGAAGGGCGGCCTTACCCGTTCATGATTCAGCAGTTAATGAAAGAAGCTGGTATTACTGATTCATCAAGAGTGGTAAAAATTGGTGATACCGAAGTGGATATTATGGAGGGACGCAATGCCGGTTGCGGAATGGTGATTGGCATTACAACAGGAGCTTATACCAAAGAAGAATTAAAGCCATACAAACCTGATTTTATTATTGATCGTTTATCGCAACTGCCATCATTGATTTTATGAGCCTGGCAGTTGAACAACATAAACGGAAACTGTTCTCAAAGAACGTTGAAACAACCTTGTTTGCAGCACTGGTAACGTTTTTATCCTACACGGTTGTATACGCATACAGGAAACCGTTTACCATTGCTTCGTATTACAATATTGAATGGTATGGGATTAAATACCAGACATGGCTCATCATTTGCCAGGGTATTGGTTATATGCTCAGCAAGTTTTTCGGTATCAGGTTTATTTCAGAACTGAAACGTTTGGGCCGTTGGAAAACCAGTTTTATACTTGTTGGTACATCATGGCTTTCATTATTGTTCTTTGCAATAGTTCCTCCATTGTATGGATTGTTCTTTCTGGTGATCAATGGCTTTTGCCTTGGGTTCATGTGGGGCGTTGTGTTCAGTTATGCTGAAGGCAGACGTTCAACTGATTTTATTGGTTCTGTAATGGCAGTGAGTTTTATTTTCGCCGGTGGCTTTACACGAAGTGTTGGAAAGTGGTTACTGGTTGATATGAATGTTGCTGAAAAATGGATGCCATTTGTAACAGGTCTGTTGTTTATCATTCCTTTTGCAGTACTGATTCTTCTGCTTGAACGCATACCTCCGCCAGGTGATGATGATATTGCCAGCAGATCGGAACGTGTGGCAATGACAGACAACGACAGGAAAATAATCTTCCGCTATTTTGGTAAAGGACTTTTTCTTATAACAATCGTCTATATTTTTCTTACAGTCATCAGGGATCTGCGGGATAATTTCATGACGCAGATATGGACGGAGTTAGGTTACAACAGCGACTTCACGATTTATACAAAAACTGAAACCATTACAACTGTAACTGTACTTGTTTTAGTAAGCCTGGTGGTGTTTGTGCGGCGCAATATCCAGGCATTCAGATTGATTCACTTTCTTATTTTTCTTGGTTTTGTGGTTACAGGTTTATCCTCAATGCTGTTTATGGCGGGACTGATTCCCGGAGCTGTTTGGATGCAGTTTGTAGGCATGGGATTGTACATGGCTTACATTCCTTTCAATTGTGTTTTTTTTGAACGGATGATTGCTGCTTATCAGTTAAAAGGCAACGCCGGTTTCCTCATGTATGTGGCCGATGCATTTGGCTATTTCGGAAGCATGCTGGTGATGCTGACAAAAGAACTGTTTCATGTCAGTAACGGGTGGGTTTCATTTTACAGCATGGCTTCTTTATGCTGTGCATGCATTGGCATAGGTGGAATTTTGTTTTCTCTTATTTACTTCAATAAAAAATATTATTCACGACAGGTAAATTAATTTCTATGCATACAGAAAAAGCAGATCTGGTCATAATTGGCGGTGGAGTGTTTGGATGTTCAACAGCTTATTATTACGCATTAAATAATCCCGGCAGTAAAGTGATTTTGCTGGAGCGTAATGAATTGTGCAATGCAGCTACCAGCAGGGCAGCATCTATGATGACAAAGATCAGGGCAAAGGAAGAATTTATACCATTGGCAATGGAAACATATACTGCCGTTGAAAATATGGAAGAACTCTTGGGTGAAAGTATGGACATTAAACGGGTGGGAATTATTCATATTGCTGCATCTGAACAAAAAGAAAAAGAGTTAAACGAACTGATGCAGATTGCAGGATTATATGGAGAACCTGCTGTGTTTATTGATGCAGCAGAAGCTAACAGGATGGCACCATGGTTAGATGCAACAAAAGCAAATAAGATTGCATTTGTGCCGGATGAAGCATATTGCGATCCTTACCTGCTTGGAACTTTTTATGCACGCAGTGCAAAACTATTGGGAGCCGATTTACGTCAGGGCATTGAGGTAACAGATATTGTTGTTGAAAACGGAACAGCAAAAGCAGTTGTTACAACAAACGGAATCATCAGTGCAGATATGGTTGTTCTTGCTGCTGGTGCATGGTCGCCCGTCATTGCAAAAAAAGCAGGAATAGGTTTGCCGGTTGCTCCTGTTCGCAGCCAGTACTGGATTACTGAAAAAAATAAAATCTTTCCTGAATCATCACCCATGGTGGTTCTTCCCGATGCCAACGCCTATTTCCGGCCCGATGGAGGCGCATTGCTGTTTGGTATCCGTGAAAAAAAATCAATTGCTGTTTCGCCCGAACTGATAACTTCTGATATCAGTGGTTTTCATTTCAGTGATGATAAAGGCATGAATGATTTGTCGGAAGTGATTCATAAACTGGGCGATTTCTTTCCGGCTGTTTATGATATTGGATTGAAATATTATATCGCAGGTTTTTCAGCTTATACGCCTGATAATTATTTAAGCATGGGAGCAACACCTCTGCTTTCGAATGTCTTGTTTGCAACAGGATGTGTGGGCGCAGGTATTGCTGTTTGTGGTGGTGTGGGAAAAGCATTTGCTGCATTGGCTGCAGGTGAGGAAAATCCTTATGACTTTAATGCATTTGACATTCATCGTTTTGGGGAGGTTGATCCTTTTTCAGATGAATGGTTACAACGTTGTGCAGCGGCAAGATCAGTAAAGAACAGCGGATAAATAAATCGTTATGAAAGATCAGAACCTGTTTGTTGAAGGAGATGTAAACTTTACATCCGGCAGAAAAAAATGGTATGCTGTGCTTGATGGAGAAGCAATGGATTTACTCAACAGGGATAAAGAGGTGTTTATGCATCAGTCTTTATCAACTCCCTGTTTAAATGTATTGTCTTCCTGCGAAGGTTCGTATATCACAGATCTGAATGGAAAAAGATATCTCGACTTTCATGGCAACAGTGTTCATCATACCGGCTACCGCAATCCCTATATCATTGAAAAAGTAAAACAGCAAATGGATATATTGCCGTTTTCTCCCCGGCGATATACAAACGAAGCGGCGGTGAGGTATGCAGAAAAGCTGGTTACTTATTTTCCTGCTCCATTAAATCGAGTACTCTTTGCACCGGGTGGCACTGCTGCTGTGAGCATGGCATTAAAACTGGCAAGAATCATTACAGGTAAACAACGGATTGTTTCATTGGAAGATTCTTTTCATGGTGCTTCTTTGGATGCCATTGCTGCCGGAGGTGAATACCAGTTTAAAAAGTACATGGGTATATTTCCTGATACAGTTAATGTACGTCAACCTGGTGCGAATGATATGGCAGCTGCTGATGAGCTGGAAGAAATACTGAAGGAAGAACCCGGTGTGGGAGCTTTTATTGCTGAAACAATACGTAATACAGATGTGCATATTCCATCGCAGGCCTACTGGAAAAGAGTGCGGGAAATCTGCACAAAGTATAATGTGTTACTGATACTGGATGAAATACCCATTGCATTTGGCAAAACAGGAAAAATGTTTGCGTTCGAACATTATGGAATTGTTCCTGACATCGTCTGCCTGGGAAAAAGCATGGGTGCCGGCATCATACCAATGGCCGGCATTGTAACAAAAGAGGAATACAATATTGCTGCCGAAATTTCTTTGGGTCATTTCACACATGAAAAGAGTCCGCTTGGTTGTGCAGCAGGTTTAGCCATGCTTGAGTTCATTGAACAGGAGCAGCTGCTGCAAAAAGTAAAGGAAGACGAACTGTTTGTTCGCAATGAATTAGAGCAGCTCAAAAAAAAGTTTCCGTTTATTCATGAAGTACGGGGCATTGGCTTGTTGTGGGCAATTGAACTGCTGAACACACAACCTGAAGGAAAAGATACTGCAGCTGTTGCCGAACAGGTATTGTATGAGTGTTTGAAAAACGGGTTAAGCTTTAAAATATCAAACGGAAATGTGTTACAGCTTTCACCGCCCTTGACCATTTCACGAATTGAATTAGAGGAAGCTTTTCAGGTACTGCATCAGGTATTCAGTTCGCTCTGATCTTGTAAAACTTAACATTAGCCTGTTGGCTTCAATATTATCTTTGTATGAATTAATTGTTAAGTGTTATGACAACAACCAAAGCCACAAGGAAACAAGTAAGGGAAAACGTTCTTGCCAAAATTGAAGCTGCATTAAAAGACGTTGCCATTACTGCACATCAAAAGAAATTAGCCAGGAAGTTAAAAAAGGCAAGCCACCTCATTGCTGATTTTATCTGGGAAGTAAATGAAAAGAATGCGCCCAAAAAGCCGGCAAAAAAAGCTGCAAAAAAATCAGTGAAGAAGGTAGCTAAGCCGGTTATAAAAGCAAAGAAACCTGTTAAGAAAGCTGCTAAATAATCATTGCTGAACATCTGCTGTGATTTTCTTTTTAATGCAGATCAGATATCGTATTCAGAAATTCATTTTTACTGGAATACATTGTTGGCAACCGGGTTTTTTAAAATACGATCAAAACGTTTTTTATGAACATTTTTGCCATTACCGTTACGGTTCTTATTTGTATGGCTCTTTTAGTGTTTGTAATTGTGCGTAATCAGAAAGATGAAAAGCAATTTGAGCAGCAATTGAAAGATGATTATCACAAAACAAAAGACGAAGAAGCTGATGTTGATGTAGACGAAGTGCTGAAATAATCAGCTGTTTAAAAAACTTCTCCACCAGTAACCACTTTCTTTTATAGTGCGGAGCTGTGTTTTAAAATCAACATGAATTAAACCAAACCTTGCAGCAAATCCTTCACTCCATTCAAAATTATCCATTAATGTCCATGCAAGGTAACCGCTGATGTTTACACCCTCTTTTTTTGCTTTCAGCAGGGCACCAAGGTATTGCTGAAAATAATGAATACGCTGCTCATCATTTACCCGGCCGTTCTCTACAACATCTTTATAACAGGCACCGTTTTCAGTAACCATGATTTGTTTGATGCTTCCATAATTCCAGAAACGTTTCAGCATACGGTAAAAACTCTCTGCATTTACTTCCCACCCAAGTGCAGTAACAGGTACATTTCGTTTTACAGCTTTTACTTCACTTGCCTGTATATACGGAATAATGGAGTTGTGTTTAACGGTTACTGCAAAATAATTCTGTAAACCAATAAAGTCGAAATCAAATGCCATACGTTCAGTAAACTTCCAGGCTTTTGTTTGCAGGTGAAGTTTATCCATCAGGGGAAAATCATCATGCGGATAATTTCTTCCAAGAGCAGGTTCAATAAATAAACGGTTGAGCAGGATATCAATTCGCCTCGCTGCTGCAATATCTTCTTTTTTTTCAGTGAAAGGATTTACTTCACTGCAGGAAAAAGTAGTTCCGATTATTGCATTATTGACAAGTTTCCGGATAATGCGTCCGCCTTCGGCCTGTGCAAGTACAGCGTTATGAATAGCAGGAAAAAAGTTGTCCAGTCCCGTTTTACCCGGTGCATGTTTTCCCATCATATAACCAAGCGATGTAAAACCCATCGGCTCATTTAAGATCAGCCAGTGTTTTACTTTGTATCCAAACTCTTCTGCACAGAACGATGCATATTTGGAAAACCATTTCAGCATCATCACACTTGTCCAGCCACCTTCATGTTGCAAAGCTTGTGGCAGATCCCAATGGTATAATGTTACAAAAGGAATAAGCCCCAGCTGCAAACATTCATCAATCAACCTGTGATAAAACAATACACCTTCCTTGTTTACTCTTCCTGTTCCTTCAGGAAAAATCCTGCTCCAGGAAAACGAAAACCTGAATACGTTAAAGCCTAATGCTTTTGCAAGTAACAGATCATCTTTATACCTGTAATAGAAATCACAGTTCTCTGTTGGTCTTGCCCCACCTTTAATTTTTCCATTCCGTTTGGCAAAGTTGTCCCAGATCGAAGGACCCCTTCCGTCTTTATTCCAGGCTCCTTCATTTTGTGCAGCAGCAATAGCCACACCCCACAAAAAATCGTTGCCAAATGATAAACGGTTCAATGGTTGCATGGAATAAAGTTGACTGAAACAGCGCTGAAAAACAGGAACCCAATGTTATGAGATTATGAAATGTTTGGGCAGTTTGAATTTATTGTTATCATTTTTTAATCCAGTTGTTGAAAAAGGATTGTTGATAGTTTTAATAAATGAATCGGAAAGAGTTCCTGGCGCAGTTAGGTGTAAGTAGCTTGCTGTTTACGGCAATGCAATGTACTCAGTCATGTACACATAAAGAAAACATGGGTCAGCCAATAAATACTGATCTGTATATCGATTTATCCAAACCTGAATATGCCGTATTAAAAACACCGGGCTCTTTTATTTTTATAAAAGAAATAATAGTTGCATTTACAATTCATCAAACATTTATTGCAGCATCAGCACGCTGTACACATGAAGGCAGTTTGCTGGCTTATTATCCTTCCGATATTCTTTTTTGTGGAAAGCATGGAGCATCATTTGCAACAGATGGTACTGTACTGCAGGGCCCTGCACAGGTGCCTTTAAAAATGTATAAAACACAGTTGTCTGGCAGCATCTTAAGGGTATTTGCATAAATGACTTCTGTCTCGCAGCTTTCATTCAATAAAATAATAAGCTTTTAAATGTCTTTCCCGGGTTGCATTATAAAACCGGATTTACGATATATGAACTAACTTCAGGATTGCTTCAAAATTCATTTCGTATTTTACTCCAAATTTGTTGTGTGAAAATCCTGATTATTGAAGATGAAAAAGCATTGAGTGATAGTATCGCTAAGTACTTACGTGGTCAGGATTACCTGTGCGAAATAGCTGCCGATTTTAATACAGCTATGGAAAAAACTGAACTTTACGATTATGATTGCATCCTGCTGGATATTACGATTCCCGGGGGCAGCGGATTAGCAGTTTTAAAGGAATTGAGAACAAATAATAAACAGGACGGTGTGCTCATCATTTCTGCCAAAAACTCCATTGATGATAAAGTGAATGGCTTGATGCTTGGCGCCGACGATTACCTCTCTAAACCATTTCATTTATCCGAACTCAATGCAAGGGTGGCTGCTATTATCAGGCGAAAGCAGTTTGGTGGAAGCAGCATCATACAGTTTAATAATATTACAATTGATACGCAGGCAAAATCAGTGAACATCAGCAATAAGCCTTTAGATCTGACAAAAAAGGAATTTGAATTGCTGTTGTATTTTGTAAACAATAAGAAAAAGGTCATTTCCAGGACAGCAATTGCTGAACATTTGTGGGGCGATGAGTTAGAAGGTAATCTTGATTTTATATATACACATATAAAAAACCTGCGTAAAAAACTTCTCGAAACCGGTAATGCAGATTATATCAAATCGGTATATGGTATGGGCTATAAATTCACCGACAGATGAAGCTCTTGCACCGATACAACAGGCTGAATATCCTGGTTACAATTATTGTATTGTTCATTGGAGGCGTATGTTATTATTTTATTTTGAGTTATGTACTGATCAAACAACTCGATAAAGACTTACGACTGGAAGAACTGGAAGTAAAAGATTTTGTAAGGATAAACAAAACCCTGCCGCCGGCAGCAAATTACAAAGACCAGCAGATGACATATAAACCTGTTGGCGACGCTGTTACAGCAAGAAAATTCAGCAGTATAACAGTATTTGATTCTTCAGAAAACGAAGTGGAGCCTATCAGGCGTCTTGTGTTCCCTTTAACTGTTGGCTCAACAAATTATGTAGTGTCTGTTACTAAATCCCGTCAGGAAACAGAAGATCTTGTCAGGCTGATTGTAATACTTACGGTATCTATTATTGCATTGCTGCTGCTGGCATTATTTATGATCAACCGGTTTGTACTTAGTAAATTATGGTTACCCTTTAATAAAACCTTAGCCGGGTTAAAACAATTCAATCTCAACAGCAACGCAGTAATTGAACATAGCGATACAACGATTACTGAATTTAAAGAACTAAACGATGCTGTGAGTAAAATGAGTGAGCGTGTTGTAAATGATTATAATTCTTTAAAAGCATTTACTGAAAATGCTTCACACGAAATTCAAACACCTTTGGCTGTGGTAAATTCCAAACTGGAGTTGCTGATACAGGCGGAAAATTTCACGGAACAACAAATGCAGGATATTCAAACAATTCACGATGAAATTAACCGGCTGAGTAAATTAAATCAATCATTATTGCTCTTAACAAAAATTGATAATGACCAGTTTAGGGAAACCAGCCAGGTTGATCTGGCACAAATCATCAACAGGCTTTTAAATAATTATGAAGAGCTGCTTTCCGCAAAACAAATTACCCTGATAAAAAATATTACCCGGCATACAGTGTTGCTGATGAATGAAACCATGGCGCAGGTTTTAATTTCTAACCTGGTCACCAATTCAATTAAACACAATACTGATGGGGGAAGTATTACCATCAGTCTGATGCAGAATTGTTTAACAGTCAGCAATACGGGAGAAGCGCTCATTAATCCCCCCGAAAAGCTCTTTGAACGTTTTAAAAAAGACAAAGTGAATGCCGAATCATTAGGGCTGGGTTTATCCATCGTTAAAAAAATATGCGACCGTTATCATTTTACAATCAACTATTCATATAAAGAGGGACAGCATATTCTGTCTGTTTTATTTCCCTGATAGGCTCGTAATCTGAACTTCAGTATTACTACAGAATCCCGGTACAAATTGCAGTTAAAACTATTATTAACTTCATACAGGTCATTCTGTGCGCAATTGAATATGCTTATGAAATACGTTCTTTTACTGCCGTTACTTTTATGCATTTCCAATGCATTTGCCCAACAGGGAAAATGTTCTGTCAATGGAGTTGTTACAGATAAGCTTACCCAACAGCCGCTTGAATTTGTAACAGTAGAAATTATGCAGAAAAAAGACAGTACAGTTGTTTCAGCCACTCTTACTGATAAAAATGGAAAATTTGTTTTTCATAATATAAGCCCGGGTAATTTCTTTTTGCATTGCAGTTATATTGGTTACAGTACAACAGTTTACCTTGATCTGAATATTACAGGTGATCAGAAAAATATTTCTGCAGGTACAATTGTAATCAGCAACGATGCAAAGAATTTATCACATGTGATTGTTACAGGGGGGAGATCAATATTAAATACATCAATTGACAGAAAATCTTATGATGTAACCAAAGATTTGCTGGCCCAAAGTGGCACTGCAAGTGATATACTGAAAAATATTCCTTCGGTTGAAGTGGATATAGATGGTAATGTAAGCCTGAGAGGATCAGGTGATGTAATGATTTTAATTAATGGCCGGCCATCACCACTTTTCGGGAAAATGAATAAAGCAGAAGTGTTGCAGCAGTTCCCTGCCAGTTCAATTGAACGGATAGAAGTAATTACCAATCCATCTGCACGTTACAAACCCGATGGTACTTCAGGAATTATCAATATTGTTTTAAAGAAAAACAGTAAACAGGGATGGAATGGTTCCGTATCGGCAAATGCAGGTATTCGTGACAGGTATAACGCAAGTGCAATGTTGAATTATAAAACAACAAAATTCAACATTTTTGGAAATGCAGGTATCAGAAAAGACAGCAGGGAACGAACAAACATCGTTTCACGAAAATATGTTGATACGCTTACAAATACCGTAAACAGTTATTATTCAGAAGATGGTATTTCTTTTGCCCGGCCAATAACTCATTTGGTAACAATTGGCTTTACATACGAGCCGGATAAGAACAACAGCTTAGGCCTTTCCGCTGATTATTCTAACAGGACACAGGTTAAAAATGACCGGAACACAAAACTCTTTACAGATAAAAATAATGTTTACACAAACTATTTTGACCGGTTGAGATATGATCCCGAATATGAAAAAGAAAAAGATGTCACTGCTTTTTATGAACACAAATTTCCTGGTGAAGATCATACGCTCCGTGTAGAATTAAATGTGGCTGCTTCAAAAGAGGAAGAAAACAATCATTACCGGAATCAATATTATTTTCCGGGAAACAATTCAAGCTTTGATAATATGCGCATCTTCCAGGGCGATAAGCAACAGCTGTTAACAGTTGATTATTCTCACACACTGTCAGAAACTGCGAAGTTGGAAGCTGGTTATTCAGGTGCATTCAACCAGCAGGATTTCAATTTTAAATCTGAATATATGGATGCCGGCACCGGGCAGTTTGTTATTGATAACATAAAGACAAATCGTTTTTTATACAACCAGGATGTTCACGCATTTTATGGAACCTTTCAAAAAAATTATAAAAAATTCGGGTATTCTCTTGGATTAAGAGTGGAAGCAACAATTGTAAGCGGAAAGCAGCTAACAAAAGATACTTCTATAAACAATAATTACCTGAAGGCTTATCCAACACTTCACCTTGCATATGAATTAAATCAGCAAAGTCAACTTCAGTTAAATTACAGCAGGAGAGTACACCGTCCCGAAGGCGACGATATCAATCCCTTTCCTGAATACCAGGATCCTTATAATGTAAGAGCTGGTAACGCAAAACTTTTGCCTGAAATAATTCATTCAGTTGAGTTTGGATATAAATGGCAGGGGGAGTATATTTCATTTGTTCCCAGCATTTATTACAGGTATAAACAAAATGGATTTACACAGGTTACTGTTCCTTTAAATGACAGTGTTTTACTAACCACTCAACAGAATTTGTCAAACGATAAATCTGCGGGGCTTGAATTAATTTTTTCGGCAAAGGCAGGGAAGTTTTTTTCTTCTAACCTGAGCGGAAATTTCTTTTATAATCAGATCAACGCCACCAACCTCGGATATTTTAACAATAAAACAATCCTGTCATTCAGCACCAATTTAAACAGCACGTTTACAATAACTCCCAGGACTATGGCCCAGGTGAGTGCAATCTATTATTCATCCCGGCTTACACCTCAGGGAAAAAAATATCCTTCATTTATACTTAATGCGGGAATACGACAGGATTTTTTCAAAAAGAGATTCTCTGTCATACTCACAGCATCTGATATATTAAGATCAATGAAACAGAAAACGGATTTAAACAGTTCTTATTTAAAACAGGTTTCTGTTAACAGAAGAGACGGGCAGATAATTTATATCGGCTTCAGCTACAGGTTTGGTAAAACACTGAAAACGCAAAAAGAAGAAAAATTAGAATTTGATACTGGAGGTTAAAAAAATGAAACCTTGCAATGTTGCCCGGCAACTTCAAATTCCCCACAGAATCAGCTTTTAGGTTTACAAATCATTCATCCATATAAAACAAATCAAAAATGAAAAAACTAATCATGTTGTTTGCATTAGTTGCAGCAATTGGAATTTCAGCATCTGCTCAAAAAATAAATGCATCAAAAGTACCGGCTGCTGTAAAGGCTGCCTGCGAAAAACAATTTCCCGGGACTAAAGTTAAATGGGGAATGGAAGCTGATAAATATGAAGCAAGCTTTACACAGAACGGGAAGGAAATGAGTGCCGTATTTGATGCTGCCGGCAAAATGCTGGAAACTGAAGTTGAAATAAAACTCTCTGATTTGCCTGCAGCTGTAATTTCGTATGTTAAAGCTCATTATGCTGCTACGAAAATTACAGAAGCAGCAAAAATTACAAAGTCTTCCGGTGAAGTAAATTATGAAGCAGAAGTAAAAGGGAAAGATCTTTTATTCGATGCAAAAGGGAATTTTTTAAGCGAAGAAAAAGATTAATTACTGGTGAAATAAATGAACGGTTACTAATTAAATCAGGAACTTTATTTTTCAGACGAGTGATTATTCAAGACAATGTTCTCCGGCTAAAACAGATTTCTTTTAGCTGAAGTTCTTATAAGATTTGATTTTCATTGCCCCGTCATTTATGACGGGGTAACCAGTTCAGAACTCAGGCACGACGGGCTTTAGCCCAGCTTAGTCACACAATCATAATTTAAACTTTAAATGAATTACAAAATGATTCGATCAACACTTTTTTTGTTAGTCATGTATGCTTGTTCCTCTGTACAGGCACAGCAAAAAGATCAATTGGAAATCCTGAATACAATACATATAGCCAGCCCCGGCGGCTGGGATTATCTCGCAGTAAGTCCTGTTCAGAACTGGCTCTATGTCAGTCATGGAACACAGGTCAATATCGTTGATAAAAAATCAGGCGATTCAGTTGCTGTTATCGAAAACACCATAGGTGTTCATGGAATTGCTTTTGATCCGGGAACAAAGAAAGGTTTTATTAGTAACGGCAGACTGAACAATGTGTTTGTATTTGATATAAACACCAATAAAGTAATTGACCATATTGGAACAGGGCAAAATCCTGATGCAATTTTATATGAACCGTTCTCGAAAAAAATAATCACCTGTAACGGGCGTAGTCAGAACCTGAGTATCATTGATCCCGTTCAGGATAAATTAATTGATAGTATTAATGTGGGTGGTAAACCTGAAACTGCTGTGAGCGATGGGGAAGGACATCTCTTTGTGAACATAGAAGATAAAAATGAGATTGTGCAGGTTGATATGAAAACCTTTAAAGTGGTAAATCATTGGAGCATACTGCCGGGCGAAGGTCCCACCGGGCTGGCTTATGATGCAAAAACAAAACGGCTTTTTGCCGGTTGTGAAAAAATGCTGCTGGTTGTAAATGCAGTAAATGGAACGATTGTTGACAAGTTACCCATTGGCGAAGGCTGTGATGGCGTTGCCTTTGATGAAAAGGAACAGAACATTTATACTGCTAACGGTGAAGGTACACTCACAGTTATTCACGAAGAGAATGCAGAAAAGTTTACCGTTACTGCAACAATAAAAACAAAAAAAGGGGCCAGAACAATTACAATCGATCCGCTTACGCATTTATTATATCTCCCCACTGCAGAATTTGAAGCACAGGCAAATAATGCAAACGGGCGTCCAAAGATGATTGCCGGAACCTTCCAGGTTTTGGTTATAGGAAAAAAACAGAACTTTTAAAACGAACAGCATTGAAAAGAATTTATTTGTTTATAAGCTTCATCATTATTGCAGGTTTCGCAGCAGCACAAAATACAGTAAACATAAAGGTTGTGAATGCAGCAAATAAAGAACCACTTGAGGGTGTAAGCATCTCTGTTGGAAATAAAGTGTTGACGGCAACAAATAAAGTCGGAGAAGCTTCGCTGCAATTGAATGCAGGACGTCAGTTGCTGACTTTTACATTTGTTGGTTACAAGCCTGTTGATACAGTTTTACAGGTTCCGTTATCCGGTACAGTTTTAATTGCTCTTATGGAAGCAGGTAAAAACCTGGAAGAAATAACCATACTGTCTTCCACAAGAAATAATCAGCGTATAGAGAATTCTCCACTCAAAGTGGAAGTGCTCGGAAGAGAAGAAATGGAAGAGGAAAGCAGTATAAAACCTGCAGGCATCGCCAGTATATTGGGTGATGTAAGCGGTGTGCAGATTCAGCAAAGCAGTGCCGTTAGCGGAAACGCCAATGTCCGCATTCAGGGGCTTGACGGGCGCTATACACAAATACTGAAAGATGGTATGCCATTGTACGATGGTTTTAGCGGAGGTTTTGGTATTCTAAGTATTCCTCCGCTTGATTTAAAACAGGTGGAATTAATAAAAGGTTCATCCTCCACATTATACGGTGGCGGCGCAATCGGTGGCATTGTGAATATTATTTCAAGACGACCCACCAATAAACAGGAAGCTGTTGTAAGCATTAATCAAACAACATTAAATGAAACAAACTTCAACAGCTATATTGCAAAAAAGTATAAGAAAATAGGATATACTTTTTTTGGGGGTTACAATTTTCAAAAAGCAGCAGATGTAAATAATGACGGTTTCTCGGATGTAACAGATCTTAATGGATTGGTACTGCATCCACGGTTGTTTTTGTACCCCGGTAAAAAAACAACAGTTGTGGCAGGTTATACAGGCACCTTTGAAAAAAGAAAAGGTGGCGATATGCAGGTGCTTGCAGGAAAAGAAGATGCGGTGCACCAGTATTTTGAAAACAATACAATTAAAAGAAACAGTTTTGAACTAACCGCACAACATGAATTAAGCCACAACAAAAAACTGGAATTTAAAAGCAGCCTCAGTTCATTCAATCGAAACATCAGCAGTAATGAAATTAATTTTACCGGGTCGCAGTTAAACTATTTTTCAGAGCTGTCTTTGCTTGTACCCTATAAGGAAAACAGCCTTGTTGCCGGAATAAATGCAACCGGCGACCGGTTTAAAAAAATAACAGAAAATATTCTTCTTCAGAATTTCAGTAACAATACAGCTGGTGTGTTTATACAGAATACCTGGAACCTGAAAGAAAAAACCACAATTGAAGTTGGCTTAAGAGATGATTATCATTTCACATACGGCAATTTTTTATTGCCAAGACTTGCTGTGTTTTATCGTCTCAACGATCATTGGGCAACACGGGCAGGTATCGGTTTTGGATATAAAACACCCAATGCCCTTGCGCCGCAAACCACCGATTATTCTATTCAGAAAATTCTGTCATTGCCTGCAGGAATAAAAGCAGAAAAATCAATTGGCTATAATGCCGAAGTGAATTATAAAACCAGATGGGGAAATGAAAATGAACTCTTCATTAATCATGCTTTTTTCTTAACGCAGTTAACCGATCCTGTTACCGGCACTGTTTTAACAAACGGTAATGTTGAGTTCAGCAACCAGGCAAAGCCTGTTATAACAAAAGGGTTTGATACCTATATCAGGACAGTGATCAGTCAGTGGGAATTATATGCAGGTTATACCTATACAATTGCAGAACGGAAGTACCTGCAGCAGAATCAGTTTATTCCGCTTACACCTAAAAATCGCTTTGCGTTTACCATCGTAAGGGATATTGAAAAAGCCGGATTCCGTTTCGGGATAGAAGGCTCATATACAGGGTATCAATACCGGGAAAATTATACCAGGACACCCGGCTATTTCTTTATGGCAGCGATGATGGAAAAAAAACTTGGGAAACATTTCAGCCTTGTGCTGAATGGCGAAAATCTGCTTGATTACCGCCAGAGCAAAGAAGAACGCTTATTTACAGGAACCATTACATCTCCTGTATTTAATCCCTTATGGGCACCAATAGATGGCAGGGTGCTTAACCTTTCATTAAAATGGAAATTGTAATTACGGACAAAGCATATTTAAATTAAAAAGCATTCTCATCAGTAATCAGTTGGTCGCAACCACCTGGAAGCTAACTCTTAGTTTTCAGGTGCTTTCCCTTCAACCGAAGCACACCAAAACTCACTGTAATTAAATCAATCACCAGTCCCCGAAGCGAAATGATCAGATAGCATGTTCTTTCAGACTAACAGCTAACGACTAATGGCTATTGGCTATTGGCTGGTTTAATTGTAAGTTGCTTTCAACTGAAACGTAACAGAAGACACTGAGACAAAAAAACAATGAAAAATCCCTGAAGTAAATGATGATGAAGTATGTTCTTTCATACTAACAGCTATCGGCTACCGGCTACTGGCTCGTTTAGTTGTGATTTGCTTTCAACTGAAGCGCAGCGGAAGTCACTGAGACAAAAAAACAATAGAAAATCCCCGAAGTAAATTATTAAGTAGCTTAGTTCTTTCACACTCGGTTGCATTAAATGCAGCACGTTTTTCGGGTTGTGATTTGCTTTCACCTGAAGCGTAGCGGAAGTCACTGAGACCAAAAAACAATAACAAATCTCCGAAGTAAATTATTAAGTAGCTTAGTTCTTTCACACATTCTGAAATCAGTTTGCAAACTTTGGAAATGTTGTGATTTGCTTTCAAATTATTAAGTAGCTTAGTTCTTTCACACAATTTTGAAAGTGAATAGAATGAATATCCGTGTTGTGATTTGCTTTCAACTGAAGCGCAGCGGAAGTCACTGAGACAAAAAACAATAAAAGTTACCGAAGTAATTTATTAAGTAGCTTAGTTCTTTCACACATGGCGACTTCTGTATAAGTATATCCTGCGAGTTGTGATTTGCTTTCAAATTATTAAGTAGCTTAGTTCTTTCACACACAACCTTGCAACCCGTGCAACGGCTGAACGGTTGTGATTTGCTTTCAAATTATTAAGTAGCTTAGTTCTTTCACACAGTATTATCCATTTTATCACCTAACAGGTTTGTTGTGATTTGCTTTCAAATTATTAAGTAGCTTAGTTCTTTCACACAATATACGCAAAAGATTCCATTCAGTTAAAAGTTGTGATTTGCTTTCAAATTATTAAGTAGCTTAGTTCTTTCACACACGTTTAACTGTTTGTATAACGGTTTCATGGTTGTGATTTGCTTTCAAATTATTAAGTAGCTTAGTTCTTTCACACATTTCACTTCTTTACGTGCAACATTCACTGGTTGTGATTTGCTTTCAAATTATTAAGTAGCTTAGTTCTTTCACACAAAAGACAAAATTTTCAGTGCGCATGTCATTGTTGTGATTTGCTTTCAAATTATTAAGTAGCTTAGTTCTTTCACACAGAGCTGCTTCTTTTGGCTTAATGAATCAGGTTGTGATTTGCTTTCAAATTATTAAGTAGCTTAGTTCTTTCACACAAAACAAACGGGATTTATCCCTATTTCAGAAGTTGTGATTTGCTTTCAAATTATTAAGTAGCTTAGTTCTTTCACACACCGCATTTCTTACATCTAAACATATCGTAAGTTGTGATTTGCTTTCAAATTATTAAGTAGCTTAGTTCTTTCACACATCAACCAGTTTATTAACCACTGGCTGTATAGTTGTGATTTGCTTTCAAATTATTAAGTAGCTTAGTTCTTTCACACATCAACCAGTTTATTAACCACTGGCTGTATAGTTGTGATTTGCTTTCAAATTATTAAGTAGCTTAGTTCTTTCACACATTAACCAAGTTCCCAATTCTCAACTCTTTTGTTGTGATTTGCTTTCAAATTATTAAGTAGCTTAGTTCTTTCACACACCCCCGCTTTTGTTTCACAAAGATAAAGGTGTTGTGATTTGCTTTCAAATTATTAAGTAGCTTAGTTCTTTCACACATAAACGTTTAAAATGGCAAGTGAAAAAATAGTTGTGATTTGCTTTCAAATTATTAAGTAGCTTAGTTCTTTCACACATAATTAAAAGTGAAGTGTATAAAAATACAGTTGTGATTTGCTTTCAAATTATTAAGTAGCTTAGTTCTTTCACACAATTGCAACTGGACTAGATCCATACACTTTAGTTGTGATTTGCTTTCAAATTATTAAGTAGCTTAGTTCTTTCACACAAGCAATGCCGGTATTACCAGGAGATACATTGTTGTGATTTGCTTTCAAATTATTAAGTAGCTTAGTTCTTTCACACAAAAAGTAAACTTCATATCAACAGCTTTAGTGTTGTGATTTGCTTTCAAATTATTAAGTAGCTTAGTTCTTTCACACAGGTGTTGAAAGCTCCTGCTCCGAGTTCCTGTTGTGATTTGCTTTCAAATTATTAAGTAGCTTAGTTCTTTCACACATATCGACATACGGAGTCCCTTTATATTCGGGTTGTGATTTGCTTTCAAATTATTAAGTAGCTTAGTTCTTTCACACATATTGAAGCATGGACTGATGCCTTTGATGAGTTGTGATTTGCTTTCAAATTATTAAGTAGCTTAGTTCTTTCACACATAAAGTCGTATTGCAAAACCTGGTCAACCAGTTGTGATTTGCTTTCAAATTATTAAGTAGCTTAGTTCTTTCACACACGCTGTACCGGAGCTGAGATATATTAACCAGTTGTGATTTGCTTTCAAATTATTAAGTAGCTTAGTTCTTTCACACATATGGCTCCCATCTTCAATGTATGACCATGTTGTGATTTGCTTTCAAATTATTAAGTAGCTTAGTTCTTTCACACAAAAATACAGTGTGGTAACTACCAGGTGAAGGTTGTGATTTGCTTTCAAATTATTAAGTAGCTTAGTTCTTTCACACAGTTCCATCAGTCTTTTTAATCAGGTCTGATGTTGTGATTTGCTTTCAAATTATTAAGTAGCTTAGTTCTTTCACACAGCCAAGCTGATTAATAACAGCGTTTATTAAGTTGTGATTTGCTTTCAAATTATTAAGTAGCTTAGTTCTTTCACACAGCCATGTTTTTAGAATGGTTTGGTGATGTAGTTGTGATTTGCTTTCAAATTATTAAGTAGCTTAGTTCTTTCACACATGTTATCTCAACACAGTAACTATGTCAAGGTTGTGATTTGCTTTCAAATTATTAAGTAGCTTAGTTCTTTCACACACCTGCTGCTGCGTAGGGTGATATCGAACCAGTTGTGATTTGCTTTCAAATTATTAAGTAGCTTAGTTCTTTCACACAATCTTCCTGTTTGTTGGTTGGTGATGGTGAGTTGTGATTTGCTTTCAAATTATTAAGTAGCTTAGTTCTTTCACACACCACACACAAAGGACAGCGCCCGCAGGGCAGTTGTGATTTGCTTTCAAATTATTAAGTAGCTTAGTTCTTTCACACAGTACCGAATACCGAATCAAACGAATCACAAGTTGTGATTTGCTTTCAAATTATTAAGTAGCTTAGTTCTTTCACACATGAAAGCTGTTGTGTCGCTTATACCGCCCAGTTGTGATTTGCTTTCAAATTATTAAGTAGCTTAGTTCTTTCACACAGGTGGAACTTATGATGATTGGCAGGAAACAGTTGTGATTTGCTTTCAAATTATTAAGTAGCTTAGTTCTTTCACACAACAGGAGCTTTAACTGGTGCGTACAAAACAGTTGTGATTTGCTTTCAAATTATTAAGTAGCTTAGTTCTTTCACACAAGGTCATGGTGTCGCAGCTGGCGCATTAAGGTTGTGATTTGCTTTCAAATTATTAAGTAGCTTAGTTCTTTCACACACGAACTTTAACAGCGTTCTTATCAGCGGCAGTTGTGATTTGCTTTCAAATTATTAAGTAGCTTAGTTCTTTCACACACGTCACACTTTACATTATAATCCAGTGAGCGTTGTGATTTGCTTTCAAATTATTAAGTAGCTTAGTTCTTTCACACACTGTTAATGCGTATTTTACTCGCAGATAAAGTTGTGATTTGCTTTCAAATTATTAAGTAGCTTAGTTCTTTCACACAGCCTTGCCTGGTTGCGGCAATTTCCCCCGAGTTGTGATTTGCTTTCAAATTATTAAGTAGCTTAGTTCTTTCACACA
>APMI01000131.1_pt1 | contig 84507 bp, 76 predicted proteins | sample 667938 | NCBI WGS metagenome assembly APMI01 (sample SAMN01084076, study PRJNA167559) | wastewater metagenome | biome: Wastewater | place: Denmark: Ejby Moelle, Odense | collected 2011-11-28 | reverse complement strand
CCTGGTCGTTCAGTATTGCTACTAAACGGCTCTATGCTAAGTTTATCCTGTTATCCTCACCCCCGAGACAAGAGGGCATGTCTGCCAAAAATTTCATCACCCCACAGTATAAAGAACTATTATTCCTTCGTTGACAATGCAATATTAAATCAAATGCCCTATTTGTTGCAAATATTTCAACAATTATTTTAAAAATATAGATAATGTTCAATAAATATTTATTAATATTGAATAATATTTAAAACAAGGATTGAAAATGGCCACAAAATTTAATCTTGACAAACTGGACTTGCAGATTATACAGGCAATGATGGAGAACGCCGAAATTTCTTATGCCGATTTGGGCAAGAAACTCTTTGTAAGCGGCGGTACCATTCATGTTCGCATTAAAAAACTCGAAGAACTGAAAGTTGTCAAAGGTAGGCGTTTATCTATTGACTTAAAGGCTTTGGGCTACGATGTAATTGCTTTTATTGGTATTTACCTGGAAAAAAGCTCTTTGTACGATACCGTGGCAAAGGACCTGAAAAAGATACCGGAGATTGTACGGGTTAATTACACAACAGGAAATTACAGCATGTTTGCAGAAGTTGTTTGCAAGGATATTCAGCAGTTAAGGCTTGTACTGCACGATAAGCTGCAAAACATTAAAGGTATAGAACGAACAGAAACATTGATTTCGCTGGAAGAAAGTTTCAGCAGGAATGTCGTAGTAAGCGAAGAGTAACCTATGCATCTAAATTGACATAATTTACCTTTTTGGATTCATGCCCCGCACAATGCACAGCGTTTTGCAGTAGGCTACATTTTGCTCCGCACATTCAACGCATCCCTTAAGCCATTGCCCAATAGGTTAAAGGCCAATACCAGCAACATAATGGCAATACCGGGTGCCAATGCAAGCATTGGGTTATGGGTAATAATGAAGTTGTAGTTTTCTTTTATCATTAAGCCCCAGCTTGGTTGTGGCGGTTGCACACCCACGCCTAAAAAGCTTAAACCTGCTTCAATAACAATGGCACTGGCAAAATTGCTTGCCGCAATAACCATTACCGGACCCAGTATATTGGGCAGTATATGTTTAAAAATTGTTCTTGTATGGCTATAGCCCAATGCTTTTGTTGCTTCCACATATTCCAGCTCACGTACAGCAAGTACTTGCCCACGCACCAACCGGGCAACATTTACCCACATGGTTAGGCCAACAGCTATAAAAACCTGCCAAAACCCTTTGCCCAAAACCAGTGTTATGGCAAATACCAATAATAAAGTGGGGATGCTCCAAATTACATTAATGAACCACATAATCACATCGTCCACCCAGCCTTTAAAATACCCCGCCAATGCACCCAACAAAATGCCAATAGTTAACGATATAAGAACAGCAATAAGGCCCACACCCAAACTTACGCGGGTACCAATCAATAAACGGCTTGCTATGTCCCGACCAAACTTGTCGGTTCCCAAACGGAAAGTTTGTGTGCTTACTTTGTAGAAATTATTGCCCGCCATGTAAACGGATTTTCTTTCGCTGATGCCTTCGTCAATAAATTTTTGGTACACGATGCTATCGGCTTTTATTGCATAAGACAGAATGGGGATGTAAGTGTAGGCATCTTCCTGTCCGCCAACAAGCCTATAAAAAAAATTGGCATCCTCTATTTGCTTTTCTCTTTTAATAGCCAGCATTTCAATATGGAAGCCCGGTTTTTTGCTGCCAATCTCGGGTATGATCCTGTTGGCCGACGGGGAGCCGTCCAAAGCCACGAGATAGGCAAAGCCAGCAAGCAGCAGTGCCACACAAATAAGTATCAAGCCAAAAACGGCCGATTTGTTTTTACGGAACCTTTTACCGAAGCCCGAATTTGTTTTACCGATATGCACGAGATGAAATTAAATATTATGGTTTGCTTTATGGCATAATTATTTCCGGGCTTTAAACTTAGTATAATTATAGGCGTCACACCAAAAATCAATTGACATGAAAAACATACTACTTTTCCCGTTTATATTAATTGGAATGATCTGCTTGATTGTTTACGCCTGGTGGCCCGAAAAGAATGAGGAAGCCAGCAATTCTATTTAAGCATTACGATGTAGTTAGTTATTTTACATTCCTTCCCTTCCAATGGTATGTGCCGAATTTTCCCAGCCAGCCAGAGATTACAATATAGCCAATATGCAAAGGCTGCAATAAAGGGAACCACCAGATGAACCGCTGCCCAAAAAATTTCGCCACGGGCAATGCAAACGCAAGCTCCACCAAAGTTTTAGTCAACAGGAACACAACCCAATACAACAAAAACTGGATGTTGAATATTGCCAGCAACGGCATAATAAACAAGGACGAGTTGAAGAAATACACCAATAGCAGTACTGCAAATACTTTTTTATCCTTGCTCTTGAATTGCTCTGCTTTACTTGCCCAACGGATACGTTGGTTAAAAAAGCTTTTCCAGTCTGGCATAGGATGGGTGGTCACAATTGCATCCTGCGAATAAAGGAACGACACTTTTGTTGGGTACACTGCCTTTATCTTATTCATCAATAGCATGTCATCACCGCTGGCAATATTGTCAATGCCACGAAAGCCGTTCACTTCAAAAAAAACATCTTTCCTATAGGCTAGGTTTGCCCCATTGCACATGTTGTGGAAGCCCGCACTTACCGATGCTGCAGTAATGCCCTGCAGGCTCATGAAATCTATGTACTGAAAAGTGTTCACCAAGTTGCCATTATTGCTGAATATAACAGGTGCCGCAACAAATACCGCATCCTGCTGCTGAATAAAAGCATCGTAACTTTTTAGCCAGTTGTTCTTTGCAATACAATCCGCATCGGTGGTAATGATCCAACTGCCTTTTGCATAGCCAATGGCATTTTCAATGGCTTTCTTTTTATAGGAGTTCAGGATCTGCCCGTTCAGCTCATCCGCCAATTTTATCAGTTTGATATTGCCATGCTGTTGTTGCAATTGCTCCACAAGCAAGCTGGTATTATCGGTTGAATGGTCATCAATAACAATCACCTCAAATAACTGGGATGGATATTTTTGTTGCACGATGGATTGAAGACAGGCCCCAATATTTGCTTCTTCGTTACGGGCAGGTATAATAATGCTGAAAGATGTTGCAGCAACATTATCGACAGGATATACAAATTGCTTTAAGCGTACAAACCACTTTCTATACAATAACATGATAATGGCATAAACCAGAAACATAAGGGCCACATCATATAAAAAAAGTTCCATCAACATTGCGGCAAAGAAACAATTTACAACGATACAAATACTTGTTTTGAATAGCTGATACCTATCTTTTAATTTTAGGGCATGAACAGATGGGTGCAGAAATACACAGGCATATTGCGTAGCCTTCGAATTACTTATTGGTTATACAATGTAACCAACCTTGGTAAATTGAAACGTAATAAGCAACTGTATAAACAGTTCGGCGTAAAGAAAGCGTTATGGCAAAGTATTTCGCATGCCGATATAAAGCAGGCCTCGAATGATATTCCGTGGATGGATAAAACAGGCATTACCGTTGATGCAATCCGGCAACACAATGCATTCAAGAAATTTGGTGCAACAATACAGAAGCAACTGCTGCACTGGCCAGAAAATGGCTACCTCATCATTCCACAAATGTTTGCTGAAAAAGCAGATGAAATAAATGCAGAGATTGAACGGTTGAAAGAGGAAAACAAAGTGGACTTCAATTTTACCGGACGTAAAATAATGGATGCCTGGAAGTACAGTAACCTTATTGATACAATATTCAGGGATGCCCAACTACTGGACATTTTTGAATTCATCTTTCAGAAAAAACCGGTACCCTTTCAAACCATCAACTTTGTGTACGGAAGCGAACAACGGCCGCATAGCGATAGTATTCACATGACCACTGAGCCGCTGGGCTACCTTTCTGCCGTATGGATTGCTTTGGAAGATATACAGCCCGGCAGTGGAGAACTGGTTTATTACCCCGGCAGCCATAAGCTGAACTATGTAATGAGCGAAGACTACCAAACGGGAAACAATGCTTTGTTGATTGGCGGGCATAACTACGAGCATTATGAAGACAAGATTGACGAACTGATACAACAGCAAACCACCAAGCCCGAATATTTTTACGCTAAAAAAGGCGATGTCTTTATATGGCATGCCAATTTGTTGCATGGAGGTTCGGCTATAACAGACACTTCCCTCACCCGAAAAAGCATGGTTGGGCATTATTACGCCGACGGTGTTTTATGTTATCACGAAATTTCGCAACGCCCCGCTGTAATAAAAACTACGCAATAAAACACGCCAAAAAAATTGTTTGTGAATTCAAAAGGGATATGTACTTTTGAATAGTTGCATAAACAACTATATGCCAAACAACCAATTTAAACGAGGGGAACTTTACAGCGTTATCAATGCAATGGCAGCTACGGCTATTGCCAGACGCATGCAGAAAAATTTTAGGAATGCCGGCCTGGAAATAACCATTGAGCAATGGAGCATACTTTATCATTTATGGAAAGAAGACTGCCTTAGCCAGCAGGAGCTATGCAACAGGACTTTTAGGGACAAGCCCAGTATAACCAGGTTAATTGACAACCTGGAAAAGCTGAAACTGGTAAAACGTATTGCCAGCAAGCAGGACAGGAGGATTAATACCGTTTGCCTTACCGAAGAAGCCAGGCTGTTGCAGGACTCTACCATAGAGCTTGCCAACCAAACAATGGACGAAGCCCTGGTTGGTGTGGCCAAAAATGATATTGAAGTGGTGAAAAAAGTATTGCAACAAGTGTACGATAACTTGAAGTAAAGCAATAAAAGCAGCCAGGTGCAAAACTGGCTGCACCCAACATACTTTAAAACCTAAAATGTTTTACCATGAATACCACAGAACAAAAAACAGCATTAAAAGGCGGTGAATGGATTATTAAGGAAAGCAATCCTTACGAAACCTTTGTTCCGGAAGACTTTAATGAGGAACAGAAAATGGTCATGGATATGTGTCACCAGTTTCTCCAGAACGAGATACATCCCATTATTGACAGGATAGATAAAATGGAGCCCGGACTTATGCCCAGCCTGATGGAAAAAGCCGGTGAGCAGGGCCTGCTTTCCACTTCATTTCCCGAAGATCTTGGTGGCCTGGGCAAAGACTTCATAACATCAACCATTGTAAACGAAGGCTTGGGCGGCGGCTACAGTTTTAGTGTTGCCATTGCTGCACATACAGGTATCGGCTCTTTACCCATTTTGTATTTTGGTACAGAAGAACAGAAACAGAAATACATTCCAAAGCTGGCCAGTGGCGAATGGAAGGGGGCTTATGGTTTAACAGAACCCAATAGCGGCAGCGATGCATTGAGTGCAAAAACAACTGCCAAATTAAGCGACGATGGCAAGTACTATATTTTAAACGGGCAGAAATGCTGGATAACAAACGGCGGCTTTGCCGATGTATATACCGTGTTTGCAAAAATTGATGGCGACAAGTTCACGGGTTTTATTGTAGAAAGGGGCTTTGAAGGCTTTACGCAAGGGCCTGAAGAGCATAAGATGGGGATTAAAGGCTCATCTACTGTGCAACTGTATTTTCAGGACTGCAAAGTGCCGGTAGAAAACGTACTAGGCGAAATTGGCAAAGGCCATATCATTGCTTTCAATATCCTGAATATTGGCAGGTTAAAGCTGGATGCTGCGGCATTGGGTGCAAGTAAATATGCTGCGGGACTTGCCGTTAACTACGCAAACACAAGGGAACAGTTTAAGCTGCCCATTGCAAAGTTTGGGGCCATTAAGCACAAGCTGGCCGAAATGGCCATACGTATATGGGTGGGTGAAAGTGCATTGTACCGTACCGCAAAATGGATAGATGAAAAAGAGCATGACCTGGAGCAGAGCGGCGAACCCTTTGCAAAAGCATTGTTGGGTGCTGCAGAAGAATTTGCCATTGAATGTGCCATGCTGAAAGTGTTTGGTAGCGAAGTACTGGATTATGTAGTGGACGAAGGCGTACAGATACACGGCGGCAACGGTTTTAGCGATGAATATCTGATCAGCAGGGCTTACCGAGATTCACGCATTAACCGTATTTATGAAGGAACCAATGAAATTAACCGCCTGCTTACGGTGGATATGGTTTTGAAACGTGCCATGAAAGGCAAACTGGATTTGATGACACCCGCAATGAATGTTCAAAAAGAACTGATGAGCATTCCGGATTTTGGTGGCGAAGATGAAAATGCATTTGCCAAAGAACTCAAGTACATCAATAACTTTAAGAAAGCCATTTTAATGGTAGCAGGTGCCGCTGTACAAAAGCTGATGATGAGCCTTGACAAGGAACAGGAAGTATTGATGAACATTGCAGATATGGCCATTGAAACCTTTCATGCAGAAAGTGCTTTGTTGCGTGCCATGAAGCTGGTAGAAAAACAAGGAGAAGCCGCTACCGCTTTACAGCTTGATATTACACGCACCTATATATACGATGCAGCAGACAAAATAAATATTGCCGGTAAAAATGCCTTGAACAGTTTTGCGGATGGCGATGAATTGAGAATGATGCATATTGGTTTGAAACGTTTTACAAAAGTGGAACCATTCAATACCAAAGAAGCACGTAGAAGGATATGCAACAAAATGCTTGAAACAAATAGCTACAGCTTTTAAGTAGCTGCTATATTTTCTGGAAGAAACCCATATCCCCTGTTACTGCATGTGTAACGGGGGATTTTTATTGCCTGTTTAATCCCGATACTTTTCCAGTTCACCGAATAAGGGTTTTATTTGCCTGTTTTAACAAAAATCTATTCGTTTGTAGATACATATTGTGCAGCGAAAGGCAAAAAGAACTTGTTTGTATATATGGCAAACATAATTGAACACACAACCCCGACCGCAAATGAAAAGTTACATAATCATCAGTGATAGTGCCGACGAGGCCACATTATTGAACCAATACCTCAACTGGATACCCGATGTTACCGTTGCCAGCATGTTTCATTGCGAAAGCATACAAACACTGTCCACACAGAGTTTACAGAGCGATGTGATTATTTGCAGCGTATCGCTTATGGAAGATGCCTGGCTGCAGCAAATGCACGCTAAGCACCCAGACACTGTTATTGTTGCCACCTGCAATATTGCCCAGATTGCCATTCAGCACCCGCCTAAAGAAATTTATGGCTATCTGGCATCTCCCATTACCTACGAACGTGTTTTTGCAATTACCCAAAATATAGAAATGATGTTACAATATAGAACTGCAGCCGTTGCAGACAGGAAAAAAGACTATGTTTTCATAAAATCCGAATACAAGCTCATCAAGACAAACTATAGCGACATCCTGTTTATATCTGGAATGAAGGACTATACACAGGTATTTGTAAAAGGCAGACTGTCGCCGCTAACCACTTTGCAAAACCTGAAAGAATTTGAAACAAAACTTCCAGCGGATGAATTTGTACGCGTACACAGGTCATACATTGTATCGCTACGCCAGGTGGATGTAATTGCAAGGAACGAAATAATGATTGGCACCAACCACATACCCATTGGCGATGCTTACCGCCATGCCCTGGATGCCATTATTGAAGAAAACTCATAATGCAGTAGCCCTTAATCGTTTCAATCAATTAGCATTGACTTTTTTTAAAAAAAGTATGCCCGAATATGGCATATTTCAAAAAAATTGCTTATCTTGTATGCAACGATTGAAAAGAACACAGGAATTGCTAAATGCATCGTCTTTAACACTCCATACAGGATCTATCTTACAGCTTGGTTTTATTAGTTAGTCTCAAATTTCCTAACACATAAAACTGTTTTGCCATGAATCATCAAAAAACTCATTACAGCCAAGACAAGGTTGCTATTGCAGCTATTTCCATCATTATGACCTTAGTAGCTTTTGCAAGCTATCTATTCATTTCTGGCAACCTGGCTTAAGCAAATAACATATAATAGTTCTAATTTGGGTTTATGGCTAAGTGTAAAACATAGCCGTTTATACAATATGGCCCTATGGAACCACTTTTTCTCTCTCCCGCTACTAACGCTAGCTGTAGGCTAGGTGGCGGATATGGTTTATTATGGTTAAAAAAGAAAAGCACCGGAAAATTTCCTGTGCTTTTTCTTTTAATGATGTTGAACCTTCAAACTGTCCAAATCTTGTAATGTAATTGTTGGCGAGGTGTTCCGTTTCAGTTTCTGTATTACCAGGTTCCCGGTTTCCAGGGCCTGTTGCTCTGTTGCAAAACTTTGGTAACCTTCAACTGCGGGAATGTATTGTTGATGTATGTAAACCGTATCGTTTGTCAGCACATCATAACCCCAGCCATTATTTGTTGCAAAAGCCTTAGTGGTTAGCAAAATCTTCCCCTCAACGCCTTTCTTTACTTTTTTGCCCCTGCTAAGTATTGCTACAGCGGCTATTATTGCAACTACTAATAGTAAAATGCTCCAGTTCTTCTTAATCATTGCTGTTGTAAGTATCGTCAGGGTTAAACTCGGCTACATCGTCAAAATAATAAGTAGAGTTTCTGCCGGTAGCAACAAAGCCCCTGTTTTTTACAGTAAAGGCAACTGCTCCCGAACGCTCCAATGCCTCGTAAGGTGTTTTACGTGTCCATTGGTCATTCACAAAATCATACTTCCAGGTTTTCTTGGTATAAGTACCGTTTTCGCCATCGGTTAAATAAGCAAAAGTACCGTTTGCAGTAGTAACTGTAAATGCTACAGCATTGCTTCTAACGATATCGGTGTAATCGTCATCATAAGTGTCTGCACTTACATTGTTGATGTTCCTTTTTTGTGTCCAGCTATCAGTAGCTGCAGTGTACGCCCACATATCAACAACAGCAGTACCGTTGTTAATGCCAGTGCATATATAAGCTGTACCATTGTTTACAAATACAACCGCACTGCTTCTTTTATCGCCACCAAGGCTTCCTTTTTGTGTCCATGTATTCAAAACAGGATCATACTGCCAAAGATCTTTCAAGTTGTTTCCATCATAACCGGTGCTGATATAGCCTTTGTCGCTAATGGCAAAACCAACTGCTTCATACCTGGCTGAGCCACCAAAGTCCAATTTTTTGGCCCAGCTATTTGTAGTAGGGTTGTACTCATAAAAATCCTTCAGGCTGTTTACGCCATCATACCCAGTACCGATATAACCTTTTGTGCTTGTGCCAAACCCAACTGCCGAAGTTCTTGCGGCACCAATAAAAGTTGCACGCTGTGCCCATTGGTTAGCAGTGGCATCGTATTTCCAAAAGTCATTCAAACGGTTTATGCCATCGTAACCAGTACCTATATAAGCAGTATCACCAACAGTAAATGCTACAGCTTCGGAACGAACATGTCCTTCAAATTCAGAACGCTTTACCCAGTTTCCACTTGTTTCATCAGTTGTACTATCACTAGATTTGGAACATGCAGTTGCTATTAAAGCAATAGAGATACCTGTAAATAATACGTGTTTTAGTTGCTTCATTCTTTTTTAAATTTTGGCTGAAATTATCGTTACAACCTATCGCTAAATCGTTAAAATGGATTTTCAAACAATATTCATAGCTGAATCATCATTTTTTATCTACGAATGAGGTTTTAAATGGTCACTTAATCGATAGGCCCTTAACATGATTGACATAAAACCATTTATAGATAAGGATTTTGCTTTTGTAGATAAAATTAAGAGAATAGTCGTTATAAACAGCTCATTAATCCATACTAACAATTTTGTAACAGCTAAGTATTCTAAAATTGTGCTTTGGCATTTACTTATTTAATCTCGTAATAGACAGTATTCAAACAATACGATGAAGAAAATTAACGGCTTTATTCCCCTGTTGCTTTTATTGGTTTTTGCATCCTGTAAAAAAGTTGACATTGCTTTTGGAACGGAATTTATCGATACCGATAATTCACAGATTATTAAGGTCGATTCTTTTGGGGTAGACCTTTCAACCGTACTCCTTGATTCTTTTGCCACATCTGCACTTGGCTCCGGCCTCGTGGGTTCTTATACCGACCCTTTATTTGGAAGCGTGACCTCGAAAAATTATTTTGACGTTATCCCTGCTGCTTATGCTGATCAATACCAAAACACAAGTTTTGATTCGATACAGATAATTGGTAAGATCAATAAGAACTATTACGGTGACACTACCAAGCAGATTGCCCTAAACGTATTCCGCTTACAGGAAGCTATTGTACCGCCAAATGCAGGGTCGATTCTTTACAATGTAGACAATTTTTTGACCTATCCTACACCTATTGGCACTAGGAATGTGGTAATCAGGCCCAACAATACCGATACGTTCGCTGTACGCCTGGACGATGTTTTTGGCAAAGAAATCCTGGGGATGCTGCAACGCAAAAGTGATACAGTAAAAAACAGCACCATGTTCCTGGATTACTGCAAAGGCTTCTGCATCAGCACCACTACCACCAATGCAATGGTTTTTGGTTTTAAGGACAGTATTATTCTTAGGCTGAATTATAAAAAAGCAGGTCTTTATTTAGAGAACAAAAATGTAGAGTTTACCATCAGCAATAGCCAGCACAGCTTCAATAATATTACAGCAAACAGAACGGGTACTGCTTTGCAGGCTCTTAACCCCTTGGTAAAAGAAATCAGTTCGCTGCAACCAGGATTCAATAACATGGCTTTTTCTCAGCCAATCAGCTCCATATTGGCAAAACTCAGGTTCCCTACAGCAAAAGAGATACTGAAACTGCCCAGCTATAAAAAATTGTTGAAGGCACAATTAATCATCCGCCCTGTTCAAAATACCTATACAACGCCTTACCTATTGCCTCCTCAATTAAGGCTTGCACGTACCACACAGCTTAACCAGATTGGAACCGACCTTACGGCCATCGGAAGCAGCGGTGCTGCAGAAGTGCAATACGGCAATCTGGTAATTGACTATATATACGGAAAGGACACCTACTATAACTACGATGTTACAAGCTACCTGGGCGAAGTAATAGCTACCGATGGCTATACGCAAAACGGTTTGCTGCTACTGCCTGCCGCACCGGATTACCAAACAAAATTTAACCGCGTTGCAATAGGCAATCGCAACAATAGCCTTGGTAAGGTTGAATTACAAATTTTTTACGTAGCTGTTCAATAAACATTACATGAAGCAAATAAGCATAGTTATATTAATATTGGTTGCTGCAACCAGTGCACGTTCACAAAACAACGCATCGCCCTATTCCATTGTTGGTATTGGCGATATAGAAAAAGGGCATTTTGATAGAACTACCGGTATGGGTTATGCTGGTGTGGCACTCTCCTCCGAAAGGTCATTGTTTAATATAAACCCGGCTTCGTACAGTGCCCTGCAAAACCAGTTCTTCAATGCAGAAACATCCATACGTTACAAAGGCATTTCTTATTCCGGCAACGCAATAACAAGTGGTACAAACAGCTACTCCTCTGATCTGGTATCCAAAAAGATTGTTTTTGCAATTAAAGTAAAACCTAGGCTGGGGTTAAGTTTTGGGCTATTGCCATACAGTACTTCCAACTATTCTTTTGCTGCAAAAAAATCGCTTCAGGGTACATCTTTAACTACCGATGCGGCCTACCAAGGTTCAGGAAGCTTGAACCAGGCCTATTTAGCTGGTGGTTACCGTTTGGCCAAAGGCCTGTCGCTGGGTTTACAAGCAGGTTATTTATTTGGTCAGCAACAGCAGGAAGAAACAATAGCAAGCGGCCTCGGCAACGGAAGCCTTTACACCAAAAAAAATGTGTACATCAACAATGCAGTGTTTACGGGTGGCGTTCAATACAACTATGAAGTAAACAAAAAACTGAACATTGCACTAGGTGCCACAGCAAGCAACAAAACAACGCTCGATGCAAGCTATAGTTTATTGGTACAAGACGGTACACAAACCATCGAAAACATAGACCACTATAAAAGCGGCTACTTTACCTTGCCAATGACTTTTACTACTGGTATTGCTGCCATTTTCAAAAACAAATACACATTTGCTGTTGACTACAACCACCAAGACTGGAATTCCACACACTATGCCGGAAGTAGCTATACACTGGTTAACAGCGACCGTGTTTCTGCAGGTTTCGAATACTCAAAAAAGTTTACTTACCTCGACCATCAATATGAAAGGTCCTTTTTTCAGGCAGGTGTGTTTTATAGCAACTCCTACTTAAAAATGTATGGCCAGCAACTAAAAGACTATGGTGCCACCATTGGTGCAGGCTTCCACTCCATGCGGAGCGGACTGGGCTTTCAGGGAGCCTTGGAATTTGGTACCCGCGGCACTACAACCAATAGCTTGATAAAAGAAAACTATACACAGTTTACACTCACTTTGCTGTATAGGGACTTCTGGTTCGGCAAAAGAAAATACGATTAATACTGCAATACAAATTGCATGTATGCAACTTGTTGTTCTTTACAGAACAGCTTTATAGATTAAATAAGGGTGAGGGGGGGTAATCTTGCCCCCCCAACGTTTTTTACTATCTTCATTGCATGAAGCAACTCCTTTTGCTAACGTTAATAATAACTGTACACGTTAGCTCCTACACCCAACAAACCAATACTCTTTACAAGCTTTTAAAATCAACAGGCAAGCTGCCCATGTTGGCTTATGGCCTTGGCGAAGACAGGTTGGGCGGGGCCAAACTTGGCTATATCGACACCAACATTATCCTTAAAGCCATAGACTCCACTAAGGAAATGTACAAAGTGCAGCTTTCAAAAAACCACACCGCCTATATAGAAAAAGCATTTGCCAAAGAAGATACCGTTACCCAACTAAAACCTTTTTACTTAACCGATGCATGGAGCATAAAAGGCGTTGCCGACAGTTTCGATATTGTTTCCATTAGCATGGGTGCAAGGCTGCCATACAAAACATGGATGGAAGTTGGTCCTTCAAAAATTATGGTAGAGCTCTATGGCGTACAAAGCAATACCAACTGGATTCAACAGCTACAGTCAACCAAAGAAGTAAAAAACATTTATTTCAACCAGGTAGAAGATGATGTGGTGCAGGTAACAATACAGCTCAACCATCAACAGCACTGGGGTTACACCGCAAGTTACAAGGGCAAAACCCTTACTATAAAAATAAAGCACCAGCCCAAGAAATTAGCCATACAAAATATGGTCATTGCCATTGATGCAGGTCATGGCGGAACTAACAGAGGAGCAGGCGGCATCTGCACAAAAATCGAAGAAAAAGAATACACCCTTCTTTTTGCAAAAGCACTGGAAAAATACCTGCAAAAGCAAAAAGTAAAAGTGGTCATGACCCGTAATAGCGATACAACAATCGACAACCGCGACAGGGTGCTGTTCCTGCAAAAAGAAAATCCCGATATTTTTATTAGCCTGCACCTCAACTCATCGTCCAACACCATGGTACAGGGCGTAAGCACCTACTATAAACATATTGGTTTCAGGCCCTTAACAACTGCCATACTGAAAAACATGTTACAGCTTGACCTAAAAGAGTTTGGCAACGTGGGCAACTTCAATTTCACGCCCAATGCCATAACCGACTTTCCCAATAGCCTTGTGGAAATAGCCTTTCTCAGCAACCCCAACGACGAGCGGCTCATACTCGACAAAAAATTCCATGACGCAGTTGCCAAAAAAATCTATCAGGGCATTGTGGACTTTCTTAAAAATGTACAATAATAATCTTGTAACCGGCAATAGCACATACACAAGCATTACCGGCCCCGATAGCTATCGGGGCAGCCATCAGCGTTTAGCTAAATCCTGGCCTGGGCAACTTCAATGTACCAGGCAACCTATCTGATACTAACAAAATCTTTCTTTTGCCCTAACGATTGTTAGTGTTATTTTTGTTGCATGGGACGAATTAAAACCGATAACAATGCAAGCCGTAAAGATGTAATTATAGAAAAGGCTGCCATACTGTTCAAAGAAAAAGGCTTTAAAGCAGCAAGCATGCGAGAGCTTGCCGATGTAGTAGGTGTAGAAGCCGCAAGCTTATACAACCATATCAAAAGCAAGAACGAACTGTTGCACGAAATATGCTTCAGCGTGGCCAACCGTTACAACCAAAAGCTGGAACTATTGGAAGCCGAGTCCGTTTCATCCTTACAAAAAGTAGAGAACCTGCTGCGTTTTCATATCGATGGCATGGTGCACCACTTTGAAGAAGTATTTGTAAGCGATAGGGAATGGAAGCATTTGTCCGAACCCTACCTCTCCAACTTCCAGAACCAACGCCGTAGCTATCGTAAGCGTTTTGCAGCAATCATAGAAGAAGGCATCAAGAACAAAGAAATAAAAAAGATAGATGCCACAACCGCCGTGCTTATTATGTTTCATGCAATCAGCGGTATAGAAAGCTGGCACCGCAGCAAACAAAAAATAAGTGGTAAAGAACTAGAAGAAAACATGATTGCCATACTGGTTGGCGGCTTAAAAAAATAAGCTACCCATAAATCCAACCGCCTGCACCATACATTTTCGAAACCGGAATCCATACTACACAAACCAACGATGTCATTACATTTCCACACACTCAAAATAAAGGAAGTAAGACAGGAAACCCACGATTGCGTTTCCGTTGCCTTTCACATTCCCGAACAACTAAAGCAAAGCTTCCAGTTTACACAGGGACAAAATATTACGGTACGCAGCTTTATCAACCAGGAAGAAGTACGCCGTTCCTACTCGCTTTGCTCATCCCCGTTAGACAACGACTTTAGGGTTGCCATCAAAAAAGTGCAGGAAGGTCTCTTTTCCACTTTTGCCAACGAACAGCTAAAGGCTGGCGACGAGCTGGAAGTAATGCCACCCATCGGAAAATTCTATACTGAACTAAAAACGGACAACAAAAAAAACTATGTGGCTTTTGCTGCGGGCAGCGGTATTACGCCATTGCTTTCCATTATTAAAACAACCCTGCTTACCGAACCGGATAGCAATTTTACTTTGGTGTACGGCAACAAAAACAGGGGCTCCATCATTTTTAAGGAAACCCTGGAAGCCTTAAAGAATAAATACCTGAGCCGTTTTCAGCTCATCCACATCCTAAGCAGAGAGCGTACCGATGCAGCAATAAATTTTGGAAGGATTGATGCTGCCAAATGCGAGGCCCTGTTTGCCAGAGCAGTTGATATTAACGCAGACGAGTTTTTTGTTTGCGGCCCTGAAGAAATGATTTTTGCCGTAAAGGATTTTTTGGAAAGTAAAGGGATTGACAAAAAGAAAATACATTTTGAACTGTTTACCACCACCAAAGGCAAACAACAAAAAACAGGGACTACACACCCAATGGATTCAGTTGCCCAAAGCAACATCACCATAAAAGTGGATGGCAGAAGTTTTGATTTTAATTTGCCATTTAACGGCAGCAATATTTTGGATGCAGCCCTGCAACAGGGTGCCGATCTACCCTATGCCTGCAAGGGCGGCGTATGCTGTACCTGCAAGGCCAAGCTAATAGAAGGCGAAGTGGATATGGATGTTTGTTGGGGACTGGAGCACGAAGAAATTGAACAGGGCTTTATTTTAACTTGCCAGTCGCACCCAAAATCCGATAAGATCATTGTTGATTTTGACATTAAATAACAACCACAAATACAATAAGCATGCTGCAGATTGAAGCCATAGAAATTTATAAGCTATTGATTCCCTTAAAAGAACCCTTTGTAATTTCTTTGGGCACACAGTTCAATGCAGACAATGTGTTAATCATCATCCGCACCAACCAGGGCATTAGCGGCTATGGCGAATGCAGTCCTTACATGAGCATCAATGGCGAAAGTGTGGACACCTGTTTTATTGTGGCCCAATACCTTGCCCAATCTTTACAAAACAGGAACCCATTGAACATAGAAGATTGCATTACTGCAATGGATAAGACCATTTATGGCAACAACAGCATCAAGAGTGCCTTTGATATGGCCCTGTACGACATAGCAGCAAAACATAGCAACCTGCCACTCTACAAATTCCTCGGCGGCCAAAAAAACAAGCTGGTTACAACAGACATGACTGTTGGCATTGGTTCATCGGATAAAATGGCAAACGATGCAAAACGCTTCCAGCAAGAAGGCTTCCCGGCAATTAAGGTAAAGCTCGGCACTACTACACAGCATGATGTTGCAAGGATAAAAGCAATACGCGAAGCGGTAGGAAATGAGATTCCCTTACGCATAGATGCCAATCAGGGCTGGGATGTGCCAACGGCCATCGAAACCCTGCAGGCCCTGTCGCTCTATGGCATAGAGCATTGTGAAGAACCCATTGCAAGATGGAATTTTATGCAACTGCCATTGGTACGTAAAGAAAGTCCGATAAAAATAATGTCAGACGAAAGCTGCTGCGACCACCATGATGCAGAACGTTTGGCAACACTGCATGCCTGCGATTACTTCAACATCAAACTTGGAAAAAGTGGCGGTATTTTCAATGCACTGAAAATTGTGCAGGTAGCACAGCAACACAACATAAAGCTACAGGTAGGCAGCTTTATGGAAAGCAGACTGGCTTCTTCCGCATTCATACATTTTGCATACAGCCATCCGTCCATTGTTCATTTCGATTTGGATACGCCACTAATGATGTCTGAAGACCCCGTACAAAACGGGCTGCAATACAAGGCAAACGGCATTGTCGAAATTGATGATACACCAGGTATCGGAGCAACAATAGATGAAACTTATTTAAGCGGGTTGGAAAAAATCGTTATCTAAAAATTGCATCGATCAATTCCTTAACCGCAAACTGATCCACATGCTGCGAAGCAGCATAAAATCCGTGATACATCCTTACATCCTGTAACATCCGTGTGCCCAAGCCTCAGCAATGTTAAAAAAGCAAGAACAACTCTGCTAGTTAAACTAACAAAATAACAAGCTCCTTCAAAAATTTAAACTAACACGCGTTAGCCCTGTTGTTTATTACCGTATTTTTGGAAATCTAAAAATGCCATTATGCAGTTGCAGGACCTTGAAAAAATATTTCAGGACAAAATTGATAAGGAAATAAAAATTGAGCCCAAAGACTGGATGCCCGATGCATACCGCAAAACCAATATCCGCCAAATTAGCCAGCACGCCCACAGCGAAGTGGTAGGCATGTTGCCCGAAGGCAATTGGATCAGCCGTGCCCCATCGTTAAAACGCAAAGCCATTTTAATTGCCAAGGTTCAAGATGAGGCTGGGCATGGTCTGTATCTCTATTCATCTGCAGAAACACTCGGAACCAGTAGGGACGAAATGCTGGAACAACTGCTCAGTGGCAAAGCCAAATATTCTTCCATCTTCAACTATCCAACCTTAACCTGGGCCGATATGGGTGCCGTGGGCTGGCTAGTGGATGGTGCTGCGATACTTAACCAGGTAATGTTATGCCGAACCAGTTACGGTCCTTATGCAAGGGCAATGGTGCGTATATGCAAGGAAGAAAGTTTTCATCAACGCCAGGGCTTTGAAACATTGCTGGTACTAAGCAAAGGAACAGACGAACAAAAAGCCATGTGCCAGGATGCCATCAACCGTTGGTGGTGGCCAAGCCTCATGATGTTTGGGCCAAGGGACAGTGAAAGTACCAATAGCGACCAAAGCGTGAAATGGAAAATAAAACGCAAGACAAACGACGAGCTTCGCCAACAGTTTATTGACATGATTGCAGAACAGGTAAAAGTATTGGGCATGACCCTACCAGACGATAAACTGAAATGGAACGAAGAAAGGAAACACTACGACTTTGGCGAAATTGACTGGGATGAATTTTGGGCCGTAGTAAAAGGCAATGGCCCCTGCAACAAGCAACGGCTGGATGCACGTAAAAAAGCACATGCCGATGGTGCCTGGGTAAGGGAAGCCGCATTGGCCCACGCAGCAAAAAAGAAAAACAGGCAACTGCAAAAAGTTGCTTAATACAACCACAACAACTATAAGATGAAAACATACAACACAAAATATTTTTACGGCGATTACGGCGAGATAGAAACTGGTGGCCCGGCAACCCAGCAGTCACAGGCAGAGTGGCCTTTATGGGAAGTATTCATTCGTAGCAAGCAGGGACTTGACCACAAACATGCGGGCAGCCTTCATGCTGCCGATGCACAAATGGCCATTGAAAATGCAAGGGATGTGTACACCCGACGCATGGAAGGCGTAAGCCTATGGGTTGTGGAAAGCAAATACATACATGCCAGTAACCCCGATGAAGCCGAAAGCCTGTATGAACCGGCCAACGACAAGGTTTACCGTCATCCAACTTTTTACGAACTGCCCGATGAAGTGGGTCATATGTAAAGACGGTTGGTAATTAGGTGATACCGTATAAAGTGAACTACAAAGGATATAAATGAATCAAAATTTAATAGACTATACCCTGCACCTGGCAGATACCACACTTATTCTTGCACAGAGAAACAGTGAGTGGTGCGGGCATGGACCAATATTGGAGCAGGACATTGCCATTACCAATATTTCGCTGGATTTGATTGGGCAGTCAAGGAACTTTTACCAATATGCTGCTGCACTAATAAACCTCCCGATAACTATCGGGACAGCCAACAACCCGGCCGATTTGGCAACAGAAGATTCGCTGGCCTATTTAAGAACCGAAAGGGAATTCAAAAATTTATTACTAGTTGAACAACCAAATGTTGATTGGGGACAGACCATACTACGCCAGTTTTATTTTTCTGTTTATCAGTTATACTTATTTCAGCAACTGCAGAACTGTAAAGACGAACAATTGGCCGCTATTGCCACCAAAGCATTAAAGGAAATAACCTACCATGTACGCTGGAGCAGCGAATGGGTAATACGCCTGGGCGATGGAACAGCAGAAAGTCATCAACGTATGCTGGCTGCAATAGAAGAACTGAAAAACTATACCGGCGAATTTTTTATTGCTGCCGGTTACGAAACGCCCATGGGTATTGACTTTGCTTTACTGAAACAGCAATGGGAAGAAAAAACAAAAGCTGTTTTTGAAGAAGCAACTTTGCCTTACCCGGAAAAAACGTTCAACCAATCCGGTGGCAAAACAGGCACACATACCGAACACCTTGGTTATATATTGGCTGAAATGCAATACTTGCAAAGAACCTATCCCGGAGCAGAATGGTAACGGCTGCAAACATATCCGCACAGCCGGTTTGGCAAATCCTGGCAACGGTAACGGACCCCGAAGTGCCTGTATTAACCATACTGGACCTGGGTATTGTAAGGGACGTAAATATGGTAGATGGACAAGTGCAAGTGACCATTACACCAACCTATACTGGCTGCCCTGCAATGGACATGATCAGCATGAACATTCGGCTTGCTTTAATTGAAAACGGCTACAGCAACATAAAAATTACAACGGTGCTTTCCCCCGCATGGACAACAGACTGGATGAGCGAAGAAGGGAAACAAAAACTGCAACAATATGGTATTGCCCCGCCCAATGCAAAGCAGGCCGTGTGCACGCCAGACAGTTTTCAGGAAGAAGAAGCCATTCAATGCCCTTTATGCAAATCGTACAACACCAAAATGATTTCGCAATTTGGCAGTACTGCCTGCAAATCGTTGTACCAATGCAACGAATGCAAAGAGCCTTTCGACTATTTTAAATGCCACTAGCCCTTTACCGAAAAATCCAATAAATTAAACAGCACTGTTTTTTGCTGGTCTATATTTGCAGTTGCTTCTTGTAGCAAACAATGATTGTATGATTATAATTGACAACAAACTCATTAGCGATGAGGTGATTGAAGAACAGTTTGTATGCGACCTTGCCAAATGCAAAGGAGGCTGCTGCGAAGATGGAGATGCCGGAGCCCCATTGGAAAACTGGGAAAAGAAAGAAGTAGAGAAATACTACGAAACCATAAAACCTTACATGACCCAGGAAGGGATTGATGAAGTGGAAAGGACGGGCAAGTTTGAATACGACCGTGAATTTGGCTGGGTAACCCCAACGGTGAACAGCGGCATTTGTGCCTATGGCAAAAAAGACGAAAAAGGCTTGATTGTATGCGGGTTTGAAAAAGCCTATAACGAAGGGAAGATTGGCTGGAAAAAACCCGTTAGCTGCCACTTGTTTCCCATAAAGATTTCGAACAGCAAGGTTGACCCCGATATGGAATACGTAAACTACGAGCCACGCGAAGACCTGTGTGCTGCGGCCTGCAGCCTTGGCAAAAAGTTGAAAGTACCGGTATATATTTTCTTGAAGGAACCCTTGATAAGAAAATACGGAGAAGAATTTTATGAAGCATTACAGGCAGTTGCCGAACATGCAAAGAAGAAATAAACGGATGCCACATTTTTAAAAGTGTGGTACCCATTTTATGATGCACTTACTTATGATACACTAAAAGCCCGGCTTTATTCAAAACGTTGATGGGTGTCCCGATAGCTATCGGGACCAGTAAAGGCCAATGCAAATACTAACGACTGTTACCCAAAAAATAATCCGCAAAAAAAATCTGTAACCTTACTTTTGCTCAATTCTTCTAAAAATGAGCAACACTTTACAGAGCAACGAGTCCGTTCAGTCTTCAAAGAAAAAAATCATTGTTCTCGGTAGCGGTCCAAACCGCATTGGTCAAGGTATTGAATTTGACTACTGTTGCGTGCATGGTTTACTGGCCATTAAAGAATGCGGCTACGAAGCCATTATGATGAACTGTAACCCCGAAACGGTTTCCACCGATTTTGACATGGCAGACAAACTGTATTTTGAACCCGTGTACTGGGAGCATTTATGGGAGATTATTGAACTGGAAAAACCCGAAGGTGTAATCGTGCAACTGGGTGGACAGACCGCATTGAAACTTGCCAAAAGACTGCACGCCAAAGGCATAAAGATTATTGGTACCAGCTATAACGACATGGATATTGCCGAAGACCGTGGAAGGTTCAGCGATCTATTGAAAGAACTGGGCATTCCTTATCCCGAGTATGGTACAGCCTATACTGCAGATGAAGCAATTGAAGTGGCCAATAAAGTTGGTTATCCCGTGCTCGTTCGCCCAAGTTATGTTTTAGGTGGGCAAAGAATGCGTATTGTGATCAATGACGAGGAAGTGGAAAAAGCGGTGATCAGTTTATTGAAACATATTCCAGATAACAAGATTTTAATTGACCACTTTTTGGATAGATGCCAGGAAGCAGAAGTGGATGCCATTTTTGATGGCGAGAATTTTCATGTAATGGGTGTGATGGAGCATATAGAACCAGCAGGCATACATAGTGGCGACAGCAATGCGGTACTGCCTGCATTTAACCTTACCCCATTGATTGTGGAAACAATGGAATATTACAGCGAGAAGATTGCAAGGGCATTGAACATAAAAGGGCTTATCAACATACAGTTTGCCATTAAAGATGGTAAGGTATATGTAATTGAAGCCAACCCAAGGGCCAGCCGTACCACGCCATTTATAGCCAAGGCCTACCAGATTCCGTACCTGAACATTGCTACCAAAGTAATGTTGGGTGCAGCCAAGCTTACGGATTTTACCATGGACAAAAAGCTGGAGGGCTATGCCATTAAAGAGCCTGTTTTCAGCTTCAATAAGTTTCCGGGTGTAAACAAAGAACTTGGTCCCGAAATGAAGAGCACCGGCGAAGCAATCCGTTTTATTAAGGACCTGCGAGACCCCTACTTCAGGAACCTCTACAAAGAAAGAAGCATGCACTTGAGTAAGTAAAAAGATATGCCACATCCTTTAAGGTGTGGCATATCTTTTTACTTAAACATAACCCTAAAGTCAAATCGGACTTTTTTGTATTTCCCCAAAATTCACGTTACAATTAATTTGTATATTGTAAATATGAATTTGGATATAGGAAACTTGTATCATATCTACAACAGGGGTATCAACAAGCAAACTTTATTTTACGCTTCTGCAAACTACCTTTTCTTTTTAAAAAAAGTAAGGCTCTCTCTAATGCCTGTATGCAATATGCTTTGTTACACGTTAATGCCCAATCATTTTCATATACTCATTGAGGCTACAGAAAAAAGTATCGAAATAAAAAAGTCGGGAAATATAGAAATCCAGGCAGTTTCATATGCTATTCAGCAGATACAAAGCAGCTATACCAAGGCAATAAACAAGCAACTTAAAAGAACAGGTTCCTTATTTACACAAAACGTAAAGTGTAAACTTTTAAACGAATGCGGCTCGGAAAACTATGGAATAGCCTGCTTCCACTACATCCATCAAAACCCTTGGGTTGCAGGGCTGGTAAAGAAAATAGAAGATTGGGAATTTTCTTCTTTTAAAGACCTGGCCGGTTTTAGAAATGGAACATTGGTAAATAAGGAACGGGCTTTTAGTTTAATGGAGTTGACAAATGAAAGGATATACAAGGAAAGCTATACTATGATCAATCCCAATAAGCTCAAACACTTAAAATAGGCTTTGTGGCACATCCTTTCGGGTGTGGAACAAAGTCTTACACCGTCTTATGCCCAAACATGGTAAACCCATACTAAAAACGGTTCCTGTTATAAGGTTATTGATACCACTTATTATTGGCATATTGATACAGTATCATGTACGTATCGGCTTGTTTCCATTTTATAGTATAACAGCAATTGGCGTTGTATTTTTTATAGCGTATCAGTTACTCCATACATCTAAAAAATTTCTGCTTAAATGGTTAAGTGGAACAGCCATCACCATTTTGTTTTTCGGCATTGGCGGCATATTGGCCTTTACAAAAAACATAGAAAACAATCCCAACCACATTGGCAGGTACTACCAGCAAAAATTGCCGGTAATGCTTACGCTGCAAGAACCTATTGTGGAAAAGCCAAAATCATTCAAGGCACTTGCCCGGGCAGAAGCCATATTGATTGATGGCAAATGGCAACCTGTTACGGGTGATGTGCTGTTGTACTTTAGAAAGGACTCCACGAAACCACCATTGACTTATGGCTCGCAGGTTGTGCTTATCAAAAGCCTGGTGCCTATTATAAACGCAGGCAACCCTGGCGGGTTTAATTATGCAAGGTATTGTTCATTTCAGAATATAAGCTACCAAGCATTTTTAAGCGATGATGCTTTTATAACACTGCCCACAACCCATACCAATTGGTTTGATGCTGCACTGATTGCTTCGAGAACAAAACTGCTGTCTATTTTGCGTGACAAGATAAAAGAACCCAACCAGCTAAGCGTGGCAGAAGCATTGTTGATAGGCTATAGGGACGATCTGGACAGGGACCTTGTACAAAGCTACAGCAACACAGGCGTGGTGCATATTATTGCCATTAGTGGCCTGCACCTGGGTATGATATATGGCCTGCTCATTGCCATTTTTGATCCTTTTAAAAAATATAGGGTCACTACAATTATAAAGCCCGTAACCATACTGTTGGTACTATGGGGCTTTAGTTTTATTGCAGGTGCAGCCCCTTCCATTTTAAGAAGTGCTGTAATGTTTACGTTTATTGTACTGGGCGAAAGCATAGGAAAAAAAACGGCCATGTACAATAGTTTAGCAGCATCGGCTTTTCTATTGATTGTAATAAACCCTTACAGTTTATGGGATGTAGGTTTCCAGTTATCTTATGGTGCGGTACTAAGCATTGTGGTATTCCAGAAACACATCAGCAAGTGGGTGTACTTCAACAACAAACTGCTTAAAGGCTTATGGAGCTTGAGTTCCGTAACACTGTCTGCACAAATTTTAACCCTGCCCATTGTGCTGTACCACTTTCACCAGTTGCCAACCCTTTTCCTCTTTACCAATTTATTTGCCGTTCCCTTTTCTGGTTTGGTACTGTATGCAGAGCTGCTATTGTTGGTTACTTACTTCATTCCCTATATAGGCACATTGGTGGGCAAAGGCGTTGGTTATGGAGTCGAAATCATGAACCGTTTTATTCAGCATGTGGACACATTGCCATTTTCCGTTTGGCCCTCTTTGCAAATAACCATACCGCAGGCCATTATTTTATACGCCGTTATTCTTGGTTTTGCTACATGGTTAATGAATAAGTATAGCAAAGGTTTCCTTATCGGCTTGGCAAGCCTGTTTGCATTTATTGCGATACGCAGTGTTGATTTTATACAGAAACAGCAACAACAGAAACTGATTGTTTACAATGTGCCCAACCATACGGCCATTGATTTGGTTGAAGGAAGGAAATACCGTTTCATTGGCGACAGCATCTTAACCGAAGATGGGTTTTTACGCAACTTCCACATCAAGCCATCACGTGTACTGCACCGCATCAACCCTGCTGATAGCCTGTACAACATACTGCTACAGGACCACCTTATTACAAGCAACGGAAAAAATATTTTGATTATAGATCAAGCCATGCAATTGCCTGCATTAAGTAAAAAGATAAAACTGGATGCCATCATCCTTACAAAAAATCCCAAAATATACCTAAGCCGTTTATCAACAATTTTTGAATGTGGCCAGTATGTTTTCGACTCGTCAAACCCCCACTGGAAAATTGCCTACTGGAAAAGAGATGCTGACAGCCTACATTTGCGGCACCATTCAACTGCCACTGACGGGGCATTTTTGATGGATCTGTAAGGTAGCAGATAGTTCATGGATAATGGATCATAACGGTGTCACTACTTGTGTAATATCCAAAATCTGTATATGGTTTTTCGTTTCGAAGAATTGAAAATTTGGCAGCGTGCATTTGAGTTATCCAATGAAATTGATTTGCTTACCAAAGGATTTCCTAAGCGTGCAATGTATAGCCTTTCTTCTCAAATAAAAAGAGCTGCCGACTCTGTTGTATTGAACATAGCAGAAGGATGTACAGGGCAATCTAAAGCCGAATTTAACCGGTTCCTAGGTATTGCCTTACGTTCTGCAATAGAAGTTGTTGCTTGTTTGTTTATTGGAAAGGCAAGGGGTTACGTAATGGAAGATGTGTTTAAATGCATTACAATAACTACGAAATTTTATGTAAAATGATAACCAAGTTCAGGGATTCACTTAAATAAAATAAGCCACAGCTATAACCTATTAACCATAACCGATCAACTTTTTTCCTCATGACCAAAAAAATTCAATCAGCACTCATCTCTGTCTTTTATAAAGATGGACTGGAACCCATTGCAAAAAAACTGCACGAACTGGGAATAACCATTTATTCCACTGGTGGCACACAAACGTTTTTAGAGAATGCCAACATTCCATGTGTTGCCGTAGAAAGTCTCACCACTTATCCATCCATATTGGGTGGCCGTGTCAAAACATTGCACCCGGTTGTGTTTGGTGCCATACTAGGTAAACGCGATGATGCCCAGCACCTGCAGGAAATGCAGCAGTATGCCATTCCTGAAATTGATTTGGTAATTGTTGACCTATACCCGTTTGAAGAAACATTAAAATCTACCACGGATGAAAAACTCATTATTGAAAAAGTAGATATTGGTGGTCCCAGCATGATACGTGCCGCCGCCAAGAACTTTAAGGATGTTACCGTAATTGCCGCCAAAGATGATTATGCTTCCTTGGAAAACCTGTTGCATACACAGGCAGGCGAAACAACCATTGAGCAACGTAAAGCCTATGCTGGCAAAGCATTCCAGGTGGTAATGAACTATGATATTGCCATCAACAATTACTTCAACCCGGATAATACTGCCCTGCAAACCTCAACTGCAAAACAGGTATTGCGTTATGGCGAAAACCCACACCAGTCTGCTGCATTCTATGGCGATTTGACAGCACTGTTTACCCAATTAAACGGAAAGGAGCTTTCGTACAATAACCTGGTTGATGTGGATGCAGCCATCCAGATCATTAGTGAATTTGCTATTGGTGGCGAAGTTGTTTTTGGTATCATCAAACACACCAATGTTTGCGGCATTGCTTCAAGGGCTTCCGTAAAGGAAAGTTGGGATGCAGCTCTTGCCGGCGACCCTGAGAGTGCATTTGGCGGCGTGCTGGTTACCAACGCTGCCATTGATAAAACCACTGCAGAAGCCATCAACGAAATATTTTTTGAAGTACTGATTGCACCTTCTTTTGAGGAGGATGCATTAGCGATACTGAAATCCAAAAAGAACAGGATACTGCTGCAAATCATAGATTCCAAATACCAAGTTCCCAATTCCAGTAAATCTTTATTGAACGGCACACTTACACAACAAATGGATAACGGCAACTATGCAGAATGGAAAGAAGTTGGCGGAAGGGAAACCTTTGCAACAGAAAAAGAAGACCTCACTTTTGCCAATATCGTCTGCAAACATTTAAAGAGTAATGCCATTGCACTGGTTAAACACAAACAGTTAATAGGTAAGGGCTGCGGACAAACATCACGTGTGGATGCATTGCGTCACGCCATCGAAAAATCCAAACAGTTCAAGTTCGATTTGAACGGGGCTGTACTGGCAAGCGATGCTTTCTTTCCCTTTAACGACTGTGTAAGCATGGCCCATGAAGAGGGCATCCAGGCATTCATTCAGCCCGGTGGCTCCATACGCGACAAAGACAGTATAGACTACTGTGTAGAACATAGGCTGGCCATGGTCATTACCGGACTAAGGCATTTTAAGCATTAGCAGGCAAAACAACACGGCAAGCAACTTACATTAAGTTATAAGTAAAACGCGGCAGATACCGTAACCCCAACGCTCTTTGTGCTGCCTATTGGTAATGCCTTTGCAAACCATAGTTATATGACAAGCAAACAAAAAGCATACGCTGCATTAACGGCTACCTCCATCATTTGGGGCAGCACCTGGGTTGCAAGTAAAATTGCAGTGCAGCAGGTGCCGGGTTTGCAGGTGTCTGCCATAAGACAGTTTGTTGCAGGGGTACTGTATGTTATTTTCTTTACACTCAAAGGCGAGCCGTTTCCCAAATGGAAACAGCTAAAATCTTTACTGTTCATTTCCTTCTTTCTATTGATTATTGCCAACGGACTGGCCACCTGGAGCATCCGTTATATATCAAGTGGGCTGGGTGCATTAATTGGGGCACTGTACCCACTATGCGTAGTAGTGATAGAAATGGTGGTATTCAAAACAAAAAACACCCTGCTTACATTCGCGGGCCTTATACTGGGCTTCATGGGCATAGGTGTGGTGTTTTACCACAATGCTTTTCACCATGCATCTAATAACTATTTGTTTGGTGTGATACTTGGTTTAATAGCAACACTTGCATGGAGCATCGGTACCATATTGGTAGCACGTAAAAAAATAAACATCAACCCCTATTATAGTATGGGGTGGCAAATGTTGCTGGCATCGCCGTTTCTTGCCATCATGTCAATGGCCACGGGCCAGTATATACCACTTACGGCCATTCCCATGCAAACATGGCTATCCATTGCGTACCTGGTGCTTATTGGCTCCTGCATTGCGTTTGCCTGTTTCATTTTCTCCATGAAAAACCTGCCTGCAGCAATATCTTCTTTATACGCCTACTTCAACCCAATTGTGGCCATGCTCATTGGTGCAGTGCTGCTGCACGAACAGCTTACGCTCAATATTTTAATAGGCACTTTGATAACCATTGTGGGCGTGTACATCGTAAACCACAGCATGAAAGAGAAGCCAACCACCGAGCCAATAGAAAGCGAGATATGATCTTTGTACTTGGCTACTGTACATACATCACCGTTCTTCGGTACAAAGCTGAACTTTTACCGAAGCGTAGCGGTAAAATAAAATAGATAAATAACGTACAAATAAAAAAGCCATCAACGCTAACGTTGATGGCTTTTAATGATCTATCTAAAAAACTAAACCAAAGCAATATCAAAGCTTGCCAACTGCACAAACTCGTTCAGCCTGGTTTCAATATCAGCCTTCTTAATTTCCCTTAACCTTTCTGTACCAAATTTCTCCACACAATAGCTGGCCAATGCACTACCTACAATAATGGCTGTTTTCATGTTCTCAAAGCTAATGTCCTTTGTTTTGGCAATATGGCCAATAAAACCACCGGCAAATGTATCGCCTGCACCAGTTGGGTCAAACACTTCTTCCAAAGGCAATGCAGGTGCATAAAACACACTGTTCTCATGAAACAGCAAAGCCCCATGTTCACCTTTCTTAATGATTAAATACTTAGGTCCCATTTGCATGATTTTTTTTGCAGCACGTACCAAAGAATAATCACCGCTCAACTGCCTTGCTTCGCTATCGTTCACCATCAATACATCGGTTTTGGCCAATACTTTTTTCAGGTCATCCAAAGCAATATCCATCCAAAAATTCATGGTATCCAATACTACCAATTTGGGTTTTGTTTTCAATTGTTCGATTACACTTAATTGAACTGAAGGAGCAAGGTTACCCAACATCAAAAACTCACAGTCTTGGTAGCTTTCAGGAACCACGGGTTGAAAATCGCCCAATACATTCAGTTCGGTAACCAATGTATCGCGGGTATTCATATCTAAATGGTACTTGCCGCTCCAGAAAAATGTTTTTTCATCTTTCTTTATTTGCACACCTTCCAATGTCACGTTACGTGCAGTCAAGGCATCCAGTTCGGCTTGTGGAAAATCGCCACCCACCACACTGATCTGCTTTACAGGTGTAAAGTTGCTGGCACACCAGGCAATATAAGTACCGGCACCGCCAATGATTTTATCGCTTTTACCAAAAGGTGTTTCAATAGCATCAAAAGCCATGGAACCTACTACTACTAAAGACATAAAAATTTTTTTTTGATTTACGGCGGCGAAGCTAAAGCATTGTAAGGAGATAGTACAAAATCTTTCGCTTAATAAGTTGCTACGGAGCGTTGCATGAGGGATAGCAGTGTAAAGCCCGCAAACCCTGTTGGCGGCTTTAGCCCCGACAGCGGTTGAGGACTTGGAACGTAAAGCCCGACCCGAACAGGCGGGGCACGCCCTATTTTTTGGGCACACGGATGAAACGGGTTGAAGGGATAACCACAGATTTTTTATGCTTTGCATAAAATCTGGTTAGGCCAATAATAGTAAAATCCAGTAAATCCATCCAATCTGTATTATCCGTGTGCTTCTATTGCTTAGTGGTCGCAATCATCCTTATGGGCATGGTTATGTACCCTGCAGGAACGGTAATTGATAAAATGGGCAGCCACAATCAAAACTACGGCCGGTACCAAAAACCAAAACTGCCATTGGTGCCATACCTGTTTGGCAAACAGCAAAACAAAACCCAATGAAAATATCAGTATAGGAACAAAGCTATGGTGATGCTTTTTCCAGCCGTGGTATAACGAATAGGCTCCAATGCAAAACGCAAGGGCAATCATGAAATATTCAAAGCCCACATTCTCTATAATGTTAACGCCAAACAGCGGCAGGCTGGTAACAATCAAAGGCAGCACGGCACAATGAATGGCACATGCTACCGAAGCGGCAATTCCTAAAGCGTCCCAATTAAATTTTAGATTCATGCAGAAGGCAAATATAATAAATGCAATTGTGTTGCAAAAATTATTCTCTGTTAAATATTATGAGACAAAGCCTACGTACTTTTGTTTCCTAATTAAGTGTATGAATAAGAAGTTGTTGTTTTATGTAGGTTTTTTCGTGGTGCTGGTGCTGGTTTTTTGGGTGTTGCTGTACAAGTACACCGACACATTTAACCAGAGCCCGTTGGGCAAAAGGGGTAATGTGCAGCAGTTTGCGTTTAGTGCACAGGATGGGTCAACCTTTACCAATGCCGATATGAAGGGCAAGGTATGCGTGGTGAATTATTTTTTTACCATTTGCCCCAGCGTTTGCCCCATCATGAACAACAACATGAAAAAAACGGTGTACGAAACCTTTAAGAATGAGCCTGACTTTTTAATTGTTTCGCATACCTGCGACCCCAAGCATGACTCGGTAGCAAAAATTAAACGCTATGCAGATTCTTTAAAAGTGGATACGCGGAAATGGGTTTTCCTGACTGGGCGAAAGGATAGCCTGTACAATATGGCAAGGTTCAGTTACGGGATAGACGACCCCAAAAATGTGGTAGCCAATATTGACGATGACTTTATGCACTCGCAGTTTTTTGCACTGGTTGATAAGAATGGCGTGGTTCGTGGGCAGGTGTATGATGGGTTGAAAGCAGACGAATTGGAGAAGCTAAAAAAAGACATTAAGAGTTTGTTGAAGGAAAAACCAATGGCAGGCAATTTTTCAAACAGCATGTTTAATTAAGTAGCCCGCTTGTTATAAGCACACGGATAATACGGGTTGAACGGATACAAACTGATTATTTTCTGCGAAGCAGAAAAAGAGTTATTAGGTGAGCATGGAATTTGGAATTTTCATTTTTAAACTTATTCCTCAACAATTATGGCAAACGAAATTTTAGATATACTGAAACGTAACCAGCTAAGTGTTACGGATAGTCGTAGGAATATACTGGAACTGTTTCAGCATACCAGCGGTGCATTGGCACATGCAGATATTGAAAAGAAGACAGGCGACCAGTTTGACCGTGTAACCATTTACAGGACCCTGCAGACCTTTGTTGACAAAGGCATTATACATACCATACCAACAGCCGACAACTCGGTACTGTATGCCTTATGTAAGGACGAGTGCACCCAAGGCCACCACCACGACAACCATGTGCATTTTATTTGCGACGATTGCAATACCACGTATTGCTTAGACCATGTAACAGTGCCGGAAGTAAAGCTGCCCAAAGGCTTTAACCAGAAACGTGCAGATGTGGTAGTAAGCGGCATTTGCAATAATTGCAATTAGTTTGCTACATTTCCTTTTTAAAAAACACGGAATGATTTTAGTAACAGGGGCCACTGGCCTGGTGGGCTCCCATTTAATACAACAACTTGCTGCACAAAACAAGAACGTTAGGGCATTGTACCGTTCGCAAGTGCCTTCCATTCCGCATGCACAACAGGTGGAATGGTTTAAGGCAGATATACTGGATGTTGTTGACATAGATGAGGCAATGCAAGGCATAACGCATGTGTACCATTGTGCCGCTATTGTATCATTCAACCCCAAACAAAAAAAGCAACTTCATCAAACAAATATTCAAGGCACAGCAAATATTGTAAATGCATGTTTAAATGCTGGTGTTGAAAAGCTGGTTTTTGTAAGTTCCGTTGCTGCTCTTGGCCGAATAAGGGAAGACAGGCCTATTGATGAAACCATGAACTGGACAGAGGAAACCAGTAATAGCGAATACGGCAAAAGCAAGTACCTGGCCGAAATGGAAGTATGGCGTGGCATTGGCGAGGGCCTGAATGCAGTAATGGTAAACCCGACCATTATTTTAGGTGCAGGCGACTGGAACAAGGGCTCTTCCGAAATCTTCAAATCTGCTTACGACGAATTTCCCTGGTTTACAGACGGCACAACGGGCTTTGTAGATGTTGCCGATGTGGTAAAAGCCATGATACAGTTAATGGAAAGCGACATCACTGCCGAACGTTTTATACTAAGTGCCGAAACTGCTACCTATCAATATTTGTTTACGACAATAGCACAGGCATTTGGTAAAAAGCCGCCCTATAAAAAAGTAACCCCATTCATTGCCGCACTGGTTTGGCGTTGGGAAGCCATTAAAGGAAAACTTACTGGCAAGGCTCCCCTACTTACAGAAGAAACCGCAAAAACTGCACAGGCAAAAGTCAGCTTCAACAACAACAGACTGAAACAATATTTACCCCAATTTTCTTATACACCATTGCAGCAATCCATAAAAAACATTTGCAATGAACTGAAACAAAAGCATAACTTGTAACAGTATTACAAGATGCATAAACTGCTTACGATAGTACTGGTACTTGCCCTGTATGCCCCACAGGTAGCGGGTTTGCTGGCATATAGCGAATGCGAGGTAATGGCCATGATGAACGCAAAGCCCGATTGCGACTGTAAGCTGAACACCATGCCACAACAGGGCAACACGGCCAACTTGCCAGACAAGCACAAAGACATTATTCAAAGAACCGATTGGAAATATATTGTTGCCAACAGATTCCAAAATGCAGTACTAAACGAAGCAGGCTTCTTAAAAGCTTTTCAGTTGTATCAATCGCCTTATCATGCATTGCCTGCTGGCAATTCCGTTTTCCGTCCGCCTTGTTGCTAATTCTTTCTTTCTATTTCTTTCCATGTAGCCAACTGTAGAATACGATTCAGCAGTTGTGGCGTCGCACCCATCTGCGTTCGTACCGCTATGCAGCTTTTATACAAGCGTAGCGGCCAACGCAGCTTGCTGTGCCATGTTATGCCCCAGCTTTGTGGTACAAAATACAAACGGAGACTTCCGTCTGTGCACTTGTGCCGCTATGCCAACTATTATCAAAACCAAATAAAACAAACAACAATGAAAACAATAAGCATACTTGTCCTTGCAGTAGTATTTGCTGCATGCAACCAACATATCGTGCCATCATCAACACCCATTGTAAATACAGAAATAATCAACGATAAAAAGCAGCCCACCCTTCTTGGTCACTGCTCCATATCAAGCATGCAAGCCAACAACTACAAAGAATGGTTCGACAAATCCTATAACAGTTATTCAATTGATTCCTCCATCATTCCGAAACTGCAACCACTATTACAGCATACAACAATCGAAATTTTTTTGGGTAGCTGGTGCGGCGACAGTAAAAGGGAAGTGCCTAGGATGTTGAAAGTGCTGCATGCAGCTTCGTTCGACACAAGTCATATCAACATCATTTTTGTTGACAATGCATCCGCATCTTACAAACAAAGTCCGCAACATGAAGAAGCTGGAAAAAACATTCACCATGTACCCACATTTATTGTGTACGAAAACAATAAGGAACTGAACCGTATTGTGGAAACACCGGTTGCTTCCTTGGAAAAAGACCTGCTTGCGATTGTTTCCAAACAGTCTTACCAGCCTAGCTACAGGGCCATCAATTATTGGCTGCACCAGGTAAAAGGCATCAACAAGGCAAAATCGGAAGAAGCCCTACAGCGTCTTGTTGCCGCCATAAAACCTTTATGCAAACACCAGGGGGAGCTTAATTCTTTTGGTTATTTATTGCTAAGGGATAGAAAATATAAACAAGCAATCAATGTGTTTAAGCTGAATATATTGGTTTATCCGAATGATGCAAACCTGTACGACAGTTTAGGCGAAGCTTATTTTACAATAGGTAATAAAGAAGCAGCCAAGAAAAATTATGAAAAGGCTTTGGAACTGAATCCAGCATCCGAAAATGCAAAAATGATGTTGGAGAAATTGAAATAGGCAAGCAGTTTTAAAAAAGGTGCCACACCTTAAAGGATGTGGCACCTTTTTTTTAACCCATTACTTTTTTCCAAAGCTCGGGTATGCGTTTTATCCATACAATCTCCCTACGCTCAACAGAAGCCTCTTGTGCAGGAACGCCCCAGTAGGTTTTATTGCCCTCAATATCGCCCACAACGCCGCTCATACCCAATACGACCGCATTTTCGCCAATGGTCAATGTTTTGTTTACCACAACCTGGCCCCAAAGGGTTACGCCATCTTTAATGTTCACGCCCCCGGCAACCACCACGTGTGCTGCAATCAAACAGTTCTTACCAATAACGGTATCGTGGCCAATATGGATGCTGTTGTCCATCTTGGTACCCCTGCCAATAACGGTGGCAGCAGTAACGCCTTTATCAATGGTACAGGTAGCCCCAATTTCCACATCGTTTTCAATAACCACCTTACCGCAGCTCAGCATTTTTTTGTACCAAACTTCACGGTTCTTCTTGGTGTTGTAATAAAACGCATGGCCACCTATAACCGTGTTGGCTTGTATAATAACATTGTCGCCTATTTCTGTATAATCCAGAATGGATACGTTGGGGTGTATGGTACAGTTTTTACCAATGGTAACATGGTTGCCAATAAAAACATTTGGCATGATATAACTACCCTCACCAATGGTTGCAGTGGCACTTATTGAGGTAGCCTGTTTTTCTACTGGCTGAAAATGCTGCACAATTTTTAAATAGCATTCAAAAGGTTCATCATGAACAAGCAATGTTTTGCCTGCCGGTATAGCAACATCTTTATTGTTGATGATGATAAATGTTGCGGCACTGTTTAAGCATTTGTCATAATACTTTGGGTGGTCCACAAAACATACATCGCCAACTTCTACTTTATGTATTTCATTGATGCCTGTTGCAAAGGCATCGGTGTTACCAAGTAAGGTAGCATCAATCAGTTCGGCAACCCATGTGGCAGCAACTGGAGAAGGAAATTGCATGGCAATAATTTTTTAACGAAGTTAATAGCACTTGTAACATCAATGCTTTTCAATTTGGTTATATGACGTTGTATTAAAGTACAACTGTTGTTGAATGATAAGATTGTTGATAGCTTGTTCAACATCTTGTTTTTATATAAACAGCAATTTTTAAAGCCTTGCTCAACATATTTTTCCAACTTTTTTATGTTGATGCAGTATATGAAACAATGTATTTAAAGCAAGTTTTTATAGTGCCACACATAACAAACGGTAACATGATTGTTGTAACACTCATATATAAGCAATGGCTGAAACCCTTTATTCATCAATGTTTCAAGCTATAGGGGTATTGATGTGTTGTTGATTGTGTATAGAAGATGCAATGCAATCATGTGAAAAATGGAGAAGCGTGCTTATGGGTAAATCCACAATCATTCCAAAAATGTGAATAAAATAGTTCTAACTTTTTTTTGTTTCAGTAAAAACTCTTTCTAATATTGTGATAGGAAATTTATTTCCTGGTACTTACTAACCCATCCATATACAAAGTCCCGCTTCGGTGGGGCTTTTTGTTTTATGACAAATTACTTCATCATTTACAAACCTTATATGGTGCTTTCCCAATTTTCAAAGGAAGGGGGCAAGCAAACGCTCGCCGATTTTTTTGATGTACCCAAAGATGTTTATCCTGTTGGAAGATTGGATTATGATAGCGAAGGCATGTTGATATTGACCAATGACAAACAACTGAACCATCGTTTGCTGCACCCAAAATTTGCACATGAACGGGAGTATTATGTACAGGTTGATGGCAACATAACATTGCAGGCTTTGCATCAACTATCAAATGGCGTAAGTATACAGGTGGATGGAAAAAATTACCAGACACAAACATGCAAGGCAACATTGTTTGATGAGGAACCTATAGTGCCTGCAAGGAACCCGCCCATACGTTTTAGAAAGGAGATACCTGCACCGTGGATAAGAATGGTGCTTACCGAAGGCAAGAACCGACAGGTAAGAAAGATGACCGCCAAAGTGGGTTTTCCTACTTTACGCCTGATTAGATACAGGATAGAAGACATTACATTGGCTAATATGCAGCCAGGCGAAATGAGAACGTTTTCAAAAAAAGACATCTATAAAAACCTTTTTCATGAGTAATTATTTAATGGTTGAAAAGGATGGTTACACCATTAGTAACGACCCTTCGAAAATTGAAGTTGAAACAGTGCATGAATATCTTTCTAAACACTCTTATTGGGCACAAAATATTCCTTATGCAGTGGTACAGACTTCCATTCAAAATTCTTTTTGCTTTGGGGTATTCTTCGAGGGCAGACAGGTTGGTTTTGCTAGGCTGATTACAGACAAAGCGACGTTTGCCTATTTGGCCGATGTGTTTATACTACCCGAACATCGTGGCAAGGGCCTATCCAAATGGCTGATGCAGGCCATGCAGGCCTTGCCCGAACTGAAGGGATTGAGAAGGTGGCTGCTTGGCACGAAGGATGCCCATGGCCTGTACGCACAATTTGGGTGGACACCTTTTACCGATGAACAAACCAAACGCTTTATGCAGCTTCATAACCCCGAAGTGTACAAAGCGGAATAAAATAAAAAAGGGATACAAATAGTGTATCCCTTTTTAGATGATAGGCCATTCAATACCTGGCTTATCCAATTGCTTTTTGCAAATCCTCAATCAAATCATCCACATCTTCAATACCCACACTTAAACGGATCAAACCATCGCTTAAACCGTTCTTGATCCTTTCTTCCCTTGGTATGGAAGCATGTGTCATGCTTGCAGGATGGTTAATCAAACTTTCCACACCACCCAGACTTTCGGCCAACGAGAACAGGTGGGTGGATGATAGTACACGGATAACTTCTTCTGAAGAATCGTCTTTCAGTTCAAAACTGATCATGCCACCAAAGCCACGCATCTGTTGTTTGGCAACTGCATAACCGGTACTGTCCTCAAACCCTGGCCAATATACTTTGGCAACCTTTGGATTATTGCGTAGCCAATGGGCAATCTTCTCGCCGTTTTCACAATGGCGTTGCATACGCAGGTGCAATGTTTTAATGCCACGCAATGCCAGGAAGCAATCCTGTGGCCCCGGAACGGCACCCGTGCTTTTTTGAATGAAATAAAGCTGGTCCCTTACTTCTTTGTCGTTCAGCATCAAACAGCCCTGTATCAGGTCGCTATGGCCACCCAGATATTTGGTTGCAGAGTGCATTACAATATCTGCCCCAAGGTCCAAGGGGTTTTGCAGGTAGGGAGAAGCAAAAGTATTGTCCACACAAAGCAAAACATGGTGCTGTTTGGTAATTGCTGCCACGGCGGCAATATCTGTAATGTTCATTAACGGGTTGGTTGGTGTTTCCAACCAGACCAATTTTGTTTTTGCGGATATGGCTTTACTTATGTTTTCAACATTGGTTGTATCAACATAGGTAAATACGATGCCGAATTTTTCAAACACTTTGGTGAACAGGCGGTAAGTACCACCATACATATCGTTTGCTGCAATTACTTCATCGCCCGGGGCCAATAGTTTTATTACGGCATCTGTTGCGGCAACACCGCTGCTGAATGCCAGACCGTATTTGCCGTTTTCAATTGTTGCATAGGCTTCTTCCAACGCAAAGCGTGTAGGGTTCTGGCTGCGTGCATATTCGTAACCTTTATTTTTACCCGGGGCTTCCTGTACGTAAGTGGATGTTTGATAGATAGGCACCATTACAGCACCTGTACTTGGGTCAGGCTCCATGCCTGCATGTATGAACTTTGTGGCAATCTTCATATAAATATTCTTTGCTGCAAAGAAAGGCAATTTAATTGTTGTAGATAGTGAATGTTGCGGCAACAGGGGTTATAGTATGGTTGCGGCCGAAAGGTATCTCCAATCGAAATTATTGCCTGCATGTGCCGTTGTTGCAACAGGCCTATGCTGTAATACGGCAGCCTGCAATATGCCCTGCTGTACCAGTTTCTTTTTGCTTTCATGAATCTTATCCTGAACGGTGGCATGCAGCATCCAGCTTTGTTGCGGTGGCTCAAAACCTACTTTGTCCGTACGCCAAACAATGGATGCAGGCAAAGAAGGCTCCATTGTTTTACGCAGTATCCATTTGGTGAAGCCATCCCTTATTTTATAGGAGGAAGGAAGTGAGAAGATGAACTGCACAAGCTCATGGTTTAAGAAGGGCAAACGTATTTCCCTTGAATGTGCCATGGAGTTCCTGTCTGCATAACGCAGCAATTCCTCCAGCCCAAACTGCATGGTATTAAAATAAAGGATATCATTCAAATTCCTGACAACAGGTTTATACAATGTATCCGTATCAAAATGTTGCAGGTAAAAATCATTGGACAAATAACGGTAACTGATTTGCTGTTGTTGCAAGCCCTTCTGCAATTGCCTGGCTGTTGTTTTTGGAAAGAAGGCAGCAATATGGTGCTTTATGCCCCATGGCTGTGCAACACCTATGTTGCGTGCGGCAATGATTTCTTTTTTGTTGCGTGCAAAGTTCTTATTGGCCAGCAGCTCCTGCCAGTACCAATGGTAGTATTTATGGTAGCCGGCAAGTGTTTCATCGGCACCTTGACCATCTAACAGTACGGTTACATTTTGTTGTTTGGCCAGTTCGTACACTTTGTATTGGGCATAGATGCTGGATGATTGAAAGGGTTCTTCTTGATGGTACATTAACTTATCAAAATCTCTTACAAAACCTTCGGCAGTAGGTGCAACAAAATTTGTTTTTAACGAAAACTGTTTTGCAACATTATTGATATGGGCAGTTTCGTCTTTTTCGTAACCGGGGAAAACAGCAGAGAAACTTTGGTAATTGTAATTTGATTCTTGCAAATGGTGAATGGCTGCTACTATGGAGCTGCTATCAAGACCCCCGCTAAGACTTGTGCCCACAGCAACATCGCTTCTAAGCCTGCGGCTTACGGATTGGTAGAAGAGCTGTTGGAACCTTTGCGTTGCTTCTTTTTCGGAGATAGTGATTGTGGTTTCTTTGTCTACATCCCAATATTTTTTTATGGAGCATTGGTTGTTTGCAGGCAGATAGCATAGGGTGCAGGCAGCAGGCAGTTTTTGTATGTGCTGGTAAAATGTTTCCTGAGCATCAACCGGGTTGCTTACAAAGCCAAGTGTTATATAGTTGAGCAACATGGTATTATTGATTTGCTTGGAAATGCCAATTGACCAAAGGGCTTTCATTTCGCTTGCAAATACCAACTGTTCGCCATCAATAAAATAGTAGAAAGGCTTTTCGCCAAAACGGTCACGGGCAGCAAATAGTTTTTGTTCCTGTTCGTCCCAAATGGCCAGGGCAAACATGCCATCAAAATATTGAACGCAATTGTCTTTATAGGCATCGTAGGCAGCAAGTATCACTTCTGTATCGGAGCTGGTATTGAACCGGTAACCCTTACTCTGCAGGCTGCTCCTTAGTTCTATATAGTTGTAGATTTCGCCATTGAACACAATGCTGTACCTGTTATTGAAGTGCATGGGCTGCGAGCCTGCATTACTTAAATCGATAATGGAGAGGCGGCGGTGTGCCAGGCCTACAGTACCGTTTTTATTTATCCAAAAGCCTTGACCATCGGGGCCACGGTGTTGCAGGGCATTTGCCATTGACTGCAATTTTTGTTGCTGTATCAATGCACTGTTGGGTGATATGATGCCTGCTATGCCGCACATGAGTTATGAATAAAATGGTATTGAGCTACAAGGTTAAGAAGTTTATGGCACAATGGTTACTTGTGCAGCAGTTATCTGATTAATTGCGACGGACTGGTTTACGTTGCAATAAAAGTTGGGCTGTATTGTATGGCCGATGGGTGCGACGCCCATGCTGCTGATACTGGTACTGCAGTTAAGTACATAAAAAAACCTTCTCGTTTGGGGAGAAGGTCAGTACTTTTTTGTTAGAGGCTAATGGGCAGAGTAGCTTTTACATCGTCCCACATAATGATGAGGTTTGAGCCTGTTTGGGTTTCGTCGAAGTAGATGGTGAGTGCCTCAACGGGATCCGTAATTTTTTCTATGTTGATGTCTGTTCGTAGCAGGTCCTTTTTGGGATCGTAGGTAAAGCTGCCCCAAGAAAAATTGTCCTTGCTTATGATGATGGTCCATTTGTCTTCGAAGGGGATGCAGAACACCGTGTAGCGGCCTTTGGGCACAGCTTTGCCGCCTATTTTTACATTTTTGAAAAACTCTATTTCTGTAGCCTCGTTAGCACCCAACCGCCATACTTCTTTGTATTTGTTGATGCCCCCAAAAATGACACGTCCATTTTTTTGTGGCCTGCCATAAATGATCCTGGCCGTTGGCAGGTCTTTGGATTTGCCACTCATTTTAAGAATGGGATAATCCTTTGGCCAATAGCTCATGTCCATTGGACTTTTGTCGAGCTCGGTTGGTTTTTGTTGTGCCTGTGTAGTAAGCAGAAAAGTGGATAGCAATAGCGTTAGCAGAAATTTCATAGTTATTTTTTTACGAAGATAGAAGGCTATTGATTTGTTAGCAATTGAAATTGCTGCCATGCATAATTTTTAACATCTGGAAAAAATGCAGCATAACAATTTTTTAAAACATCGTAATTGTATTGAAATGATTGAAAGGCTTTTGTGAAGTCGTTGAGGTAAGCGGCCCTGCGTGTAACGCCTTCGAAACTTTTTTGGATGCCCCATAAAGTGCGGTAATTGTAAAGCCAGTTTTGCGATTGCATATACGGCAGCATGGTTTGCAAACGTTGTGGCAACTGGTTGCTATTGTTTTGCAGTTGCTGGTAGGTTTGCGTGGCAAATTGTTGAAGGGCAGCTTCGTTGGCAAACTGGTTGGTGTCGGTTGCCAAAAAATGGTCGTACACCACATCTACAAACGCACCGGCGTATGTGCCTACTGCTTCTTTAAAATATTGTTTTGCTGCCGCTGTGGCTTTGTGGCTATCCGTAAACGTATCAATGGCCCTGTGCAGTGCAATGCCGTTTTGTATGCCTGTTGCGTAGTCGAATTTCTTTTTGCCCTTTATGAAATCGCTGGCCATATTGCCCAGCAATATTTCTGTATGGTTGAATGATAGGTATGCATGGGCCAGGTAATTCATAAAAAACCACTTGTTGGTTACAAGTGGTACAAGTTAAGTGAAAGAACGGGAAATTATTGCAGGGTTCCCTTTATCCAATCGGCCATCCGTTTTAAGGTTGCAGGGTCAAAGGTTTCGTCAAGGGCCAAATATTCTTGTATGCTGCCACATTCTTTGCAGTGCTGAAACAAGTGGTTTACGCCTGGCACTTCAGCAACTGTATATTTTTTGGTATGGCTTTTCTTCAGTGCGTTTTCAAATGCCAACAGGTTTGGCTTGCTTTCTACCTGTTCGTCTTTTTCGCCATTTAATACCAGTACGGAGCAGTCCAGTTGTTCAATATCTGTGGCAGGTTGATAGGTTAAAAAGAATTGCCACCATGCATTGCGAAAGGCAGCATAGTTTTTTTGGAATGCCTGGATGATCTGCCCATCTGTTGCCTTGATCAAAGTGCCCAATGTTTCTTCGGACTGTAGATTTTTCCAGTTGATGAAACGGGTTTTGATGGCATCTTTATATGCCTGATCGTCTTTGATGTTTATGGCTGCATTTACCAATGCATGGTGAAGCGACAAGAAACTGTCTATATAAACCTTGTCGATACCGCCTTGCTGTAAAGGCAATATATTTTGATAATCGTTGGTAGCCTGGCCGCCAATTGCAGGTCCTGCAAGGGTTACAATAAAACTTACGTCTTTGCTACGGGCAGCAACATAAGGTGCTATGATGCCGCCTTCGCTATGGCCTATTAAACCGATATGTTTAAAGTCGATATCGTTTCTTGTTTTTAAATAATCAATGCCAGCCATTACATCTGTGGCAAAGTCGGCAGAAGATGACAGTTCAAAATTGCCTGTGCTTTTTCCCATGCTCCTATCGTCTACTCGTAAAACAGCAATGCCCTGTTTGGTAAGGTAGTCGGCAATTACCCAAAATGGTTTATGCTGGCCAATGGTTTCGTCCCTGTCTTGCGGGCCACTGCCTGTTATCATAATGGCCACGGGAAATTTGCCATTGCCATTGGGTTTTGTAAGCGTTGCCCCTAAATGCACTTGCTGTTGTTTGTTGTCGTATTCTACCGCTTCTATTACATAATTAAATGGCGGCTTGGGTGTTTGTGGCTTTGTTGCAACTGTATCATTCGCTAAGGAGCGTTGCAGGTTCAATGTAAAACTGTAACCACCTTGCTTAAGGCTTCCGGTAATGGCATCATTGCCGTTCCATTTGCCTACATACGAACCTTTGATTGCTTTTACTTCTATGAAAAGGCTATCGTTTGTTAAGGATACCTTGCCACATTCCAAACCGAGAGCCCCTTGATCTGGACTGTCGAATTTTGCAGCATAGCTTCCATTTTCTTTGGTAAGATGGAATGCGGCTTTTAGTTTTTGTCCCATTACATCGGCAACACCTTGCCAACTGCCAACAATATCTTTTTGGGCATGGGCAAATGCAATACTGAAGATGTTTATAAGTAAGAAGGATAGCTTTTTCATATTAACGGGTTGGTTTATTGTTTTTGAAATGGCGGTAAGAGTAAACAATGGGAATAATGGTGATGATGGCAACAATACTTATGAAAAAAAGCAATGCTGTTTTTGTGGGCAGAAAAAGTGTTACAATGGTAATTAAGATGCCACCCGCAAACCATAATTTAGCGGCAAGGCGATGGGTAAGTTTCCAGTTGTCTTCGTTTTCCAATGTCCACGGCGTTCTGATACCTGCAAAATAGTTGGGCTTTATATTGTACATGATATTGCCCATGTAGGCAAAGAAGAGGCCCAGTACGGGAAACATCATTTTCTCGAATGTAAACTTGCCTGCCACTGCGGAATAAACAATGGCAACGCCAATGCAGCTCATAAGCAGCACAACGGCATGGCCCAGTTTCTTAAAAGCGGAAGGTGTTGCCTTTAAGCTCCTTTTGGGATCTATCCTTGGCAGGAACTTCATTAGAAAGTAAATGCCTGCACTTAGGAACGACAGGAAGCATACCGTAAAGGCAACTTCTGTTTTATTGCCCATCCTGTCTGCCTGTCCATCAATATTGAAATGCACGGCCACAGTGCTGGGCAATGATGGATAGGTATAGATAAGGTAGGCAAGTGGAGTGGTCCATACTATGAGTACCAGTGCATCCATTAGCGTAATACGTTTCATGCTATTTCTTTTTTGAAGGGTTATTGAATTGTAGGAACCATTTTACCATTTCGTCAAGAACCGTGGTATTTAGGGTATAGTAAATAAACTGTCCTTCTTTGGTGGCTTCAATCAAACCGGCCTGTTTCAACAAATCCAGGTGATGCGAAATGCTGGGCTTGGATATATTGAACTGGTCGGCTATTTCGCCGGCCGTCAGGTCCTTTTTCCGCAGCAGTTCCAGAATTGACCGCCTGGTGCCATCATTCAAAGCTTTAAAGAGAATATTCACACTTAGATATTTAGACAAATATCTAAATGTTATTGCAAACGGCCAATTTTTTTTGAGCAACCTACAGATGGCATGACCGTTTATACAGTTTGTTAATACCACTTTTAAAATTTAACCTGTTGATTACGCCTTTTTGCATTTTGTTAAGAAATCTCACGTAATGCTTATGGGCAAAGGGTTCTGTCAATTTATTAACCTTGGTTAACCTTGCCGTTAACACCGCTCATCAAGCAATAGTGCCTTTGGACGTTAGTACGTCATTATTGACAAACATGCCCTGTAACAGAATCTACTTTTACATCGTTGAACAAGCAAGCAACACAAAAAAACAATCATTCAAATCTTTAAACAGTACATCATGAAAAAATTATTCATCACAGCATTAATAGCTGTATCCATTGCAACAAGTGCTTTTGCAGACGTAAACGTAAACAGCATTGCGGTTAGCCGTTTCAAAAACGAGTATCAAAGTGCAACCAATGTACAATGGGTTGCCAAGGAGGATTTTACCAAGGTATCGTTTACCCTGGATGGCGAGAACATGAATGTGTTCTATAACAACGAGGGTATAGTAATTGCTTCCAGCAAAGCCATTGCTTTGGATAAGCTGCCGGCAAGTGCATTAAGAACCATTACGAAAGAGTACCCTTTTCCGCCGTATGTGTTAAACGAATGCATTGAATTTACAAATGCAGACAATGAAACGAAATATTATGTTTCCTTTATAGAAGAGGGCAAATCGAAACTGATACTGGAAGTTTCCGAAAAAGGTTCCGTAAACCTGTATAGCAAAAACAGGATTAACTAAGTTAGTTGGTTTTACAGTGGTTAAACAATGCCTCAACTTAATGGTTGGGGCTTTTGTTTTGTATCCAATCTTGAATGGTAATAAACTCTCCCTCCTTTTTTAAATCGGCAATCAAGCGATGCAGACGTTGTTGCAATGGCTGGCCGCATAACCTTTTTGTGTAGGAAGGCATATTGTATTTGTTGATGTCCACAAACTCCCAAGGGTGAAAGTACAGGCACACATAACCATCTTTTTTCAATGTTTGGATGGCCAGTTTTTTAAAGAAGGAATAAGGGTAGTTTTTAAACGCCAGCCAGAACAACGGGATGCGGAAGTTGGGCGTTACAGATGCAGGCAAACGTTTTACCCCTTCTTCAACATACAGGATTCTTGGCAAATGCCTGTTGTTGTAGCGGCCGGGAATCCAGGTTGGGTTTATGGAAGAATCGTATCCGTAGCCTGCTTTTTTCACTTCATTCATATCAACCTTACGCATACGTGGCATACGCAGGCCCGTTACGGACTTGCCAGAAATCTCTTCGAGCTTTAGCCTGGATTGGAGCAAATCCACATTATCAAAACTACTGTGGTAAAAAGTATGCGAAGCTATTTCATGTGTTGCAGCCATTTGCTTTACCGCATCCGGAAAATGGACGGCAAAGTTGGCCGTAGTGAACATGGTGCATGGAACATCTTGAACAATGGGCAAAATAGTATCCAACCCATGTTTGCCAACCTGCATCTGCTCTTGCGGATCCACGGGAATATTGTATTCCAAAGGCATGTCAAATTCTTCCACATCAAAGCTCATCAACAGGTGCCTATCCATTATAAACTGCTTTCCTTGATAATATAATGCGGCCTGTTTTTGCTATTGATAAAAAGCTTGCCCAGGTAAACGCCAATAATGCCTAGTATCATTAACTGCAGCCCACCAAAAAAGGCGATGGTAACAATAATGGATGCCCAGCCCGAAACGTTAAGCCCCATAATAAGGCTGTAAATGGCATAGGGAATGTATAGAAGCGACAATAACGAGAAGGCAAACCCAATATAGATAGCCAATGAAAGCGGCTTTACACTAAAGGAGGTAATGCCCCGCAATGCCAACCTTAACAGGGCCCGCTTGCTGTATTTGGTTTCGCCATGCATCCTTTTTTTGGGCATATACGGAATTGCCTTTTGCGAAAAACCAACCCATTTGGTAAGGCCCTTTAAATAGGGTTCATATTCGGAAAGCCCATTTAGTACACGTACCACTTTTTTATCGGTAAGCCTAAAGTCGGTGGCCCCGTCTTCAATTTCAATATCAGAAATGGTATTGAGCAGTTTATAAAAAAAAGTGGCACTTATTTTATGCGACAGGCTAACAAACTCGTTTGCTTTTTCGCGGTAGGCATATACAATATCGTTACCTGCTTCCCAATGGGCAAGCATGTCGGGAATCATTTCTATCGGATGCTGAAGGTCGGCATCTATGGTAATGGCCGCATCGCCAGTTGAGATATGCAGGCCTGCCTGCATGGCAGCATCTTTTCCAAAATTCCTGGAAAACGAAATGAATTTCACATTGGTATTGACATCGCTTGTGGCTTTGATTGTTTTCAGCGAAGCGTCTTTACTGCCGTCATCCACAAAAAAGATGGTGTAATTATAAGGAATGGTTGAAAAGACCTTTTCAATTTCTTCTATGAACAGCAGAATATTGTCCAGTTCGTTGTAAACAGGAACAACAATATCTATCTGTTTTTTAGGGGACAACGCTAAGCTCATAAAAACAAACTATTTGTTTGCTTCGCTGAATTGTGCTGGCGAAGCAGTAAAGTTATTTCTCAATAGGCCATATAATATGGCACACCACACAGTAAAGCAAGGTAAGGCTTTGAGTGAATACGGGCGAACAAAATTTTTCTCCAAATAGTCCGGAAACAGGTCTGTTGGGGATAAACTTGTAACCAGCAATGCAAAAATCAAAATGGCAATCACCCATTTGTTTTGTTGTTGTGTAACAAACCAAATGGCAACACCTAGCATGGCCAGTACATACGTGGCACTTTCTGCCGATGAGCTAAAAATAACTACACCAATCAATGCAAGAGCCAGGTAGTTTAATTGAAAGCCAATAAACTTGAACTGCCTGAAACGCAACAATGGCAATATATACATCAGCCCGGCAGGCACGGTTACAAAATAGTTCTTGAAATCCTGTATGTTAAAAATCCTGCGGATCATGCCCAATACAGAAATGTCCTGCATGGCATTGGATGCTTCCACGCTTACGTTTTTTGCATTTTTTTCAACCAGCGAATGGTACCAGTCTTCGTAGCTCTGTATAACAAAAGCCGGTGATGAAATCATCATGGGCAAACAGAACAACACAAGCATCCAGAACAGGAAGCTGACAATGAATTTTATTTTGTGCTGGGAAAACCAGAAGAAAGCCACCCCCACAACGCCATATATTTTTACATAAAGCCCGGCAACAATAAATAGGGTAGCCCAAAAATCCTTTTCCTTTTCTACCAGGGTGTACGAAAGAATGATCCAGCCTGTAAGCATGGGGTTAAACTGGGTGCTCTGGATAGATGTAACCATTTCGAGCAGACCAATTAACAGCACCACATGTTGTTTTGTCCTGCCTATGGGCAATTGTTTAACCGCATACAATAAAACAGCGGCATTGGCCATGCACCATAAAAAGCAACCGATATAAACAGGGAGCAATGCAAAGGGTGCAATCACGATACTGAATAGCGGACCGTATAGGTTTACATCTATATACTCCGATGGGTAATGCAAATAAAGATGCTGGTGGTGTACGGTATGCCAAAAAACCTGTTTAAAAATCAGGTAATTGTTTATATGGTCGTTGCCATGCGATACTTCTGCAATTGCTGCAATTACAGCAATAATGAGCCATAAGAAAACTGGCAATGGAATCGTCCACTTGAAAAGCCGGATGTCTTTCAGCAAAAATTTCAATTTCATGAGGGATAGCAAAAGTAAATATATAGGATCGAAAGAAAATTAAAATAAGATAAAGGTGGTTTAATTTATTTGAAGGGTAAAAAAATTACTTTTGCGGCCAAACTTCAACCATGTGTTGGGTAATTACTAAAAGTAAAAGCATACAATTATGAACAAGGGTCCTGTTTCTAAATTCGTAGAACATCATTACCGCCACTTTAATGCGGCTGCGTTAGTAGATGCTGCAAAAGGCTACGAAACACATATAAACGAAGGTGGAAAAATGATGGTAACACTTGCCGGTGCAATGAGTACCGCAGAATTGGGAATATCATTTGCAGAAATGATTCGTGCAGGTAAGGTGGACATCATCAGTTGCACAGGTGCCAACCTTGAAGAAGATGTAATGAACCTTGTAGCACATAGCCATTACAAAAGGGTGCCTAACTACCGTGACCTGACCCCGCAGGATGAGTGGGACCTGTTGGAAAATCATTACAATCGTGTTACCGATACCTGCATACCCGAAGAAGAAGCTTTCCGCCGCTTACAGAAACACCTGGTTAAGCAATGGAAAGATGCCGAAGCAAAAGGTGAACGCTATTTTCCACACGAGTTTCTGTACAAAACAGTGCTAAGTGGCGAATTGCAGCAGTATTATGAAATTGACCCGAAGGATAGCTGGATAGTTGCTGCTGCCGAAAAGAACATTCCTATTGTTGTGCCAGGTTGGGAAGACAGCACCACCGGAAACATTTTTGCCAGCTATGTTATCAAGAACGAGTTGAAGGCAAGCACCGTAAAAAGCGGTATTGAGTACATGGTTTTCTTGACGGAATGGTACAGGGCAAACAGCGCTGGCAAGGGTGTTGGCTTTTTTCAGATTGGTGGCGGTATTGCCGGCGACTTCCCTATTTGCGTAGTGCCGATGATGTACCAGGATCTAGAGTGGCATGATGTTCCGTTCTGGAGCTACTTCTGCCAAATCAGCGACAGCACTACATCTTACGGTTCATATTCAGGAGCGGTACCCAATGAAAAAATCACCTGGGGCAAACTGGACATTAACACACCAAAATTTATTGTGGAAAGTGATGCTACCATTGTGGCACCGTTGATATTTGCCTGGATATTGGGTTGGTAATACCGTTTTTGCCTGTAACAAAAGCAAGCAACCTATTTTGGCTCGTCTTTTGACAACATTAAATTTCTAAAAAAATAAACATGAAAAAAACAATCCTCTCTGTAGTACTTGCCATAGCAGTATTTGTTGCAGGGGCACAAACAAAAGTTACCAAAACAAGTATTGTGAGCAAATGGTCATTGACCGCTATGAATATTGAAGGCGTATTGTATTACGATATGGACAAGGATTCTATTGCGTTAACAAAAACCACGCTTGATAAGATACTTGCTTCTGGCCAGGACAGTGCAACACTTATTGATCAGATGAAAGCCGGTTTGGGAGCATTGAAGGAAATGGTATTTTCTTTTAATGCAGATGGTTCCTACTCTGCCGATGGTGGCCAGGAAAATGACAAAGGAACTTATACATTGGACGAGGCAACAGAAACCATTACATTGGTTACCAAAAAAGAAGGCACACAAGAAATAAAGGCTTCTTTTAAAAACGGAAGACTGCTTTTGAATATGCCAACCCAAGGCGGACCGCCAACTATTATGGAATTCAAGAAAGAGAAAAACTAATTCAGTGAAATATATTCCTGACTGATAAACCCGCCACAATTGGCGGGTTTATTTATTTTTGCTGATGAAGAAAATCTATGCTCACCGTTTTGGACCAGCATTTACCATTGCAACTATTGCTATTGCCATTTCATTTGTTACAAGAATAATCCTGCTCATTGTATCTGCCAAAGGTTTCGATTTTACTTTCCTGAATATTGTGGGCGTATTTGGTATCGGGCTTTTTTACGATTTGGCTTTTTGTACATTTCTTCTGCTTCCGTTTACACTGCATATTGCTTTTACCAGTAACCATATTTATAAAAAACCTTGGCAATGGATTTTGTTGGGTGTTTATCTTATAGCCCTATACATGCTGTTCTTTACCAACCTGGTTCCCAAAGACTATAATAAGGACCTGAAAACAGGAATAGAATACCTGGTACTTTTCTGGTTTATTTGTTATGTGTTTCTGTTGACAAGAACAGAGGCCTTCAGGAACAAATGGCGTACAGTTGTTTTGAAGTGCTATATTTTTCTCTGTATTTTTTTATTGCTGTTTAATGCCGTGAGCGAATTTTTTTTCTGGGAAGAGTTTGCCACACGTTACAACTTTATAGCAGTTGACTACTTGATTTACTCCAACGAAGTAATTGGCAATATCCAGGAATCCTACCCCATTACTTGGATTATTGTTGGGCTGGCTGTTATTAGCATCATCCTATTCATTCCCGCCCAAAAATATGTTGCAGCTTCTGTTAGAAGCTCCATCAGCCTTAAACAGAAAGCAATGGTTGCCACCGTGTTATTGCTACTGCCTTTGGCCACTTACCTATTATTGAACAATAGGTTAAAACGTTTTAGCAGTAACGAATACGCCAATGAACTAAGCGGCAACGGGCTATATGAATTTGGTGCAGCATTCTGGAACAATGAGCTTGATTTCTATAAATTCTACCAGTCCATGCCCAATGCCGAAGCCTTTGCCATTGTAAGAAAGGAACTGTCTGTAAGGGGTTCACGGTTCACCAGCAACGATACTTTTAACCTTGAAAGGGAAATAAGCTATACCGAGCCGGAAAAGAAAATGAATGTGGTGTTGATAAGCGTGGAAAGCTTAAGTGGCGAGTTCATGAAAGCTTTTGGCAGCAAGGACAATATTACACCCGTGTTGGATTCCCTGGCTAGCCATAGCCTTTTCTTTACCAATTTTTATGCATCGGGAACAAGAACAGTAAGGGGGCTTGAAGCATTGTCGTTGGGCATACCGCCAACGCCTGGGCAAAGCATTGTAAAACGGCCCAACAATGCAGGGCTGTTTTCATTGGGTTCCGTATTCAAAACAAAGGGTTATATAAGCCAGTATATTTATGGAGGCTATGGATATTTTGATAACATGAACACTTATTTTGGTGGCAATGATTACGAAGTGATTGACAGGAATGCCATTGCTCCCGATAAGGTTACTTTCTCCAATATCTGGGGCGTGGCCGATGAGGACCTGTTTAATCATTGCATTGTGCAAATGGATAGCAACTATAAAAGCGGCAAACCTTTTTTCTCGCATGTAATGACGGTTTCCAACCACCGGCCATTTACTTATCCCGATGGTAAAATTGATATACCACCTTCTACACAAAGCCGCGAAGGTGCGGTGAAGTACACGGACTATGCCATTGGCAAGTTTTTGAAGGATGCACAAACAAAGCCTTGGTTTAACAATACTGTTTTTGTAATAGTGGCCGATCATTGTGCCAGTGCTGCGGGCAAAACCGATTTGCCTGTTACTGGCTACCATATTCCTTTACTGATTTATTCGCCGGGCAATATCCAGCCGCAACAGGTAAATGCGTTGATGTCGCAGATAGATGTTGCACCAACCATACTTGGTTTGTTGAAGATGAATTACAGATCGAAATTTATTGGGCAGGATATTTTCAATTTAACGGCACAGCAACAAAGGGCTTTTATCAGTACTTACCAAGGTCTCGGTTATGTAAAGGATAGCAACCTTGTTATCCAGTATCCATTAAAGCAGGTGAAACAGTATAGGCCCGATTTTGTAACAGGGCAGGCATCGCCCATGCCTTTGAACAACGAGCTGAAACAGCAGGCCATGGCATACTATCAAGTTGCTTTTTATTTATTGAGCAAGGGATTGTATAAGAAATAACAGCAAGCTTATTCTATGGATTCTATTAAGTACTGCATTCCATTGATGGTGGCGGTATCATTTGTTTGTAGCCCCATCAGCTGTATGCCCAGCGGCGATTGGGGCGAAAGAGCAATCACTTTTATACCATCAATCGTTGCTTTGCCCAATGCTATACTTACAAACAGGTAGCCTTTATCTGTTTTAACCAAACTGCCTTTAATTACCTGTTTGCAAATGATAGAAGGGTCAATTTGTTCAAAGATGGCTTTTTGCTCCTGTGCCTCTTTTAACTGGCTATTGATTTTGTCCTGCTCCAATTGAAGCATGGCCCTTGTTGTTTCGTACTTGTCGCCAGCAGAGCTTTTGGTTTCGTTCCTGGAACTTTCCCGCAAACCTTCCAGCACGTCATGCAACGATGCTATTCTGCTGGTTAATAGTTGATGATAATATTGGTGTACCGTTTGTTTAAGGCTCATGATTCTTTTGGCATCAGTACCCATTGATTAACTTGTCTTCCTCCTTTACCCGTTGCAACTCCTTGGCAGAACTTAATGCCCCTATCAGGTACCCAACAATGAATATTTTTATAAGCACTCCTTTTAAAAGGGTATTGGGATCGTAAATACCTGCCAGTATCCATAAGCCAATGTACACTACAATGCCGGCGATGATTGCATAATAGGGTTTCTTCTTGGTCCAGAAGCCGAGGGCAATAAAAATACCCGCTTCAAATAAAGCGATGATCAGCCAAAGTGCAGAAAAGCCGGTGTTGCTATTGAACATCATATACATCTCTACAATAAAAGAGAGCGTACCAATTACAAAAAGGGTGTTTCTTCCTTTTTTTACACCTTGCTCATAACCTTCAATTTCAATTTGCCTGATGCCATCAAGCTCTTCCACCAATAAGTCTTGTGGCTGGCCGTTGTTATTGTCCATGCTGGGTTGAATTTAAAAACAAGGTACTGCTTTATACATAAAAACCACGCTGTACACAGCGTGGTTTTTATGTATAAGTATGTTTGTTGATAATTACCTGCCAGGCATGTTCAAAGGCGTGTCCCTTTTCAGCATGTCTTCCTTGTTGGCCATTACCCATGCAGTATTGAAAATAAGCCTTACCCTTTTCTCCATCAGGTCAAAGTTTATTTTTTCTACGGTATCGGTTGGGCGGTGATAGTCTTTGTGTACGCCATCAAAATAGAAAATGATGGGCACGCCGTTCTTTGCAAAATTGTAATGGTCGCTCCTGTAATAAAAACGGTTAGGATCTTTGGGGTCGTTATACCTTCTGTCTATTTCCATTTTTGCGGTTACATTAATGGAGTCGGTAATCTTCATCAGGTCGCTACTTAACTTGTCTTCACCAATTGCATATACATAGTTCAAGCTGTCGCCTTTATAGGCTGGGTCAATCCGGCCAACCATATCGGTATTCAAATCAACCGTTGTTTTGTTTAATGGATATACCGGGTGAGATGCATAATACTCGCTGCCCCAAAGGCCTTTTTCCTCGCCGCTAACTGTCATGAACAGGATGCTGCGACGTGGGCCCTTACCTTTTGCTTTGGCCTTTGCAAATGCTTCTGCCATTTCAATAACGCTAACGGTTCCGCTACCGTCATCATCGGCACCATAGTAAATAACACCATCCCTTGTGCCCAGATGGTCATAATGGCCAGTGAGTATTACATACTCATCCTTTTTATCGGTACCTTCTAGCAAGCCCATTACATTACTGCTTTCTAAATTGTTGGTGGATTTGTTGATGCTGATGGTTGCATTGGTAGCATATAGCCCTGCAGCAATATTTTTAAGACCGGTATAAGAGGTAACCACCCGTGTAAGTATGGATGCCGCTGCCTGATAGGAAACCGAAATAGTGGGTATGGGTGCCATACCGTCACGGGATGTCCTTTCCCTGTACATGCTTCCCATGCGGGAAGAGGCAGGCCTGTTGGTTTGATCGAATATTTTGGAAACAATGATAATGCCTGCCGCCCCGTTTTTGCGTGCCGCAGTAATTTTTGCATTAAGGCCGGGATTGCCAAAACGGTTGTTGGTGGGGGTGTAGCTATCGCCTTTTTCCATGTCGGCTGGGGAAATATCCAACAGCATTACCCATTTGCCTTTTACATCCAAGTCCTTATAGTCGTTACGGGTAGAGTCGCTGATGCCGTAAGCAACAAAGGCAACTTCCTTTAGGTTCCAGGAGCCATTGATGGCACTGTTCAGTGAAATGGAAAAATGCCTGTCATAATCAAATGGCAGGTTGTACAGGTTGAGTTTTGCTTCTTTCAACTCATCCTGAAATACTGGATATACCTGTTGGTAACTACTGCCGTTGCCGGGCTTTAACCCAAACTTCTGAAATTGGCTTTCAATGTAGGCAGCAGCTTTTTTTTGTCCGGGTGTTGCCGTTTCCCTGCCTTCCATTTCGGCACTTGCCACAATGGTAAGTTGGTCTTTTAAATCTTTCTGGGTAATGCTTGCAGCAAATTTTGCCGCATCCTTATTGGTTTGTGCCATTGCAATGGTACCTGCAAATGACAACGATAGGAGCAACTGTTTTTTCATTTGTTGTTGTTAATGGTTGAAGATTTTTCAAATTGTGTACTGCCCGAAACAGATTGAACTTGAAAAATATCAAACTCTTAAGAACAAGCAATTTTATTTACACGAGTGGCGTGGCGTCCGCCTTCAAATTCGGTAGAAATGAAGTTTTCTACCATTTCTTCAGCCAATGCCAGTGCCACAAATCGGGCAGGCACACAAATGATATTTGCATTGTTGTGCTTGCGTATCAACCTTGCCACATCATTTTCCCAGGCCAGGCCGGCACGCACTCCCTGGTGTTTGTTGGCTGTAATGGCCACGCCATTGGCACTGCCGCAGAAGAGTATCCCAAAGGCGGCTTCGCCCGTTTCAACGCTGGTTGCAACAGGATGTGCAAAGTCGGGATAGTCAACAGAGTCCAATGAATGGGTTCCAAAATCCTTTACGGTATAGTTCCTTTTTTCCAGCCATTTCTTTATTGCTTCTTTATATTCAAAACCTGCATGGTCGCTGCCAATGGCTATCGGTTTGGTTAAATCGAATGTATTCATGATGGAGGATCTTTTTTTATTTAATAGTGGATTACTGTCTATTTGTAATAGATGATTCTTCAGCATGCCGTATCATCTGTTTACTATACTAACCCCACTCTTCTGCTTCTTTGCGTTTGTCTTCTTTATACACCCTGGCAGAGATAATGATGCTCAGTTCATATAGGAACCAAAGTGGCAAGAACACAATCATCTGGCTCATCCAGTCGGGGCTAGGTGTAATTACAGCTGCAACAACCAATAGTATTACCACTGCATACTTACGTGTCTTTCTTAAATACACGGGTGTTATCAAACCAATTTTTGTAAGTATGTAGGCAAGTACCGGAAGCTCAAAAGCGATGCCACAACCTAAGATAATATTGGTCAGGTTATCCAGGTAATCGTTCAATGTTGGTCTTGTAACCAATGTTCCCTTGGTACCCAACTGGAAACCGGCTAGGAAATTAAAAGTGAATGGGCCCAATAAAAAGAACCCGAACATGGCCCCTGTAAAGAAGAAAAAGGATACCCAAAAAATCACAAATTTTGTATTGCTTGTTTCTTTTTCTTTTAAGGCCGGTTTCACAAAACGCCAGAACTCCCAAAAAATGTATGGAAAGGCAACCATGAAGCCGCCAACAAAAGCCATGGTGATGCTGCTGATGAACTGTCCGCCAAACGTAGTGGTCTGCATGTCTACTTTTACCGGAGGCATACACAAGGTATTGCCCATGTGCAGTACATGGCTCAAATGGCACATGGCACGGTAGGTAATAAAGTCGGGGTTAATAGGGCCTGTAATAATGTTGTCGAAAACCCAGTTGCGGTAAATAAAAATAACAATGGCACAAACCAGTATGGCCAATATGCTGCGAACAATATGTCCCCTTAATTCCTCTAAATGGTCTATAAAAGACATTTCAGCTTTGTTGCTGTCGCCGCCTCTTGCAAAAATTCCTGCCATATTTGTCGGTGCTTATGAAGCGGCAAAGTTAAAGGGATGCGGTATGCAAAAAAATTAAACCAACCTTAGTGGCTAGGTCTAAAAAACAAATTGTCAAACAGGGCAATGTTATGGCAGCTCTTCAAAGACAGGCTCGGCCTGACAGGTCTTCAAAATGGGTCAATGCCCAACTTTGATGCCGCTAAATATATTGTAGGGCAGCAACTGTTGTTACAGGTCCAACGCAGATAAGGTGACTGTAATTTTTGTGCCCTCATTTTCGCTTGAACTGATTTTCAGGTCGCCGCTATTGAATTCGAGCAGGCGTTTTACCAGGTAAAGGCCAATGCCTAGGCCCTGTTGCTCGAACCTCGTCCTGTTGAATTGTTTAAAAGGTGCAATATGATCCAGGCTTTCCAGCACAAAACCACGGCCAATGTCACGCACTTCAATCAAGTAATTGTCACCTTCCTTTCTTCCGGTAACATGCACTTTTTGCCCGCTTTTGGAAAATTTGAATGCGTTGTCGGTAAGCTCAAGCACTATGCGTAACAGGTATTCAGGGTTGATGTTTATTTCTGCCTGCTCCATGTCAAACTGCAGGTCGCCGGCACGGTTGTAGATCTCTTTGGCCATGGTCTGTATTTCTGTCTGCAAACGCTGTGGCCATAGCCCTGAGGTTTTGCCGTTGCTAAACATGCTTAGCAGTTCGGTATATATCTCGGCCCGTTTGATTTCTTCAAAGAGCATCAGGTTTGCCAACGAATGGTTTAAACGCAGGCCCGATTTGAGAATTGACAGGAGCAGCTCCTGTATCTGTTTTTCGTTAAAAGAATCCCTTGCATTGATCAATAGGTTCAGGCCACCAATAATGCCATGCAACGGCGTGTTGAACTCGTGGTAATAGGTAGCAAAAACCGTGGTATCCAGCTCATGCTTTACTTTGGAATACTCGCCGGCCACTTTAATGTTTTTCTTTAGCCTCGATTCAATGGCGTTGATGAGGTCTTTTGAGGAGAATGGCTTGGTTAGGTAATCGTCGGCACCCAGCTCCATGCCCTGTCTTACATCCTGCTTGTCTACCTTGGCCGTAAGGAATATGAATGGGGTATTTTGTATGGTAGATGTTTTGCGAATGTATTCGAGCACCTTAAAACCATCCATCTTTGGCATCATTACATCGCATACGATTAACGAAGGCCTAAAATCGATAGCTTCCAATACACCCTGCTTGCCGTTGGATGCAGCACGAACGTTGTAACCCTTGGCTTCGAGAAGCTCCTGAATATTTTCCCTGATACTTTCTTCGTCTTCTATTACCAGGATTTTTGTTTGCTGTTCCATAGCATTAATTAGTTTTTTGGGGTGTAGTGGCTTTTAAAGGTAGTATAACGCTTACAGTGGTGCCTTTATTTAACTCGCTCATTACAAAAATTTGACCGTTGTGTTTGTCTATGAATTCCTTTACAATGGACAGACCCAAGCCAGTGCCTTCTATTTCTATTGTATTGCCTGCCCTGTAAAATGGTTGAAACAGGTTGGCCAGGTCGTTTTCGGGTATGCCTATGCCTTTGTCGGTTATGGCAATGGTCACGTTTTCATAATCAAACTTCAAAAGCATTTCTATATTGCCCTGCGACGAATATTTATAGGCATTGCTTAAAATGTTTTCGAGGGCATGGTCCAAAAGTTTGGGGTCAAAGGATACAGTCTGCACTTTGCCCGTAACGGTAAGTACCACTTTCCTTGTTTGGTTAAAACGGCTATTGTACCTTGTTTCAATCAGCTCTTTACAAAATGCAACCAGGTCTTTTTTCTCGGGATTGAAGGGCGTTCTGCTAACATCGGCACGTCCCAGTAAAAGTACATCATTCATCAGGTCCTGCAACCTTGCCACTTCGCTCTGTATCCTGTTGAACTGTTTCTGGAATGGCTTCTGTTTTTCGGCAGGTACATCGTCCAGGTACATTTCCATTAACTCTACACCGCTATGGATTACGGTTAATGGCGTACGGAACTGGTGCGATGCGGTTGACACGAACTTTGAACGCAGTTCATTTAGTTCCCGTTCCTTTTCCAGTGCCTGTTCCAGGTCCTTCATCAACTGCTCCCGCTCCGTAACGTCGCGGGTAGAGCAGATGATGGATGTGGTGAAACCCATGGCGTCTATAATGGGTTTGTAATAGGTTTCCACCCACCGGTATTTGCCCGTTTTGGAAAGTATGCGGTAGCGTATCTGCGATTCCCTTTTTTCGAACACGGCTTTTTCAAGGGCTGCTTCAATAAACACTTCCACATCATCTGGATGAATGATGTAAATGGTGTTCTCGCCAATCAGTTCATCTGGGTCGTAACCAATAACATTCTGTGCCGAAGGCGATGTGTACAGGAACTTTCCATCGTTATCGATGATGGAAATGAAGTCGGTAATGTTTTCTGATATGAAACGGAATTTCCTTTCGCTTTCAATCAGGCTCTGTTCGGCATTTTCTATATGGGTATAGTCGGACTTTACAATGTACACTTTATCGGCCTTGCCGTTCTCGTCAGTTGCAACAGTAATCTTTTCGAGCAACATCTTTGTTTCGCCAATGGGTGTTGTGATGCGGTAAAAAAACTCGCCCCTGCTATTGTTGCTGATTACTTCCTGCATCTGCTTTACAATGCCTGCACCATCTTCAATATGCATGATCTCTTGCCAGAAGAGGCCATGCTTCATGAACTCCTCCTTGTCGCAACCAAAAAAACCTTCTAGGTTATCGCTTACAAATTCGTATTTGTTCTGCTTTAAATTAAAGATGGCGTACACATCATCAATGTTGTTGATGAGGTGGGTAAGCTGGTCGGTTACCTTGCTCAGGTTTTTTTCGTAGTTCATCCTTTCCCTTACATCACGAAGCACGCAGAGCAGGTATTTCTTGTTCTTGAAATAGAACAGGGATGTGGAGAATTCAAAAGGGATTGTTTCTGTATTGCTTTTGTTGGAGAAGAATATCTGCTGGCTCCTTACCACGGTTTCACTTTCGCTTGCGTGTTTTAGCAGGTCGTAAAAACGTTTCCTTTTTTCCAGCGTCCATTCTGTGTAGTACTGGCCAATCCATTCATCGGGTGTGTAGTCCAGAATGCGTATGGCATCGTTCACGTTTTCAATCTGGCCTGTCTGCAGGTCAATGGTCAAAATGATTTCCTTGCTGCTGTTGAGTATCGTGTTGAGCTTTTCGTTGCTTTCCTGTAGCATCTGTACCAGGAACTCATTCTGTTCTTTGTGCCGCTGCAACTCAACTTCCACAAGCCTGTTTTCTGTAACGTCCGATGTGGTGCCTACCACTATTGCGGGCTTGCCTGTTTCGTCGCAAAGCAATGTTCGGCGGCTCTGTACCCAGATGTATTCTGTACCATCGGCACTCATCATACGGTAAGTGTCTTCGGAGGTAGCGTTGTTGCCCTTTTGCAAAAAGGCTTCAAAGTTGCCGATTGTTTTTTCCTTGTCGTCGGGATGCACAAACTGGAAAAACTGTTTTTTATAATCAAGCTCGGTTTCTGTGGAATCGAATGTACCGATACGCGGGGCAAAGCCCATGATGCGTATTTTATTGGTACGGAAATTCATCTCCCAAATCAATTCATTTAGTGTGGCCAGTGTGGTTTCGTACACTTCGTTCCGGTGGTACAGTTGCTGTTGCAGCTTGTAGGTGGCCGCCGACGAAGCAATGGCATTGGCCAATGCAGTAAGGGCATTTACGAGGTCTTCGTTCCAGTTGTGGGTTTCGTTGAGTGTGCCCAGGAACAGCACATACAATACTTCGCCAGAGCCAATAACAGGTAATAATAGTATATGCTGTAGGCCGGTTTGTTGAAGCAGTTGCTGTATGGTAATGGAACCTTCGAATGTGGCAGATGCAACAAATATTTTTTGGTAAGTGAGTATGCTTTCGAACTCTAACCAGTCATTTACCAGGGCAAACTGTATCTGTGCGGCAATGGCTGCATTTTTGGCATTGTTTACAAATGGGTTGGTGAGTACATTTTTAAAGGATTGCCTGTTTTGAATAAAGCAACAGAAGTCCACATTGGCGGCCGTGGCAATGTTTTCGGCAATGACTTTCAATGCGGGGTCTATGCTATCGGTAACGATAAGCTCATTGAAACATTTGGCAAGCAGCAATGCGTATTGCGATGTTATTTTATTCCCCTGTTCAATCATTCAGCAGCTTTGGTGATGTTTAGCTAAAGTAAATGTAAGTTTTGAAAATCATGTATGGCACATCACTTTCAAAAACAAGGTGTTGTTTTGCAAAAAGGGAAACGGAGAAAAAAATGTTGAAACAGCTAAAGTACCTTAAGCTTTACGGTTTCTATCCTGGTGTCGCTCACGCTTAAAATATTGAACTGGTAATTATCTATAATAATGGTATCGTCCAGTTTAGGAATTGTTTCGTGCCTGTTGATGATATAACCGGAAAGCGTTTCGGATTCGTCCACATTAAATTCAAGGTTGTACTTCTCGTTGATATAGTCCAGTTCCAAACGGCCACTAAAGATAAACTCTTTTTCTGCCAGTTGCTTTTCCACAAATTCTTCGGTATCGTATTCGTCTTCTATCTCACCAAAAATTTCTTCCAGCACGTCTTCCATTGTTACGATGCCGGCCGTGCCGCCAAACTCATCTACCACCCATGCAATGCTTTTTCTTTCCTTGGTAAACTTGCTGATCAAATCGGTAGCACTCATGCTTTCCGGCACGGCAGGAATGGGCAGTAGAATGGACCTTATATCGGCAGGTTTTTTAAACAGGTCAAGTTGGTGTATATAGCCCAATATATTATCGATGGTATCATCAAACACTACCAGCTTGGTAAGTTTTGTATTGATGAAATGTTTTTTCACTTCCTCGATGGAAGTAGTTATTTCTACCGATTCAATCTCTGTTCTTGGTACTAGGCACTGCCTTATTTTAACCATGGGCAGGCTAAGGGCATTTTCAAACAGTTCTTTGTTCAACTCTACATTGTCTTCGTCCTGATCTTTTGTCTGCTGAAAAAAATGCTCCAGGTCCACATGCGAAAAAGCTTCTTCTTTATCATTTACCCTTACGTTGAACAGGTATTTCAATATCCATTGCGATATGTTGACAAAGAAATTGGCAACCGGTGAAAACAGGTTATGGAAAAAATTGGCAACCGGTGCAAAGAAGCTGAGCAGCATATCGTTTTTTGCACGGAAGATTGCTTTGGGAATGAACTCGCCAAATATCAACACGATAATGGACGAGATAAGCGTATCTATAAAGAGCCCTAAATAGTCGTTTACTTTTACATGAAAAAGTTTCATGACAATGCCATGCAGCAATTGGCTTACAAGTAAGCCATAAATAACCATAAATATGTTGAGGCCAATCAGGCAACTGCCTATGAACTTTGCGGGGTGCTCCAAAAATTTGGAAACAATTACACCGCTGCTTTTGCCCTGCTTTTTCTTTAACTCGATGCTTAAGCGGTTGGCACTTATAAAAGCAATTTCGTAACCGGCAAAAAAACCTATTAAAATAAGGGTAATCAGTATCCAGCCAATGGTGTAGAATATCTCTGCCATATAATCGAATGTAGCGTAAAGTTAGCAGCAAACAGCAAAAGCACAAAAATGTAATGCCGGTTAGTAGGTACTGTCGGCCACATTTATATAGCTGTCTGGCTGCAGGTTGTTGATGTGGATATCGGTAAAGCTTTGGTTAGACCACATGCCGATTCCGTTAAAATACTGCTCGCCAAATGCCTTTTTAATGCGTACCCTTTTATCGGTATAAAACTTTGCTTGGTTCTGGTCCCAATACAGTTCATTGGTCCATAATGTGTCGCCCTTCCGGTTAAAGACCACTACACTATCTTTTAAGAAAACCTTGTTCTCTGTTTCCAGGTATCTACCGTACTTGCTGTTCAACTGGCTTTCAACCGTAGTGAGGCTATCGTAAAAATCAACATGCATGGTATTGGGAAACACCACTTTCGGTGTGTCGTATAAATAGCGTAGCATGGTTGGTGCCGTAAGCTTTGCACGCATTTTTCCGCCCTGGCTTAAATAGCTTTCTATGGTTTTGCCTTCTTCCACTCCTATCTGTTTCTTGCCTAGGTCCTGCACTTTTTTTATTTCATTTTCGCAACTGCACATAAAAAAGCAGCCCAGTAACAAGGCCGCTGCAATGCTGTTGTTGTATTTGAAGAATTTAATCATATCTGCGTTTAACGAACCAAATATCGTTTAAACCAACACCTAAAGAAAAACGAAAATCATTTTTCGTAGTAAAGGTTTGTCACCCGCCAGTTTGCGTAGGTTAAAGAAGTATTGAGTATTGGTCAAGTTGCCCAAACTTGCCTTATGGGCAATTGAACTCGTTGATGGCGTATAAACCTTTATAGAGTAAATAAGGGTCGGCAAATATCCTGTTTTTAAGATGAGAGACAAAAAAACCCATATCGCCCCCTGTTAGCAGCACGTTAAAGTTGCTGTATTTTTCTGCGTAAGCTTCAATAATGCCATCAATTTCCTTGGCCATGCCCAGTATTACCCCACTTAACAGGTTTGTTTTGGTATCGTAACCAACCAGGGGAAAATTGTGGTCGGCCGTTACCAATGGCAGCAAGGCTGTTTGTTCGTGCATGGCACGGAAACGCATGTTCATGCCCGGCGAAATGCTGCCGCCCAAAAACTGGTGCTGATTGTTGATGAAATTATAGGTAATGCAAGTGCCCAAACCTATGGCCAGGTTGTGCTGTTTGGGATACAAATGCACAGCTGCGGCACAAATGGCCAACCTGTCTGCACCAATGGTTTCCGGCTTGCCCACAGGCGTGGTAAAAGGAAGCCTGCTAAGATGGTTGAGTTTATGGAACCGGGTATGCTGTGCCAACAGGTTTTCCATTTCGGGGTTATGGGTAATAACCGAAGAGAGGATGGACCTTGTAGGCTTATACTTTTCAATAATACCGGCAACGGTTTCAGTGGCGTCGTTATCCATTACCACCACATCCAATAAATCGCTATTCTGAAAAACGGCACATTTTAAACGCGTATTGCCAAAATCGAAGCAGAGTGTTGTTTGCATAAAAATGGTTAAGACCCTACAAATCTAGGTTAAAGCCCTTCAGTTCCTTAAAATGCCCGTTTAGCTGAATGCGTTCCTTTAAATCTTCCATACCCGAAACAATGGGCAATACTTTTTGAAGATGGCGTTTCAGGTACTCCAACCGCTGGTCTTCGCGAAGCAGGCAAAGCAGTTCGTATTCTTCCTGCAAGGAAAGTCCTGCATGGTGGGCCACATCGTAGCTGCATAGTTTATCATCAGGCTTCTTGAACAGCTTTGTTACGTTGAGCATTTTATGCAGCTCTCGTATGCCCGTCAAAACGCTTCGCATCAAATCGCTCCTTAAATCCTCGCTGTTTGTGGGGTATGTTACAATGGCACCGTCGTAAAGCTTGTCTGGCAATACCTTTATCAGCTCCAATGTATTGAACACTTTTATGCCTTTTGTAACAACGTCCATCTTGCCATCATCATACACTTTTTCTATGCTCTGTATTTCAAGCAATGTGCCTTTTTCTGTTACGGCATTATCCAGCACTGTCGGTATGCCAAAGGGTTTTTTGTTGGTAAAGCAGTCGTTGACCATCTGTTTGTAGCGGGGCTCAAATATGTGCAGGTTCAGGGTCTCGCCGGGATAAACAACAATGCTTAACGGGAATATGGGAATAAAATTTGTCATGCCTATTTTAGTGACGCTAGTTTTTTATATTTCAGGTATGTGTACAGGGCGGTTGTTTTTGCAATGATGAAACCCGCTTTGCCATCGAGGAAACCAAGCCTAAAAAAATAATTCTGTATAAACGAAAACACAGGCGATAGGTACCTTTTAATAAAGGGCACATGCTTCATTTTTGACGCATACCTGGCTGCATATAGGCTGGCATAATATTCCATCTTTTGTGCAAACACTTTCGGGTTCTTATAGGTATAATGAATCAGGTTGCCGGTAATAAGTTCGGGCTTATTGCCATGCAGTTCAATGGTTTCGTGTACCGGCTCACTGGTCCAGGAAGTGTAGTTGCGGTTATACAAACGGTTTACGGTATCGCGGCCCCACTCGCCATAATGCACCGGCTTGTTGCCCAGAAAATTGAGCCGTTTAAAGGCATACACTTTATCCATCTGCGTCAAACGTAGCTGTTCAATGTTGGCAACCAGTTCTTCGGATATACGTTCATCGCAATCAAGCGAGAATATCCAATTGTTCGCGGCTTCCAATGCCCCCGTATTCCTGGTGTTGCCAAAACCTTCCCATGCCACTTCTACCACTTTTGCACCTGCATCTTTTGCTATCTGTTGCGTGCCATCTGTGCTGCCGCTATCTATCACTACCACATCATTGCTTATACGCAATGCACTCTGTATGCAGACGGCAATATTGCCTGCCTCATTTTTTGATATGATGACAACAGAGATCATGTGCAGGGAAAAGCAATTTGGGCAAACTTCTGTGAAAATCTGCGAAATAGTATTAAAATTGACAATAGAATTTTTTGTTTGGATATTCGTGCGGTAATCATGTGGCAGCAATACTTAAATAACATACAGCAAAAAGAGGTAAAGGCATTGGCAAGGGCCATTTCGTTGGTTGAAAATGAAGTAGAGGGCTATGAAGCATTTTTGCAGAGCCTGCCACCATCCGATACAAAAATTATTGGTATAACAGGCCCACCGGGTGCAGGCAAAAGCACATTGGTGGATGCATTGATTGGCGAAATCGTTGAACAGAACAGCACTGTCGGTGTACTTTGCGTTGACCCTTCTTCTCCGTTTAACCTGGGTGCCTTGCTGGGCGACAGGATCAGGATGAGTGAATGGTACAACCACCCCAGCGTATTCATACGTTCATTGGCTACAAGGGGTAGCCTGGGTGGACTGCATCCAAAAATTATAGAGATAGCCGATGTAATGAAAGCAGCGGCATTTGATTTTATTATTGTGGAAACGGTGGGCGTGGGCCAAAGCGAAATTGAGATTGCAGGACTTGCAGATACTACTGTTGTTGTGGTGGTACCCGAGGCTGGCGATGAAGTGCAGACCATGAAGGCGGGCCTAATGGAAATTGCCGATGTATTTGTGGTAAACAAAGCCGACAGGCCAGATGCCGACTCGTTTGTACGGAACCTGAAAATGATGCTGGCCCCTGCATTTTACCATAAACAGAATGAAATTGCGATTGTAAAAACCATTGCCTCGCAAAAAGAAGGGGTGCATGAATTGTTGGATAAGATCATCCTGCATCAGCAGCAAGTTCAATCGTCCGATAAAAAATATTGGTTGCTTGCAGAAAAAGCGTTCCACCTGATTCAACAGAAAAAAATGAAAGGCATAGATAAAAAAATGTTGAAAGACATGATTGCACAACAGCCAACTATAAACCTGTATCAATTTATTGAACAGTTGTATAATTTATGATTGCCGTTCAAAATCTGTAAGGGCCTTCTCCCTTTTCCACCATCTGTAACCTACAAAGCCCATAATGATCAAAGGTGTCATCATTAAATAAATAATGGCATTGTTTAGGGCCGATGCAGGCCCCTCGCCCAACTGCTGTGCGGTTTTGGTGCAGATGGAACATTGTGCTTTTGAAAGCTGAAAGAGAAAGATTGAAACCAAAAGAATGAATACCGGACGCCACTTTTTCATTGCTAAAAATTTTCTGCCGCAAAGATAAGGTTGATTGTTTGATGCAGGGCAATAGCAATCAACTACAAATCGCCCAACTGTGGCCGCATTACAATTTCTTCCACACAGGCCTGTGGCGACAGCAAAGAAGCTGCATATACCATTTTTGCCACATCATCTGCTTCCATGATTCTCTGCTCATCAACGCCGCTTCCAATCCAACTATCTGTATAAGCTGCCCCGGGCATTACTGAAGTTACTTTTATGTTATGGGGTTTCATTTCTTCCCGCAGGTTTTTACTGAAACCCAGCATGGCAAATTTGCTGATGCTATAACTGCCGCCATTGCTATATGCCTGTAACGAAGCAATGGAGCAGATGTTGAATACATGGCCCTTTTGCTGCTCCATCATCTTAGGCAATAAAACCCTTGTTAAATGATAGGCACTGTACAGGTTGGTCTCAATCATTTTTTCCAGGGTTGTTGCTGCTTCGTTGTAAACGGAGCCGGGAACAAATTGGCCTGCATTATTAATTAAAATATCGGGCATGCCAAACTCCAGGCAAAAAGTTGCAAATTCCAAAACATCAGCTTTAATGCTCATGTCCACAACTTTGGTATGTATAGTACAGGTGGGGAATTGGCCTTTTATTTCTTCGGAAGTCTCGGTTAATTGCTGTCCATTTCTTGCACATAAAAAAAGGGTATTGCCACTTGCAGCAAATTGCTTGGCAAAAGCTTTTCCTAAACCTTTTGATGCCCCGGTAATAACAACATTCATAATTTGGATTGAGAGACGAAGTTATATAAAGTACAAATTTGGAAGGAGGAGGTACTTCATATGGAACGCTAATTTGTTTCCGTACTTCTAACTTTTTGCTTCATACTTATGTTTATTTTGCAACCATGCAGTACAAACATCTTTTTTTTGACCTTGACCATACATTGTGGGATTTTGAAGTGAATGCAAAAGAAACATTGCATGAGTTATACGAACAGAATGGGCTAAAGACAAGGGGCATTGATGACTTTGACGATTTTTTTGAAAAGTACAGTTACCATAACCACCGTTTGTGGGACAGGTACACCAAAGGTTTTATTAAACAGGATGAGCTTAGGTGGAAACGTATGTGGCTGGCATTGCTGGATTATAAAATTGCCGATGAAACATTGTCCAGGACATTGTCTGTACAGTTCCTCGAAAAACTGCCATCCAAGAAAAACCTCTTTCCCTATACCATTGAAATACTCACTTACTTAAAGAACAAGGGCTATATACTGCACCTTGTAACAAATGGTTTTGAAAGCGTGCAGCACAACAAGCTGTTGCATAGCAACCTTACCGGTTTCTTTAAAGAAGTGATTACCTCCGAAGGAAGCAACAGCCTGAAACCAAATAAGGAAATTTTTGATTACGCCATTGCCAAAACAGGGGCTTTGCTACAGGAAAGCATCATGATTGGCGACAACCTGGATGCCGATATACAGGGCGGCATCAACGCAGGCATGGACACTGTTTTTGTGAACCATCTTAAAGTGGAGCCACATATTAAAGCCACCTATGAAATTTTTGAACTGAAAGCACTGGAAGACATACTGTAAATGTATTGGCAAGCCGTTTGTTTCTGTAACAGGAAACAAACGTTATGAAACAGTTTACGTTATCAATGATAACTGCAATGCTGGCCTTTACAGTATTGTTCAGCTCATGCCAAGTAATAGGCGGCATTTTTAAAGCAGGTGTATGGACGGGCATATTTGCAGTAGTAATAGTGGTTGTGCTGATTATTTTCCTCATATCTAAGGCCACCAAGAAATAAAAAACCCATCAAAATTTTGATGGGCCTTTTATTATTCTTCAAAAAGAAGATTATGCTTTTTTAGGTGCTGGTTTTGAAGCCGGTTTGGCTGTTGTTGTTTTAGCATCTTTTGCATCTTTCTTACAGTCTTTTTTGCAGCAATCCTTTCCTTTTGCACATTTCTTTTCCGTTTTTTCTTGGGCAAAAGCTACACCACTAAATAAAAAAGCTGCGGTAGCCAACATTAAAATCTTTTTCATGATACTTACTTTTTATTTTTTGATTGATAGGTAAATATAGTTTTCATTCCATAAAACAAAGAAAGATGCTTGTTAAAACTTTTGTTTTAGGATGAACGGTTTTGCCTAGCTCCAGCTAGCCAAAACGGTTACGCCGCCTTTTACCACTTGGTTCAATTGCACATCTACCTTTGTTCCTACGGGCAACAAAACATCCACACGGCTACCGAATTTTATAAAGCCATATTCATTGCACTGCTTTACCTGCTCCCCAACTTTTGTATAGTTACATATCCTTTTTGCCAAAGCACCTGCAATTTGTTTGTACAGGATGGTGCCATGCACGTTTCTTACGGCAACACTCCACCTTTCGTTCTCGGTAGAGCTTTTGGGGTGCCATGCTACTAGGTATTTTCCTTTGTGGTACTGGTTGTACACCACTTCGCCATCCATCGGGTTGCGGTTTACATGCACGTTTGCGGGGCTCATGAAAATACTTACCTGTATGCGTTTGTCCTTAAAGTATTCAACGTCAGTAATTTCTTCAATTACCACAACCTTGCCATCCGCAGGGCAAACAATTTTATTGTCGTCAATGGTCAATACCCTATTCGGAATACGGAAAAAAGAAACAATGAACAGTCCTAAGCCTAGTGTTACAATAAAGATCAACCAGGTAAGCCAAGGCGTTGCGGCACTAAAAAAATAGAATGAAGCAAGGTTCAGCACACCAAAAATCAATGCGGTGATGCCAATGGTTTTATAACCTTCTCTATGAATTGTCATGGGGTGAATTTAGGCAGCAAATGTAAGCGTAATGCGGTAAAAGGCAGTTGTTTGCTTTATAAAGATTGATGGGTGCCATTAAATTTTATGGGAACACGGATAGCACGGGTTTAACGGTTGGCTACTGATGTTATGCTGCTTCGCAGCATTTGGATCGTCCATAAAATTTAAGCAATGCCTATAAATAAGAGAACAACCTTGCGTTCACTAAAACTAGCCAGCAACAGGTTTGTTCAATGTAACCCACAACAAATCCTTCAGTTCCATCAACCCTTTTTGTGCAACGGATGAAATAAAAACATGTGGAATATTTTCGGGCAACTCCTTACTGATTTCGGCTTTCAGCTCATCGTCCAGCATGTCGGACTTGCTGATGGCTATAATGAAATCCTTTTGCAGCATTTCTTCATTGTATTCCTTCAACTCGTTCAGTAAAATATCAAATTCCTTCCGGTGGTTATCGCTATCGGCTGGTAATAAAAACAACAGGCAGCTATTGCGTTCAATATGTCGTAAAAAACGGTGGCCAAGACCTTTCCCTTCTGCTGCACCTTCAATAATGCCCGGCAAATCCGCAATACAGAAGCTTTTACCGTCACGGTACTCCACCATGCCCAATTGCGGAATCAGGGTGGTAAAAGCATAGTTGGCAATCTTTGGTTTAGCAGCAGTAATCACACTTAGCAAGGTAGATTTGCCTGCATTGGGAAAACCAACCAAACCTACGTCGGCCAATACTTTCAACTCAATCTGTTTCCAGCCCTCACTACCCGCTTCTCCTGGCTGTGCATGCTCCGGAACCTGGTTGGTTGCCGTGGCAAAATGCTGGTTGCCCAAGCCGCCACGTCCGCCCCTCATCAATATAATTTCCTGCCCGTCTTCCAATATCTCAGCTTCAACCTCGCCTGTTTCCTCATCACGGGCAACGGTACCTAACGGAACTTCAATAATAATATCCTGCCCATTTTTGCCCGTACAGTTGCTTTTGCTTCCACCTTCCCCATTTTCTGCCAGCACGTTTTTAAAATAACGCAAATGCAACAAGGTCCATAACTGGGTATTGCCTTTAAGGATGATATGCCCACCACGTCCGCCATCGCCGCCATCGGGGCCGCCCATTGCCGTAAGCTTGTTACGCATAAAATGCCTGGCTCCCGCACCACCATGACCACTACGGCAAAAAATGCGGATATAATCTATAAAGTTTCTTTCTGACACTGTTTCCTTTTAAGTGGGCAAAAATAACCGAATAGTTTTTTATGGGGGCATTTATTAAAATGGGCTGATGCATGGGTTCAAATAAGAAACCATGTGGTTTGATGTGGTGAATATGTAACAAATGTAATTTCGTGCAAAATAATTGTATATGCAGTTCCGGAATTTTAAGATGGTTGACTACGTGGTTTATGGTAGGGGAAGTTTTAATCAGTTGGATGAGATCATTGCACCGCACCGCAAAGGTGTATTGCCCATGATTTTTTTAGTGGACCATTTTTTTGAAGGAAAGGCATTGGCCAACCGTGTGCCTTTGCGTGGTCAGGATAAAATTATTTTTGTGGATGTGACCTATGAGCCCAAAACCAAACAGGTAGATGCATTGGCACAGCAATTAAAAGACGAGTTTGGCAAAGTAAGCGGTATTATTGGCATTGGCGGCGGCAGTGCAATGGACCTTGCCAAAGCCGTTTCGTTAATGATGAACAATACCGGCTCCAGTGCCGACTATCAGGGTTGGGACCTGGTAAAGCAGCCTGGTGTATATAAAGTGGGCATACCTACCTTAAGCGGTACAGGGGCTGAAGTTTCCCGCACTACTGTATTAACGGGGCCAACACGAAAACTGGGTATGAACTCCGACTTTACCCCTTTTAATCAAATTGTATTAGACCCTGAACTGTGTAAAGATGCTCCTGTGAACCAACGTTTCTATACGGGCATGGACTGCTATATCCACTGTATTGAAAGCTTAGAAGGCACTTTTTTAAACGAGTTCAGCAAAAGCTATGGTGAAAAAGCCCTGCAGCTTTGCCGTGAAGTTTTTTTGGGCAACAAAGAATGGACCGATGCCCATGATGACAAACTGATGATGGCCTCTTATGCAGGCGGTATGAGCATTGCATACAGCCAGGTTGGCGTGGCACATGCAGTAAGCTATGGCCTGAGTTTTTTATTGGGCACAAAGCACGGCATTGGCAACTGTATTGTAATGAACCATATTGAGGAATACTATCCCGAAGGCGTACAAGAATTTAAACGCATGGTGGAAGAAAACAAGATCGATATTCCGCAGGGAATTTGTGCCGGCCTGTCTGACGAACAGTTTGATGCAATGATTAATGTAAGCCTTGGCATGAAACCTTTGTGGGAAAATGCTTTGGGCAAGGACTGGGAAAAAATCATGACGAGGGAAAAACTTAGGGCCCTGTATGAGAAATTGTAGGAAGCAATAGTTGTACAGCTAGCACAGGATTCTTATTTTTCAACTGTAACTTAGTGTTGCACTTAAACCGCTTACATGACTACAACTTTTACCAAAAAAGCTGCTCTCAGAATCATGGCCTTTTTTCTTTTTGCCTGCTCAACAGTTCTTGTTGCGGCACAGGAAGATACAGCCATGCATAAACCGGTGGTTGACACAGGCAACTCGAAAAAATTGACAGGCAAGCCCAAAGAAATTGTAAAGCTAGAAGACCTGAACCTTCCGGAAGAACTGTATCACCGCCTCAAGACCATGAAGCCCAACCAGCTTCTTAATTTCCGCGAAGATTTTAGTTATAACCTAAAAGCCGATGACGGCATTGAATATACCATTACCATACGACTGGGTTTTAGTGAAGACATGATTACGGGCATTGTGAAATGGGCACCTCTTTATAATAACAATGAAACACCTACAGAAATTACCAAGATAAAAGTGAAAGTGCAGTTTTGCTGTACAACGCCAATTGACACACTGCACAAAAAACAGCACTGCGGCAAAATGAGCGAACTGAACGATTTTGAGGACAATGAGCACTGCAAGGATTGGGAACAGAAAGATGACGGTAAGCGGGAAGCGGAAAATGTGGATGCTTTTGGCAAACCCGGCCCTGGTGGTAAAAAAGGCAAGGGCGGCGGCGTTAGTGGCAGTACCTCAGCAACTGATGACGGTTTTGGTAAACCCGAGCCCAAAGGGAAAAAAGGTAAAGGAAAAAACATACAGGAACCTACAGACAGTACCAATTACAGGCCCGAGCCGGATTCCACAAAAGACAATAGCAAAGGCAAAGAAGTAAAGAAAAAGGGCAATAAAGAAGAAACCAAAAAAGCACCTGCCAAAGAAAAAGAAGAAGGCGGCAGTTACGGCAAACCCGAACCCAAAGGAAAAAAAGGCAAGGAAAAAGAAAAACAGGCGCCACCTGCAGACAGTACCAATTACCGGCCCGAGCCCGTTACGCCACCTGCAAAAGATGAAGACAAAAAAGACACGCCCAAAACAGATTCAACCGATAGTGGCGGTTTTGGAAAACCCGTAAAAGACAAGAAAAAGAAAAAAGGTTAGACCCCTCTTCAAAATATGATAATTAAAAACCATGCAACAATTGTTCGCATGGTTTTTTTTGTTCGGGAAACAGCATTTCAATAGTGCAATCGGCTTAACGGATACCCTTATCAATCACTGTTTTATGAAGTGAATATTAATTTTACTGCAATCCGCATAAAACACCCTAACAAAACGTATTTGTACTCTTGGTGATAAGGTTGCATTCTGCTTATTTTCACCGTCCAACTATCCAATATTCCAAAAACTGGCTTATGAAAAACCTATACCCCCGGTTATTCAGCTTTGCATTACTCGTATGCCTTTTTGCGAACAGAGGCACGGCACAAACCATCACCATCGACAATAGCCTGTTAGAAACAGGGCCTTACGGCCAGGGTTGCAGTATTGCCGCCCCGATAATGATTGACGGCTGCTTTGCCACCAACAATATCTTTCGCCTGTACCTAAGCGATGCAAGTGGAAATTTTGCCAGCGAAACATTGATTGGCAGCTATACTGCTTTTTATACCACATTTGTAAACGGAGTTATCCCTACAACAAGACCTGCAGGCAGCGGTTACAGAATCAGGGTAAAATCCACAAGTCCTGCCGTAACCAGTGCTGCGTCATCGCCTATCCAGATCAACACTTATGCGGCCACATTGAACTCGCTTGCCGACCCACAGCTCTCGTCACGTATATTATCGCCACAGCTTGCCTATGGTTGGTGCAGTAGCGTACAGCAACAAACAGGGTTTGTAATGATTAATGGTTCCACCACAGGTGCAGTAGCAACAGCCTCCATAAAAAATGAAATAAATGGCAGTGTGCAAACCAACCTGCCATACGATGCAAGCAATCAGCTATCGCTTAACCTGAATAGGCATTACTACACGTTCATCAATAAAGCCGCAAAAGATGGTGTAATAGCAACCAAGGCCTATTTCATCATCAACTCACCCAACAAACTGGGGCTGTCAACAGATGGGGAACAGCAAGGCTGTTTGCCCGACACACTTAGGTTTCAAATGGGTACCGATACAACAAGCGGTATTGGCAACAACTTTCCAGGTATAACCTACCAGATTGACTGGGGCGACGGAACTGCCTTGGAACTATTCACACAATGCAACCTAATGAGTGCTTCAGGCATATTGAAACATTACTACGTGGGTGTTTCTTGCGGAAGGCCCAATATTACTTTTAATGTAACCACTACTTTGCTCAATCCTTGGTTCAACAATACCGGTACGGCCACACAACGCAATTGCGACCAGCCACAGGTAGTAAGCCGGGCCAAGATTTTTAAGAAGCCCGAAGCCAAATTCAGCTTCCCCAATCCTGCTTGCGTAAACACACCCGTAACCTTTGCCAACAACACCGATCCAGGGCAGGCACAATTTGGAACGCAATGTATCAACAAGGCCGATTACCGATGGTACATCAATGGCGTGCTGGTGCAGACCAATATACAGGCAACTCCGCCACCCAGCATGACCTATACATTTACTGCCGTTGGCAAATACGAGATCAAGTTGATGGTAGATAACGGCAGTTGTGAGATCAGTACCAAAATTGACAGTATCTGTATTGAACCCAAACCAACACCCGATTTCAAAATGAACGGTGTTGATTCATTGGCATCATGTGCCCCGCTGAATATTGCCACCACCAACCTTACAACCAGCAATGCCGTTTGTCAGGCATTGGGCTACGCATGGTTGGTAATTGACAGCATGGGCAATACCATTGCTCCGGGCACAGGCGTGTTTACCATATCGCCCAACAACACGGACAAAACACCATCCTTTGTTTTTTTAAAAGAAGGCAAGTACAAGATACGGCTCACCGTAACCAATGTGTGTGGCGGTATTGTAAAAGAGAAACCAGTTATTATTATTGGTACTACCAAAGCTACCCTACCGGGCAACAAAGCCTATTGCGGTAAACAGACCATCAATTTTTTGAACGATGCCAACCATAAACCCGATTACAACATAACCATTGGTGCCGAAACCTATGGCTGGGTTATTACAGGTGGCACGTACAGTTTTATTGGTGGCACCAATGCAGCAAGCCCATACCCACAAATCAAATTCAACGACTATGGTACTTATACGGTTAAAGTGAATTTTTCCAACATGTGCGGTACGGCTACTTCTATACAGTTGATTACGTTTAACGAACCTGTTACGGCTACTGTTACCAGTAACAAAAACATCAGCATCTGTTACAACGACAGCATCATTAATGTTACGGCAACATCATCGGGTCCGGCAGACTCTACCAGGTGGTTTACAACCGGTACAGGAAGTTTTGTAAACAGGAACCTGTTAAGTACAACCTATAAACTAAGCAATGCCGATAAGCTGGCCGGAAGCATAAAACTGTACTTCAAAACTTTTATTCAAAAACCAACAGCTTGCGACGATGTAAGCGACACCATTAACGTAACCATTCTTCCACATAACCATATTACCAGCGATACAACCAAAAAGATATGTAGCGGCACAAACATCGCCTACTTGCCAACTGCATTGATTAGTGGTAGCACATTTAACTGGACATCATCCATAATATCCGGAACCGTTACAGGTAATGCTGCAACAGGCTCGGGCAATATCAATGATGTGCTTACCAATACGTCTTTTAATACAGATGCAATTGTACGCTACATCATTACGCCCACCAAAGCATCCTGCGTTGGCGATACCTTTTCTTTTTATGCAATTGTAAAACCTTTGCCAGACCTTACAGCGGCTCCTGTTGCAGATACCATTTGCAGTGGAAGCAACGCCATTATAAACATGGGTAGCAGTGCCCCCAATACAAAATATACCTGGAGCAGTACTGTTAGTGGTGGAACCGTAACGGGCAACACCAACCAGGCTACACAGGTGTCTACAACATCCATCAGCAATGCGTTGGTAAATAGCGGCACTACCTATGCCACTGTTACCTACACCATTAAAGTATTTGGCGAAACGGGTTGCGAAGGCCAGACGGAAACAGTGAAAGTAGTGGTAAGGCCAAACCCAACCATTGCCGATGCTGGCCTTGATAAAAAATTATGTAACCAGACAAGCATAACATTAGCAGGTAATAACCCAGTTGCCGGAACTGGTGTGTGGACACAAGCTGCGGGTCCTGCTGTAACATTTGCAAACCCCAATGCATACAATACAATCGTAAATGGGTTAACGGGCAACAATACATATCGCTTTGTTTGGAGCATTAATGCAGGTGGTAGCTGCGGTGCCGTTACAGATACCGTTACCATTATAAACAGGCCTGCCGTTACAATTGCCAATGCAGGTGCCGATATTGTTATTTGCGATTTCAATGCATTGTCGGTGCATACCACAACACTAAATGCCAATTTAAATAGTACCAGAACCTATGAAACGGGTACATGGAGCATATATAGCCAACCAACGGGCGGTAATGGGGGCTTCTCGTTACTGAGCAACCCCAATGCGGTATTCACTTTTCAAAAAACAGGCAATTACAAATTGGTATGGACAATCAGCAACGATGTTGGTTGTACACCATCCAGCGATACGGTTGAGATCAATGTATATCCCAAACCCGTTGCTGGCGTAACGGCACCTACCAACGCCATTACTTGTAACGGAACAGATGTAACCATCAACCTGCAATCCTATACAGGCATCATTAAAAAATGGCAATACAATACCAACCCCATCAACGACAATATATGGGTAGATACCTTGGTAACAAACCCAAGCATCACATTCCAGAATTTGCAGGATACCATATTGGTACGTTGTATTGTAAGTGGCGGTGGCGAAGCCAATGGCTGCCCTTCTTTCGATACATCTGTATATTCCTTTATTGCCGTTAACCCCAAAACCCTTGGTGGCAATACCAACGATGATGCCGTGGTATGTAAAGGCGACAACAACGGTGTTGTTGCTTTAACCAACCATACAGGTGCCGTGCAGCGTTGGGAATTTTCCATTAACAACGGCTCCAGTTGGTTCATGATAAATAATACCACAACCACACAATCCTATACCAACCTTACCGCTAACACCCTATACAGGGCGGTTGTGCAAAGCGGCGTTTGCCCGCCCAAATATTCCGATACCACAAGCATTACGGTGGTTGAGCCTGTAACCGCTTCCAATGCAGGTGTTGACCAAAAATTATGTAACCAGTCAACCATAACCTTAAATGGCAATACTCCTGTAAATGGCACGGGTACCTGGTTACAGGTAAATGGAAGTCCCGTTTCATTTACCAATGCATCGCTATCCAATACAACGGTAACGGGCCTGCAAGGAAACCAATTGTACAAGTTTGTTTGGAAAATTGCTGGCTTGGGCAATTGCCCGCCATCAACCGATACGGTTATTGTTATAAACAGGCCTGCAACCACCCAGGCCAATGCAGGCATGGACAAAACGGTATGCGACTTTACTGCAACTAGCAACAACAATATTTTGCTGAATGCGAATATTGACAATACCAGAACTTTTGAAACAGGCAAATGGAATGTGATAGAACAGCCCACCAGTTCATCGGCTTATTTGGATGACAATACCAAACATGACGCATTGTTTACGTTCAGCAAAGCGGGTATCTATAAACTGGAATGGTCCATCAATAACGATGCTGGTTGCCCGCCAACAAAAGATACCATTGTTATTAATGTTTTTGATAAACCCGTTGCGGGCATTGTTGCGGGCTCGCCTATCACTGCTTGTTATGGAAGCACCGTAACAGCAAGCATCAACACGTTTACTGGCAATATCAAAAAATGGCAGTACAACCCTGCCCCCTTCAACGACAATATCTGGATAGATGCAACAGGAACCACCAGTACCATCAACTTCAACAATGCACAGGACAGTTTTGCGGTAAGGGTTATAATAGAATCTGCAGGGGCTGCATTTGGCTGTAATAGTACAGCGGTTAGCGATTCTGTAATCTTCAACATTACGCCCAAAACCATTCCGGGTAAAGTAACGGGCAATGCAACTGTTTGCGAACTGGCAAATACCGGAAACATCAATCTTACTAATTACGCTGGCAATATTGTGAAATGGCAAAGCACCATAGACAATGGCTTAAGCTGGATTGACATCAGCACCACATCAGCCATTGTCCATTACAACAACCTTGCCCATACAATCTGGTACAGGGCCGTGGTACAAAGCGGTGTATGCCCAACCTTATTTTCCGATACGGCCATCGTTACCGTTGCACCCAAAGTAACGCCAGCCATTGCCGGGCTTGACAAACAGCTCTGCGGTGAAACATCGGTGCAGTTGAATGGCAACAGCGGGGCATCAACCGAAACAGGTTTATGGCAACAGGTTAGCGGTCCATCCACTGCCAGCATTGTTACAGCAAACACTGCAAATACAACAGTAAATAGTTTAATTGATGGCATATATACATTTGAATGGGTTCTTAGCAACAATGTTTGCCCTGCCACAAAAGATACTGTTGTTATAACCAATTACCCATCGCTACAAAATACCATCAATGCCACCAATATTATGGTGTGCAACGGGCAGCCCGTAAATATTACTGGCTATGCGGCTACAGGTGGTAATGGCACTTATACCTATCAATGGCAACAAAGTGTGGACAGCATCAATTGGGTAAATATTGCTTCGGCAAATAGCATCAATTATTCCTTTGTTGCAACAGATACATTGTTTATCCGCAGGGTGGTTTCTTCTGACCCCTGCAACAAAATCAGCGATGTAATCAAGGTGCTGGTACAGAAACCCATTACCAATAATTTGATTGGTAGCAATCAAAGCATCTGTATAAATACTGTGCCGTTACTGGTTACGGGAACATTGCCTGGCGGTGCCGATGGCAACTATCAATACCAATGGCAGCAAAGTACCGACGGGGGCAACACATGGAGTGACATAACAAATGCAACCGTACGTGATTACCAACCAACGGTACTTACGCAGAGTGTACGGTACAGAAGGATCGTTTTTTCACAACTATGCAATGGACAGCAACAAAGTATCAGTGGTGTAGTAAGCATTACAGTAAATCCCGATGCAAAAGCCCAATGGAGCATTACACATAACACAGATTGTGCCCCATTCAATATCAACACTACTGTAATCAATACAAGTGTGTACCCCGATAAAAATGGTGTGTACGAATGGTATGTAAACGGCAGCTTATTGGGTACGGGTGAAAACTTCCCAGGTTATGTTATTACAACTGCAAACGACTCGGTTGTGATTAAACTAAAAACAGTGAGCAGGTTTGGTTGCATCAATGACAGTATAAGTACCAAGTTCTACACTATACCCAAACCTGTTCCTGCGTTTGACATAACAGATACCATTGGCTGTGGGCCTTTGTCCATCGGCTTTGCAAACAATACGGCCAATACTTCATTGTATCACTTTAAATGGGATTTTGGCAATGGGCAAACATCTACCCAATCCAACCCGGCTGCTATTGTTTTTAACCAGGCAATTGCGAATGTGGATACGGTGTACACCATACGCATGAGTGCCTATACCAGTTGCGATAGCATTACGATAAACAGATCCGTACGTGTACAATCCAAGCCAATGGCACGTTTCCTTCCAAGCAAGGTAACGGGCTGCTCGCCAATGACGGTCACTTTTACCAATACTTCCATTGCGGCTGTTGCAACCTATTATTGGGATTTTGGCGATGGTACCACCATTGTGGCCACCAACAAAAACCAGGTACAGCACACATTCTATACAGGCACTGCCACCATGTTTAATGTAAAACTCAAAGTAACCAATGGCTGCGGTAGCGATTCGCTGGTTTACCCAATTGATGTACAGCAAAACTCAATCCTCCTGAACTTTAGTATTGCCAACGACAATAAAGGCTGTGTGCCTTATACGGCCAAGTTCATCAATGGCTCCATTGGTGCCACGGGCTTTAACTGGGACTTTGGTGACGGCACCATCATCAACACTGTGAAGAACCTGGATACCATTTACCATACCTATTACACCGTTGGTGACTATACGCCTGTACTAAAAGCAACCAATGGCTGCTCCGATACAACAGGCAATAAAACGTTATTTGCAAATAGGAAACCGGTAGTGAATTTTACTGCGTTACCCACTACTGTATGCCTAGGCGATTCTGTACACTTTACCAATCTTACAGATACGGCCACCACTTATGTCTGGAAGTTCGATGACGGCTTTACATCCAACCAGTTCAGCCCCGTACATGCATACAATATAGCTGGCGTGTTTACGGCAAAGCTGCAGGCAACAAGGTTATTCAATAACGGCGGTTCATGTGTGGATAGCAGCAATAGGATTGTTACCGTACTTGCAAAGCAACCCGGTGCGTTTAACGTAAGCGATACCCTGGGCAAGTGTACACCGTTTTCCGTAACCTTTACCAACCTTAGCCTGCCATCTGCATTCACCACATGGGATTATGGAAATGGTGTTGTGGATACTGGTGATGTGGTGATACATACATTCAACACTGTTGGAACCTATACGGTACAGCTACATGCACAAAGTATTGGTGGCTGTAAATACGAAGCCCAGAAAACAATCAAAGTGCTGGGACCAAGCGGCAACTTTAATTACGATAACGGGTTCATTTGCGGCAACAAGCCAGTACGCTTTGAAACCAATACGCAAAACGTGGACAGCGTGAAATGGAATTTTGGCGATGGCAATACATTTGTGACCACGGGCAATATTGTGTATCATGCATTTTCGCAACCCGGCGTGTATATACCAAAAGTAGAGTTGATTGCTGGCGGCACCTGCCGGGTACCACTAAACGGCATCGATACGGTTAAGGTAGATTATATTAAGGCTGGCTACACATCAACCATACAAAACTATTGTGGTTACAGCACCGTAAACTTTATGGACACATCAAGAACCTATTTTGGTGTAAACCAGTATTACTGGACGTTTGGCGATGGCGGTACCAGCGGCCTCGCCTCTCCACAACACCAATACAACAGTAGCAATACCTGGGCAACACAACTGGTCATTAAAACCAATAGCGGCTGCTTCGATACGGCCTACAACCCATTTTTTTTACAGGTACCCCAATTGCCACATGCAGCTATACAAAGCGATACAGTTGGTTGCGTAAATGAAACATTGCACTTTAACGCTGTTGTAAACTCGCTGGATGCTGTGGGTTATTACAAATGGAACTTTACCAATGGGGTAACTACTGCAAATACAACAGTTGCAACACAATTTGCCGTGGCAGGTGTACAAACCGCCCAATTGATTATCGGCACAACAAATGGTTGCTATGATACTGCCTACAAACAGGTACGCATAAACCCCAATCCGTTTGTACGCACTAACCAGGATATGCAGATATGCCGTGGACAATCAACCATGTTAAATGCAACCGGTGCAAGCAGTTATACCTGGAGCCCGACGCAGAACCTAAGTTGCAGTACCTGTGCCAATACATTGTCTGCACCGCAAAGCACCACACAATATGTGGTATCCGGTACCAATCAATTTGGTTGCTACGGTTACGATACGGTTATTGTGAATGTGGCACAACCATTTGCCGTTTCCATAACCAGCAACGATACTTTATGCCTGGGCCAATCCACCACACTGCATGCCCAGGGGGCATACAGTTACCAATGGTTCCCTTCGGGGGGCCTTACCAGCACTACAGCATCGGCACCAGTGGCATCGCCCTCCATTACAACCAAGTACCGTGTTATTGGTTTAGACGAGTTCAATTGCTTTAGGGACACAGCTTATGTAACTGTTGCGGTTGGCCAATATCCGGTAGTCAATATCGGTCCTGATAAAGTAATGCAAACAGGCGACTACCTGCCATTGAAAGCAACATTTACCAATGGCCCTATAACACAGTGGCATTGGGGCAGTGGCGATTTCAATTGCGTTACCTGTGCCGAACCTGTTGCACTCATTAAAAACAATGCCTGCTATTACGTGGAAGCAAAAAATCAATACGGCTGTGCCGGACGTGATACCATGTGCGTGAAAGTGTTCTTCAACGGTGGGCAGGTTTATATACCCAATGCCTTTACACCCGATGGCGATGGCATTAATGATGTGTTTATGGTGCGGGGCAAGGGTATAAAAACAGTGAAGTCATTCCGCATATTCAATAGATGGGGGCAAGTGGTTTTTGAGCGGGCCAACTTTGCTGCCAACGATGCAAGGTATGGTTGGGACGGAAGGGTGAACGGCATACCTGCGTCGCCAGACGTATTTGTTTATACATGCGATGTGGTGGCAGAAAATGATGAACAATACAGTACCAAAGGAAACGTGACCATTTTGAAATAAGGAATAAAGGATATTGGCTTGGGCCTGTCGGAACCAGTTCATGAAAACTAAACCGAACAAGCAGCTTCGATGGGCCCGGCCAATTATCCGCTATATACCATACAATATCCTATACACACTCAATAGTTGTTTATGAAAAACTATACGCTTATTGCCGCAATCTGTTTACTGCTAGCTGTATCGGCTACTGCACAGGACCTGAGTTTCTCACAGTTTTATGAAAAGCCCCTGCTTCGCAACCCATCGTTGGCAGGTGTGTTTGATGGCGATATACGGGTATCGGCCATTTTCAGGAACCAATGGCAAAGTGTTACAGTGCCATACCAGACGGGGGCATTAAGTACTGAAGTGAAGTTTCCTGTAGGTGGTGCAAACGACTACCTTACATTGGGCCTGCAGGCAACATACGATGTTGCAGGCGATATTAAGTTGAAGCGTTCGCAAGTGCTTCCGGTAATCAATTTCCATAAATCGCTAAGCGAGGATTATGATAGTTATATCTCCGTTGCATTTATGGGCGGTGTTGTAAATAGCCAGTTTGATGCAACCAAGCTAAAGCTGGATGACCAGTTTATAGGCGGCTCGTTCAACCCCAATAATCCCACGCAGCAAACCTTTAACCGAACAGGGATCACTTATTGGGATGCGGCAACAGGCGTTACATACAGCCAGGGTTTTGGCGAATCGGGCTCCTGGTATATTGGTGCTGCACTGTTCCACTTCAACAAGCCGAAAGTGGCTTTTTATACCAATAATGAAAACACAACCCTGGAGAATAAACTAACATTTAACGCGGGTATTACAACGCCTACAAGCGACCTGAACAGGCTGGTATTGTTTGGTGACTATACCAAACAGGGCGGCAGCAGCCAATTTTGTGGCGGTGCCTTATACGGAACGGACCTGATGCAGGACTATAGCAGCGATGACAAAATAACTTTATACCTAGGTGGCTTTTACAGATGGAAAGATGCATTTGTGCCAATTGTTAAACTGGACTATTATAACCTGACTGCGGGGCTGAGCTACGATGTAAATGTGTCCAAGCTAAAAACAGCATCGCAATTAAGGGGAGGCTTCGAACTGTCATTGTCATACAGGGCAAAGCTCAGCAGCCGAACATTGGCTGGCGAAAAAATGCGTTGCGTAAAGTTTACCTTTTAGCATTTGCCATCGGGTAGCGTGATGCAGAACCTGCTGCCCTTATCTTTTTTGCTGGTGATGGAAAACTTGCCACCGCAACGTTCTGTATATTCTTTTACAAACATTAAACCCAGGCCGCTACCTTTTTCGTTTAGGGTACCAAGCTTGCTGAAAGGCTTTTCAAGATTGAAGAGTTTGTCTATATCCTCATTGCTCATGCCTATGCCATTGTCTTCCACACAAATTTTTACATGCCCATCCACTGCTGTTGCCTCTATTAAAACAATACCATTATTTTCTGTGAACTTAATGGCATTATTGATCAGGTTACGGATGATGAGCGACAGGTAATTGCTGTCGGCCATAACCCTCATATTGCGGCCAACTTTATTCTGCAACTGTATATTTTTCTGCGTTGCGGATTTTTGATAAAGCAGTATCGATTCTTCCACAATGGATGAAACCTGCAAAGGCTCTGGTTTGGATATGATATCGCCATTGATCTGCATCTTTGCCCAAATCAACAGGTTCTCCAATAACATATCAACACCGTTAACACTTTGTCGTAGCTCCCGAACAATCATTTCAGACTCTTCATTGCTTAGGCTATTGCCTTTCATAAAATCAATCAACGATTTCAACGAAGCAACAGGGCCACGTAAATCATGACTGATGATGGAAAACATCCGGTCTTTTAACTGGTTGATGTTTTGCAGCTTCAACGATTGCTCCTGTAGCTGTGCATTCATTTTCTTTCTTTCCAGGTTCCTCCTGTAAAAAGAAAAAAGCAGTCCGCCGGATAGTAGCAAAGCCCCGCAAAATGCTATGATCAATGTGTAATGCGATTTGTTTGTCTGCTTCAATAATTCAACTTCTTTCTGCTTCTTTTCAAAACGGTACTTGCTTAACAGGCTATCCAATGCCAATGATTTTACCTTGCCTGTAAGCGTATCGGCCAGGGCATTGTACATTTCTATATATAGCAGGGCAGAGTCTGCTTGATGCAGTCCCTTGTACGTTTTGTATTTTATGTCAACAGCATCCATCAGCAGGTCATCCATTTTCAATTGCCTGCCAAAAGCCGCAATTTCATTGGCTAGCTGCAAGGCATTGGCATACTGCTTTCTGCCTATGGCAATTTTGGCCAGTTGGCCCTTGCCATAAGCAATTCCATAATAACTGCCCATTTGGTCGGCGTAATCGTTGGCTTCCTTTAAATATGTTTCAGCCTCGGTAAACTTGTTCTGTGCAATCAATACATCTGCCATATTGCCCAGTGCATCCTGTAACACTTCGATGTTGTTTTGCTGCCTGCCCATCAACAATTCAAGCCGGTTGTAATATTGAGCAGAGTCGTAATTGTTCTCCTTGAAAAACATATTGCCCAACGAACCATAGGCATTGGCTATATGCGGCTCGTCTTTTAAAATAGTGTACAGCATTAAAGATTTACGCATGTACATTTTGGCGGCAACCAGCTCCCTAAGCGTATTGTACATTTCGGCAATTGCATAAAAAGTAGAGGCGAGCCCTTCATCGCTTTTCAGCTCCTCGAAAATAATCCTGGCCTGCAAAAAATATTCAAGGGCAATGGGTTGCCTGTTTACATAATCGTTGGTTTGGCCCAGCATTACATAAGCGTCTGCTTCCAAGCTTTTGTTGTTAAGCTGCTTTGCCAATGCAAGGGAGAGGTTGCTGTAAATAAGCGAAGAATCGGTATTGACAATTAAATAGGCTTCGGCTAAAGAGAGGATTGTTTTTGTGTTTTCAATAGTTGCCTTATCCAAAGAAGCCTTACGCTGCAAACTGTCAACCATCATCCTTTGTGCAGGTGCAGGTATTACAGCAATAAGCAATACAAATAATATATATTGCTTATGGAAAAGTTTCATTTCTTTTCGTTGGTTGACAGATTAAATTTTATAATTGTAGCAGCGGTTAAATATACAATACAAACGGCTACTAAAACCATCCCCGTTTTTTAAAAATGATGATCATTAAAACAGGTATCACAAACATTGCAGCTACGGCAATATAGAAACCATCCTGGTGGTGCGTAAGGGGAATGATATTGAAGTTCATGCCAAATATGCCACCAATAACGGTTGCAGGTGCAAGCAGGCAGGTTACAATGGTCATTACCTTCATTACCTCATTTAAACGCAGGTTTACATTGCTCAGGTAAAGGTCCTGCAGGTTCATCATCATATCGCGGTAGTTTTCCGCAAACTCGTTTGCCTGTAATATATGGTCATGCACATCTTTAAAATACTTGGTGGTGCGTTCTTCCAGCAGTTCGCTATCGCTACGCATAAAGCCATTGATAATGTCACGAACGGGCACCACATTCCGTTTCAGAACAATCAGTTCTTTTCGCAGGTCGTTTATTTCTGCCAAGGCCCTGGTGTTGCTGCTGCGGATGATTTTTTCCTCCAGCATTTCAATCCTTTCGCCAAGTTTATCCATTACCAAAAAATAATGGTCCACAATCATGTCCAATAAAGCATAACACAAATAATCGGCACCGCTCTGCCTGAGTTTGCTATTGGCCAGTTTCAGTTTTTCACGGATGCTGTCAAACACATCCCTTGTGGCATCTTCCTGAAACGAGATTACAAAATCCTTACCCAGCACAATGCTTATCTGCTCCTGCTCCACATCGCCTGTCTTTTCGTTAAAGTAAAGCATGTTCAATAAGCAGAAAAGGATATTGTCCATTTCGTCCATCTTGGGCCGCTGGCCAACGCTTAAAATATCTTCTTGAATAAGCGGGTGTATATTGTAACAACTGCAAATGGCTTCTATATCTTTTTTTCTAATGCCATCAATGTTTATCCAGCTAATGTGCTGGTTGTCTTTAAATACACGGCACTGGTTTATTTCGTTCGGCGTATGCACTTCCATTTTTTCGGCATTGTAATCATACACGTTTATATGTATTGCTGCAGCCTCTTCCCTTTGTACAGGTCTTGTTGGGTTTACCTGAAAAATATCCCTGGTACGCTTGGTATCGAATAAGGAGAAAAGATTGAAATATTTGAGGTACTTATTTTGTTGCATAAAACAATATAAATGGGTTATTGCATTTTGTAAATTTATTTAAACAAAGAATGGCTTTACTATTAATTTTGAATGATGGCAAAGGGCAACTTAAAAGATTTTCTGGATGCTAAAGTTGAATTGTATAACCAGCCTTCTTTTATTAAAGACGACCCCATTTGCATTCCGCACCTATTTACCCAAAAACAGGATATAGAAATTGCAGGCTTCTTTGCAGCCATGTTTGCCTGGGGCAACCGTACCACTATCATCAACAAATCCAAAGAGCTGATGCAGTTGATGGATATGGCCCCGCACCAGTTCATTACACAACATGCCGAAACGGATTTGAAGAAACTGCTAGCATTTAAGCACCGCACATTTAATACAACAGACCTTTTATATTTTATTGAATTTTTCAAGCATCATTACAGCAACCATGCTTCGCTGGAACAGGCATTCATAAAATGGGGCAACGAGGTGGAACAGATGTTGATTGGCTTTCACCATTATTTTTTTTCGTTGGAGCATGTACCCAACAGGACCAAGAAACATGTGGCCACACCGTACAAAAAATCGAACTGCAAAAGACTGAATATGT
>APMI01001708.1_pt1 | contig 84734 bp, 77 predicted proteins | sample 667938 | NCBI WGS metagenome assembly APMI01 (sample SAMN01084076, study PRJNA167559) | wastewater metagenome | biome: Wastewater | place: Denmark: Ejby Moelle, Odense | collected 2011-11-28 | reverse complement strand
AATCATACTAAAGGCTAGTGGCACTAGGGATTACGAATTTTCTCCTGCCGTACTTGTTGCGGCATCTCATAAATATTGAGAACAAAATTAAAGAGACCCCGCAATAAATGCGGGGTGACAAAGGCTTTTTAACCATATTTACCCCTTTGTAACAACTATTTTCCCTAAAAAAACCCTTATTAATCAATCTTATATACCGATTATTGCACTCATTTCTTATCCCCCAAGAAATGTTGACATTTGTTGACATTCCAAAGCAAAAAACACCTCACGCATAAACCCTGACATTTCCTGACATTCTTAAGCCTTACTAATCAATAAAAACCATACGAACCCTATGAATATTAATGGTATTTTTCATTGTGGGGATAGATTTGAAACATTGCTAAACTTGTCCTCCCCTGTGAAACGGGGGAGGTGGATTGCGAAGCAAGTCGGAGGGGGCATTGCTTCCCCCTTGCGGGGAAGCTGTCACCGAAGGTGACTGAAGGGGGTTAACGGCGTTTAATTACCTGCAACGTTATTTATAACCATCGCCGACACCACCCGTCAGGGCTTCGCCCTGCCACCCTCATTGCATCGGGGAGGGTAGAGTTTGACGCTCTTTACTTCCCTCGTTGCAAAGGCTTCGGGGGAGGCTTAAACTTGATACCGCCTACGAATTGCCAAGCCAAACAGAAACACAAGAACGATTGAAAATAGGTTTTGTGATTATCTATTAACATAATATAAGTTTAGTGTGCGTGAAAATCAAATATAATTAACTTCTGGTTGCCATTTAACTTGGCTTGTATCAAATTTTGCAATCATATTATTGGCATCATAAATTTCTATATAGCCTTCAGTAATGTTTTTCGAATTACCGGCATTATAAAATCTTGCTATTCTTTTACCGTCACCTGAAAATGAAATTGCACCGTATGGAATGTCTTTTACTGGTGTGAATTTGCCATTGGAATAGATAGCAAGATAGTTTTCAGTGTCCTTGGGGTCAAAATAGTATTTTTCTAATTGTCTTTTAGTATACTGAACCAATAAAGAACCATTTTTAGCGGCGCTAAATATGGTATAAGTTATTTTTTCGCGACCAATAATTTTTTCTTCAAAAAATGGTTTAATCTGCGCATATTCATTGCCGTCTTTGGGTCTAATTGTGACATTCCCACAATGTAAGCATACGTAATCATAATTCGATGTCATCCACATATTGGCGTTAGTCCAAACCAACTCTCGACCGCCTGAAAAAATTAAATCATAATCATTCGGCAAATATTGAAGGACATTCATTCCATCAAAAGGTTTTTCGGTAATTTGTTTTTCTGTTTTTGTTTCTAAATCCCATTCAAAAACACAATTGGCATAATATGGCAACGCTCCACCATTGGGGTCAACCAAATCTTCTATCCCACGATTATATGCAATTCTCTTACTATCCCAAGAAAAAACAGGGCGTCTTGGAACTTTAGGAGAATTCCAAGTTATTTTTTCAATCCTGTCACTCTCAAGCCATTTTATCCAAATTTCGCCGCGCCCCATACTATGGATGTTTTGAACAACAAATGCGATTGCCTTACCATCAGGTGAGAAAGTTGGATCTCTGACAATAGACCCTTTGATATTGGGTGCAAGGATAAACCCAGTCATCTTTTCCCAATCTATTATTCGCAAATAGGAATAGTTTGAATAATCCGGCATTATGGCAATTTTTGAACCATCGAACGACAATGCACAATAATCACTGGTAACAATAGCGTATTCATTGGCATCAGACGCAGTTTTATCATCATCGCCGTAGACGTTTTCCTTAACGGGAGCCATGCAACCAGCTAACAATGCAACAGGGCATGTTATGATACCATGAACGACACGTCTGCGTGATAAAAAAGAATTTTTCTCAGCCAAATTCGAACATCCAGTAAATGTATTTCAAGTTATAACAATGTTGCAGTTAGTCAATCTTTGTCTCGACTTTAACTAGAGAATTAATGGTATATGTTTTTAACCATGCAATTATTTCATTTATTGATATTAGGCTTATCAGTGGACAATATCACATTGTTTCTTAGATGGATTTAATTTCCCAACCCACAAAAAAGCCACTCAATCATGAGTGGCTTTTGTATATTTATTGTTGCATGGTTGCAATAGAAATTATTCAGGTAAAACGACCCGCAAGTTTAACTCACGCAACTGTTTGTTGGTTGCTTCGTTTGGTGCTTGCATCATCAAATCTTGCGCGTTTTGGTTCATTGGGAACATGGTTACTTCACGGATGTTTGGTGTATCCGCCAAAAGCATAACCATACGATCAACGCCCGGTGCAAGACCGCCGTGTGGTGGTGCGCCGTAACGGAATGCATTTAACATACCGCCGAATTTATCTTCAACCACGCTTGCGTCATAGCCCGCGATTTCAAATGCTTTAAGCATGATTTCAGGGCGGTGGTTACGAATTGCACCCGATGAAAGTTCCACACCATTACATACGATGTCATATTGATAGGCATCAATAGTAAGTGGATCTTTGGTCAATAATGCTTCCATGCCGCCTTGTGGCATAGAGAATGGGTTGTGTGAGAAGTCGATTTTCTTTTCGTCTTCGCGGTAAACATTCTTCTCACAGATTTCGAGTTCTTCACCAATTCTATTACGTGCTTGGCCAGCAAGTTTTGCAGCCTTATCTTCTGTGTCGGCGGCAAAGAATACCGCGTCACCTTCGTCAACGCCCGCAATTTCTTTAAGGCGTGCAATGGCTTCTGGGGCAAAGAATTTTGCGATTGGCCCTTTGGCTTCACCATCTTTAAAGGTGATATAGCCAAGACCCGCCGCCTGCATATCTTTGCGCGCCCATTCATTCAATTTATCAAAGAATGAACGTGGCTTGTCGGCTGCTTTAGGGGCAGGGATGGCGCGAACCACACCGCCCTTGTCGATAACGCCTTTGAATGCGCCAAAGGTCACGTCTTCACGGGTGAATACTTCGGTAACGTCAGAAATAATCAACGGGTTACGAAGGTCAGGCTTATCAGAGCCGTATTTCAACATTGCATCGCGGTATTTGATGCGGGTGAATGGTGCGGAATCCGCTTCCCATGTCGAAAACTCGCTAAATACGCCAGAAAGAACCGGTTCGATTGCCGCGAATACGTCGTCTTGGGTCACAAAGCTCATCTCGATATCGAGCTGATAGAATTCACCAGGTGAACGGTCGGCGCGTGCATCTTCATCACGGAAACAAGGCGCGATTTGGAAATAACGGTCAAAACCCGCAACCATGATTAATTGTTTAAACTGCTGTGGCGCTTGTGGAAGCGCATAGAATTTACCCGGATGAAGGCGTGATGGAACCAAAAAGTCACGCGCACCTTCTGGTGAAGAAGCAGTCAAGATAGGGGTTTGGAATTCAAAGAAGCCCGCATCATTCATTCTGCGGCGAAGTGATGAAATCACATTTGAACGCAACATAATGTTTTTGTGCAAAGTTTCGCGGCGCAAATCAAGGAAGCGGTAACGCAGGCGAACATCTTCTGGATAGTCCAACTCACCGAATACAGGAACAGGAAGATCTTGGGTAACTTCTGAAAGTACCTCAATGCCTTCAACGCGCAATTCAATTGCGCCGGTTGCCAAATCAGAATTTTCGGTGCCCGGTTCACGTTTGATAACCTCACCCTCAATGGCGACAACAGATTCGGCGCGAAGGTGGGTTAATTTATCAAAATTTGGATTGGTTGGGCCGCAAACCACCTGTGTAATGCCGTAATGGTCGCGCAAATCGATGAATGCAACACCGCCATGATCACGGCGACGGTGAATCCAACCTGCTATTTTAACTTTTTTACCAACGTCAGTTTCGCGTAACTGACCACAAGTGTGTGTGCGATATGTCATGATAAACCTTTTGAAATTTGCCGCTTTATTAGCAGATTTTGCTTTTGTATCAAAAACAATTTCAGTATTCACGGGAATTAACTGCTTTTGGCTTGTCTAAATTGGGCTTAACACCTTACATATTAACAACAAATGAGTCATAGAAGAAAAAAATCGCAACTAAAAGGCAGTCTTAATGAATCTTATTAAAACAACCGAAGAATTATCTGCGGTATGTGGGGATTTAGCCAAACAGGAATTTATCGCCATTGATACCGAATTCATGCGCGAAACAACTTATTGGCCAAAATTGTGTTTGATTCAAATTGCTGCGGGTGAAATTGAGATTATTATTGACCCATTGGCGGAAAATATTGATCTTTCACCACTTGTCGCCATTCTTTTGGATGAAAAAATCCTAAAAGTATTTCATGCCCCGCGTCAGGATTTGGAAATATTCTATCGCATTATGGGCAAAACCTTGCCTAAACCGGTTTTTGATACCCAAACAGCCGCAATGGCATTGGGGCTTGGTGAACAGGTTTCGTATGACGGGCTTATTAATGCGCTTTTGGGCATTCATGTTGATAAAACCCATCGCTTCACCGATTGGGCCCTAAGACCTTTAAGCCAAAATCAGCTTAATTACGCCATTGCCGATGTAACTTATCTTCGCGATGCCTATCCGATAATTGTTGAACGCCTTCAGGAATTAGGGCGCACTAATTGGGTTTTGGAAGAAATGGAACATTTCACCAACCCTGATTTATACGATACAACACCGACAAATGCGTGGAAGCGCCTAAAGCCTAAAAAATTCAATACTGAATATATGGCGGCATTTTTTGCAGCGGCAACGTGGCGCGAATGGTATGCGCAGGAAAAAGATATTCCGCGCGGTCGTACTTTAAAAGATGATGCAATTTTTGAAATTGCCGAACAGAAACCACGCACCCCAGAAGCAATGGACAAAATGCGCGCCATTCCAAAGGGGTTTGGCAAATCCAAAGGCGGTATGGCACTTTTAGAAGCCTTAAATGAAGCCATGGAATCGCCAGAAGATTTCGCGCCAAAGGCATCGCGTCCAAAGCCAAACCCATCCGGCATTGGTGCAATTACCGAATTGTTGAAAGTTCTGCTTCGCGCTGTTTCCGAGGATTTGGGTGTTGCACCGCGTTTAATCGCAAGCACCAATGACCTCGAGGCAATTGCGATTTCTGATGATGCCGATACACCTGCACTTCAGGGGTGGCGGCGTGAGATTTTTGGGGAAAAAGCCTTAAAACTAAAACATGGTGAATTTGGCCTTGCGATAAAAGGCAAAAAAGTCACCATAAGCGAGTTGCAAAAGGCAATTGCGGAATAGGTTTACCCCTTCAACAATTCCATATTTAATTTATGCTCAACATTTGCGATTTCGGTCGTTGCGGCATCAAGGGTTTGCAAAATTTGTTCGCGCCAAACGAACTTTTCATCGCGCGATAATTGCCGTGAACGTGCCTCTTCTTCGGCGCGGGCGCAAATTTCGCCCAATTCCCACGCGCCAATTGATTTGGCAGAGCCTTTGATAGTATGTGCCGCAACCATAAAATCTGGGGTAGGGGTATCGGGCGACAATAGTTTTTCCCACATTTCAGCCTGTTGACGGAAAATTCCCAACACTTCAAGCATTAAATTTTTGTCATCACCAGCCATTCTTTGCAAATGCGCGACATCAATAACTGGTCCTGATTTATGGATTTCTGTGAAATCTGACACTATTTAGCCCCTTTTTATGGTTAACATATCTTCTAATTATGAAAAATCCGTTCATATTGTGGTCAGGAAAGCTATTTTACAATTGTTACCGTTGGGAATGCTTAGAATAAGTATTTCTTGAAAGGAGTATATGATGGAAAAAGCTTCATCAAATATGGGTTTAAGACGTTCAAGTGTCGCTTTTATGGCGCTTATGGTGGGCGGTTCATTAATCGCATCATCGGCGTTTGCTGCACCAGGAGATTATCGCAATGATCGCGATGAAAACCGTGGTAGCGAGGTGAAAATTCACCGCACACCAGAGCGCAACCCAAATTATGTTCCGCAGCAGAGACAAACCCCGCCGCCGACCATGACTGCACCTGTTGCTCGTGAGAATCCACAGCCGCAACAAAGCTATTCACCACGCCCAGATAATCGTCCAGATAATCGTAATGAGCGTTTCAGCCAGAATAACAGGCCGCAACCGCGTGATAATAACGATGGTAATGCATGGCGCGATAATCGTGGCGATAATAATTATCGTGGCAATGACAATCGCGGTGGTTATAATAATGCCCCACGTCCACAACCAGCGCCACAACCGCAATATAACAATAATTATCGCAATAATAACGGATATCGCACACCGCAATATGGCAATGACCATCATCGTGATAATGACAGAAATGACTATTACCGCCACGATAATGACAAACGCCGTTTTGAATATTCTGACCGTAGCGGAAGCCGTTATTGGGGGCCATATGGTAACTGGACCCGTTGGAATTATTCATGGGGTGATCCAAATACATATGCCCGCCGTTGGGGCTTTGATGGCTATGACGCCCGCAGAGGGTGGCGCCGTGGAAGCACTTGGTACGCATACCCATCTCTTTGGAGTAATTGGGGTGGTTGGTATTCCTTCTTCCTATCCGGTGGGAACTGGGCATTCAGCTATAATGATGGCTATTCACCTTATGGCGGTTACGGCGATGACTGCATGCGTGTTCAAGCCCGCGATTGGTATCGCGGTGGCCGCGCGGTCGTAAGCTATGTCGTTTGTGAAAATGGCTGGGGTGATTGGCGCGAAGTGCCGGGAACCCGTCAATTTGAATATTGGACATATTAACAGCTTCAAACTTAAAATAATTAGCGCCCCTAAATAGAGATATTTGGGGGCGTTTATCTTGGTGTGTTATAAAATATTTGACAAATAAAATTATATGCATAGTCCTATTGGGCATGATTTAATAATTGGGGACATTAGATGAAACAGGATATTTCAAGACGCGGTTTGCTTTTGGGCGCTGGTATGGCGGCATTGTCATCACCGGCATTGGCACAAGTTCCCGGTCTTGGTGGATTGGGTGGGATTATTGGTGACAATCTTCCAAAAGTTGCAAACGGCCTTAGCCTTACAAGTCTCGCGGGGAATCGCGACCTGATTACAACCTCCTTAAAAGATGCAAAATATGGCGTGCCATCAATGGATAATTTTGTCCCGCCAGTGCCTAAAAAATCACTTAAAGTTCTTCAAAGAAATAGTGTTGGTGCATTTGTTTTGACTGCGGGCTATTTTGATTTTCATGCGCAATCATACTGTTTCCATGCCGGTACGCATGGCCCGGGCGGTGGCGATGCCTATCTTTATGCGCCAACTTTGGGCTCTGCGGCGGCGCTTATTACCCAAATTCGTCAAAATTCATTTCTAAACCCAGATATTGAACAGCATGATATTCAATCACTGATTTGGGCAATTTTATCGCGTGCAAAATTTGAAACCCTAAGCCCAGAGTTACAGGCCGTTGCCGCACGATTAATGACGAAACAGCAATTGCTAACACTTAACCGTAGTGCGCTTGATGTTATTCCGCCATCGGTTTTGAATAAAACCATTCTTCAAGCACCCCCAGCATTGCAGCAGGCATTACGTGCAGAGGGGCAGATTAGATCGCTTCTAAGTTCTGGCGGTTCTTATGCATCTATTGAACGCGTTGCAGTTTTAACGGGTGATGCACCATGGGGCGCAGGAAGTATCGAGACACCACAAACACGTTGGTCGCTTCATCCCGATGGTTATTATATTCGTTTTACCCCAAGTGGTTATAGCCATACCTATGTTGAAGTTTGGGTAGAAAAGACATCAAAAGCCATTGGCAAAATCCTTGATTTATGCACACATGTTGCAGTTCCTTGTAATACTTCAAGGCAAAGACTTGGCCAATCAAACCGTGAAAAGAAAGCATAATAATAAATGAGTGAAGGTGAAAAATTCTATATTTCCAAATCGCGTCTTGAGGCATTTTCCGACGGCGTAATCGCAATTATCATAACCATTATGGTCTTGGAAATTAAGGTTCCGCATGGCCATGATTGGGCGGCGTTAAAACCTCTTGCACCGGTGTTTTTCACCTATATCTTAAGTTTTATTTATGTTGGGATTTATTGGAATAACCACCACCATTTACTTGCGGCGGCAAAACGCATCAATGGGGCGGCAATGTGGGCCAATTTACATTTGTTATTTTGGCTTTCGCTTTTGCCATTCTCCGCAGGTTTTATGGGGGAAAACCATTTTGAAATGTTGCCAACCGCGATTTATGGCTTTGTCCTTTTAATGGCGTCAATTGCATATGGTATTTTGGCAAAAACCCTTATCTTCCTTAGCGGTAAAGATAGCGCCATTGCCAAGGCATATGATAAAGCGGGGTATAAAGAGATTTTATCGACCACATCTTATTTAGTTGCGGTTGGTTTATCCTTCTTTGTGCCTGCTGTATCATTGGTTATTTATCATTTGGTGGCGTTATTGTGGGTGATTCCCGATAGGCGTATTGAAAAATTGGTTGATAATAAATAGTTCAAAAAACCACTTGCGTTCTATAAATGTTCTGCTAAAGTTCTCTTTATGGCCCGTGCAATCGTTTGGTTGTGGATGTTTCGGTTGCGAAATGATTTGGTCGTGATTTGCTTTTGGGGGCGTGATAATGGTCGCAAAAATTGTAACTTATGCATTTGATGGCGCAAAGGCGCGCCATGTTGATGTTCAGGTGCAGATAACCGATTGCGGATCAAATCCATATTTTGCGATTGTTGGCCTTGCCGATAAGGCGGTTGGCGAAAGCCGTGAACGTGTTCGTTCTGCTTTTGCCTCTATTGGTTTGGCTTTACCGAATAAACGGGTGGTTGTTAATTTATCACCCGCCGATTTACCTAAAGAGGGTTCGCATTATGATGCGCCAATTGCCCTTGGCATTTTGACCGAAATGGGGGTTTTGCCATCCGATGCGCTTGATGGGCTTTCATGTATGGGTGAATTGGGCCTTGATGGTTCATGGCTTATGGTTGCAGGCGCATTACCCGCGGCAATTGCGGCATTGGAAGAAGAGCTTACTTTTATTTGCCCACACAATTCTGCACCCGAGGCTGCGTGGTCTGGTGGCAAGGTAATTGGCATCAAAAGCCTTATGGGATTTATAAACCATATTCGGGGTCTAGAGGTGATTGCACCCGCAAAGGCCGGCGAATTACTTGATGATGTTGGTTTACCAGATTTGCGTGATGTGCGCGGGCAAGAACAGGCAAAGCGCGCGTTAGAGGTTGCGGCAGCAGGTGGGCATAATCTTTTAATGTGCGGTCCGCCCGGGGCGGGCAAATCCATGCTTGCGGCAAGATTGCCATCAATTTTGCCACCGCTTGACGCCCGTGAATTACTTGATGTTTCAATGATACATTCAGTTGCGGGGGTATTGGCAAAGGGTTCATTAAACCGCCATCGCCCATTCCGCGCACCACACCATTCGGCGTCGATGGCGGCACTTACTGGCGGTGGCAATCGTGCAAAGCCCGGTGAAATTTCACTTGCCCACAATGGGGTTTTATTCCTTGATGAATTACCTGAATTTGGTGTGCAGGCACTTGATGCGTTGCGTCAGCCACTTGAAACTGGTGAGGTTGTGGTTGCGCGCGCCAATCGCCATGTCACTTATCCTGCCCGCTTTCAGCTTGTGGCCGCGATGAACCCGTGTCGCTGCGGCGCTGCTGGTGGTCGTACCTGTGGCAAGGCGCCAAAATGTATGGCGCAATATCAATCGCGCATTTCTGGCCCATTACTTGATAGGATTGATATTCAGATTGATTTGCCGGCGGTAACGGTTTCTGATTTGTCATTACCCCCACCAGCAGAAGGTTCAAAAGAAGTTGCGGCACGTGTGAAATCTGCACGCGATATTCAGGCACAAAGATATAAGGATTTGGGGCTTAGCCACGCTTTAAACACCGTTATATCTGGTGATTTGCTTGATAAGTTTGCCACCCCTGATGTGGCGGGTCGTGAATTGCTTACGCGCGCCGCCGATACAATGCGGCTTTCGGCGCGTGCCTATCACCGCACTTTAAAGGTGGCGCGCACAATTGCTGATTTGGACGGTGTTGATGGCGTAAAAAGAATTCATATCGCCGAGGCGTTGGCATACAGGCGCACTGACCCAATGGAAGAGGCGGTAAATATTGGAAATATCACCAAGGTTCGTGGCTGATTAACCAGATACACCAGTTGAACCGAAACCACCTTCGCCGCGTTCGGTGGCATCAAGTGCGTCAACTTCTAGCCATGCCGCTTGGGTAACGGGTGCGATTACCATTTGTGCAATACGATCACCCCTTTGGATGCGGAATGCCTCCCAACCATGATTGATAAGGATAATGCCAACTTCGCCACGGTAATCGGCATCAATCGTGCCAGGGCTATTGAGGCAGGTAATACCATTTTTTAACGCAAGACCGGAACGAGGGCGGATTTGTGCCTCATAACCCGGTGGCAACGCAATTTTTAAACCAGTTGGAATTAATGCGCGACGCCCAGGAAGAATATCAATATGCTCTTTTTCACCCAGTGCCGCACGCAAATCCATGCCCGCTGATTGTTCGGTTTCATATTTTGGCATTTGCAAATCGCCGAAATGCGGCAATTTTTCAACGGTAATTAATGGTTTCACAGGTGGCAGATTCATTTGCGGGGGAAGGCTTTCAATTTTTGGTGCGCTTGTTTTATTGGTTACAATGGTTGCGGCGACTTCGGTAACTTCCAAAGTATTTTCTTCGGCAGTTTTTACAGGCTCTTTATCCTTTGTAACAGCTTTCTTGACCAAAGCTCTTTTATTCTTAGTGCCAAAGATACCCATACAAACCCCCACCTTTATAAAAGATTTTATGGTGTTTATTTGTGGTGATTCAATGAAAAATCAAAATATTATTGTGCGCTAACCTTAACTTTTGCAAGTTCACCAAAATTAATTGCAGGGATTTTCTTGCCGCCGCCCGGAAAGTCATCGTCATCGTCATCATTCTTATGCATGGTCATAACGCCAATACCCATCGAAACCGCGCCAAATGTGATGGCAAAAAATAAATAGAGCAATGGATAAACAATATATTCAATATGGTTCATATGGGCGAGGGTGCGCAACCCACCAACATCAAGCACAAAAAATGAAGTAAGAATCAACCAGCCAGTACCAACACCAATGGCAAGAAACTTTGCCAAAAGGCGAAACATTTTACGTTTTGACCGTCTGTAATTATGATTTTCCATTTTTTACCGAGCAATTTGAAAAATTGTTGCACAAAACTTTTACACCAGATTTGACAATAATAATTTTGTGACAGATTGTTACCTTACTGAGATTTAAACACGGATGGTTTGATATGTCTAATAAAAAATTTGCTTTAATTTGTGCTAGTGCAGTAATCGCCTTAAATTGTTGCATTTTCCACACTACATTTGCGCAAGAGGCAGTTAAAGAGGTTAAAAAGGGCAATTTAATAACCCAAAATGTGCCTGAAACTCCGGCGGATATAAAAGAAAAATTGATTCAATATCAAAACGTGCGTGGGGCAGGGCTTGCAGGTTTCACGCCTGATGGTGGTGTTTTGATAACCACACGTTTTGCACAGACGAATCAAGTGCATTTGGTAAAAACCCCATTGGGCGCGCGTAACCAAATTACATTTTATGACGAGCGTATTTTATCAGTCGAAACCCGCCCACATTCAAAACAATTCGTTTTCTCAAAAGATACAGGTGGTGATGAATTCTTTCAATATTTCTTATATGATCTTGAAACCGGAAAAACCAAACAATTAACCGAAGCGGGCACAAGAAATGAGAATTTGATATTCTCAAAAGACGGCAAAAAAATTGCCTATTCGGTTTCCCGCTCCGGCAGCCCAACTCGGGAAATAATGGTTATGGATATTGATAATCCGGCATCTGCAAAAATGGTTTATAAGGCCGATGGCGGTTATGGGGTTTATGATTTTTCACCAGATGGTAAAAAACTTTTGATGGGGAAATATATTTCGGTTCAAAAATCGGAACGCGGAATTTTGGATATTGAAAGCGGAGCCTATACGCCAATTACCCCAAAACTTGAAGTTTCTTATGACGGCGGCTTCTTTAGTAATGATGGAAACACAATCTATCTTACAACCGATGAAAACTCCCAATTCGCATATGGAGTTGCGCTTGATTTAAAGACTGAAAAGCGCACACGTATCACACCAGTTCAAAATTGGGATGTTGCGGGAATGGCGGCATCCGAAAGCGGAAATAAATTATTATATGTTGTGAATGAAGGCGGCTTTTCAAAGGCATATTTAACCGATACCAAAGGCACAGCACCTAAAGAACTTGCGATACCAAATGGCGTTTCTGGCGATTTCAAATGGAATGGTGATGAACAAATTGGTTTTTCTCTAAGCTCGGCAACGACATCATCAGACGCATTTGTCTATTCCTTGGCGGATAATAAAATCACCCGCTGGACAGAGAGTGAAATTGGCGGATTAAACCCAAAAACTTTTGTAGAGCCAAAGCTTATCAATTATCCAACATTTGATAAAGTTAATGGCAAGCAGCGACAAATCCCTGCATTCATTTATGAACCAACCACACCAGGTAAGCATCCGGTGATTATTTCAATTCACGGCGGCCCAGAAAGCCAGTCAACACCATCATTTTCATCGGCCTATCAATATTGGGTCAATGAGCTTGGGGCGGTTGTGGTTGTGCCAAATGTTCGCGGCTCAAACGGCTATGGCAAAGAATATGTAAGCCTTGATAATGGCTTTAAGCGTGAAGATAGCGTAAAAGACATTGGCGCATTGATTGATTATCTTGGCACTTTGCCAAATGTCGATAAGGATAAAATTGCGGTATATGGCGGCTCTTATGGTGGTTATATGGTGCTTGCATCAATGACCAATTTTAATGATAAACTTGCGGGTGGTGTGGACATCGTTGGCATTTCAAACTTTGTGACATTCTTGAAAAATACCCAAGGCTATCGGGTTGATTTGCGCCGCGTTGAATATGGTGATGAGCGCGACCCCAAAATGCGCGAATTCCAAGAAAAAATTGCGCCTTTGAACAATGCACAAAAAATTACCAAGCCTATGTTCGTTATCCAAGGTGCGAATGATCCACGTGTTCCGCGTTCAGAGGCCGAACAAATGGTAACAAAAATCCGTGCCAATGGCGGCAAGGTTTGGTATATGTTGGCACTAGATGAAGGGCATGGTTTTTCCAAAAAGAATAACCGTGACGCCCAAAGAGAAGCAGAAACCCTATTCTTTAAGGAAATTTTTGGAATAAAATAGGCGAAATATTATGACTTCCACGGTTGCTTTGGCGACGTTTAGGCGGTAGTTAGCGTTTTTCTCAAAAGTAATCCAAACATATAATCATGACAGTAACTGTAAAAGACATTCAAAAAGCCCGCGAAAACATCCAAGGCAAAGTTAAATATTCACCAATGGAATATTCAAAAACTTTGTCTGAGATTACGGGGGCCGAGGTTTGGATTAAGTTTGAAAATTTTCAATTCACTGCGGCCTTCAAAGAACGCGGTGCATTGAATAAATTATTATCACTAAATGATGATGAAAAGCATCGCGGCGTTATCGCCATGAGTGCGGGAAACCATGCCCAAGGGGTTGCATATCATGCGGCGCTGCTTGGTATTCCTGCAACAATTGTTATGCCAGAGGGGACACCGTTCACCAAAATTGAGCATACAAGAAGACATGGCGCACGCGTTATAATTCATGGTCGTAATTTGGTTGAGGCATCAAATTTTGCCCATAAAACCTGCGATGAAGAAGGGTTAGTCTTTGTTCACCCTTATGATGATGAGTTAATCATTGCAGGGCAGGGAACATTGGGTTTTGAAATGCTTGAAACCGTGCCAGAGCTTGAAACCTTGGTCATTCCGGTTGGCGGTGGCGGCTTGATTTCCGGTATCGCTATTGCGGCAAAGCATCTAAAGCCTGAAATTGAAATCATTGGGGTCGAACCTGCAATGTATCCGTCAATGAATGCTGCATTGCGCCAATTAAAAGACGTTAAATGCGAAGGGCAGACAATTGCCGAAGGTATCGCTGTTAAAGAAGTCGGCGAAATCACCAAAGAAATCTGCCGCGAATTTGTTCGTGAAGTGGTAGAGGTTGGCGAATCCGAACTTGAACAAGCGGTCAATCTTTTCTGCAACGTTGAAAAAACGATTGCCGAAGGGGCGGGCGCTGCGGGCCTTGCCGCACTTTTGTCATATCCTGAGAAGTTCAAAGGCAAAAAAGTTGGCTTGATTTTGTCGGGTGGTAACATTGACCCGCGCCTTTTGGCATCGGTTTTGACCCGCTCTTTGGTGCGTGAAAAACGTATTGTGCGGATGCGCGTGATTGGTGATGATCGCCCTGGGCTTTTGGGTGTGGTTTCTAATATTATCGGCTCTAGTGGTGGTAACATCATCGAGGTTGCGCATAATCGCCTTGCCCTTGATGTGCCGGCAAAGGGTGCGGAATTCGATATTATGGTTGAAAGCCGTGATGCCCAACACACGCAAGAAATTATCGAGGCTTTGACCGAAGCAGGTTATCCGCCACGCGCAAATTCATAATTTAAATATACAGGATTGCACATGTTTGCCATTAAAAGAAGTTTGCTTCCCGTCATTATGCTTGGTCTTTTGGCTGGCGCTTGTTCCCCAAAACCACAAGAAGCCGCAAAACCACCTGAGGGTTCAATTGCGGCAACGGCACAGGCAAATCTTGAAACCGCCGATAAGTTTCTTGCCGAAAACAAGGTTAAACCCGGTGTCATTACCACCAAAAGCGGTTTGCAATATCAGGTGCTTGCGAGCGGTAATAAAAATGCGCCAATGCCAAAATATGATTCAATCGTTCGTGTGAATTACGAGGGTAAATTGCTTGATGGCAGTGTGTTTGATTCATCATATAATCGCGGTGTTGCAGCAGAGTTTCCGGTGGCAAACCTTATACCAGGTTGGGTTGAGGCATTATTATTAATGCACGAAGGCGATGAGTTTGTTCTTTGGGTTTCGCCAAATCTTGGTTATGGACCGGCAAGCCTTCCGACTGGTTGCGGGGTTGACTTGCCTTGTCAAATACCTGCAAACTCACTTTTGATTTTTAAGATGAAGCTTGAAAAAGTTATTGGTGCCAATGATGTTGGCGGTGATGCGGGCGGTGATTTCAATGCCGTAGGTGCAGCAAGCGAAGAGAGCCAACAACATTAATGATATGATTTAAAGGGGATTTGCGTGGATTTGTACGAAGATACAATAGGCATTTTAGAAAAGCTAATTGGTTTTGATACGGTTTCACGTAATTCAAATTTAAACTTCATATATTGGGTTGATACCTACCTTAAAACATATGGTGCAAAGACCATTCGTATCAATTCGGATGATGACAATAAATGCAATTTAATCGCCGTCTTTGGCCCAGAGGTTGAAGGCGGCATTGTTTTTTCTGGGCATAGTGATGTTGTCCCTGTTGATGGACAAGATTGGCATAGCAATCCATTTGAATTAATCGAAAAAGACGGCAAATTATTCGGGCGTGGCACATGTGACATGAAGGCGTTTTCGGCATGTTTTCTTGCCTATGTACCATTCATCCAAAGCCTTAAGCTGTCGCGGCCAATTTATTATGCGCTTTCATATGATGAAGAAGTGGGCTGCCTTGGTGCGCCGCGTATGGTTGAATATGTTGCGCAAAACTTTCCGCCAATTAATGCCGTCATTGTTGGTGAACCAACCGATATGAAGGTCGTGTCGGGGCATAAAGGCATCGCAAGTTTCATTATTGAAATTACTGGACATGAGGCGCATTCAAGCCGAACAGATAAAGGCGTCTCCGCGATTATGGAGGCAATTCCATTATTATCGCTTATCCGTCAATTGGGTGAAAAATACCGCAAAGCTGATAGTTTATTTACCCCATCTGGCACTACCATGACAATTGGAACGATTGAAGGTGGAACCGCCGTAAATATATTGGCGCGCCAATGCAAATTTGCGTTTGATATTCGCTATGAACCTGATTTCAACCTTGATGAATTGATAAATATTATAAAAGACGCGGTTGATGATGTTGATAAAAGCATAAAAGCGCGCGCACCAGACGGTGGGGCGGTTTTAAAAGTTCGTTCAAGAACGCCGGCTTTAAGCATTGTTTCTGATTCATCTGCCGAAAATCTTTGCCGTGCTGTAAATGGTGATAATGATATTATTGCCGTTTCTTATGCCGCCGAAGCAGGTCTATTTCAGGCGCAAAATATGCCAACCATTATCTGTGGACCAGGCTCTATTTTGCAGGCGCACCAGCCAGATGAATATGTTGAAACTGATCAAATCAAAAAGTGTTTACAGTTTTTGGAAAAAATAATTTGTACTCAAATCTAAATAATTTGCAGTAAAAGCACGCCAAAACGCAATTTATCAACATTTTGTAAACCCAAAATCCACTTAACGTTAATTCTTATACTTTAAAAGAGTACAAAATTATCGTCAGGGATGACTTCATGTTTCTTGCTATTGGTATTGTAATAGTTTTTGTAATGATTTTTGGTGGCTACCTTTTGGGTGGTGGACACCTTGAGGCTGTTATCGAGGCTGCTCCGACAGAATTGATTGTTATCCTTGGCGGCGCAATTGGTGCGATGGTTATTGGTAACTCGCTTGATACATTAAAAGGTGTTGGTGGTGGCTTTGCTAAAATTGCTGCTGGTCCAAAGTGGAAAAAGCAAGATTATACTGATTTATTATTGCTATTATTCTCACTTACCAAATTAATGAAGTCAAAAGGGGTTGTGGCATTAGAGGCGCATATCGAAAAACCTTCAGAAAGCGCAATTTTTTCCCGTTACCCAAAAATCCTTAAAGACCACCATTCAGTTCATTTTATCTGTGATACATTACGTATGATGACCATGAACCTTGATGATCCGCATCAGGTCGAAGCCAATATGGAAAAACAATTAGAAAAACATCACCATGAGGCACATCTTCCGTCACATGCTTTGCAAAACATGGCGGATGGTCTTCCTGCACTTGGTATCGTTGCGGCGGTTTTGGGTATTGTTAAAACAATGGGTGCAATTACCGAGCCACCAGCAATTCTTGGTACAATGATTGGTCACGCGTTGGTAGGTACGTTTTTGGGCGTGTTCTTGGCATATGGTTTGATTGCCCCAATGGCTGCAAGACTTGGACAAATCGTTGATGAAGAACATCAGTTTTATGTGATTATTATGGACGTATTGGTTGCCCACCTGCATGGCAATGCGGCACAGGTTTCAGCAGAAATTGGGCGTGGTTCTGTGCCATCTTCTATCCAGCCTTCATTTGCTGTTCTTGAAGAAGCGATAGGCAATCTACCAAACGATTGATTCTAGTTTTAATATTATTCGTAAGGCCGCATCTATTTATTATGGATGCGGCTTTTTTATTTGATTTGTCGATTCTGTAATATTGGCGCTTTTTTAGATATAAATTCTGATTACGCTTAATTATTAGGCGAATTACTGCAAAATTTTCATTTAATATGTGGCATTTTTGCAAACTCTATTCTTTGCCCATTCTTAGGTTTGTATATATCCTATGCCAATGCATGGTTTAATGCTCTTATGTGTAACCTATTGAAAATAAATATAAAAATTACAATTTTTTCATCTGGTATCTCTGCGTTTTGTCCAAATTCATAATCAGCTATGCCTTAAAACAACGTATTTTCCGTCTTATCTATGCAAAAACGCATAAATACGAACACAGAAAAATATGGTTATAGGGCTTGCACGAAATGAAATTTCAGCTAAATCGGCATTAATGCGTGCGTTTCTTATGGGGCTCGCAGAGAAACTTAATTGAGGATGTTTTCAATGATCGAGCTCAAAAAGCTTTTCGCTGCTACCGCTGTTGTAGCTCTTCTTGGTGTTGCTGCTTGTGGCAAACCTGCTGAACCTGCTGCTGAAGCTGCTAACGCTGCTGACAATGCTGTAGACGCTGCTGCTAACGCAACTGACGTTGCTGCTGACGCTGCTGCTAACGCTACTGACGCTGCTGCTGCTGCTGCTACTAACGCTGCTGACGTTGCAACTGATGCTGCTGCTAATGCGGTTGACGCTGCTGCTAAACACTAATTTTTAGCAGATTAGTTTTACAAGGCCGCTCCTTAACAGGGCGGCCTTTTTCATTTAATAATACATTCTATCATATTGCTGTGATGGAGGATAAAATGGGCGATGGGCGGCGTTCTGAAGAGACCAAGATTGTTTTTGATGAAAACAATATACCAGTGTCTTTGGAATATGATGATCCATTTTATTCAAAAGCCGATGGTTTTTTGGAAACCGAGGCTGTTTTTCTTAAGCCGTGCAATATCCCCGAAGCATTCACACAAAAGAACGGGTTTGTAATTGCCGAAACCGGCTTTGGAACTGGTTTAAATTTTCTAGTTACCCTTAAAAAATGGATTGAAACGCCTAATAAGCGCGGTGTCCTCCATTTTATTAGCTTTGAAAAGCATATTATGCCGCTGGAAATTGCCCGTGCTGCGCATTCCAATTGGCCAGAAATTGACGAACTTTCTAGGAAACTAACTGCTAAATTCCCAAAAGCTATGAAGGGTGTGCAGCGTATTTGGTTTGATGAATATAATGTCGCGCTTACATTGGTGGTTGGCGATATTGATGACACAATCAAAGAAATGAATTTCAAGGCCGATGCTTGGTTCCTTGACGGTTTTGCACCGGCAAGAAATCCTAAAATGTGGTCAATGCATCTTTTTAATGAAATAAGACGCCTTTCTAAACCTGATGTAAAAATTGGAACTTATAGCGTTGCAAGGATTATCCGCGATAATCTTGATGCCGCAGGGTTTAAACACGCGAAACGTGAAGGTTTTGCCAATAAACGTGAACGCCTAGAGGCATGGTTAGAAGGTAAAGAAGAGCCCGAAAAGTCAATCCAAAAAGTTGCGATTATCGGCGGCGGTATTGCAGGGGCTTGTTTATATAATGCCTTTAAAAAACGCGGTATCAATGCGGATGTTTTCGATGATGACCCCGAACATATTGCGAAGGCAAGCGGCAATTATGCCGGCCTTATAATGCCACGCATAGATCGGCAGCCAACAACACAAGCATGTTTTTTTACAAACTCATTTATTTATGCCCATTTCTTTTATCAGAATATGCCGGAAGAAGCTTTTGTTCCGCTTGAAATAAATGAATACCCAAAGGCAGAGCGTGATTTTCAAAAACTTGAAATGTTTAAAGGTTTACCACCTTTGCCAGACGATGTTTTGGGTTTTGGCGATGATTATTTTATTCACCGCGCGGGTGGTAAAATTATGCCGCAAAAAATCCTTAAAGAACTGTTCCAAGATGCTGTAATAATTAATAAAAAAATCAATCATATTGAATTTGACAATGATAAATACACATTATCTTCTTCTGATGAAAAATATCAAAATTATGATTATGTGATTATTGCTAATGGCACTGGTGTCAATGAATTTGATAGCATTGAATTCCCAGTCGGTGGCAAGGCTGGTGTCGTAAGTATTTCACCGCATAATTATGAAATTACAATCCCCAAAGCCGGTAAAGGTTATTGCCTTGAACACGAGGGTAACACAATTTTTGGGGCAACTTTTGATGCCATTGAACTTGGCGATGGTCCAGAAATTACAAATACGCATCATCAACGCAATCATCGTGTTTTGTCTGAATTTGCGCCGGAGCTTGCCGAAAAAATCGGTTTTAACGACTTAAAAGGGCGGGCATCTGTTCGGGTTGTATCCAAAGATAAACTGCCGATTGCAGGGCAAATTGACGGCGGGATTTATGCGCTTGGTGCGCTTGGGTCACGTGGGTTTTCAACCGCACCAATTCTGGCTGAGACTATTGTAAGTGAAATTGTTGAAGAGCCTGTGCCATTTTTCAAAGAAATAAGGGCATTAACCGAAGCGCACCGTTTTAAGGTGCAGTGATATAAATCCAATTTAAACCAATTTGCGCTATTATCCGCCTATGAATAATAGCACAATTGAAACCGAATACCCCGAAGATACGTTATTGCTTGACCGCCGTGGTGAAAACCGCGTAGTTGAATTTATGGGGATTAATTTTGCCCCAATTGATGATAGCGTTTTATTAAACCGAATTCTTGAACATATTAAAAACCAAGAAAACTTCGGGTATTTCGTAAATCCTAATGTTGATGTTGTGGTGAAAACCCATGCCAACCCCTTATGGCAAAAGCTTATTAATGAAGCGTGGTTGTGTGTTTCCGATAGTCGTATTTTGGAATTATTGGCAAAATTTTCTGGAATTACACTTCCTGCGTGTCCGGGCTCTTCCTTGGTTGAGAATATTTTTGAAAATGTTTTAGAGCCAGATGAAGTGGTCAATATTGTCGGTGGCGATGCCGAGCTTGTTGAAATTGTAAAGCAAAAATACGGCCTCAAAAATGTGAATTTCTATGAGCCACCAATGGGTTTAAAAGATAAGCCCGATGAAATTGAAAAATGTGCAAAGTTTTTATTTGAAAATCCGGCGCGGTTTCATTTCTTATGTGTTGGCAACCCGCAACAAATGATGGTTGCCAATGCGGCGCTAAAATATAAAGGGATGAAGGGGGTTGCGCTTTGTGTTGGTGCTTCTTTGGACTTTATTGGCGGTCGTACAAAGAGGGCGCCTGAAATGCTGCAAAAATTGCGCCTTGAATGGTTATTTAGACTGCTTTCAGAGCCAAAAAGACTTTGGCGTCGCTATTTGGTTGAAGGTCCTGCAATATTCAAAATTTGGCTTGATTGGCGCGCATCGCGGAAATAGAAGATAATTTTTCTTGCATTCAAGTGATTTGGCGGGCATTTAGAATTTATGCGTGCAAGAGTCTTTTTTCCATTAGTTTTATTATTGGCATTGGCATTGATATCTTATGCCTTGTCGCCGCTTTATTTAAAAAAGCCTGCTACTGGCCAAAATTATACGCATTCAAAAGTCGGTCTATATCTTGATGGCAATAATCTAAATAACATCATTGAATATGATAAAAAGAACTTTGCCGTTTCATTAGCGCCGGGGACGGCATCACCACAGGCTGGACCACGTTTCATTGCAAAAGCAAAGAGTGATGGTAGCGCGGGCGTTAAATTTAATTTACCGCCATCATTGGTTGCCGAGCTGTCGCAAAAGCCGGCACGCGCAATAATTTTAAATTATCAACCAATTGGCACTGCGCCGGCTGGCTTTGTTAAATTCACCTTTATTGATGATAAAAATAGTGCCCAAAGTTTTGAAGTAACCAATCCAAAAGGCAATAAATTTTCGCGCTTTAGCTTTATTGGCGAGCGGAAAGTTATAAAGCAAATAGTTATCAATCCTGCTCTTGAAGGTGATAATCATGGCATCGAGCTTATGGCGGTCGTGATTGAAAATTAATCACTTAAACTATTTGTATTGTTACAAATCATTATAATCTCTGCTCATATTTTGCCACATTATTGTTAAAATATAGAGATTAATGCATAATGGAAAAGATGATGAATAAAAAACTTATGTTTGCGGTTTCTTCAATGGTTATTGCGGCAGGGATTACATTTGCTGCCTGCGCCCAAGATACGCCGCCACCTTATGCACCACCGGCCTTTGCGACCTCTGGGGATGATACTTTTGATAAATGGCGGCTTGATTTTGCGTCACGCGCTGTGAATATCAACCGTAAAGATCCAAAAATTATTGAGGAGATGCTTACAGGGCTTACCCCAAGCAGTATCGTAAATAAATTAAACAATAACCAGCCGGAAGTTTTAAAACCAATCGGTGATTATGTGGCATCCGCAGTTTCGCAAGCACGTATTAATGATGGTCGCGCTAATTATCTGGCAAAGACCCCAATCTTAAGCGAGCTTGCGTCTAAATACGGGGTCCCGCTTGAGGTTGCAGTTGCCATTTGGGGCATGGAAACTTCGTATGGCGCCAATAAAGGTTCAACCGATGTTGTGCGTGCCCTTGCCACGCTTGCCTATGATGGGCGCCGTAAAGATTTGGGCGAAAATGAATTGTTGGCGGTTGCCGATATTTTAAAGAATAATGATGCAACACGGGAAATGTTAATTGGCTCATGGGCGGGTGCAATGGGGCATACGCAATTCATGCCTTCATCATATCTTAAATGGGCCATTGATGGTGATAACGACGGCAAACGTAATATTTGGGGGGACGATAATGATGCCCTTGCGTCAACTATAAATTATCTTGCCTCTGTTGGCTGGAAAGCAGGCGAACCATGGGGCAAAGAAGTCAATTTAAAAGACGGCTTTGACTATTCACTCGCTGATGGAACGTTTCATTCAATTGAATATTGGCGCCAAAATGGTGTGACCGATGTTTGGGTAACTGATAGCTGGCAATGCACAGGCAACACCGATCCATCATGCGGTAATGGGGTTATGAAAACCACCGAAGTTCCCGCAAATTGGCAGGCATATCTTCTTGTTCCGGCGGGCGCACACGGGCCAAAATTTTTGGTTGGCGTGAATTATAAAGCCATAAAGCATTATAATAATTCTGATTCATATGCGCTATCGGTTGGTCTTCTTGCAGATCAGATTTCTGGCAAAGCCAAACTATCTTCAAGTTTTGCGAATGCAGACCCGCTTGTAACCCGTACGCAGGCAAAGGAATTGCAATTATTATTGACCAACCTTGGTTATGATGTTGGCGTGATTGATGGTGCACCAGGGGCCAAGACAAGAGTGGCACTGCAAAACTTCCAAAAATCGCATAATATGGTTGCCGATGGCTATCCTTCACAGATTGCATTGCAAAGCATAAAGGCCGCAACCGGAATGTTTAGTTCGGATGCATTACCGGATGATATGTCGCAAAATTCTGTTGATACATTGCCAACCGACGCAAGTGGAAATCCAGTTCCAATTCGTATGTTTGGACCACCAAAAACACCTGAAAAAACAACGCCTTCAAAGAATAACTTAAATAAAACCAAATGAAATAAAAAAGTGATTATTTAATTGTGAAAGTTTTGTTATTAGAAGCTTTGGATTATTGCAAATAGTGCCAATAAAAACTATATATAAAGACTGGCAATTAAAGGAGTTTTAGATGTCATTTGATCCAAAAGAATTATTGAATAAAGTAGGCGGCAACGAATTGGTTAAAAACATTTCCGATAAAGTTGGTGTTGGCGCTGAACAGGCACAAAATGTTGCCCATGACTTATTGGCAAAGGCACAAGAAACTGGCTCCGGTCTTGTTGATAATGCTGAAGAAGTTGCTGCGAAACTTGGCGTTCCTGTTGAAAAAGTTCAGGAAATTGCAAAAAATCTTGGCGGTACTTTACAAGAAAAAGCCGGCGAACTTGGCGAAATGGCAAGTGGTGCATTTGGTGGCGTTCTTGATAAAATCAAAGCAAGCCCACTTGGCGATGCAATGAACAAGCTTGATAAAGATGGCGATGGCAACCCAATCAATGATATTGTTGATGGTGCAAAAAATGTTATCGGCGGCATCTTTGGCAAAAAAGACTAATTAGTCTTTTATGAATAGATTTTATTGGGGGCGGTTATTCCGCCCCTTTTATTTTGCCATATGCCAAAAGCGTTTTCTCACGTGCCGTTTTATGATTTACTATCGGAAGGGGATAGGTTTTTCCCATAATAATTCCCGCATTTAATAAGATTTCTTTGGGCGCAGTTGAAGGCTCATGTATATATTTATTTGGCAAATTTACTAATTCCGGCAACCAGCGTTTAATATATTTCCCATCTGCATCAAATTTTTGTGATTGTGTTGTTGGGTTAAAAATCCTGAAATAAGGGGCGGCGTCCATGCCACATCCCGCAACCCATTGCCATGACGCCGGATTATTGGCGTAATCGGCATCAAGCAAGCAATCCCAAAACCATTGTTCGCCATATTGCCAATCAATCAATAAATCTTTGACCAAAAAACTTGCCACAATCATACGGACACGGTTGTGCATGTATCCAGTTTGCCATAATTCACGCATTCCGGCATCAATAATTGGAAAGCCGGTTTGCCCACTTTGCCACGCAATAAGCAAATTTTCATCATTATCCCATTCTATCGCCGAAAATTGCTGTTTAATAGGCTTTGTTGCCATATCAGGGTAAGCAATTAGCAAATGGTAAGAAAACTCACGCCATGCTAGTTCAGATAGGAATTTTTGATAATTACCAATTGGCGCCCCATGGCATTTTAAATTTACAATATCCCAAATTTGCGCCGGGCTTATTTCACCAAAGCGCAAATGTGGTGATAGTAGGGATGTGGCCGCCAATGCCGGAAAATCACGACCTGCGGAATAAATATTTATTTTGCTGTTCAAAAACTTTTCTAATTTTTGAAACGCCGCAGCTTCACCAACTTCCCACTCTGCAAAACCCTCTGCCCAATTGGGTTTGGTTGGCAATAATCCCCAATCATCAAGATTATCTGATTGTATTTCTCCGGCAAATGGGATGATTTTATCGGGTTTGGCAAATGGTGTTCTTATATGATTTGATTGTTGCAATGCCTTGAAAAATGGGGTGAAAACCTGAAATGCAGTGCCTTGTTTGTTGGTGATCTTTTCAGGCTCTATTAAAAGATTACCGCCAAAACGCCTAAATTCAATTTCCGTATTTTGATATTTTTCATGCAGACTTTTTTCAAGTCTTACATCATGTTTTGTATAGCTTCGAGTGCAATATATTGCCTTGGCATTGGTTTTATTTTGTATTTCTTCAATGATTTTTTGCGTATCGCCACGCCGCAATATTAGCTTTACACCATGCTTTGCAAAGTCATTGCCAAGCGAATTCAACGAATGATGCAGCCACCACAATGATGCACCACCCAATTTAACTTTATCATCAAGAACAAAAACGGGTATCACCGCAGAGTGTTTGGCAGCATGAAGAAGTGCAGGGTGGTCGGTTAGACGTAATTCATTGCGCAACAGCACAATGCATACTGATTGTGTCATTAGGCATTCCCACAGATTGTTGAAAGCCTTTTGGGATCAATATTCATTAAAAGCATTGAATGTTGCCATTTTGATTCGGCGCTACTTTTTGAAAAAATAAGTTCTTCATCGGCATCGCCAACCAACCAGATATTATTGGAAACTTCATCTTCCAATTGCCCCGCGCCCCAGCCAGAATATCCCATTGCAATCAGGCTTTTTGATGGGCCAACATCATTCATAATTGCTTCGATAATATCTTTTGAAACCGTTAGTGATAGGTTGAGGTTTACGTCACAGCTAGAGGCATCAATCCAATCATTGGAATGTAAAACAAAGCCGCGCTCTGGTTGGCATGGGCCGCCGTCATAAATTGGTGGGTTTTTTATTTTTTCGCTGGCGCTAATTCCTAATTGTTCGCCAATTTCACCCAAAGAAAGGTTTTTAATCTGCTTGTTTAAAACTATGCCAAAAGCGTGTTCGTCGTCATGTTCGCAAATAAGGATAATTCCATGACGGAAACGTGGGTCATCCATCTGTGGGGTAGCAGTAATGATTTTTCCGCTTAAATATCCCATATTAAAACCAATCTTTACACTCGGGAATTAATCCACAAGATTTGTAATCTTGCAAGTCCGTAAAATGTATTTATTGTGCCTTTAGTTCTTAAGACTATATCACAAATTTAAAGAGAGAATAATATGCCAATTGATAATGGCGATAAACTACCGCAACAATCATTTATAATTGCGTCTGATAATGGCCCGAAACATGTTGATTTTAATGAATTATTTTCAGGGAAAACCGTTGTAATATTTGGGCTTCCTGGTGCATTTACTCCAACATGTAGCGCCAAACATCTTCCTTCCTATCAAAAAAATGCCGCTGCATTAAATGCAAAAGGCGTCGATAAAATCATCTGTATGTCCGTTAATGATGCGTTTGTGATGCAAGCGTGGGCAAAAAGCCAAGACATAAGCGATGATATTATCATGCTTGCTGATGGTAATTGCGACTTTACCAAGGCATTGGGTCTTGAATTAGATGGCACAAAATTTGGTATGGGAACACGTTGTCAGCGTTTCGCATTATTGGCAAAAGATGGCGTTGTAAGCCGTATTTTCATTGAACAAGCCGGGGAATACAAGGTTTCAGCCGCCGAATATATGTTGGCAAATATATGATTGAGGTAAAGGACTTGAAAAAGCATTTACCGCATCTTTTTGAGCTTGCCCGTTTTTTGGTGGTTGGTGGCGGTGGCGCCGTTGTCAATTATTTCATGGTGCAATGGGGCTTAAATGCGTTTCCTAACCTGTATAAACCGATAATTACGGTTACATGCCACGCCTTGTTGATTGTACCAGTTTATCTTTTACAGCGCAGCTTTACCTTCCGCTCGGATGCCGATCATGTGCAGGCATTTCCCAAATATTTCACCACCCAATTGGTTTCATTAGGGATTAATTTTACAATTTCGACTATTATTTTCCCAATATTTCACATTGATAATAAAATTGGGGCAATTTTGGTGATTGGTTTGACGTCGATATTGTCAATGTTGGCATTAAAATTCTGGGCATTTAAAAAATGAGTGTAAACGCATTAAATGTGGAAAGCCTTTCCAAAAGTTTTGGCGACAAAAAGGCGGTAAATTCGCTGAACCTATCTCTTGAGGCAGGCGAATTTTATGCTTTTTTGGGTTCAAATGGTGCAGGAAAAACCACAACAATGCGAATGATTTCAGGGCTTTTGGCGCCTGATAGCGGTGCGATTGAGGTTTTCGGCATTAATGTTCTTGAAAACCCAATCCAAGCCAAAGAAATCATGGCGTGGCTTCCTGATGAGCCACTATTATACGATAAATTATCGCCGATTGAATATTTGGAATTTGTAGCAGGTCTATGGAAACTCGACGGTAATCGTGCGGCATCACTTGCCGAAGATTTGCTAAAACGGTTTGAATTATGGGACGTTAAAGACAAAAGGTGTGAAGGTTTTTCACGCGGCATGAAGCAAAAAACAGCCATTTGCGGGGCTTTGCTGCATGAGCCAAAGTTGCTTTTGATGGATGAACCTTTTTCAGGTTTAGATGCGGCTATTGCCCGCGATTTAAAAGAATTGTTGAATGAAAAAACCAAAGAGGGTGCAACCATAATTCTTACAACGCATGTTCTTGAAATTGCCGAGAAACTTGCGCGCAAAATTGGCATTATTCACAATGGATTATTGTTATCGCAAGGCACACTAGATGAATTGCGTGAAGAAAATGAAATGTCTGGAAAATCGCTTGAAGATATCTTCCTTACGCTGATTGATAGGCAAAAAGCATGAGCGATTTGGTTTTCAAAACCCCGAAATTAAAGCCCGGATCGGCGTTTTGGCTTGCCATAAACCAATTAAAGCGTGAATTTAGAATGCGCCAAAATAATAGCGGCGCAAAGGCAATTATCGGCAGATTGTTTTTTATTGGCATTATCATGCTTGCAATCTTTGGGGCCGGGCAATCCGTAAAAATGCTTTATACAGGCGGGTATGAACTTGGCTACGGCTTTTATCTTACCGCAGGAAAAAAACTATTAGGTTTGTTTTCTGGTCTATTATTCATGAGCCTGATGACGGCCTTTATGTATTTTTCCGATCGTGGTGATTTGGATTTATTATTATCATCACCATTAAAACCAAAAGATATTGCCATTGGGCGTATATTGGTAAGCACATTTCGTACATTGATGATGTTTTTGATGTTTGGCGCAATGTTTCTTGGCAATGCGGCAATAAGTGTTCGCCATGAATTATTCACCTTTATCCCTGTTGCCATTGGCTTGTCATTGTTTGAAGGTGGCGTTGGCTTTATGTTGGCGCGGGCGTTATTATTAAAATTCGGTCTTTCGAACGGGCGCAAGATTTCACAAATCCTTGGCTTTGGCGGCATTGCGGCGGGTACAATATATCTGCAAACTTCGCGCATTAGTCATTCCTCTGGAAAAATGACGGATTTGTTTGCCTATCATGGCAATTATTCAATGACCGATAATATGTTGGTTTGGTTTGGTCATGCGCTTTTGGGCAATTGGGTAAATGCGCTTTTGGTTATGGTGGCAGGCATATTGGTCTTTATGGGCATTATGAATTCGATGGGCAATGCCTTTGCCAAAGATGTCGCAAATATTGCGGGGCAAACCGAATTATCACCAGATGTAAAGCGCAAAAGTAATAAAATCTCTTTTTCAAAAAATGCGGATTTTATTATTCTGCGCAAGGAATTATTATCAATCATGCGCGATCCAATAACGATTGTGCAAATGATTATACCGCTTGCGGCCTTTGTCCCGATATTCATGACATTGTCTGGGAAAAATGACATTGACACGGGCGTGGTACAGTATGTTTTTGCACCGCTTACTGTTTTTGCAACCGCAACCATGACCTCAACCTTGGCATGGATGGTGGCATCGGTTGAGGAGGCGCGTGACTTATTAAAATCATCGCCCATTAGCATGGCAAAAATCTATTTATTCAAAGGGTTGGTTGCCTTTATTCCCGCATTTTTTGAATTTGCAATCCTTTCGCCAATGTTGCTTAAACTTGGCATAATGAAATTTGTGATAATTTTATTCTTCACAATCTTTGCCAATTTGTCGGTAATTTTGATTGAATTTGCCAATATAAAACCATCAAGAAGACCTAAAATGATGCAAAAGCCAGATAGGGCGATAACAAGCATTATCTTTGTAATGATTCTGGTTTTGATATGGTCAATTGCCGCCGGTGTGGCGCTTTATAATTTCTGGTTTGGGCTTTTGGTTTCACTGCTTGCAATCATTGTTAATTGGTTTGGAATTAATGGCGAAAAAGAAGGGCAAGAAAACCAAATTAAATCTATATGGCAGAAACAATTGGATTCTTCCAAAAGTTAATATATGGGTATTTAATGTCCCGTAATGTTGCCAACCGTTTTGAGCGCGCTTTTCTTGACCAAGTGCTGAACAGAACCTCTATTACCTCGGTGGTAGGGCGCAAAGTTACGTGGGACAAGAAAAAGTCAAATCCTGCGCGCGGCGATATGTGGGCATGTTGCCCGTTTCATGGCGAAAAAACCCCATCTTTCCACTCGCTTGAAGATCGCGGGATTTATCACTGCTTTGGTTGTGGTGCGACGGGCAATGCCTTTGATTTTCTTATCAATACCGAAAATATGGAATTTTATGAGGCAGTTGAAGAATTGGCGCATCTTGCGGGCATGGAAATTCCAAAATCTGCGGTAATTCCAAAAGAAGTAATTGATAAGACCGAAAGGGTTTATGCCGCACTTGATAAAGCGCGCGAAATTTACGCCGCCGAATTGCAAAACCCTGGTGGAAAATCTGCGCGCGAATATTTGCAGAAACGCGGCCTTAACCAGCGCGATTGGGCAAACTTTTCATTGGGATATTCACCCAATAATCGCACTTTTATACGTGACAAACTTACTGGTCTTGGTTTTGCGCTTGAACACCTCATTGATGCGGGTTTGGTGCGCAAAGGTGATGATGGGCAAACCTATGATTATTTTCGTAACCGCGTCATGTTTGCCATTGAGGATAATAAGGGGCGGGCGATTTCATTTGGTGCGCGCACGCTTGACCCCGATGGCATGCCCAAATACCTAAATGGCCCAGAGAGTGTTGTCTTTTCAAAAGGCAATAATCTATATCGCTATAAAAACGCGCGCTCTTTAATCAAAAGTCATCCATTGGTTATTTCCGAAGGTTATATGGATGTTATTGCTCTTGAAAAAGCAGGTATTCCTGCGGTTGCACCACTTGGAACCGCGCTAACCGAAGAGCAGATGACACTTGCGTGGCGTATGTTTAGTATGCCGATACTTTGCTTTGATGGTGATTCTGCTGGGCAGAATGCGGCGGTGCGTTCGCTAAATCGTGCTTTGCCACTGATAAATTCTTTTAAATCATTCCGCTTTGCAATTTTGCCAAATGGGCAAGATCCAGACGACATAATTAAGAATGAAGGCAAAACGAAATTGCTTGAAGTTTTGTCGAATGCACAAAGCCTTACCCAATTTTTATTTAATTCCGAAGCGGCAAGCATAGGCATAGATAGTGCGGAGGCGCGCGCATCATTACGTAAATCATTGCGTACACGGGCAAACGAAATTAGTGATGAAGACCTTAAAAATGAAGTCAATCTTGAGCTAAAACGCCTATTAGATAAGTCTTTGGGGCGGGATCAGGAAAATACTGCCAAACAAAACTTTACTAATAATCGCAATACTTCATTCACGCGCAATAAAAAAAATTCCTCTTATGAAGCATCGCAAGAGCTTAAGCAAAGCGTGAAACAAAATCCGCAAAATATAAATTCACGCACCGCAATGGTAAAACGAAAACGAAGCCTAACCGACCTTTTGGTGGCTGTAATTTTATGCCCGCAATTGCTTGAATATGGTCTTGAAACGCTCGCGGAATTGGATTTTGGTGATTCTGCACTTGACTCATTGAGAAATGCTATTTTAGACATTAATAATCACGGTGAAACACTTGATTTTCAGACGGTACATCACCATCTGCAATCTTTGAACAACAAACCAGCCATTTTGTTACTGGAGGGCATTAAAAAAATTCCAATCAACCCTTATGTGAAAAAGGGTATGGATTTTGAAACCATTAAAACAAATTGGCACAATGCCTTGCTTCGTGAAGAAGAATTCAAAGCGATTTTTACCGAAACAAAACGTTCTGAATTGGAAAGATTTATCGAAGAGGGCGAAGAAGAGGGGTATCACAAATTCTCAAATCTAATTAACGAACGTCAAAAGTTATCAAAAGACGGTAATTAGGTCGGATTTTTTGTGAAAATATTATTAACTTATGCAATGTAAAGCATAATTAAATGAAATTGCTGGCTTTGGAGGCATCTGGTCTATGACCGAAAAAAACGAAGTTGAACAAATCGAAGATAAAGAGAATTCAGAAAATTCTACATTGGATACCAATGTCGCCGCTGTGAAAAAATTTATTAAAGACGCGAAAAAACGCGGCTTCGTCACGCTTGACGAAATTAATAAATATTTTCCACAAGATGAATTTTCGTCCGAACAATTGGATGAAATTATGGCGCAATTGTCTGATTTGGGAATTAATATCACTGAAAATGAAGAAGATACAGAATCCGAATCAACTGCGGTAACTGTACAATCTTCAACTTCGGTTGTTGCCACCCAAACCGGTAACACCAAAGAAGGCCAAGACAGAACCGATGATCCGGTTCGTATGTATCTGCGTGAAATGGGTGCGGTTGAGCTTCTTTCCCGTGAGGGTGAGATTGCAATTGCAAAACGTATTGAGGCCGGCCGTGACGCAATGATACGTGGCCTTTGCGAAAGCCCGTTAACATTCGAAGCGATTATGGTATGGCGCGACGAGCTTCAGTCTGGTCGTGTTCTTTTGCGCGAAATTATTGACCTTGAGGCAACATATGGTGCCGAAAACTCAACTGGCCAAGTCGATGAAGAAGAGGACGACGAGGATGAGGAAGAAGATCTTCCAATCGCTCGTGGTGGCGAAGACATTGACGAAGTTGAACTAGAGCGTCGTCGCCAAAAAGCCCGCGAAGAAGCCGAAGAAGACGAGGGTGCGGTTATTTCCATGTCTGCCATGGAGACCGAGCTTCGTGAAGGCATTATGAAAGTGCTTGACGAAATCGCAAGCCACTTTGACGAATTCCGTAATCTTAAGGATCGGTCGGTTGATGCCCGTATTGGCGGCAGAAAATTCTCAACTGATGATGCGGCGGCAATGGAAACATTGCAAAACAAAATCATTGATGAACTAAAGTCATTGAAACTTAACAATGCCCGTATCGAGGCATTGATTGAGCAGCTTTATACAATCAACAAACGCCTAATCCAATCCGAAGCGCGCCTTATGCGTCTTGCGGAAACTTGCGGTGTGGCGCGCCCTGATTTTATCAAAGAGCACCAAGGTCATGAAATGGACTTTGATTGGCTTGATAAAATTTCATCAAAGTCAAAATCATGGACCCGTTTTGCGGGTGAATTCCGTGAAAAAGCCGATGATATTCGCCATGAAATCTTTGCATTGGCATCTGAATCAGGTGTGCCAATCGATGAATTCCGCCGCATTGTGCAAACCGTACAAAAAGGCGAACGTGAAGCGCGTATTGCGAAAAAAGAAATGGTCGAGGCGAACCTTCGCTTGGTTATTTCAATCGCGAAAAAATATACCAACCGTGGCCTGCAATTCCTTGATTTGATTCAAGAAGGCAATATCGGCCTTATGAAAGCGGTTGATAAGTTTGAATATCGCCGTGGTTACAAATTCTCGACCTATGCAACATGGTGGATTAGACAGGCAATTACACGTTCAATCGCCGATCAGGCGCGGACAATTCGTATTCCGGTTCACATGATTGAAACCATCAACAAATTGGTTCGTACTTCGCGCCAAATGTTGCATGAAATTGGTCGTGAACCAACACCTGAAGAATTGGCAACCAAATTATCACTGCCGCTTGAAAAAGTGCGCAAGGTTATGAAAATCGCAAAAGAACCTATCTCACTTGAAACCCCTGTGGGTGACGAAGAAGATTCACATCTTGGTGATTTCATCGAAGATAAGAATGCTGTTATCCCAATTGATGCCGCTATTCAATCAAACCTTCGTGAAAACGTTACAATGGTTCTTGCGTCCCTTACCCCGCGTGAGGAACGCGTGCTTCGGATGCGTTTTGGTATCGGCATGAACACCGACCACACCCTCGAAGAAGTTGGTCAACAGTTTAGCGTTACCCGTGAACGTATTCGCCAAATCGAGGCGAAAGCACTACGTAAACTAAAACATCCAAGCCGTTCAAGAAGACTTCGTTCTTTCTTGGATAATTAATTAAAAATTGTTACCCCGCATTTTTTTGCGGGGTCTTTTTTACATTTATTCCCATGCCAATCCAACTTACCCCCAAACATAACGAAGCCGCCGGCAATTTGATTAACCTCTTTATCAAATATGCCAAAGCGGGCGAAATCGGCGAAGATGCAGGCTATTTAGCGGCATTTTTGGGCTTGGTTGCGGGGCGCGAAGTTGCCAAAGAACCCACACAAAATAACGTTGCCGAACTGGTTGAATTTTTAATGTGGGTTGGCGAGGTTTTAAAGTTTTCACCCGTAATTATGGGTGGCGAAACACTATCTGCCGAAGCATCGGACGAAATCCTTAGGCTAATTGCTAAAGAAGCTGCCGAAATTAATGCCGCATTTTTTGATGATTATTTCCCGCAAAATGAACGTGCGAATATAGCACTTTTGGCGGTGGCAAATGCGGTTGAATATTTTGGAAATGATAAAGAGCCATTCACCTTCACAACCGCATCGTCATTGGCATTGGGCGGGTTGGTTTATGGTTCAAATATATCTGTATGATATGGATTAATTATCCAATCTGCGATATTAAAATTATATGGCAATCATGGCAAAGCGAATCCCATATGTTTCCAATTTTTTAAACCATCCGCGTATGTTAATTGCGGCGGGTTTTGGCGTTGTATCTTATTTCACCACACAAAGCTTTTTCCATTTTCGCGATGTTACTGATTTGGTTATTGCGTGGAATGTTGGCGCGCTTATTTACATGCTTTTGTGTATGGAATTGATTTTTTCACCAAATGCAAAAATAAAAACCCGCGCCAAGCAACATGATGAGAATGAATGGGTTATATTACTTGTGTCGTCTTTGGCGGCATTTTCATCGATTGCGGCAATTATTGGTGAATTGGGGGTTGCATCAAAAGCAATAGGATTTTTGAAATTTGTCCATATTGGTATGGCGGTGGTAACACTTTTAAATTCATGGTCATTTATCCATTTGGCATTTACCCTGCATTATGCGCATGAATATTATTCGCACACGGATTGGGAAACAAAGCCAGCAATAATATTCCCGGACACTAAAGAGCCAAATTATTTTGACTTCCTCTATTTTTCGTTTGTCATTGGCACATCGGGGCAGACTGCGGATGTTGCGTTCGGCAATACAAAAACCCGCCGTGTGGGGCTTATTCATTGTATTTTGGCATATTTATTCAATGCCACCATCCTTGCGCTTATGATAAATATCGCGGCCAGCCTAATCGGAAGCTAAAGCGGTTTATCCATCATTACAATGCCCAATGTCTCACCATTCGGAAGTGGGGTTTCGAGTTTTTCAATCTCTTTATAGCCATGCTTTTCATAAAACGGCACACCGGTAAGGGTTGCGCCAAGTGCGCATTTTTTAAAACCTGCTTTGCGCGCCGCATTTTCGCAATGTTCAAGAATGACTGCCCCAAGCCCGCGCCGTGCAAAATCGGGGTGAATAAAAAATGCCCGAACGCGCGCGGCATCATTTGCGGGGTCAAGTTTTTCTGGTTCTGCGTTGGTAAGTGTATCGGCACCAAACATTGCCTTGCGATAACTCCAGCCGCCGCAGCCGGCAATTTTACCGCCCACCTCAATAATGAAATAGGTTTGATCTTTTAAAAGATTGGTATCAACCCCAAAAACCGTTCCCAAGGCGGCATCGCGTTGGGATTTTGAATATTCACCAGCTTGAAGCCCATGAACCGATTTTTCGATTAAATCTTTTATTGCGTCTATATCGCCCAAAGTGGCGTTGCGGATGGTTGGTTGTGTCATGCCTAAGATTTGCAAATTTTACCATTGCCCGCAAGTTAATATCTGGCAATTACAATAATTTTGTTCGTAAATACAAAAAAGGAGGCGATTTGATTGCCCCCTTTAAAGTTACTTTTGGAAAATTTTAACCCGCTGCTTTCTGCCCGCCGCTATGGCGTTCCTTTTTGGCAATCAGGCGGTTTAATGCACCAACATATGCCTTGGCAGATGCCACCAATGTATCGGCATCAGATGCGCGCGCCGAAGTGACATATTCGCCATCAGAAAGCCTAACCGAAACTTCGGCTTGTGCGTCTGTTCCTTCGGTGACCGCGTGAACTTGATAAAGCTCTAGTACCGCATCATGTGGAATTAATGCGCGAATGGCATTAAAGACAGCATCAACAGGGCCATTGCCGCGTTGGGTTGTCCATTTGTTTTCGCCATTAATTTCCAAGTCAAGCTCGGCAGTTTGTGGGCCATCGGTTCCCGCAACCACGCGAAGGCGTTTAACCTTTACGGTATCGGCGATATAGGCGGCGGCATCGTCCACAAGGGCAACAATATCATCGTCATAAACGAATTTTTTGCGATCTGCCAAATCTTTGAAGCGTTGGAAGGCATCCAAAAACGCATTATCGGCAAGTTCATAACCAAGTGCCGATAATTTGTCCTTGAACGCATGGCGACCCGAATGTTTGCCCATTACAAGATTGGTTGCACCTTGCCCAACGGTTTCTGGGTTCATGATTTCATAGGTTTCGGCATTTTTTAACATGCCGTCTTGGTGAATACCGCTTTCATGGGCAAATGCGTTTTTGCCAACAATTGCTTTATTGTATTGCACAGGGAAACCAGTAATACGCGAAACCATTTTTGATGCCGCAGTAAGGCGCGTGGTTTCAATTTTGGTTTCATACGGCAAGGCATTGCGACGCACCCGAAGCGCCATGACAATTTCTTCCAATGCCGCATTGCCCGCACGTTCACCAAGGCCATTGATTGCACATTCAATTTGGCGTGCGCCGTTTAAAACCGCACTCAAAGAATTGGCAACCGCAAGGCCAAGGTCATTATGGCAATGCGCCGAGAAGATAACCTTGTCCGCACCCGGAACGTTTTCAATCAAATCCTTGAAAATCGCGCCATATTCTTCTGGGAAGGAATAGCCAACAGTATCAGGGATGTTGATTGTGGTTGCGCCCGCCTTGATGGCAATTTCAACCGCACGGCGCAAAAAATCACGCTCGGTACGGGTTGCATCTTCGGCCGACCATTCAACCTCTGCAACTAAATTGCGTGCCAAGGTAACGGAATCATGGATTTTTTCCAAAACCTTTTCCGGCTCCATTTGCAATTTATATTTCATATGCAAAGGGGAGGTGGAAATGAATGTATGAATCCGTGACCGTGCAGCGGGTTTAACCGCCTCGGCACAGCGTTCAATATCTTTTTGACCTGCGCGTGAAAGCCCGCAAATCGTGCTTTCTTTGATGATTTTGGCAATGGCGTTTACTGCCTCGAAATCACCTTGCGAAGCGATTGGAAAACCTGCTTCGATAATATCAACGCGCATATCTTCCAGGAGTTTTGCAAGATCCAATTTTTCTTCAAGTGTCATTGATGCGCCCGGGGATTGTTCACCATCACGCATTGTTGTGTCGAAGATAAATACTTGCTCGCTCACTGTAAAATTCCTTTCTCTTCCGCGAAAATTTTGCGGAAGCGACAAAATAGTGAAATTTTTTGCCTTTTCAAGTTAAAAAAGTGCTTTTAAGAGGAAAATATGTCTAATTTTCCTGCTTTTGCTCTGCGGCAATTTGACGTTTAAGGAAAAACGGGCGAACTACGAATACAATCAGCGCCCAAATGGCGGCGGCGGCAATGAAAAACAATATTGCAGACAGGTTTTCACCTTGTAAAACTTTGCCGATTCCATGTGCGCCAAATGCCACCAAAAGGATTTTTGGCAAAATGCCCAATCCGGTTCCGGCAATGAACCATGATGCCCGAACATTTGATGCACCCAAAGCAAGATTTACCAAAATGAATGGGCCAGTTGGAACTTGGCGTACCATAAAACTGGTTAGAAAACCATTATTTCCAATAAAACTTAAAAGTCGTCCGCCTTTTGTGCCAATTAGTTTACGAACTGCTTCGGCGCCACCTAAACGCCCGATGATATAGCCAACAGTTGCCGAAACCATTGTGGCAACCCATGACATTATAACCCCTTCGGATGTGCCAAAAACGGCAACTGTGGCGGCGATTAAAACAAATTGTGGTGCACCCAAAAATGCCAAAAGTGTGAACATTGCGGTTACAGCAATTGCCGACCACCATTGACCACGCAGACCACGTAAAAAATCCGCCAAATCACCTTGGTTAAAGTCAATAAAAAACATACCAACCGCAAGGACAACGCCCGCCACACTAAAAAGTGCAAAGGCAATCCACACCGCTTTTTGCGATGTCGATTCCATTTCGGTAAAATATTTTATTGCTTTATCAAAAATCTTTGGCATCGCCCGCCATATAAAGCATTTTGCCAAATATTGAAATTAATTTGGCATTAGTTTCATAAACTGGCCTTGGCGTCATTAAAGCTTGTAGGTTTTAATTGAAATTTATCGCAATGGATTAATTAAATTCCAATTGCCTGATGCGCTGCGCATCATGAATAGGGCTGAAGCCAAAATGTCTAACATATTCGCGATTGAATTGAGACGGGCTTTCATAGCCAACTTTAAAGGCGGCATCAGAAGATCGATAATCACTATAAACCAATAGTTTTCGTGCTTCTAAAAGACGAATCTGCTTTTGATACTGAACTGGGCTTAAACCCGTGATTTGTTTGAATTGCCGATGAAAGGTAGTTGGTGCCATTCCAGCGATTTTGGCAAGGCTCTTGATTTCGATGCTTTGGTCAAAATTTTCATTTATCCATTGTACAGTGTCATGGATTTTTCGAATACTGCCATCTCTAAAACATAGCTGTCGTAATTGCCAGCCTAGTTGACCCTGTAAAATCAAATATAATAATTCACTTTCATAAATTTTACCAAGAATATGAATGTCATCGGGTCTATTTATGAGACGCAAAAGTCGTAACAATGAATCCATTATTTCATCATTAATAGAACACGCCGCAAACCGACCATAATCATTATTAGAAATATCATCGGTTTGATTTTGCGATAAGTCTCTGACTAAATCCTGCAATAGTTTGATATTAAGTTTAAGGCCGATTGAAATATAAGGAAGGTCATTTTCAGCCTGATAGACCTTTCCAATTGCCGGTATATTTGTTGGAATAATATAATATGATGGTGCGGGCGCGTTTATTGTTTGCTCACCAATTGTGATGGTTTTTCTCCCCTGAACGGTGAAGCCAATCATTGGCTCATAGATTGCAGATAATTGGTGAAGCGGAACTTCGCCTTTTATCATAATAATTCCCGGCAATTGCGTATCTGTTGGCGCTGTATCAGCACCACTAGCTAATTCAATTATTTCTTTAAGGCGTTTGTCTTTCATAAATTGAATATAGTTCGAAATATAGTATAAGGCAATAATATCATTATAAATAATACGATATGAACATGATATTTAATAATAAAGGTATTATTAGGCAATAGAATGGAATGAATAGGCGTAGTGTCTAGCGGTATGAATGTTTAAAATCCTCAATCATCAACTTAACGAAAGAGGATAAAATGAAAATCGCAATAATTACAGGTGGTAGCAATGGAATAGGCAAAGCAACAGCAATAGAGCTTGCAAAAAGAGGGATTGGTGTAATTCTTACTTATCACTCATACCAAGATAGGGCGTTTCAAATTGTCGAAGAAATTGAAAAAAACGCGGGTAGCGCAGTTGCTCTCAAATTGGATTTAAGCAAATTATCAACTTTTGATGATTTTGCTAAGGTAATCAAAGAAACATTATTAAAAAAATGGGGTCGTGAAAGTTTTGATTATTTAATTAATAATGGTGGTATTGGTGGCGCAATGGCCTTTGACGAAATGTCAGAAGATTATTTTGACAAAATTATGAATACCAATTTCAAAGGGCCAGTTTTTCTTACCCAAAAGCTTATCAATTTTATTGAAGACGGCGGTAAGATAGTCAACACTTCAAGTTCGTCGAGCAAACAATCATTTTTGGGTTATTCTGTTTATGGTTCATTAAAAGCAGCATTAACAACTTGGACACGTTATCTTGCCAATGAATTGGCGCCGCGCCGTATAAATGTTAATGCCGTATCACCGGGGCCGACCCATAGTAATTTTGGCGATGGTGTATTTGACAAATATCCAGAATTTATTGACCCTTTGGCAAAGCAGACAGCATTCGGTAGGATTGGAATACCAGAAGATATTGCCAAGGTAATTGTAAATTTGCTTTCTGATGATTTTGGGTGGGTAACCGCGCAAGATATAGAAGTCTCTGGCGGGCATTTATTAAATTCTGGTGGTTACTAACTGATGCAATCAATAAAATGCCGCCCTTTTGTAAAATTAGGGCGGCATTTTATTTTGCGAGCTATTTAACCCAATGCCTGTTCCAAATCGGCAATCAAATCGTCGGCATCTTCGATACCGATTGATAGGCGAACTACTTCTGGGCCTGCACCTGCGGCTGATTTTTGTTCATCGGTCAGCTGTTTATGGGTGGTTGATGCAGGGTGAATAACAAGCGAGCGTGTGTCACCAATATTTGCAAGGTGCGAGAATAGTTTTAATTTTGAAACCAATTCAATACCTGCTTCATATCCGCCTTTTAGGCCAAAGGTAAACACCGCACCCGCGCCATTTGGCGATAATTTTTCCGCCAACGCACGATTTGGGCTTGATTCAAGGCCGGAATATTTCACATAGGCAACTTTTGGATGCTGCTCTAAATACTCTGCAACCAAGGTCGCGTTATGAACATGGCGTTCCATACGCAACGCAAGGGTTTCCATTCCGGTTAAAATTAAAAACGCATTAAATGGCGATAGAGCAGGGCCCAAATCACGTAATCCCAATGCCCTAACGGCAATTGCAAAGGCGATATTTCCAAATGCGTTGCCGATATTAAGACCTGAATATTCAGGTCTATCCGCACTTAAAAGTGGGTAGCGGTCGTCACCAACCCAGTTAAAATTGCCACCATCAACAATTAAACCACCCAGTGAGTTACCATGCCCACCAAGGAATTTGGTTGCCGAATGAATTACGATATTTGCACCATGTTCAAAAGGTTTAATAAGATATGGGGTTGCCATTGTGTTATCAACAATCAGCGGAATATTATGCTTTTTCGCGATTGCGGCAATTGCCGGAATATCAACAACTTCGCCCGCAGGGTTGGCAACAGATTCAACAAATATTGCCTTGGTTTTTGGGGTGATTGCAGCTTCAAATGATTGGATATTGTTAATATCCGCCCATTTTACATGCCAATCAAATGATTTGTATGAATTGTTAAACTGATTAATAGAGCCACCATATAATTGCTTGGCGGCAATGAATTCGTCACCTGGTTGCAATAATGCGTGGAATGTCAAAAACTCTGCGGCATGGCCGGATGCAACCGCAAGGGCGGCTGTACCACCTTCTAATGCCGCGATTTTACCCTCTAATGCCGCGTTGGTTGGGTTAGTTAGGCGTGAATAGATATTGCCAAATGCCTGAAGCCCAAAAAGGCTTGCGGCATGATCAACATCATCAAAAACAAAACTTGCGGTTTGATAGATTGGGGTGATGCGTGCATTGGTGGTTGGATCGGGTGCGGTACCTGCATGAACTGCTAAAGTGGAAATACCTTGTGGTTTGTCTGACATTTGTTTGCCCTCATATTGCATTTGTATAATTTTATTGCATCACCTGATAAACTTATTAATCTTGGTTTCAAGAAAAATATTTTGTTTTACTGACTACGAATAGAAAATCTAATCATGAAAAAATATGTGGCATTTTTGCGGGCGGTTAATGTCGGTGGAACCGGAAAAATTGCCATGTCTGAATTAAAAAATATTTGCGATGAATTGGGGTTTTTATCGGTAAAAACCTATATCGCCAGCGGCAATGTATTGTTTAAAAGCAATCTTGAAGCAGACGAAGTTAAGCAATTATTAGAAGCCAAATTAGAAGAATATTTCGGCAAATATTGCGAAACCTATATAAAAACCAGTTCAGAACTTGTTGATATTATTGATGAAAATCCATTTAAAGACCATAAGCCTAATCGAGTAATTTGTTATTTTTTAAATCAAATGCCTAATGATGCACTTTTGGGGGTTAAAAACCAAAAGGATGAGGAAATAATAAAAACCAAATCTGCAATTTTCATTCATTACGGTGACGGTATGGCAGCAACGAAATTGCAAACCCCGTGGTTAAAATCTGCTACGGGGCGCAATATAAATACAATCAGCAAAATTTGTGAATTGTTACAACAAATTTGATTTGCAAAGCGAAATTTTATGCTAGCTTGTTGAAATGAAAAAATTTCTTCTTATCACTGCTGCCGCCCTGTTTTTCTCAACCCCAGTTATGGCACAAGACTATGTGCTTTATAACGGCAAGGTTTTTACCGCCACCGACCAAACAAAGGCGACCGCAATTGCGGTTTCTGATGGCATTATAAAATATGTTGGCAATGATAAAGCGGCATTAAAACTTTTGCCAAAGGCGAAAAAAATTAATGCCGCTGGTAATACAATTATGCCGGGGCTTATTGATGGGCATATGCATCCGCAATCTGGTGGTCTTCGTATGTCTGGCTGTTCATTAAATTATCTATCACTTACGATGGATGAGATGAATGCGCGCATTCAAAAATGCCTTGATGAAGACAAAGATGCGGGGCCAAATGATTGGCTTGTGGTTGCCGCATGGTTTGAACAGGAAATGAAGCCAACGGGTTTTGTCCCAAACTATAAGGATTTTGACGCATTAAAAACCACCCGTCCGATTTTTATTCGAAATTCATTTGGACATGCCGCGCAATTAAACAGCAAAGCGGTCGAACTTATTGATTTAAAAAATCAAAAAGAACGTGCGGGTGGAATGATCGTTCGCGACAAAGACGGAAACCCAACGGGGCGCCTTGAAGAAGCGGCACGCGATATTGTTTTTGAAATCTTGCCTCCACCAACTGAAAAGCAAAATTTGGTTGCCGCACAAACCGCAATAAAGGCAATGAATGCGCAGGGGATAACATCAATTTTTGATGCCTATACCGATATTGAAACCATGACGGCCTATCAAACAATTCAAAAAGCGGGCGAGCTTACACTGCGTCCGCATTTTGCGGTTCTCGTTGATTTGGATAAAGAGCCAAATATGGACAAGGCGGTTGATGAGGTTTTGCGGGAACGCAAAATGTTTGACCAAGGGAAAGCCAAGGTTAAACCCAGCCTTAGTGTGCATTCTGCCAAAATATTCCTTGATGGCACAAATGCCTTGCCATCATTAACCGGTGCGATGCTTGAACCATATTTTGAAGAAAAAGACGGCAAATGGGTGCAGGGGGCAAATTATGGTGTGAAACCATATATTGAAACCGAAAAACTATCTGAATTAATGCTAAAACTTACCAATGCAGGGATTGATACGCATATTCATACTGATGGCGATCGTGCGGTTCGTGTTGCCCTTGATGCCACCGAGAAAATGCAAGAAAACTTCCACAAACAAGGCAAGGGCGACCCAATGGTTCGCACTGCGCTTGCTCATTGTGAACTTGTTGCACCCGAAGATTTTGGACGCTTTAAAAAGCTTGGGGTGCTTCCGGTATTATCTTTCCAATGGGAAAGACCGGCGGCAGATACATGGGAAGGGTCAAAAGATGTATTCGGACCAAAGCGCTTTGCATTAATTGAGCCTGCTGGTTATTTGCATGATGCAGGGGCAAAAATTGTTTATGGCTCCGATTGGCCGGTTGACCCACTTGATGAATGGTTGGCAATTCAGATTGGTGTTACCCGCATGGCGTTGCCAGAAGACCGCGCAAAATACCCAGAAAGATTGGGCAAGGACCCCGGCCTAAGCCTTGATAGTGCATTAAAGGCAATCACCATTAATGCCGCATATTCACTGCATAGTGAGAAATATACAGGCTCATTAGAAAAGGGAAAATATGCCGATATCATCGTGCTTGATCGCGATTTATTCAAAACCAAAGCAGATGAAATCAGCAAGACCAAGGTTAAAATGACATTTGTTGGCGGAAAATTGGTTTATGAAGGAAAGTAATTAATTCCCTTCGGATGGATAATATACCTTTTGAATGTTTCCTACTGCTTTGTCGGGAACGATTTTCCATTTTTTGGCGGCATCTTTTGCTGCGGTGGCATAAAAATACGAATAGCCAACTTCGTTCGGAACGGAACATTTTACCTTTAATGTTGTGTTATCAGCCCATTTTAATGGTTGGCATGGGATTTCAAAAATTGTCGGATCTTCGAGATGCTTGATGTCATAAAATGTCAAACCGCCGCCGCCTGTCATGCCGTCCATTGTATCGAAACCGGTTGCAATGGTTTTGCCATCAGGTGATGCAGACGGTGTTGCATCAAACTCAACTTTTTCTTTATCTAGCGCCCAAATTTCGTAATTATACCATTCATAACCCATATTGAAGACTACGGGATATGCCTCAATTTTAGAGGTTTTGGGGTTGAAAAGATTTATTGCCCCAAAAAATGAAGTGGTAACACAATCGTCATCTATGCTTTGATATTCGCAATCTACTTTCTTGAAGCCGTGTAATTCTTTGCCATTTTTATAAATCAAAAGCTCCGCTTTGGTGCGCTTGGCGAGGGTAGGATAGCTTTTTAATGCGACAGCCTCGTGTTTTTCGTCTGGTATGGTTTGCGCGATTGCCGCCCCAGAAATAAAACTAAATGCTAAGACACTTAAAATAATTGTATTTTTCAATTCCCAATCCCCTAAAAGCTATCAACTTACAATGCGTTATTATAATTATTTTTGACTTAATTATGGCAAAATTTACAGCCCAAAACAAAGCCGCCCAAAACAAAACCGCACAGGAAATAATTCCTGTGCGGTAAGTAGTGTCATAACTTATGAATTAGAATTTATAAGTTAATTCTAAATAGTAGCTTCTGCCAGTCGCATCAAACCAAGATGTGTCATAATAAGGATATGATCTATAGGTTGGGTCTTTACCTGGTTTGGTGTCTAGAAGGTTTCTAACTGTGAATGAAAGGTTCGCCTTGTCATTAATGTCATACTGAATATTGGCATTATACAAATAGCTTGGTTTCACATAATCATCTTCGTTCCAGTTTTGGAATTTGCCAAGTCTGGTTCCTGACAAAGTTGCGGTTAGAGGGCCTTTAGACATAGAAATTGATGCGTTAGATTTTTGCGCAGGTATATAATAACTGCTGTCAGCAGCAAGCATATCAAGTTTTGCATCACCGGCATATTTAACAATAGTATGATCAAATACTTCAGTGTGGCCTAGGCTAATTCTGTATTTTGCAAAATTAGAAACGATGTTGAAATGTGCTTCAACGTCAATACCTGAAGTTTTTTGTTCAGACACGTTATATGGAGAGACATAAACAGTTTGAATATCTCCTGCTTGAGGGCCTGTTGTATAACGGACAACACGTGAAAGTGCATCAACGCATGCCGCAGAAGATGCATTTACAGTGTTTCCATCTATGTCGGTGCCAAGTTTACAAGCTGCTTCATCACGCAATATTTGTGAAATTGGAATGTCTTGAACTTCGTCTTTAAGTGTTACATTGAAATAATCGATTGAGATATCGAATAATTTATTCGGTTGCCAAACTGTACCAAGGTTAAAGCTGTTTGAAGTTTCTGGGTCAAGTTTAGATGTTCCTTGGCGAATTTCTAAGAAAGATTTTGAATAATCTTCGTTTGCATAGCAATCTCCACCGTCATCCACACGGCACTGGTAAACGTCATAATCAGTTGGGTGGTAAAGGTCAGGTTTTGCAAAGATGTAATGCAAATCAGGTGCACGGAAACCAGTTCCATATGCGGCGCGAAGCAATAATGAATTTACAGGGCGATACTCAAGGCCGGCATTATATGTTACCTCACCCATATCACCACCGCTAAATTTGTATTTATCGTAACGCGCGGCAAAGTTTGCATCTAGTTTATCTAGAATTGGTGCTTTCAATTCTACACCAATTGCACCGTGTGTTCTGCTACCACCACCATCAGTTGCCGCATAACCATAATAATAACCAAAGTTAGTTGAGTTAGCTGATGGGTTAATATCGTAAGATTGTTTGTCCAATTCCGCGATTAATGCAAAGCCAACATCACCTGCAGGAAGTGTGAACAATGAATCTTTGTTCAAAACGAATGACACGCCACCATTTGAGCTATCAGCTTTTGAAACAAACGTTTCAGAAATTGATGCATATTGTGCAGGAGTTAAAGGTTTAAGGAAGTTTGCGATTGGAACATCAAAGTCAGTGCCATAAGATGAGCCAAGGAAGAACGCATTTGCTTTTGAGGCAACTATTAGAGGAATGCGCATTTCGGCATTAGCTTTTGAGTAATTGCCAGTAACTTCATAGTTCCAACCATCACCAAAAGAGTTTTTAAACCCGAGTGTTGCTGAAATGGTTTTTGATTTCGCGCGTGTCATCATATTGTTGATGCCACCAGCCTCTTCTGGTGTGAAAATGCGAACAAATGAGCCATAAACATCGGTTGCAGCGTTGTAATAATATGCTTCGTTGCCATCGATATCTTGGTATTGCCAAGATGGAATGCGGCGTAACAATTTAGTATTCGATTGACCAATCATGATGTCGGCAAAGATAGATGCCGTGTCAGAAAGTTCGTAATTCATGCTTGTGAAAGTATTCAAGCTTGATTTATCACTAGTCATAGTTCTTTGTGGAAGAACATTATAAGAGCCGCAATATGGTTCATCCCAGTAGTTAGTTTGATATGATACTGTTCCATAAAACTGACTAGAAACTGCAGAGCAATCATTTGGGCCAACGCTGCCGTATGCGTCGTAATCATAGTCATATTCGCCATATACAACTTCTGGACGTTTCGTTTTTGCATATGGTGAATCAAGGTTTGAATCCTGAATATTGCGTTGGTATCCAAAAATTGGATCCTGTTTGAAATATTCAGCACCAAAAACAAGGCTAAATTTATCTTTTTCAAAACCTGTTGAAACTGAAAGACGGTCAGATGCGCCACCGCCATGTTCAGTAATACCGTGTTTATATGAAAGTGTTGTCCCGTCAGCTTTTTTCTTAAGATTAAAGTTTACAACGCCAGAAATCGCGTCAGAGCCGTAAATAGCCGATGCAGAGCCAGACAAGATTTCCATTTTATCAATCATGGAAGTTGGAATTGCTGAAATATCTGTAAAGTTAGAAATCCCGCCGTAAGGTAATGGGAAGTCAGCGATGCGGCGACCATTAACCATTACGAGTGTATGGTTTGGTCCAAGACCGCGTAAATCAACAGTGGTTGCGCCAGGTGTTGTAACTGCAACGGTTCCGTTTTGCTGTCCGTATGTTTCACCACCGTTTTGGGTAGAGGCTTTTAAAATATCTGGAACCGAGCTGTAACCACCGGCTTTGATTTGAGTTGAATCAACGACAGTAACTGGCGCTGGGCCTTCTTTATTGATGCGCTTAATGCGGGAGCCAAGGACCGTAACCGTTCCTTCACTGCTAGTTTGTTCTTGTGCAAAAGCAGGCAATGCAATGAGTGCCGAGAGGCTTACGCCCAATATTAATGCAGACTTCTTAAATTTCATCATTTTTCAACCCCTGATTAGACTGACAATAAAAAAGCTTTTCAGCTTGGTTTTTTTGAGTTATGCCTTAGATGTTATAACAATCAACCATATTTTGTAAACAGAATTACATTTTATACATTTTTATACACGTGTGAAACTTTTTTGTCACATTTTTAACAAAAGGTGTCCAATGAAACGAATAATAACATTTATACTCAGCCTGTTGCTGCCCATAATTTGTGCAGGAATGGCGAATGCCAAGGGGGTCGATTACAAAACTTTTGTAATCGGTGATGAAACTAAACCGACTGTGAATAAGCCAGAATTCTCACTTTTATTAAGTGGTGGTGGCGATTGGCCATATGAGGCATTTCGCATTTTTGCCAAAAAATCAGGCAATGGGCATCTTGTTTATTTGCGTGCGCCTGATGAAAGTTTTGATGATAAAGAACTTCAAGCCGCACAAAACGAATTTTATAACGATATTGGTGGTTTCTCATCTGTAAGAACCATCGCGTTTTATGACCGTAAAGCGGCATATGATCCATTTATCTTGGAAAAAATCAAAAATGCGGACGCAATTTTCTTGGCGGGCGGCGACCAAAGTCGTTATATCAATTATTGGAAAGGCACACCGCTTGCCGATGCTTTGAATGCACATATAAAGGCAAATAAGCCGTTTGGTGGCACGTCGGCCGGTTTGGCAGTTCAGGGTGAATTTCTATATTCATGCGCCGATAGTGTTTCGGTGGTTTCAGAAGAAGCCCTAAAAAATCCATTGGATAAAAGGAGTTCTATCGAAACTGATTTCATTAAAACTGATATTATGAAAGGCGTTTTCACCGATAGTCACTTTAAAGAGCGTGACCGTTTGGGCCGTCTTGTAAGCTTTGTTCACAAAGCGCAATCAATGTATAAACAAAAAATCTATGGTCTTGGCATCGATGAACAGACTGTGCTTTTGGTTGATGGCGATGGTATCGGTAAAGTATATTCCAACACTGGCGGCTATGCGTGGTTGTTTGACAATATTCCAATCAATACTACAAACCCAAAAGCTGCGCTAAAATTACAAGATGTGAAGGCAACTGCGGTTGCATCATATTCAACCATCAATTTAGCCACAAAGCAGGTGGATAATCCTGCGTTTATAAGAAATTACAATGTGGAGAACGGCAAATTGGTTACAAAAGCAAAATGGTCATTGGCGATTCACGGCGGTGCTGGTGTACTTGAGCCGGGTGATATGTCACCAGAAAAAGAAAAACTATACCGTGCAGGTCTTGATGCATCATTAGCAGCAGGGCAGGCAGTATTGGAAAAAGGTGGCTCTTCATTGGATGCCGTAGAAGCCGCAGTTAGAGTTATGGAAGACAATCCATTATTCAACGCCGGCAAAGGTGCGGTATTCACTGCACAAGGCACTAATGAGCTTGATGCAGCAATTATGGATGGTGCTTCATTAAAGGCGGGCGCTGTTGCCGGTGTTACCCGCACCAAAAACCCAATTTCTCTTGCCCGCAAAGTTATGGAGAAATCAGGCCGTCTGATGCTTGCGCGCGACGGTGCAGATCGATTCTCAATTGAAAATGGCTTAGAACAAGTTGATCCAAGCTATTATTATACAGATGAGCGTTGGCAGCAGTTGCAATTATGGCGTGCAAAAAAATTCAGTGAAATCGATCAAACCCATAAATTTGGTACTGTTGGTGCGGTTGCGCTTGATCAAAATGGCAATCTTGCGGCGGCAACTTCGACCGGTGGCCTAACCGGTAAAGTATTCGGTCGTATTGGCGACACACCAATCATTGGCGCGGGTACAATTGCGGTAAATGGCTATGCGGCAGTATCATGTACAGGAACAGGTGAATATTTCATCCGCGAAAGTGCAGGGCGCCAAATCGTTGATCGTATGAGATGGAATCACCAAGATATTCACTCTGCGGCATATGACACAATCATGAGCATTGGTGCATTGGGTGGCGATGGCGGCCTTATCGCAATGGATAAAGATGGCAATGCCGCATTCGCAATTAATGATGTTGGTATGTATCGCGGTTTCGTTTCATCTGATGAAACCAAACGCCTAACCTCAATCTATCCAGTGGATGTGATTAAGGCGGAAGGCAAAGCAGCAAAAACCTCAAACGAAATGCACTAATATTATTAATTTGCAAAATTGATATCATGAATTTAAAAGGCGGTCTTTATGCACCGCCTTTTTCTTTTGGAGCAATCAAATGCAAATTGAAATGTTACGAACCAAACTTCACCGCGTCACGACAACACGGGCGGATTTGAATTATGAGGGTTCAATTTCAATTGACCGCGATTTTATGGATGCCGCAGGGCTTTTTGCCAATGAAAAAGTGGATGTGCTTGATATTAACAATGGCGCACGTTTCACCACTTATGTTATCGAGGCAGAACGGGGTTCAAAAACCATTGGTGTAAATGGTGCGGCGGCGCGTTTAGTGCAAGCCGATGATAAATTAATCGTCATTTCTTATTGCAGTATTGATATAAATGATGCGCCAACCCACAAGCCAAAAGTAGTTTTGTTTGATGATGATAATGTAATCAAAGAAATCATCTAATCTATACAGAAAATATACGCGCTAATAAGAAAATATACGCCTTTTATATCCACCAAGAATTACAATCAAAGCATTAGAAAGAGTGCTTGGAAATGTTTTTCATACGGGTTTTGATAATTGCTGGAACTTTGGCGGTAATTATATTCATGGTCTTGATGAAACTTATTAATCCGTCACAAAATGACTGATTAACAGGCCTCTTGCTATTTGTTTGCAGAGGGTTTTATGGAAGATAGTAATTTATCCAAAAGGCAAAGTTTCTTATCATTGGCTTTGGGATCTGTTGGGGTGGTATTTGGCGATATTGGAACCAGCCCCTTTTATGCAATGCGCGAATCGCTTGCGCATGTTCGTCAGGGAATGCCGCTTGAAACATCGGTAATCGGCGTAACTTCTTTGATTGTTTGGGCGCTTATTCTAATTGTTTCAGTGAAATACGTTATATTTCTAATGCGGGCCGATAATAATGGCGAAGGCGGCACACTTGCATTAATGACAATTGCCCAAAAATTTCTTGGTAAAGCCTCGGGCTGGGCGTTTTTTGCGGGTATTCTGGGTGCGGCGTTCTTTTATGGTGACGGTATCATTACACCCGCGGTTTCGGTTTTGGGTGCAATCGAGGGGTTGAAATTAGCGCCATCAATTGGCGAAAGCCTTACCCCATTCATTCCGGCATTTGCGACCGTAATTTTGATAATATTATTTTTATTCCAATCAAAAGGAACGCATGCGGTGGCACAATGGTTTGGGCCAATAACATTGATTTGGTTTGTTGCCTTGGCATGGCTTGGCTTGCTTCATATTTTTGATGACAAGTCTTTGCGCATTTTGGCGGCAATTAACCCACTTTCCGCTGTGACGTTTATTATGCACGACGGCATGAATTCACTTGTAGTTCTTGGTGCAGTATTTCTTGCGGTTACAGGTGCCGAAGCCTTATATGCTGATATGGGGCATTTTGGGAAAAACCCAATTCGTGCCGCATGGTTTGTGGTTGCTTTTCCATGCCTTGCCATAAATTACTTTGGACAGGGGGCATATGTAATTGCCCACCCAGAGGCGGCAAAAGATCCGTTTTGGATGATGGTTCCACATTTTGCCTTTTGGCCAATTATGATTTTGGCAACTCTTGCCGCCATTATTGCTTCACAGGCTGTTATTACTGGCGCATTTTCGGTTACCCAACAGGCGGTGCAATTGGGGTTATTGCCGCGTATGCAAATTACCAGAACTTCGGAAACCCAGGCGGGGCAGATATATGTCGGCCAAATAAATAGCTTGCTATTAATTGGGGTTTTGATGTTGGTCTTTATTTTTAAAAACTCATCAGCCTTAACTTATGCCTATGGTATGGCAATTACTGGCACAATGTTGATAAGTACATTACTTGCGATACCGGTTATTGCCCATCTTTGGAATTGGCGTTTGTGGCAGGCAATTATATTATTCGTGCCATTCTTGTTTGTTGATTGTGTCTTTATTTCTGCGCAATTGTTGAAAATACCGCATGGTGCATGGATGCCGCTTGCGCTTGGTGGTGCAATTGTCATTATCATCATTAGCTGGACCAAGGGGGCGCATTTATTATCGGAAAGAAGCCGCAAAGATTCGGTTCCTTTAAAAGACCTTTTAAAGGCGCTTGAATACCGCCCTGTGCACCGTGTTCGTGGTATGGCAGTATTTTTAACGTCTGATGTTGATATTGCACCGGTCGCACTTACCCATAATCTAAAGCATAATCATATTTTGCATGAAAATATTATAATTATGAAGGTTGAAACCACCGAAACCCCACGGGTTGTGGAAAAAGACCGCCTTGAAATTATTCCGGTCAGCAATGAGATAAACAAAGTCATTGTAAGATATGGCTTTATGGAAAGCCCAAATATCCCCAAAGCCATGAGCATGTGTCGGCAAAAAGGTTTGAAATTTGATATTATGTCAACCTCATTCTTTTTAGGGCGGCGTAAAGTGGTTGCAGGTAAAAATCCATTTATTACCGCTTTGCAGATCTATCTTTTCATATTCCTTATGAAAAACTCAACTAATGCCACCGACTTCTTTAAAATCCCATCGGGAAGGGTCGTTGAACTAGGAACCCAAGTGGTGATATAATGCGCCTCATGCAGATACAAAACCGCACAAGACAAATTTTGGTGAATTACTCGTTTGCGCTTGCTGCGGTTTTGGTTTGCACTCTTTTATGCCTTCCACTTCGTGAAAGGGTCGATGCCATAAGCCTTACGATGGTTTATTTGGCGGGGGTGGTGATTGCTGCGGCGCGCCTTGGGATTGGGCCGGCAATTTTTACAAGCTTTTTAAGCGTGTTGGCGTTTAATTTCTTTTTCACAAAGCCCTATCACAGTTTTGAATTTTATGATGCCTCATATTATTTTACTTTTAGTGTGATGCTTATAACCTCTTTGATTGTTGGTTCTATGACCGCGCAATTATCGCGACTGTTGAAGCAAACCCGTGATGAAGAACGCGACACGCACGCGCTTTATGATTTTGCACGTGGCCTTAGTGAGCTTAAGTCAAAAGAAGAAATAATTGAATTTACAAAAGAATTTGTTGGAAGTTTTTTTGGTGGCAAATGCGTTTTTGCCAATGAATTATCAAATAATTCGGCTTCGCAACTATGTGACAATGTCTCAGATGCAAGTGTGATTATTACGAATCGAAGTGTCGTGGCGGACGCTTTTTCCAAAAATGATATTATCATGCACCGCACTTTTGCCGGCTTGGCTTCGAGTGCGATTGCCCGTGCCGAAGCGGATGAAAAAGCGGCACTTTATCGTTTTGAAAGTGATAATGAACATTTGCGCAATATGTTATTATCATCTTTGGCGCATGATTTACGCACCCCGCTAACTATCCTCAATGGCACGCTTAGCAATCTATTTAAACACCGCAAAAGTTTGCCGCGTGAAGGCGTCAATGAGCTAACTTCAATGTCGATCCAGTTGAATAGATTGCAAAATTTTGTCGCGAATTCACTTCGTATGGCTTCGATATCTTCGGGGGCAATAAAATTAAACTGCGAAACCTATACTATTCAAGAAATTATTGGCGCAGCCATAACACGGATCGAACCGCAAAAGGAAAATCGCAAAATATTATCCACCATTAATGGTGTTATACCAATGGTTTCGGTTGATGGCGCATTAATGGAGCAGGTGATTTTCAACATCCTTGATAATGCCATAAAGCATACCAGGCCCGATGGTGAAATTCGGGTTATAATCTCTAATAATGTCGATAGAATTGAAATTGCCATAAAAGATAATGGTGACGGATTGCGCGAAGGAAGCGAACAATACATATTTGAAAAGTTTTATTCAGATAGGGAACGGGGGCATAATAATTCCGGCACAGGTCTTGGGCTTGCGATTTGCAAAGCAATTGTCAAAGCACATGGTGGAAATATAAGTGCAAAAAATGTTGAACCACCCGAAAGGGGGGCAATATTTGCCATAAACCTACCGATAGCTTTAAAACTATCGACAGAAAGCGCGATTAATCATGACTAATCCACCCAAAATCCTTATCGTAGAAGATGAAAGCGAAATTAGAAAGTTCTTAAAAGTCGCGCTGCAAAGCAATAATATGCAATCAGTTGAATGCGACAATGCGCGTGATGTGCCGGCACAAATCATTGGCACAAGACCGGATGTGATTATTCTTGACCTTGGTTTGCCCGATAAGGATGGGCAAGAATTAATTCAAGAGATACGTGAATGGTCGAAAACACCAATCATTGTGCTTTCGGCGCGCTTTGCCGAAATTGAGAAAGTGCAGGCGCTTGAAAATGGTGCCGATGACTATTTGATAAAACCATTTTCGACCGCCGAACTATTGGCAAGGATTAAGGTTGCACTACGCCATGCAAATAATGGCGGTGATGATGGCTATCTTATCGAAATTGGTGACTTACAAGTTGATTTATCCAAACGCCAAGTAACCTTTTGCGGCAATGAAATCAAACTAACCCCAATTGAATACAAGCTTCTTACTGAACTTGGCAAGAATGCCGGCAAAGTTATAACTCATTCGCAATTATTATATGCGGTGTGGGGAAAGCGCGCCAATTTGGATTCATCATATCTTCGCATTCACATACAGCATCTGCGCGAAAAAATTGGGGATGACCCCATGAACCCAAAATATATTTTCACAATCCCTGGAATTGGCTATAAAACAAGGGGTAGTTGATGGTTTAGTGGATGGTTGGGCTTTCGCGATCAATACGACCACAAACCACATCTTCAATTAGTGTTTTCACGCTGCGCCATGCGTCTGCGGCGCCATATGAACCATCGTCTTCAAGTTCACAAATTGCGTTATCGGCAACCGAAAGTGCATTTTCACCATGAACATCAAATAATGCCCATGCAATGTGTGTAAGGCTATCGATATGTAAAAAATCTAATTGCATTTTTATCTCCAACGTTTTGGAGTTTGCAATCCGCGTGCCATAGATTTACCGCTGATTAATAACGACTTTTAAGCGGTGATTAACTATAAAGTGAAAATTTTACCGTTTTAACGCTGCAATAATTGCACAATTTTCGCTTCATAAGGATAATATTACCGCCCGCCTTCTAGTGACTTGATTTTATCATATGCCACCTGTCCCAATCTGCCATCAAATGTAAGATTATGAGCCTTGTAATACTCCTTTAAAGCATCATTGGTTTTCTTGCCGATTATGCCATCGGGTTGGCCGACATCATATCCTTTTGCGGTGAGGATTTGTTGAATTTCGCGGCGCATTGCCCGTGAAATACCTGGGTCATTGGTTGACCATTTTCCAATTACGCCTTTGCCACCTTTGATGCGGTCGGCAAGTATATTAACCGCCAGTGCATAAGAAGTGGCCGGATTATATGAATAAACGGCATTAAAGTTTCGCCCAACCAGAAACGCAGGGCTATTGCGACCACCAGGGAATATTAAGCCATATCTGTTTTCGCTATCTTCAAGCTCATTGCCATCGGCAAGTTTTACCCCAAGCGCTTTCCATTGGCTAAGGCTCTTTTTGGCGTTTCGCCCAATCGCACCATTATAAGTACTCGGCACAATAACCTCATAGCCCCATTTTTGGGTTTGATCCCATCCCGATTTTTTAAGGAAATTCGCAGTGGAGGCGAGGGCGTCTTTTGGTTCGCCAACAATATTTTTTATTCCGTCACCATTGCCATCGGCGGCAAGGCGCCAGAATGTAGATGGCATGAATTGCGTATGGCCAAATGCCCCAGCCCAAGAGCCATTGAATTGGCTAAGCGGAACGTGACCATTTGCCGTAATCCTTATGGCTTCGACAAGCTCGCTATTAAAATATGCGGCGCGTCTGCCGCCGCCACAGCCCAAAGTGCCAAGGGCGTTTATAATATTGCTTTTGCCCATTACTTTGCCATAATCAGTTTCAACGCCCCAAATGGCGATAACTGTTGCAGGGTCAACGCCATATTGTATGCCAAGATTATATAAAAAGTCTTTTTGCGATAAATATGCCTTTGCGCCATCTGTTGCGCGTTCATCATCAACTACACCTGCGAGATAGTCCCAAATTTTTAGATTGCTTTCAGGTTGGGCTCGTGATGCCGCAATTATTTTTTCATCTGGTACATAAAGCCCATCAATTGCCGCCATTGCGGCTGCTTCGGGTGCGCCTTTTGCAATTGCTTTACGGGCCGCATTGCTAAGGCATTCCATATAATTAGAATTTTTTTGCGGTTCGGTTTTATCACTTGATTGCATGGTCGCATCGTTTGCGAATGCAAGTACAAATGAAAATAAAGCAATTGCGGACATGACTACTCCCTAAAGTTTATAATATTTCATGATGAACGCGAAAATTATTATTGGTGGGTTTGCCAGAAATGTAAACATCACCATTTGGAATCAAATCAATTGGTCGATTAATTAGCAATCCAAAATAAATTAATGCAAATAATTATTTTATAAATAGGATATGTTTTACAGCAAACAAAGTATAGTTAATCTTAAAAATTATATATTTAAAGACAAGAATATATATAATATAAAATATTGATTTTAATAATTATAATATAATGTAAAATAGTTAATAATATTAACCTTTTTTACGGTTTGAATATTTACTTGAAAAAATCTCGCTGTTAATAAAACTGCAATCTTAACTTAACAGGGGGTTAATTATGGATGGTGCATTACAAGGTGACGTAGTCACAAATGTAACGAATTTGGTCGTACAATGGGGGCCAAGAATTTTATCAGCATTGATTATTTTGGTTATCGCGCATTTGGTTGCAAAAGGCGTGAAATGGGGCTTGGCAAAAGCAATAAATGCTTTGCCAATCGCAAAAACAGCAAATGCAGGTGCTTCAATAGAGGCTTCATTGGGAGCACGTTTGGGTGAAATCGGCTATTGGTTGGTTTATCTTGTTGGATTAATTGCGGTTCTTAACACGCTTGGTTTGTCAGAAGTTGTTGCGCCTTTGAATAATTTGGTTGCTGGTTTCTTTGCATTCTTGCCAAATGTTGTTGGGGCAGCGATTATTTTCTTCATTGGTTGGGTGGTTGCAATGGTTACACGCCGTGTTATCGCATCAACCGTTGCGGCGTTTGATGTTGGCCCAATGGCACAAAAAATTGGTCTAAAAGACATTACTTCTGAAGGCCTTGCCAAAGCAGTAAGCCAAGTGGTTTTTGTTCTAATCATTATTCCTGTGGCAATTGCCGGCCTCCAGGCATTGAAAATTAGTGCGATTTCAGACCCTGCGGTTGCGGTTCTAAGCTCGATACTTGCGACATTGCCAAAATTGATTGGTGCATCACTAATTCTTGGCGTTTCATTCTTTATCGCACGCTGGGTTGGTGGTCTTATTGAACAAACATTGCCAACAATCGGTTTTGATAATTCTGTTAAACAGCTTGGTTTGTTTGCAGATGCAGAGGAGGGTGAAAACCCTGCTACTAAAGCAGTTTCATGGGTTGCGACGTTTGCAATCATGTTGTTTGCGGCAATTGAAGCTGCCAAAATGCTTGATTTTCAAGTTGGTGCGGTAATCATCACCCAGCTTTTGACTTTGGCTGGCAAAGTATTGTTCGGCGGTATCATTATTGCTGCGGGTGCAATGATTGCGAATATTATTGCCAATGCGATTTCTCGTAGCGGTGGCGCAAGTGCAACAACAGCTTCACAAATCGCTAAATGGGCAACTATCGTCCTTACAACGGCTATGGGTCTTCGCTTTATGGGCCTTGCAGACGACATCATTAATATGGCGTTTGGCATTATCCTTGGTGCGGCTGCGGTTGCTGCGGCAATTGCATTTGGCGTTGGTGGTCGTGATGCAGCTGGTAAATTGCTTGATAAGTGGCTTAAATAATCATTTTCCAACTAAAAAACCAAAAAGCGGGGGTTCGCCTCCGCTTTTTTTATGCTTATTTTACAAAAAAAGTGCCGCTACTGATTGACCACGAAATTCTATCCGCTAAAAGACCCAAAATCGGAGTAATAAATTGACCAACCAACCTAAATTTGCCCCAAAAAAGACGGGCGTTTTAGTGCTTGCCGACGGAACTGCTTTTTACGGACAGGGTTTTGGCGCAATCGGGGAAAATATCGGTGAAGTTTGCTTTAATACAGCAATTACCGGCTATCAGGAAATTCTGACAGATCCTTCTTATAATAACCAAATAATCGCTTTTACTGCGCCGCATATCGGCAATGTCGGCACGAATGATGAAGATGAAGAGGCAAATTCAACGCCTGCTAAGTCTGGCGCAATTGGCATGATTTGCCGCGCGCTTCCAACTGTGCCGTCAAATTGGCGCTCAACGCTTGATTTGCCTAATTGGTTACAAAAGCGTGGGATTGTTGGTCTTGCAGGAATTGATACGCGCGCAATAACCCATTTGATTCGTGAAAAGGGTATGCAGCATGGCGCAATCGCCCATAGCCCTGATGGCAAATTTGATATTGCCGCCTTGGCACAAAAAGCAAAGGAATGGTCTGGCCTTGAAGGTCTTGATCTTGCCAAAAAAGTTTCAACCGACAAAGAATATGATTTCGCTGAAAGCGCTTGGCATTGGAATGAGGGTGTAAAAGACCTTGCCAATCCAAAATATCATGTTGTTTTGATGGATTTTGGTGCCAAAGCGAATATTTTGCGCGATCTTGGTGAAATTGGTGCCAAGGTTAGTGTTGTTAGCGCTGATGCAAGTTTTGACGATATTATGGCGCTTAAGCCAGATGGCGTAATGCTTTCTAATGGTCCTGGCGACCCTGCGGCAACTGGCGAATATGCGGTTGTTACAATCAAGAAACTTGTTGATGCGGGCGTGCCTATTTTTGGCATTTGTTTGGGCCACCAAATGCTTGGCTTGGCATTAGGCGGCAAAACCATAAAAATGAAACAAGGACACCATGGTGCAAATCACCCTGTAAAAGATTTGCAATCTGGAAAAGTTGAAATTGTTTCAATGAATCATGGTTTTGCGGTTGATGGCGATAGCTTGCCTGAAAATGTTGTTGCAACCCATGTTTCACTTTTTGATGGTTCAAATTGCGGGATTTCAACGATTGGTGGCAAGGTGTTTTCTGTGCAATACCACCCAGAGGCGAGCCCAGGGCCAAAAGATTCGTTTTACCTATTCAAACAATTTGCCAAGAACATGGATTTACACAAAGCGAACGTCTGATAGCTTGACATAGTTGCTAAAATAATCACTCTTGTACGATGAATTCAATTAATCGTAGGCAAATTACAACTTTTATGGCGGCGGGGCTTATTAGTCCTTCTATACTATCTGCATGTTCTAAAAAGGTACCTGAAAAAGGCATTATGCGCATTGCATTACGCGGTGAGGCAGACAGCCTTGACCCATTTAGGGCAGAGTTTGCGATTGCTGATCTTATATTCCCGCAATATCTTTTGCCACTGGTTGGTTTTGGCGATAATAGCACAACAATCCCATCGATTGCATCATCATGGGAGGGCGTTGATAATTTCACGAGTTGGATTTTTACATTAAATCCAAATCTTAAATGGTCTGATGGTGCGCCATTAACTGCAAATGACGTTCTGCAAAGCTTTAGACGTGGTGCAAATTGGAAAACTGCATTTCCAGATGCGCCAGAGCTTTATTCAATAAAAGGCTATGAAGAAATAATAAAAAACAAAGGTAATCCAGAGGATATTGGCGTTAGCATTGTTGCACCTAATAAAATCAAGATTGACCTTGTTGCGCCCGAGGCACAATTTCCTGCACAATTGCGGGAGTTCTATCCGATTCCGACACATGTTTTTAATAAATATGGTGATGATTGGACCAAATTAGAAAATATTGTGGTTTCGGGGCCATATAAGCCTGTTATTTATAACCAAACGCGTATCAGGTTTGCCAAAAACCCAAATGGTGATTGGGCGTCATTGGGCTTTAACCCTAATCTTCCAAACATGATTGACGTTGATACAGTGCAAGAATCTGCAACTCGTATAAGAATGTATCAGGCGGGTGATGTTGATTTATCACAAGATCCGGCATTGTTGCGTTATACCGATTTGAAAGAGAAATATGGTGACAAATTCCTACGGATGCCTGCACCGCTTTTGATTTATATCTCTTTAAACACGAAGCGCCCACAGCTTCAGGATATGGATATAAGGCGTGCTTTGGGCATGGCAATTAATCGTGAGATTATTTCACACAATCTGTTGCGTGATGCGGTTCATCCTGCAAATCGTATGGTCCGTACAGAGCCATTATTACCATTTGACCGTGAAGGTGCACGAAAAATTCTTGAGGCAAAGGGCTATAATGCCAATAATCCACTAAAACTTGATTTATTGGTTCCCAAGGATGACCGTGAACGTGCGGCGGTGCAAATTGTCAATTCCTGGAAACAAATTGGAGTTGAGGCTACAATTTCAAGCACTGATTCATCTGCAATTTCGGCGCGTCTTAATGGGCATGATTTTGATGCCGCATTGGTGAAAATTGATAAAGGTCTAAAAACCGATCCGATTGATTTGATGGCAAGTTTTGCCAGCGGTGGAAACGCATATTCGCATCAATGGATTAATCATGATTTTGATGCGGCGCTTAAAAAAGCGCGTTCAATTGCCGATGAAAAACAACGCCATGAGGCAGTTTTAGCGGCAGAAAAATATATTATTGATGAGGCGCCAATCTTGCCGATTTGGTTTGGTGATTCCGCATGGCTTATTTCTGACAGAATAAAAGGTGGTCGCAAAGGCATCCCACCGGTTATTTGGCCAACATTGGAATTAAAAAGTTAGAGAATTTCCGTAAGCCGAATACTAAACAATGTATGAGGTAGGAAAAGTTTTTGACGTTTCCGCAAACTGAAGACCAGAAAAAAGGAAAAACTGCCGCTATTATTCCGGTTTTTCTTGTACCTTAAACTCGATACGGCGGTTTTTCGCATCGGCTTCTTGGGTATCGCTTTTATCAAGCGGCATGCTTTCGCCATAGCCTTTTATTTTTAATTCAGTGGCATTGACACCTTTGCCGATTATATAGTCGGCAACCGCCTGCGCACGGCGTTCTGATAATGCCTGATTTGCACCGGCATCGCCTTTGGTATCAGTATGCCCGCCAACCTCTACAACATAACCAACGCATTTAATTGCGACATTGGAAAGCCCATCAAGCAATGGTTTTGAATCATCGGAAATCATTGCGCTGCCTGAGTTGAAATTTATTACGCGCCCGTCAAGTAATGTATTATAGGCACTTTGGCAGGCTTCTTTTTCGGGCTTATTGCCCAAGGTTGAAGTTGCATCAGGAATTTCAGCGACTTCTTGTCCATTGATTGTAATTTGGTTTTCAAACGCAAGAATGCCAGATTTGCCATCAAGTTTCTTCTCTGAAATTGCTTGCAAAATTGCATTTTGGGCGGTTTCAAAAGCTGAAATTCGGGTTGAAGCATCCTTGGCATCACCCTTTATTGCCAAAACGCCTTTTTCGAATGTTGCGTGCGCAAAATTAAAGCCGGATGACATAAGTTTATTGGTTGCGATTTTTGCCCAATCATTTGTTTCTTCGGCTTTTATGATTGGTTTTTCTTTTTTAATGCTTGTGCCGATACACAAACCAACCGTCGCAACCCCCATAATTGATGCAAGACCAACAACGCCAATTGCAATTGCTTTACGTTTTTTGCTTTTTACATCGCTCATAATATTGCCATTCTTTATTGTTTTTGCGTTTACGAGATGTCTGGCTTTATTAGGAATCTTTCGAATTTCCAACCTGAATTTTATTATTTATCAGTAAAAAGGCAATATTCAGCCCAAATTAATGCACTTAATAAAAAAAATGTGTATAGGCGGGTTCAAATTTTTACTTTTTGTGGCTAGAGCATTTTGTAAAAAAGTGACGCAAATCTGTGTCGCAAATTATTTTGGAAAATAGGAAAAACAATGGACGACAAAAAAGATATTATCCGCCCGATTGCGCGTAATCCGCGTGGTTTTAGCGATTTTCGCGGGGCTGGTCTTTTGCATCGTCATGAGGTTGTTTCAAAAATTCTTGGCGCTTATCAAAAATCTGGTTTTGAATATCTTGAAACTCCTGCGTTTGAATACGCCGATTGTTTAGGTAAGTTTTTGCCAGATTCTGATCGTCCCAATGAAGGCGTGTTCGCGCTTTTGGATGATGATGAGCAATGGATGGCGTTGCGTTATGATCTAACGGCACCATTGGCGCGCTTTGTGGCACAAAATTTTGATGCCTTGCCAAAGCCATTCCGTCGTTGTGCTGCTGGTCCTGTATGGCGCAATGAAAAGCCTGGCCCTGGTCGCTTCCGTGAGTTTTGGCAATGTGACGCCGATATAATTGGTTCACCAAGACCAGAAGCTGATGCCGAAATTATTGCAACACTTTCAAATGGTCTTGCTGCCACCGGTATTGATAAATCAAAATTCGTGGTCAAGGTTTCAAATCGCAAATTACTTGATGGCTTGTTGGGTGATATTGGTGTTGATCCTGCTGATACTTTCAAAAAGCTTACAATTCTGCGCGCGGTCGATAAATTAGATCGCCTTGGTGAAGAGGGGGTTGCGCTTTTACTTGGCGCAGGGCGCAAGGATGCCTCTGGTGACTTTACCAAAGGGGCAGGGCTTGATGAAAAATCAATCGCCAAAGTAATTGCCTTTACCCAAACCAAACGCGAAACCCGCCAAGCATCACTTGATGCATTGTCAAATGTTATCGGCAATACCGAAATTGGTAATGAGGGTCTTGAAGAGCTATCAAAAATCTCTCTAACCCTTGCGGCACTTGGTCTTGATGAGGCATCGGCCGAATTTGACCCCGCAATTGTTCGTGGTCTTGAATATTATACTGGTACAGTGTTTGAAGCCGAATTCCTTGGCGAAACCATTGATGAAAAAGGTAATCCGGTTCGGTTTGGTTCGGTTGGTTCTGGTGGGCGTTATGACGATCTTGTTATGCGCTTCAAGGGGGAGCGGGTTCCAGCAACGGGATGTTCAATCGGGGTTTCGCGCCTTCTGGCGGCGCTTTCACTTTCTGAAAGCCAAAAACCGTCTGAAACTGGCCCGGTGGTTATTTTGGCGATGGATAATGACCAAATCGCCGGATATTTCCAAATGGCACAAGAACTGCGTAATGCAGGCATTTCCGCCGAGGTTTATCTTGGAACCTCTGGCATGAAGGCGCAAATGAAATATGCCGACCGTCGCAATGCGCCATTGGTAATTATGGAAGGCTCAAATGAGCGTGCCGAAGGTATTGTAACCATCAAAGATTTGGCACTAGGTGCAAAACTTGCGACACAAATTTCAGATAATGAAGAATGGCGTAAAGGCCGCCCTGCGCAATCAGTGGTTAATCGTAGCGATCTTGCTGCCGAAGTTAAAAAGTTATTGTCCGATGATTGATATTCAACAAAGCGTAAAAATTAAAAACACCCTTGCCCAAAATGGCGGTGAATGGGTTGATTTGCCATTGCTTTTGCCGTCTTCAACCGTACTTGAATTAGCGGGTGAGGGGTTAAGGCCACGCCTATATTTCGCCAATTCACCAGATGGCGAAGAATTATGCTTACGGGCGGATTTGACAATCCCTGCGGCAGTAACTTTTATTGAAAGTGGTGCAAAGCAGGCGATTTATTTATGCTCTGGCAAGGTGTTTCGCGCTCAAAAGGAAAGCGGCGTAAACCCTGAATTCCGCCAAATGGGCATTGAAAGATATGGCGATAGCGACAAGCAAATCGCAGACTTTGAAGTTTTTTCATCAATCTACAAAACCTGTAAAACCATTGGTTTGAATGGTGGGCGTCTTATTTTATCTGATGGTGGGTTGGTTGAAAGAATTCTTGAAACTGCAAATCTTCCTGCTGTTTGGCGTGAATATTTTATGCCACAGGCCAATGTTGTTTCCGAGCTTTTGAAACGAATTAATTTGGCAACAATTCCAAATACGGATGCGCCGACTGCGATTGAAAAGTCTTTATTGGCAATTCAAAACGACCAAGAAGCTGCAAATCTTGTCGAAGAAATACTTGATATTTCTAAATTAAAACAAGGTCTTGCGCGCGACACGTTGGATATTGCCAAGCGCCTTCGGCAAAAAGCGAAACGCCAAACCGCAGAGCCGTTATCAAAAGAAATTGCCAATATTTTGCAAGAGGTTTTGCAATTAAAAGGCACGCCAAGCACGGTTTTTGAAAAAGTGCAGTCTTTGGGCAAATCAATCGGTGTTGATTTTACCGACTGGGCCAAGGAATGGGATTTAAAAATACAAAAAATTCAAACTGTTATTGATGCAGACTGTGAAGTTATTTTCGATGTCGCAATGCCAAAACGTTTTGAATATTATGATGGTATTCGTTTTGAGATTTTCACCAAAGATAGCGATAAATCATTGGCAAGTGGTGGGCGTTATGATGGCTTGATTGCCGAGCTTACTAAGGGTGAAAAGAATATTTCTGCGGTTGGTGCGGTAATTCGACCAGAAGTAATTTTAGGGGGCAAATAATGGCGGGTGATGAAATCATTTTTGGTTTGCCTTCTAAAGGTCGCCTAAAAGAACAATGTGAAGCGTGGCTTGTAAAGCGCGGGCTTTTCCTAAAGCAAACCGGTGGTGAGCGCGGTTATGCCGCCCATTTTGACGGTGAGCCGATGGTTGAAGTTCGCCTTATGTCATCTTCTGAAATCTCTAAATCATTGCTTGCGGGTGAAATGCACCTTGGGATTACTGGCGAAGATTTAATCCGTGAACAAAGCCCAAAATCAGATGAACAAGTAGAGTTTGTTCACAAACTTGGCTTTGGTCGCGCCGACGTGGTTGTTGCTGTTCCCGATGGTTGGATTGATGTTTCAACGATGGGCGACCTTGCCGAGGTTGCAAGCGATATACGCCGTACAAGCGGAAAGCGTATGCGTATTGCCACCAAATTTGCCCGCCTTACGACCGAATTTTTTGAAAAATGTGGCGTGTTGGATTACCGCATTGTTTATTCTGGTTCGGCAACCGAGGGGGCGCCGGCAAATGGCATTGCCGAGGCAATTGTTGATATTACCACATCGGGCGCAACATTAATTGCCAATAATCTTAAAATCATTGATGACGGTTTGATTTTATCGTCACAAGCCTGTTTGATAAAATCACGAACTGCAATACTATCTCCCAAGCAATCCGCTTTAATGAATGAATTAACACGGAAATTTGGATAATTTTCTTGCACATTTTGTAATATTTGTCACAATGCAAATAAAAGTTTTGGTTGCTTTGAACCTTAAGGGATGAAAATGTCCGATATTGCCCATTCTTCTGAAGACTTAAAAAGTGCGGTATTTCGATTTGATAAATCGCTTACCAATCTTGAACATTGTTTAGGGCAGGCGGTTGCCAAAATTGCTGAGCTTGGGCGATCAACTGGTTATGCTGATGCCAAGGCTGAAGTTGCCCTTGCTTCAATTAATCAGGCTTCAATTAATCAATCATCGCTTGATGATGAACTTGTTTCAAAAGAGCTTGAAATTGCCAAGGCACGTGAGCACGAACTTGAAGAGGCCGTCAAACACGCCCGTACCGCCCTTAATGAAGCTATTGAAGATATTAGAACCGTTTTAGGACCAGTTTAAAATGGCAAATGTAAGCATTGAGATTAATGGTCATAAATATAATATGGGCTGTGAAGATGGCCAAGAAGAGCATTTAATCCGTCTTGGTCGTTATTTTGATAACCATGTCAAAAACCTTGCCAAAGGGGTTGGGCAAATTGGTGATCAGCGCCTGTTTTTAATGGCGGCACTTTTGATTGCCGATGAAAATTATGAACAAAAGCAAAAGCTTGATGCCCTTCAGGCCGAACTGATGCGCCTTAAAGATGCGCGTCCGAATGGTGAAGAAGAAGTTCAGCAAGCCAGGCAGGCGGCAAAAGATATTGAATTTCGTGCCGTTGAAACTTTGGACGAAGTTACAAAAATCTTTCACCACGCTGCCGATCGGCTTGATGAACTATCTGTCGAGCTTAATAAGGCATAATTACAGATTTGGCTTATACTTGTGCCAAGCCACCATCCACGCTTAATTCAATGCCGTTGACATAGCTTGAGCCATCAGAGGCAAGAAATAATACGACATCGGCAATTTCATCCGGTGTGGCGGCGCGTCCAGATGGTGCAGCTTGGGCAACATATTGTTTGAATCCTTCAATTGCTGCGGCATCCATCTTTAGGCCATTTTGCATAATTGGGGTAATTGTTACCCCTGGGCTAAGGGCATTAACGCGGATTTTACGTGCTTTTAAATCATTTGAAAATGACCTTGCAAATGAACGAACAGCGGCTTTTGACGCATTATAAAGGCTTAAATTGGGCATTCCTTTATTGGAAACAACTGATGCAGTAAGGATTACTGATGCACCGTCTAATGTATATGGCAATAATTCTTGCACCGTGAAAAATACACCTTTGACATTTATGTCAAAAGTTTTGTCAAATTCATCAGAAGATGTTGCGCCAAAAGAATTGTTTTCCGCAATACCGGCATTGGCAAAAACTACATCAAGTTTTTCACCGCTTGCTGCGACTGCTTCAACCATGGCCTTGATACCATTATTTGTTCCGACGTCGGCAATAACTATTTCGGCACTGTCACCAATTAATTCTTTTGCGGCTTTTAAGGTGCTTTCATTGCGCCCAGTTATAAATACTTTTTTTGCGCCCAATTTTGCAAATTTGATTGCGGTTTCAAGGCCAATTCCGGTTGAGCCGCCGGTGATGAATACATTTTTTCCATTAAAATTATAAGGCATGTGGGGGTTCCTTTTGTAAAGTTCATTAGTGCGGAAAAAGCGAACTAATAGTTCGTAATTACCGAACTATTGAAATATGTCAAGCCTTATGTTATGAGGTTTATATGAGGCAAGAAAAACAACCACGCACTGAAGATTTGGTAATAACTGATATTTTATCGGCACTTGGTGACCCTGTGCGCTTTGCAATTGTGAAGCATTTGTATGAAAATAAATGTCAGCTTAATTGCACGCAGGCTGTCACACCATTTGCCAATATAGCCAAATCTACATTATCTGGTCATTTTCGGGTTCTGCGTGAAAGTGGACTTATTAGTGTTCGTAAACAGGGTGTTGAAAATATAAATTCAGTTCGCGTTGACGATATTAATTCACGATTTCCCAACTTGTTGAATTCGATTTTAAGTAATGATTATAGTATTACTTAATACTCACTTCACAGTATTGCCTAAAATGTAATCAATAACGCATAATATTTACGCATTGAAATGTTGCGCTGCGACATTGCAAGTGCAATGTGCTTTTTTATGCGGCAAATATTTTCATTTATGCTTCATTTGATTTCGGAGAGGAATTTGAGAGCATATGAAAAAAACTGGCTTTGATGAAATGTGGGGCGGTGGAAACACACGTTCAATTCGCAAACCCTATTTAAGTTTTGCCAAATGGGTCGATGAAGTTTCTGTTGATGAAATGCTTGTCCGGCAAGCTAGTGCCGAGCAGATTTTCCGTAAAACTGGTATCACTTTTGCTGTCTATTCCAATGATGAGGCAGAAGAAAGAATTATTCCGTTTGATATTGTTCCGCGCATTATTGCCGGAGATGAATGGGATAAATTATCAGAAGGTCTTATCCAGCGCGCCAATGCCATAAATATGTTTCTTTCCGATATATATGGCAAAAAAGAAATCATGAAAGCGGGTATTTTGCCTGAAGATTTGATTTATGCAAATCCGCAATATCGCCTGCAAATGACTGTTATCAAGCCGCCACATGATGTTTGGTCACATATTTCGGGTATTGATATTGTGCGCACCGGTGCCGATGAATTCTTTGTCCTTGAAGATAATGCCAGAACCCCATCAGGTGTCAGTTATATGCTTGAAGATCGTGAAGCAATGCAAAGATTGTTTCCGTCATTAATTGAAAAACATAAGATTCGCCCGGTTAGCCAATATACTGATTATTTGATTGAAACCTTGCGCTCGGTTGCGCCACCAAATGCCAGTGCCGATCCAATGGTGGTTATCCTTACCCCTGGGCCATATAATTCCGCATTTTATGAACATTCATTCTTGGCAGACCGCACAGGTGCAGAACTGGTTGAAGGAAGTGATTTATTCGTAAAAGATCGCAAGGTATTCATGCGAACCACCGAAGGGCCACAACAAGTCGATGTTATTTACCGCCGTGTTGATGACGACTTCATCGACCCGTTAATGTTCAACCCTGATTCCATGTTGGGTGTGCCGGGTCTTATGGATGCCTATGCCCAAGGGAATGTAACAATTGTAAATGCCCCAGGAACAGGCATTGCCGATGATAAGGCGATTTATTCCTATATGCCAGAAATTATCAAATTCTATACTGGCAAGGATGCGATTATACCAAATGTTGAGACCTATCGCTGCCGTGAGCCTGATAAGTTGAAATATGTAAATGATAATTTGGATAAATTGGTTGTGAAGTTGGTCGATGGATCTGGCGGCTATGGCATGTTGGTTGGACCAACCTCAACCAAGGCACAGATTGAAGATTTTAGAAAAGCACTATTAAAAGAACCCCATCGTTTTATTGCGCAGCCAACATTGGCGCTTTCAACCTGCCCAACCTTAACTGAAAAAGGGTTATGCCCGCGTCACGTTGATTTGCGTCCATTCATTTTGACGGGTTCAAATGGGGTTAAAATCGTCCCCGGTGGTCTTACACGTGTCGCATTGACCGAAGGCTCGTTGGTGGTCAACTCGTCACAAGGTGGGGGAACCAAAGATACATGGGTGGTTGATGAAAATAATCTAAAAGTGGTGGAGGAATAGATGTTATCAAGAACTGCTTCTTCACTTTATTGGATTGGTCGCCATATTGAACGTGCAGACTTTACTGCGCGCCTAATTGATGCCGGCCTTAAATTTGATATGCTTCCCTTTAGCGAAAGCCCATCTGGTATTCAGTCGGCGTTTGAGGCATCGGGCGCAACCTTGATTTACCCGGGTGATAAGGCCAAGGCCAAGCGTAAGCAAATTATCAATTTCATGTGCTTTGACGAAAGTAACCAAAGCTCTGTGATTTCATGCTTTGGCAAGGCGCGCCACGATGCCCGCGCGGTTCGTACCGCTTTAACCCGCGAAGTTTTTGAAGAATTGAATGAGGCATGGCTAAACTTTAAAAAAGTTCAAAATGCCGTCAAAAACGATGACTTTGGAACATTTGTTTCCTGGGTTGAGGATGTAGTGCGCGGCTTTGAAGGGGCATTACACCGGACAATGCTACGGAATGAATGTCTGTGGTTTATCCGCCTTGGTGCGGCGGTGGAACGTGCCGACAATACCGCAAGACTTTTGGATGTTAAATATCATGTCCTTTTACCAAGCAAAGAGCATATTGGCGGCCCAATTGATCAAGCGCAATGGACAACACTTTTAAGGAGCGTTTCAGCAGAAACCGCATATCGGTGGCTTTATCGTGAGGGGCTTGTGGCGTGGGATGTTGCAGAACTCTTGATATTAAAACAAGAAATGCCACGTTCTTTAGCGGCATGTATATCTGAGATAAACCTTATTTTATCACGGCTTCGTTCAAGTAACGGGCGAACAGGTGCGGCGGATAGAAAAGCGCGCGCCATAGAGAATAAAATAAAAGGCACCAATATAAATAATATCTTCCAATCTGGATTGCATGAATTTTTGGTGCAGTTTCAAATTGATAATAATTCATTGGGGCATTCAATTGCCGAACAATTCTTATTCTGATTTAAAATGCATATAGATATTGATCATATAACCAAATATTCGTTTTCCCATCCCACCAAGATGGTTATCCAGACTTTGCGTCTTACGCCGCAATCAAATTCGGTACAGAATATCTTGTCATGGGATATTAATGTTGATTGCGATGCCAAACTTAGTCCTTTTTACGATGCCTATGGAAATTTGTGCCATCTCTTGGCAATCGAAGAACCTGTGCAAGAGTTTTCAATCGAGGTTATTGGTTCGGTTGATACCTATTCAACATCTGGTGTAATTGCCGATTTGGACGCAAATTTCCCGCTTGCGGTTTATAAACGTTTTACGTCACTTGCTTGTTTTTCCCCTGAATTAAAAGAATTTGCATTCACTGTGGCAAATGAAAAAGACGATTTGGGAAAAGCGCATCAATTACTTGGTGAAATATATAAAATCATGCGCTTTGATACTTCTGCGACCGATGCGCAGACCGATGCGGTGCAAGCATTTGCGGCAAAATCAGGGGTCTGTCAGGATTACGCCCATATTTTTATTGCCTGTTCACGGCTTTTGGGAATGCCATCGCGCTATGTTTCTGGGCATTTGTTACGCCAAGACGGTGCAAATTTACAAGAGGCAAGCCATGCATGGGCGGAAACTTATATATCGGGTCTTGGTTGGGTTGCGTTTGACCCCGCAAACGGCATTTGTTCCGATGAGCATTATGTAAAAGTTGCCATTGGTCTTGATTACCGCGATGCTGCACCAATTGCGGGTGCAAGGTATGGTGGCGGACAAGAAACATTATCGGTCGGTTTGAATGTTCGTAAGGCAGGATTACAATTTCAGTCGCAATCGCAGTAATTATGATTGATTTATGACTTAACTATTGCTCTGTTATGACAAATAAGGAATCAATGGTTCTTTGTTTCTTTCGCCTTGGATTTTGGGGCGCTGAATTCGGGGGGAATTCTAAAAATGACCTATTGCGTGGGTATGTTGATTGATGCGGGGCTAATCATGATGGCCGACACGCGCACCAATGCCGGCATTGATAATGTCTCAACATTCAAGAAAATGCATATTTTTGAAGGCAAAGATAGGTTTATTTCAATTGCCACCGCAGGCAACCTTTCGGTTACGCAGGCGACACTTTCAAAACTTGAAGAAGGCATCAAAAACCCTGAAACCGATGAAGTTGAAACCCTTGAAACCGTTCCAACAATGTTTCGCGCCGCCGAACTTGTGGGCAAGGTTTTGCGTTCAACCCAATTGCAAATCAAAGCTGGCTATGAAGCAGAAGGGGTAAGCTTTGGCGCAACCATGCTTTTGGGTGGGCGTATTGGCGATGGGGCATTAAAACTATTTTTGATTTATGATGTTGGCAATTCGATTTCATGCGGTCGTGAAACGCCATACCTACAAATTGGTGAATTGAAATACGGCAAACCAATTCTTGACCGTGCGCTTACTTCTGAAACCCCATTTAATGAGGCGGTGAAACTTGGGTTGATTTCATTTGATTCAACCATGCGCTCTAATTTGGCGGTTGGCTTGCCGATTGATATTGTGATGCTTCGCAATATTCCAAATTCAAAACCGGCGTTTTACCGCGTTGAACGAACCGATCCTTATTTCCAAACCCTATCACGCGAATGGGGTATTAAATTACGTGAGGCGCAGGCATCAATACCACGCCCACCATTCGTTTCACCACTTGAATGATTTTTAAAAAGGCCATGCAAATGAAAACCAAAACCATTTTAATTGCGTCTTCATTTGCCTTGCTTGCTTCACCTGCATTTGCGGACATTAATAAGGCGCGCCAAGCGCTTATAAATGAGATGCCAATCCCAGAGCTTGAAAATGCAATGGATAGCGGGGCATTCACTTCGGTCGAATTAACCCAAGCATCACTCGAGCGAATAAAAAAATATAATGGCAAATTGGGCGCGGTCTTAAACATAAACCCAGATGCACTTAGTGCCGCCAAGGCCGCAGATGCCGCCCGCAAAAATGGCGTCAAAAGCCCGATGTTGGGTATTCCCATTTTGGTAAAAGACAATGTTGATACATTGGATAAAATGCCAACCACGGCGGGTTCATTGGCATTAAAAGATAATTTTACGGGGCGCGATAATCCTGCGGTTGCCAAACTTCGTGCCGCTGGTGTTATAATCCTTGGTAAAACCAATCTTTCCGAATGGGCCAATATGCGCGGCGATAGCTCCATAAGTGGTTGGAGTGGTTTGGGCGGGCAAACCCATAATCCATATGATTTAAAACGCACGACTTGCGGTTCATCATCGGGAACAGGGACGGGGGTTGCGGCATCATTCGCGGTGATTGGTATTGGTTCGGAAACCGATGGATCAATTATTTGCCCCTCTAACATGAATGGCTTGGTGGGATTAAAACCGACTGTCGGCCTTGTATCGCGCACCCATGTTATCCCTATTTCGGCAACCCAAGACACGCTGGGCGCAATGGGGCGCAATGTTATTGATGTTGCCATTATGACCAACATTATGGCGGGAACAGACCCGCTTGATAGTGCAACAATTGATGCGGATAATCATAAAATAGATTATTCGGCGGCAATGGGTGGCGCAAGCCTTGTTGGCAAGCGTCTTGGCATTTTGCGCGATAATATCGGTGATAATCCCAAAACCAATGCCGCATTCAACAAGACCGCCGAAAAGTTAAAAGCTGCGGGGGCAATATTGATTGAAATTCCCACCAATCGCCTACAACAAGTTAATGAGGGCGAAGGCGTGGTTTTGCATTATGAATTAAAGGATGGTTTGAATAAATATTTGGCGTCCACAAATTCAAAAATGCGCACTTTAAAAGATCTTATTGCATTTAATAATGCCAATGCCGACAAAGAGTTGCAATTCTTTGGGCAAGAAGACTTTATAAAGGCCGAGGCGACAAACGGGCTTGATGCACCCGAATATATCCACGCAATTAATCGTTCGCATGATTTGGCGGGGGCAAATTTAAATATCCTATTTGAAACCTACAAGCTCGATGCGCTAATTGGTCCATCATATGGTCCGGCTTGGCTTATTGATGATATTTATGGCGATCAATATAGTGGCAAATCCATGAGTGGCATGGCGGCTGTTGCGGGCTTCCCGCACCTTAGTGTGCCAATGGGGCAGGTGCAGGGAATGCCGGTTGGTTTATCCTTCATTGGCAAAAAATGGGATGAGGTGGGCATTTTATCGCTTGGTATTGCATTTGAAAACCTTGGGAAAATGCGTCAACCACCTAAGTTGGATTAAATTTTGTAATTAAAACCAAAGTAATTGAAGAATGATTTTTGGTTTTCGTTAAGAGGTAAATTTGAATATCTCCATGGCAATATCGTAAGACCTTCTTGAACATACGTTTTGTTACTTCTTATCTGTTTGTATTTTATTTTTTCGCCTGTATATAGCGTACGCCTTAATGTTTTGGCTGGCTCACACAAGTAATCATCTTTTGAATTAAGTGCTTGATAAAACGAACTTGCTAAAATGTCTGCTGCATCAAGGGCTCCAAGCGTTTTTGCATTATGGTGCTCGATTAATTGCCAATCAAGTAATTTCATCACAGGAACTCTTTTATTTAAATAAACGTTTCCTGACTTACTCTGCATTTCTAGTAATTTGATATAAGACTTCATTTGCGAATAGCTAAAACCTTTAGCTCTAGAAAAAATTATCTTTATCTTAGGCTTAGACAGCTTATCTTTATTAGATTGGTATTCGCAAAATGAGGTTACTCTTTCCAGCAAAACTCTAATACAAAAATTATAGTATGTATTTTTTCCTGACCTTTTTTCTGCTCTTTGATTTTTGTATCCAACCATGTTGTTTTTATTTGAGCATATGACAAAAAGCCTGCTGTTAATTTTTGACAATACTGTTGATACAGACAACCTATCTTTGTCGTTTAATTTAGAGAAATGAATTTCAGTTCTGTTTGTTGGTTTAATGGAATCTATAAATATATTACGCCAATTATCTTTAGCGTATCTCTCATTTTCTGCTCTTATAAGGACTCCACTAAGAACGAACCACTCTGAAGAACCTTCTTCATTTTCGGTTCTTAATTTGCGAAGTCCTGTATCTCCTGCTTCATCCACATATAAAACATAATCATACTTCATAAGAATAATTTAAAGTTGATTCTTTTTGTATTAAAAGTATCCCTACAAAATTTTCCCTGGATTCAATATCCCTTTGGGGTCAAGCGTTTGCTTTAATGAGCGCATGATATTTAGCTCAATCTCACTTCGCGAATTATGAAGGAAATCCCGCTTTTCAAGCCCTATGCCATGCTCGGCAGAGACGGAACCACCAAGTGATTTAAGCGGCGTGTAAACCAATTCTTCAATTTCGCGGTGGGTATTGGTTTCCCAAACTTTGGGCGAAACCGCAATATGAAGGTTGCCATCACCCAAATGCCCGAAAACTGAAACCTGTGCAATATCGCCCCATTTTCCCTTAACATTTTGTGTTAAGTCATTGATATAATTATTCATATCTTTGATTGGCATCGAAACATCAAATAATGCCAATGGTGACAAAAGCTCGTATAGGCCCGCAATATCTTCACGAATTGCCCAGATTGATTTTGCCTGCGCTTCGGATTGCGCAATTACACCATCGACCAATAATTCATTTTCGGCAAATTCTGCAAAGCAATCGTCAAAATGCTCTTTATCCTTTTCAGGGTTTAACCCCCAGGTTTCAAAAATTGCGTAATAGGCGTGTTCTGTTGCCAATGGTGCGGGGTTGCGACCTGAATCCTTGGTCAAAAGGCGGTAATGATCACCCCACAAAACCTCAAATGAGGTTAAATTGCCGCCAAAGGCGTTTGATGCCGCCTTGAAAATATTGGTCAGCGCCGCAAAATCATCAACCGCAACAAACGCCATATTTTTGGATTTGGTTTTGGGGTGAAGGCGTAAAACCGCCTTGGTAACAATGCCCAATGTGCCTTCTGCGCCGATGAATAATTGTTTTAAATCATAACCCGTGTTGTTTTTCAAAAGACTATTAAGTGATGAAACAATTGTGCCATCCGCCACAACGGCCTCAATCCCTAAAATTTGTTCGCGCGTCATGCCGTAGCGAATTACGGTATTGCCGCCCGCATTGGTCGAAATATTGCCGCCAATTGTGCATGAACCGCGTGCGCCCAAATCAACCGCATAGTTTAAATCATGCTCTGATGCGACTTGATGAACTTTTTCAAGTGGTGTTCCGGCTTCCACCAACATGGTTTTACCGATTTCATCAACCGAAATAACTTTGTTCATACGCTCCAAAGAAATTTGAATCTGCTCTTTGGTGCAATCGGTGCCGTGCACCAAGCCTGTCAAACCACCAGAAGCAACAACGCCAATTGCATTATCGTTACAAATTTTCATAATTTGCGATAATTCTTCGGTGGTTTTGGGGCGCACAACACAAAGGGCGTTGCAAATGGTTTTATTTAACCAATCGCCAGAGCGTTTTTGAACATCTTCACCATGAATAACGCCGCTTTCGCCACAAATTGTGATGAATTTTTTTATGATTTCGGTCATTTTTGCTCCCGTTTATTTATTCAATTCTTTCATGGCATTATCAAGCCCCTCTAACGTCATGGGAAACATGCGTTGGGGGCCAATAATTTGCCGTATCATATCAGTTGATGCGCTATAATGCCAATAATCAGGCCGCACAGGATTTATCCATATAAGGTGTGGGAATTGATTTACCAAGCGTTCAAGCCATACTGCGCCGGCTTCTTCATTCCAATGCTCAACCGAGCCACCCTTCATTGCAATTTCATAGGGCGACATGGCGGCATCACCAACCACAACCACTTTATAATCGCCGGAATATTTATGCAAAACATCATATGTATCAATGCGTTCGGTATTGCGACGGTTATTTTTGCGCCATAGTGTTTCATATAGGCAATTATGGAAATAATAATGCTCAAAATGTTTGAATTCGGATTTTGAGGCGGAAAATAATTCTTCGCAAACTTTTATGTGATCATCCATCGAGCCACCAATATCGAACAATGCCAAAACCTTGACATTATTGCGGCGTTCCGGACGAAGAACGACATCAAGATAGCCATCCTTTGCAGTTTTGTTTATTGTGCCGGCCAGGTCCAATTCGTCAGCAGCGCCCATGCGCGCCCATTTGCGCAGACGTTTAAGGGCAACTTTGATGTTACGCGTGCCGATTTCGACATCATCATTTAAATCTTTAAATTCCCGTTTTTCCCAAACTTTTACGGCGCGGCGGTGGGTGCTTTGGCCGCCAATTCTTATGCCTTCTGGGTTATAACCAGAATGCCCGAATGGTGATGTGCCGCCCGTACCAATCCATTTATTGCCACCTTGATGCTTTTCTTTTTGCTCTTCAAGGCGTTGTTTTAGGGTTTCCATTAATTTGTCAAAACCACCCAATGCCTCGATTTGTTTTTTCTCTTCTTCGGTCAGATATTTTTGGGCGAGGGCATTTAGCCATTCATCAGGGATTTCAGCGGATATTTCGCCATTAATGCCTTCAAGGCCTTTAAAAGTTTTGCCAAATATCAAATCAAATTTATCAAGATTACGTTCGTCCTTGATGAGTGATGTGCGGGCAAAATAATAAAAATCTTCAAGGCGTGTTGGGATAACTTCTTTTTCAAGACCTTCAAGCAGCATCAAATATTCTTTGAGAGAAACGGGAATTTTTGCATCCCTTAGGGCATAAAAGAATTTAAGCAACATAACGTAAATTTACATTTGTTTGCATTTTGTGCAAGAAATAAAAACGGGGGCAAAAGCCCCCGTAAATTATTTTTGAATTGGTGATTTATTTCAAATCATCTGGAACAACGCCACCATTTTTGGCAAGTTCATTCATAACCGCTTTATGAAGCCAAATATTCATTGATGCGCTGTCGTTTGTGTCACCAGTAAAGCCAAGCTCGCCGGCAAGCTCTTTGCGATTTTCAAGGCTTGAATCAAGTCCAAGTAATTTCATCAAATCGACAATTGAAACTTTCCAATTTAATTTTTGGCTATTGTTGCTTGCCAAATTATCAAGTATGGCGGCGACATCGACCGCATCAATCGCAACTGGTTGCGGTGCAGCTGTTGGCGCAATAGGTGTTTCAACTGGCGCAGGTGCAGCAGCCTGCGGAGCCGGTGCAGGTGCAGGTGCTGCTTGTGCTTTGTGTCCAAATATTGCGTCTTTAATTTTTGAGAATATTCCCATTTTTTACTCCGTTGGTTTGCATCCCTCGGAATGTAAATTAAATTGATTGCAATATTGCGACAAGTAAAAATAATTTAAACCAATTATTTATCCACAATTGGTAAGTAAATCGCACTTCCCATATTTGGCGCAAAGTGAACTTTTATTTCCGCTTTTTTATAATCCTCTGGTTTTGCATTGAAAATATTTGGCACAAAGGTTTGCGGATTGCGATCATAAAGTGGGAACAAGCTTGATTGTACTTGTACCATTATTTTATGACCTTTTTTAAATACGTGGTTTGCATTTGGCAGGCCGAATTTAAAATGTTCAATTTGGTCAGCTTTTAATGCACGTGGTGCCGCAAAACTATCAACATAGCGCCCACGGAAGATTTCCAAGCCAACCGCAAGCTGATAACCTTGTAATTCTGGGTGCATTGTATCTTCTTCAGGGTAAACGTCGATAAGTTTAACGACATAATCGCCATCGGTTCCACTGGTTGAGGCAAATAAATCAACCATTGGCTGCCCCATAATATGCACATCTTTATCAAGAACAGGTGTTTCAAAAACCGCAACATCTGGGCGGTCTGAATATGGTCTTTGATCGCTTACTAACCACGGTTTCCATTGATTTGCATCGCGTGAATTTACCGGACGCATAACAAAGGGAATTGGTTTTGCGGGGTCGGAAATATATTCCACATCACCGCTTTGTGCCGGCGCACTAAAGCTTAAGCTATTGTTTACATTCAAATAAAGTGGTGTTTTAGGAGTTTTGTTCCAATCCTTTGTTTCCTGCCACTCATCTTTACCGGTTGCATAGGTTAGGACAGGTGGAGTTTTGGGGTCGGGTGCGTCTTTCAAATAATGGTCTAGGAAGGGCTTCATATATTTTACACGCCATTCGGTTGCCGTGTCGCCCTTCCATTTGAATGGCCCAAGGTTATAGGCGTCATAATTAACTTGGGAATGGCGCCATGGGCCAATTACCAAATATAATTTGTCGTTATTTTTATCTTTTGGTTCAAGGGTTTCATATAGTTTTGGTGCGCCATATGAATCTTCCTGATCCCATTGCCCAACCACCAGCATGGTTGGAACTTTTAATGGCATATCCTTTGCCCATTTATCGACCGCTTGTTTTGACCAGAAGTCGCTATAAGCTGGGTTCTGCATTAGTTTTTGGGCGAACGGATATTTTTCAATTCCCCATTTACGGGCATAGTCACCGGCAGATCCCGCAGAGAGAAATTTTAAATATTCATCGCCGCCACCATTGGGAACATCATCATTATCGCCTTTATTGGTGGTCATTGCGGTGACATAATCAAATGTATTTTGGCGGAATGCGCCATTATGGAACCAATCATCGCCCATCCAGCCGTCAACCATCGGGCTTTGCGGAACAGAGGCCTTTAGGGCAGGGTGTGGGTTTATTGTGGCAACAAATGAAGTGAAGCCAAGGTAGCTAGATCCCGTAATGCCAACCTTGCCATTTGATTCCTTGACGTTTTTAACCAACCAATCAATCGTATCATAAGCATCAGTTGATTCATCGATGCCAGTTTTATTTAATTCGCCGACAATTGGGCGGTTCATAATCATTTCGCCTTCTGAACCATTTCTGCCACGTATATCTTGATAAACGCGGATATAATTATCTTCGATAAATTCCTTATCCATAACTGGCAAAATTTCACTGGCTTTTAATGAAACATTGCGTGATGCCATTCTGCGGGCGTTATATGGCGTACGTGATAATAAAATGGGCGCATTTTTTGCCCCCTTCTTCATTACAATCACCGTATAAAGTTTTACGCCATCGCGCATTGGCACCATTTCAACGCGTTTAATATAATCGGCTTCTGGGCGGGTGAAATCATAGTCTGGATACATTTCCGGCGTCATTGGTGTTACGGCCGTCGGGGCATTTTGTGCAATGGCAACAAGCGGTAATAAACCGACCCCGAATGATATTGCAAAAGCCGCCTTTAATGTTATGTTTTTAGACATGATGATTATTTCTCCGCATGATAGAATTTGGTGAAACCAAGGTTTAGAATGTTTTGAACAAAAATAAAGTTACCTTGGCATAATTTTGGATGGTTTTTATGAATAAGAAGAATGTTTTTGCAAACGCGGTCGATATCGCACCAAATTCTAAGGTTTCACTTTATCCCGAACCATTTTATTCGATGATGAAATTACGCGAAAAAAGAAGGTTGGGCGACCATTTTGGGCTTTCAAAATTTGGTGTTAATCAGACAATAATAAAGCTAGGTGGCATATCTGCACTTTTTCACGCCCACAGCCATGAAGAAGAATTTATCTATATCCTAGAGGGTGAAGCAGTATTAAAAACCGACGATGGTGAGCATGTTTTATCCAAAGGAATGTGTGCGGGTTTTCCAGCAGGCGGCAATACCCACCAGCTTATGAATAAAAGCGATAAGGATGTCGTTTATCTTGAAATTGGTAATCGTGATCCAAATGACAGTGCTTCTTACCCCAATGATGATATTACTGCCCACAAAAATTCAGACGGCAATTGGGTTTTTAACCACAAAGATGGCACGCCATATTAATCCGCAAATGCTTCTTTTAAATGTGCTTCCATTAATGCAAAGGCGCGCTTTGCACTTTTTTCATTATAAACCAATCCGGCGTCATGGTTTTTGGCGTGCGGGTTGGTAAAGGCGTGTGATGTGCCGCCAAAGGCGTGAAGTTGCCAATCGGCATTGCGCGCGGTCATTTCTTTGCACCAATCAACCATCGCATCAGGCAAGGCGAGGGGGTCGTTAAATCCATGACAAGCAAGGACTTTGGCTTTGATATCCCCATCATTATCAAGGCCGTTGGGATAGAAAAGCCCGTGGAAGCTAATGGCGGCTTTGATTTCATCGGTGCCAGAGCGCGCTAAATCCATCGCGCACATACCACCAAAGCAAAAGCCGATGATTGCGATTTTGTTTTTATCGACAATGTTTAGCCCTTGGGCAAATTTTAATGCACCTGTTAAACGACCCAAAAGTTTGGCGCGATCTTCAACTAACGGCATCATAAGATGGGAATTATCGCCGGCTGGATTGCCGCGAACGCCTTTGCCATAAACGTCAATTGCGATACCTACATACCCAAGTTTTGCGAGATTTCTTGCGATGTTCTGGTCAAAATCACCTTGCCCAGCCCAAGCATGAGATATTAATACGGCAGGTTTTTTGCCTTCTCCTTCATATGCAATGAATGCTTCTGAAGTAATGTCGCCACCCTTATAGTCTTGGAAAATCTCGGTCATAATAAATCCCTTTGTTTGGCAATTGATATTAAATTATTGTGGCTTGTTCAAGGCTAATTTTTTAAGGTGACAAAACTTACGAGATATATTTTTATACGCTTAACAGAAAATAATTCTGCAAATATCTAGGGATTAAGATTAATTGTTTGGCATGTTGCCTTTAACAAGTTGAAAGATGGTGTAATACCGACTGACGCCATAATTTACATATTTACAAGAATATAATTCTTTTTTATAGGTTAATTTGTCGCTATAAAGGAATTATATTCGCATTTAGAGGGTTTCATACCATGGGCGCACGTAAAGCAGGTAGTCTTGATAAAATTGACCGTAGAATAATAAAGGCACTTATGGAACGTGCCGATATACCTATTGCTGAGCTTGCAAAGAAGGCCGGTCTTTCACAAACCCCATGCTGGCAACGTGTCCAAAAGCTTGAACAAAATGGTGTTATTCAAAAGCGGGTTGCAATTGTTGACCCCAAGGCAATCGGCCTAAATTTAACGGTTGTGGTTGCAATTGAGGCCAATGAACATACCGCAAATTGGCTTGCCAAATTTACCAATTACGTCACCAAGCACCCGCAGGTGGTTGATGTATTGCGCATGGCTGGCGATGTTGATTATGTTTTGAAATTAATCGTTGAAGACATGGCGTCATATGATAAATTTTACAAAGGCTTGATTGAAAATGTGCCTTTGAAAAATGTTTCATCACGCTTTGTTATGGAAACCATTAAAAACACAACGGTTCTTGCGGTTCCTGAACCTGAAGACGATTAAAAATCATCATAACAATTAGGGCTTTATTTTCCCGAGCAATCAAAATTATAGGTTTTCCAACCATACCAGCCTTGCTTGTCGCTATTGATATAGTTTTTATATTGTAATGATCTTTCGGCACGTAATTGGGCGTAATCTATGCGCTCTCTATATTCATTATAGTGTTCTTGGAAAGCGGTTTTTAGTTGTTCGTTCATTGCGTTTAGTGGTTTGCAATATTTATGGCTATCGCCGCTTTTCTTTAGTTTGAACTTTTTGTTGAATTCATTGGAATATTCGCAATAATTTACAACAATATCTTTTAACCATATGGGGCGGTTTGTTGATAATTCTGCGGATTTTACCAAATTGCAAGTTGATACCAATTTGTCTGCATATACACCCCAGTCACGAGCTTGGGATAAACCATACAATGCCTGTTCAATTTCATATAATGTTTTTGCTTCTGGTGATGAATTTGGGCTTTGGGCATTGCCAAGGTTTGGCGATAACCCCAACATCAGCCCCAATAACATAATTTTAATCGCGAATTTTTTCATACTAGCCCCCTGATATAATGAAACATATCATATGAAAACGACATTTTAAATATGTTGATTTTGACTACTCATCGTCAGTATCATCATCAAGCAAGTCGGTAATCGAAATCATATTTGCATTGGTGGCGGGAATTTGTTCGGCATCAACATTCTTTAAGCTGCGATTAATGGCGCGCGTGCGGGTTTCGGCCTCGGTTACAGTTTTTTGGGCGGTGTCCAACTGCTTCCTAAGTTTATCCATAACGCCGCCATAATTATTAAACTCACGCTTTGCAGCTTCCAAAATCTTCCATACTTCGGATGAGCGTTTCTCAATTGCCAAGGTTCTGAAACCCATTTGCAAACTGTTTAATAACGCCGCCAATGTGGTTGGGCCAGTGATTACAACGCGGTTTTTTGATTGTATTTCCTGTACAAGGCCGGGGCGGCGTATGATTTCGGCAAAAAGCCCTTCAGTCGGTAGATACATAATCGCAAAATCTGTTGAATAGGGTGGAAAGATATATTTATCCTGAATATCTTTTGCCTGTTTTTTAATTACTTTTTCAAGATTAGCACTTTGAAGATCAACGGCTTCGGCATTGCCGTCATCTTGTGCTTTGGCAAGGCGTTCGTAATCTTCTTGTGGGAATTTGGCGTCAATGGCAAGGAACACGGGGTTGTCTTGTTCTTTACCAGGCAATCTAACCGCAAATTCCACCAATTCACTAGAGGCAGGGTTGATGCGAACATTCTTGTCAAATTGGTTCGGGGTTAAAATATCTTGGAGTAGCATCTCAAGCTGAACCTCGCCCCAAGTGCCGCGTGATTTAACATTTGTAAGCACACGTTTTAAATCACCAACCCCATTCGCAAGGTTTTGCATTTCGCCAAGGCCTTTATGAACTTTTTCAAGATGATCTGAAACCTGTTTAAAACCTTCGCCAAGGCGTTCGGTCAAAGTTCCTTGAAGTTTTTCATCAACTGTTGCGCGCATTTGTTCTAATTTTTGCTCATTACCTTCGCGCAATTTATCAAGGCTTGTAATTAAGGTTTCAAGCAATGCTTTTGAATTTGCATCATTTTTATCAATCAAACCTTGGAGTTTATGATTGCTTTCGTTGCGAAAATCACGAAACCCACCGGATAATTCACTGCGCAATGCCCGCATTTCTTCAAATGAATTGCCAAGAAAATGCTTTAGGCCATTTTCTAAAACCTCAAGGCGGTAATTGATTTTTATTTGTGCCTTATTGGCTGCTTCAAAACCTAGATAGCCAAATATTAATGCGCCAAGGGCAAATATAGCGGTAAGAATTGCAATTATAATTATTAGGTCTGGTGACGCGACGTTTGACAATTAAATAACCCCTTTTGTAGGATTGTGGCACATGTGTACGACAAATATGGGCATATGTTATAAGAATTGCAATTAACGCGCTTTTCGTCTATATAAAGCCAAATTATTGAGAGTTTTATGTCTGAGATTGTAGTAACCAAATAACCACATTGCCCTTGTTTATAGGGCCTTTTGTTGTGGTTTCGTGATGCGGCGGCTAATTGCCCCCGCAATTATTTGGTTATTTAATCGGAATTCCTAAAATGAATATATCACGGTCCGAACAACGGACTTTGCATGTGCTCGCAAAAGGTGGGCGCATTGTGCACTTTCGCGAAAATTCAAAAAACATAAATAAAGTAATATGTTATACGCGCGAAGGCCTTATTTTGGCAGATTGCACATTATATGTCTTTCAAAAATTAAGACAAAAAGGACTTATAAAATCCAAAAATGGAGAGCCATATTCAATTAATTCTGATGGTCTAAGGACTGTTAGGGCGCAATTGGACAATAGATAAATTAAGGCGCCACCAGATTATTCTGGTGGCGTAATTTTTATTTTAAATTTTTTTGGTTATTAATCTTCGCTATTTGCATTGAACTTACATGCGTTACGCAAGTTAGACATATCGGCTTCTGTTATTGCTGATAAACCAGTTCGGTTGCCAATTATTTTTAGTGCATCATTGGTTCTTGTAATATATGACGGATGAGTTGATACTATTTCATCCAATGCATTATCCCTCAAATTAGATAATTTATGTAATTTTTTAAATGAGGTTCTGGCACCATCCGCCGAATAGCCGCTTGAAAGTAATAGTTCGATTGCTTCTCTGTCCGCTCTGCTTTCAACCTTTCTGCTATACCCGTAATCCATCATTTTTTGGGCTAAAGTAATCTTGGTTGCAGTATCACCAGTTGATAAACCACCAAATAATGCATCAAATCCGGTTTTCTGTATCAAAGAAGTCATTGGATCACGGTTTTTTGCATGGCTAATTTCATGAGTAATAACCATTGATAATTCGTCACCCGTTAGTTTTCTAGCAAGTGAACAGAATACAACTATTTTATTTGCAGGAAGGGTGACTGCATTTATTGGTCCACCACGAACGAAATAAATGTCAATTGGATCATTAATGCCGGCTCTATTGCCTAGTTCACGTGTCCAAGCAAAAATTTTAAAAATGGTGGCCTTGTCTTCGTTTCTTGTATCTTCATCGGGAAGATCGCGCCCCTTAACAATATAATTAATTGCTTGCGCGGATATTTTATCTTCGCTTTTGAAGGGTATCATCTTTGCAATGCTTGGAGTAATAACAGGCCAAATAGTTAACGAGCCAATTATTACAACCCATGCAATAATACTAATCTTGGTGATTTTATTTTTGATTAGTTTATTGATTTCATGTGTGTTTTTTATTTGTGGCGCTTTGGTGGAGATTGCTTGAAGTATTTGACTATCTTTATTTGTTATAATGTAAGAAGTCTTTGAAAGACTTAACCTAAACTCATCATCTCTTTCACAGAAAAAATCCCTTTGCAATTCCTCATAATAATATGATGATAAGTAGTTTTCTTCATAATCATATACTTTTATCAAATCATCCATTAACGCTAGGCGAACTAATCGTCCTGTCGCTTGGCTGCCGTCATAATAAATAATATCATGTTCCATCATATCGGGCTCATATCAAAATATGGAAGTTCCCAAGTGTCAGATATTCCTTCAGCCCTTGCGCTTATCTCTTCATTATGTTCAAAGATTGCATCAAGATTTTCAGGGGGGATATCAATCTCAAGATTATCGATGATGTATTTCCAATAAAATGAGGCCGTAAAAGGGGCTAAAAGCCCGAGAGATACGGTCATCAAAATTGCGTTTTTAAGGGTAACAAAAAGAAATCCTCTTGCCGTAATCTCAAGCCTGATGATGCAGCCATTAATTGAAATACGGTTTGCAATTTCTTGTAATGCTTTTGCGCGATAAAAAGCCATTGCGGTCACTAAAAATATCCAACTCATCGCAAAGTTTGCATACCCAAAAACTAATGTATAAAATTGAGAATTGCGGATAAGATCAAAGACGCCCAAATATTTTAGCAAAAAGTTCCATAAGGTAATTAGTATTAATGTTGAAAACCATCCGAGTGCAAATTCAGGATATAAATTAGTGCTTTTATTCTCGAAACAAAAACTTATGTTGCCCCACTTTGTGTTTTGCCAAACTCTTCTTGCCACAGATATGCGCATTTTGGGGTGCCACCAACCAAATGTAAGTGCTAATAGAATGTTGTGACCAAGAAAACGGAGTGCAAAACCAATTGCGCTCTTGGAAAGAGAAAAATTTATACCTTTCCAATATGTTCTATCCAAAATATATGCACGGGCGCGCCAAATCCCAATTCCAGAAATAAATGACAATAATAGATACAGGAAAAGTGCGATGAAGCTATAAATTAAAGGGTTTAAAGCTATTTGTGATAATTTTGATACCAGCCAAATTGGCCCAAATATCATGAACAATGCAATGCCAAAACCTTTGAATAATTCGTCGCCAGTCCCTTTGTATTGGAATGGCTCTCCATCAAGGCGTGTTGAACCCCATAGAAAGCCTCTTATATTGGCGCGCGCCCAAAACCTGTACAATGTCGCAGAGGCAATATTATATAATATATTACGCTTGGCTAATGGTTTGATGCATTCAAAAGAAGTGTCGGTTGTAATTTCCATAATACCCCCTAGTTAAAGGGGTATATGTATCTAAGGTAGAGGTCAATAAAATTATTGCTGTGTAATTATTTTTTTACATTCAATTTGCTATTATCTAGTGGAATAGCGCTTGTACGTTTTGCAATTCGAATAACAATTCGTGATTGAACATCGGATACAAGGCCAATGCCAAGCAATTTATCACGTAAAAATGCGTCATAGGCGTGCATGTCAGAGGTTACGATACGCATCATGTAATCAACCGCGCCAGTGACAGTTGCACAATCAACAACTTCTGGCCAGCCAGCGATTTCTTCCTCGAATTTCTCAAGATTTTCACGGGTAGGCAATGCAAGTTTTACCGATGCCATAACTTCGAAATCAAGCCCCAATTCTTCACGGTTTAGCAAAGTAACGCGCTTTTGGATTACGCCAATTTCTTCAAGTCTCTTGATTCGTCTCCAACATGGTGAAGAAGACAGTCCAATTCTGTCGGCGATTTCAGCCACGGATAGCGCCGCGTCGTCTTGGATAAGCTCCAGAATGCGGAAATCAATTGCATCTAATTCCATTAATATACCCCCTAATAAAAATCCCAATAGGT
>APMI01001354.1_pt1 | contig 85771 bp, 82 predicted proteins | sample 667938 | NCBI WGS metagenome assembly APMI01 (sample SAMN01084076, study PRJNA167559) | wastewater metagenome | biome: Wastewater | place: Denmark: Ejby Moelle, Odense | collected 2011-11-28 | reverse complement strand
GATCACTCCGAGCAGCACCGTGCCCAGCGCAATGGCCAGCGGCAGGTCGCCCTTGCTGGTTTCGAGTGCAATCGCAGTGGTCATTACGCGGGTCGAGCGGTCGATGTTGCCGCCGACGATCATCACTGCCCCGACCTCCGACATGGCTCGCCCCAAACCCGCCAGCACCGCCACCATCAGCGAATGCCGACAGTCGTGGAGAAGTACCCGCACACTGTCGAACCAGCGAAAACGCATGGCGGTCAGCTCTTCCTGGTATTCACGCCATGCATCCTCCACCACTTGCCGGGAGATCGCAGCCATCAGCGGCACCACCAGAAAAGTCTGGGCGATGACCATGGCGGTGGCCGAATACAGCAACCCGAACTCGCCAAGCGGCCCGGAGCGCGACAGGATCAAGTAAACCACCACCCCGACCACCACCGAGGGCAGGCCCATGCAGCCATTGAGCAGCACCACCAGCACCTGCCTGCCCGGAAACCGCCCGACACCCAGACAAGCCCCCAGCGGCAAGCCGATCAGCGTGCCGAACAGCACCGCCAGACCACTGACCTGCAACGATAGCAGGACGATCTCCGCTACCCGGTGGTCAAAACCGGCGAGCAGGGAAAACGCTTCGGAAAAAGCCAGACTCAAACCATTCATGGGAACGCACGCACCCGGGGCGACAATCCGGCAGGCCGCAAGCTTAGCCGATCAGCCGCCGCCGCGCTGCATGGCAAGGTCGATGTGCGCCAGCAGCGCCATTCTGGCCTCCCGTTCGCCGGCCGTGAAGTGATAGCGGGCCAGTGACACCGGCAGCCGGAACAGTCCGATACGCCGCTCGGGCATGACCGTCAGCTCCACCGTCAGCATCACACCATGGCAAGCGGCGTGCAGCACCAAGGGACGCGGTGAGCTCACCCCGTCCGGCAGGGCCAGGCGCAGCCCACGCTCGAACTCGGCCGGCGTGGCACCTACCTCGCGTGTAAAGCCCTCCGGCGCGCAGACATCTTCAGCCACCGGCAATCGGTGGCCAGATGGCCAGTTCGTCACCTTCCTGCAGCACATGCCCGGCGCGCCCGGCCGGGGCGATGTACACCCCGTTCACCAGCACCAGGTGGGCTTTTTTCTCGGGCACCTGGTAACGCGTGATCAGATCGCCCACCGTGGTGTCAGGCTCCACCTCAATCTCAACCAGATTGCCACGGCGGCCGGCCGGCAGAAAATCGGCGAGCGACGCGAACAGTTTGAACACCACCCTCATGCGAAGGCGGCTACCGGTTGATGGCGCGCTACCGAATCGGGCTGGGTGCGGGCCAGATAGGCCTCGGAGAAACGCTGCGGTGCGGCCAGCAGGATGTCCTTCCACGGCCCGAGACTGAGCTTGCCCTGGATCAGGCCACGCAAAGCACCAACGTGCTGGGTCATGCCGATGGAGGTCGCACCGATCAGTATGTCGCCCTTGAACTGCAGGCTCAGATAGCGATAGGCAGTCTCATCGACCTGTTCGACTCCGGCTTCACCGGGCTCGCCCCACCACTGCCCGAAAGACGTGGAAATCAGCCCCAGCGTGTCGAGCACATTGATCGCCAGCACGCCGGGCAACTGCCCGTTGCCGCCGGCCATGTTGATCGCCGCGACGCGCGCCTGGTCGGCCGCATTGGGCTGAATCGCCGACACCAGATGCGCACCGGTAAACAGGTCCGGCGCCTCGGCCACGTCTCCGGCCGCAAAAATGCCGGGCACCGTCGTTTCCATGCGCGAATCGACGAGCACTCCCTTGGCCACATGCACCGGCGTCGCGTCGAGAAACGCAACGTTGGGCGCCACGCCCGCGGCCACGATGACCAGATCACAGGGCAGGCTGTCACCGGTGGACAGGCTCACCGTAAGCGGCGAGTCGCCGCCCGCGTTGCGGTCAATGCGCTCGACGCCGGCAGACGTCACCACCCGGATGCCCTGCTCTTCGACCCAGCGCTTGATCATGCCGCCGGCTTTGGGGGTCATCATGCGCGGCACCATGCGGTCGCCCATCTCGACCACCGTGAGCTTGACGCCGCGCTTGGCCAGCGCCTCCATGATGATGCAGCCGATAAAGCCGGCTCCCAGTTGCAGCACGCGGGCGCCAGGTTTGGCGTAGCCGGCAATGGCGCGCGCGTCCTCCAGCGTCCAGCAGGTTTGCACTTCGGGCAGGTCGACACCCGGAATCGGCGGCCGCACCGGGTGCGATCCGGTCGCCACCAGCAGGCGGTCATAGGATTCAAAGTGCCCGTCGGCAAACAGAACGCTGCGCTTTTCCACATTCAGCGCGACGGCCCGCCCGGCCAGCAGACGAACGTTGAGTCTTTCAAAATGATCCGGCGTCTTGCGTAGCCAAGTACCGGATTCGTCAATATTGCCTTCAAGCAGATAGGGAATGGCCATGCGCGAATAGGAAGGCTCGTTCTCGCTGCCGACCATGACGATCTCGTCGCGGGGTCTGGCGCGGCGCAGGGTTTCGACTGCCACCACGCCTGCCGGGCCGTTGCCCAGAATCAGGTGTTTCATAGGAATGTCCTCTGAACGGGATGCGTAAGCACACCCGCCACTGGCCGGCGCGCTTACATCAGGGATTGGACTGGATCAGAGTCCCAGGCGCTCGAGCGTCTCGGCGGTGGGCTTGCCTTCCGGCGTCCATCCGCGAATCGAGTAGTACTCGGGCAGCATCTTCTCGATACCACTGACCAGCCCCTTGGCAGGGCCGACCGTTGCCGGCTCGTTCTTGAGCCGCGGTGGCAGGTCGTCGTCCTTGTTGGTCATCCCGGCAGCGTTATTGAAGAGCCGTTCCATGTTCCAGATCCGCTCGCCCATGGCATTGAGCTTCTCCATCGACCAGTCCCCCTCACAGGCCGCTTCGATCTGCGGCTGCACATCGGCCACCGTCCAGGCAAACGACGTGAACACGCAGATCCCGGCTGCGTCGAACACTGCGGTGGCGTCCTGGAAGGCCTTGACCAGTTCGGGCTTGCCTTCAGTGGTCAGCGGGTCGGTCTTGACTGGAATACCCAGCACTTCGGACGCTACGGTGTAGGAACGCAGGTGGCAGGCTCCCCGGTTCGAGGTGGCGTAGGTGAGGCCCATGCCCTGGATGCCGCGCGCGTCATAGGCCGGGAATTCCTGCCCCTTGACGGTCATCGACAGCTCGGGGTGGCCATACTTGGCGCACAGGCGCTTCGAGCCCTGGCCGATCTCCTTGCCGAAGCCTTCGCCGCGGGCAGTCATTTCCGTGAGCTTGGCGAGCGCCTCGGCCGAGCCGAAGGGCGCCTCGACGCCAAGTTGCTCCTTGGTCAGTACACCCATTTCGTAGAGTTCCATCACGGCACCAATAGTGGCGCCAAAGGAAATCGGGTCCATCCCCTGCTCATTGCACAGCAGGTTGGCGTATTGCAACGCTTCCAGGTCGCCAACGCCATTGGCCGCACCGAGCGCCCAGGCAGCCTCGTACTCCAGACCGCCGGAGGCACCCCAGTATTTAGGGTCGTTCACCACCGTAAAGTGCTTCTTGTCGATCTCGGAAATGCGGCCACAGGCAATCGTGCAGCCGAAGCAGGCGGCATTGGTCACCAGTTGGGCCTTGCCGTCGGAAGGACGCTTCTCGTGCATCGCTTCGGCGGAGATCTTGCCGGCGCTTTCGAACTGCACGTCCTTGTGGTTGCGGGTCGGCAGCGCCCCCATCTCGTTGATCACGTTCATCAGCACCTGGGTGCCATATTTGGGCAAGCCCTCACCGGTAACCGCGTTGTCGGCAAGGATCTTCTTTTTCTCGGCGGTGACTTTCATGAAGGCCTTGATGTCCTTGATACCGGACAGGCCCTTGGTGCCACGCAGGGCCACGGCCTTGAGGTTCTTGGAACCCATCACCGCGCCGACACCGGAACGGCCGGCCGCCCGGTGCAGGTCATTGACGATGCACGAGAACAGAACCCGGTTCTCGCCCGCCAGACCAATGGAGCAGACGCGCACCAGGGGGTCCTGCAGGTGGTGCTTGATGCTTTCCTCGGTTTCCCAGCAGCTCTTGCCCCACAGATCGGAGGCATCCTTCAGTTCGGCCCTGTCGTTTTCCACGTACAGATAGACTGGCTTCGGAGAGCGCCCTTCGAAGATGATCATGTCCCAGCCGGCAAACTTCATTTCGGCGCCAAAGAAGCCGCCGGAGTTCGAACAGGCAATTGCCCCGGTCAGCGGGCCCTTGGTGACCACCGTGTAGCGCCCGCCGGTGGAGGCCATCGTGCCGGTAAGCGGCCCGGTCGACATGATCATTTTGTTGTCGGGTGCCAGCGGATCGACCATCGGATCGATCTCGGACACCAGGTATTTGGTCGCCAGACCGCGCGAACCAAGGTATTCATCGGCCCACTGCATGTTCAGCGGCTCATCCTTGCAGGTGCCTTCGGTAAGGTTCACCCGCAGTATTTTTCTGTTCCAGCCCATGATCCGCCTCCTTATTCCGTAACGGCCGTGTTGGCCTTGGCGGCCCACGCGCGCATGCGGTCAAGCCCCGTCCAGTCGGCATCCACATAGGTGATGGCGCCAGTCGGGCAAGCCGTTGCACAGGCCGGATCACCGCCGCACAGGTCGCACTTCTGGACCTTGCCGGTATCCTGGTTGTAATTGACGGTGCCGAAGGGACAGGCGATGGTGCACACCTTGCAGCCAACGCAAACGTCGTCAAAGACCTCCTTGGCGCCAGTTGCCGCATCGATACGGATCGCATCCACCGGACAGGCGTTGAGGCACCACGCCTCCGTACATTGGGTACAGGTATACGGAACCTTGCGCCCCTCGGTCTCGAAGCTGAAAACCTTGATGCGCGACTTTGACGGATTGATGACCCCGGTGTGCTCGACCGAACATGCCATTTCGCATTGCAGGCAGCCGGTGCACTTTTTGGGGTCAATGTGAAGGGACTTCCACATGACGCACTCCTCCTCTTTATGATTTGCAGACCGGCAGGTGCGATCACTGGCGGATCGACGGCTCACATTGATGTGGCCCTGACTTCCTCCGGGGGCATTTCTCCCGCAAAACGTGTCCGCTGGAACAGCGCACGAACAGACGTCCTTTACAGCAGAATAGGCTGCCGAAAGCGCTTGTCAATGCGCACTGCGGCACAAGAGCAGGCGCTGCGCGGCCTATATCTTTTGTGATACTAATCCGGCCCTGACACTTCGAAACGGAATCGCCACATGAACAAGGATTCTGGCTGCGCCGCCCCTTCCGGGCACCTATCGCTGACGGTGGACGAAGCCCGCCACATCATCCTCGAAACGGTCCGCCCGGCCGGAGGCTGGGAGCGCGTCGCACTGCGCTCGGCACTCGGCCGCGTGCTGGCCGAAGACGTCGTTGCGCCGTGCAATGTGCCGGCCCACGACAACTCGGCGATGGATGGTTACGCCGTGCGTGCCGAGGATCTCGCCGCCACTGCCGAAGCGTCCTTGCTGGTAGTCGGCACAGCCTTCGCCGGACGGGGCTTCTCGGGCATCGTCGGCAAGGGCCAGGCAGTGCGCATCATGACCGGAGGTGTGATGCCGATCGGCGCCGACACCATCGTGGTACAGGAAGTCGTGCGTACCGATGGCGAACGAATTGTGGCGCCCGGCGGCATCCGCCGCGGCCAGAACGTGCGCCGGGCGGGGGAAGACCTCGCCGAAGGCGCGGTAGCGATCCCGCGCGGCAAACTCCTGGGGCCTCCGGAGCTCGGTCTGGCTGCCTCCCTCGGGTTGGCGGAAGTCACCGTTGCACGCCGGCTGCGGGTTGCCTTTTTCTCGACCGGTGACGAACTGGCCAGCATCGGCCGGCCGCTGGCCCCGGGCGAAGTTTATGACTCCAATCGCTACACGCTCTTCGGAGCGCTCACCCGGGCGGGCTGCGAGCTGGTCGATATGGGCGTGGTTCCGGACCGGCAGGAGGCCCTGGAGACCGCCTTCCGCAATGCCGCCGCCTGCGCCGACGTCGTTCTGACCACTGGCGGTGTATCGGTAGGCGAGGCCGATTTCATTCGTGAGCTGATGCAGCGCCTTGGCGAAGTGAGCTTCTGGAAGATCGATATCAAGCCGGGCCGTCCGATGGCCTTCGGACGCATAGGCAACACCTGGATGTTTGGCCTGCCGGGCAATCCGGTGGCCGTAATGGTGACCTACTACCAGTTCGTGCTGGATGCGCTGCTGAAGATCTCCGGCCTCGACCCCTTGCCCGAGCGGCCGCTGATGTCGCTGGCGTGCACCACCCCGATCCGCAAACTGGCTGGCCGCCGAGAATACCTGCGCGGCCGCCTGTATGCCGAAAACGGCGCCTGGAAGGTGCGCCCGGCGAGCACCCAGGGCTCGGGAATCCTGCGCTCCATGTCTGAGGCCAACTGCTTCATCGTGCTTGATGAGAACCGCGACGATGTGCTGGCCGGCGATAGCGTGCAGGTCCAGCTGTTCGACGGCCTGGTCTGAAATATCTCAAGGGTTGCGGCACATCCGGATCCGAGTGTCTCCACGCTTGCCGCAGGGCGTGAGGCTGCCGCTGACAGGACTTGGCGTGCCTTCGTCGTCCATCTGCGCTTCCCGTGTGTCCCAGGCCAGCACACCACGCTTGTCGAGGCGCAGGCGCAGGACCCAGCCGCGCCGGGCAACCGGCAGATCAAAGCCGTCGAAAACGAAATTGCCGAGGCTGTAGATGATCGGCCGACCCCGATAGATTTCGGCACCCTGGGTGACGTGAGGGTGGCCGCCGACCACGACGTCCGCTCCGGCATCGATCATGCGTCGTGCCAGATCACGCTGGCGCGCATCGGGCCCGGGTTCGAGTTCCCAGCCCCAGTGCATGAAGGGAATCACCAGATCGGCCCCGGCCTTGCGGGCGGCGCGGATGTCGGCGATCACCTGGCTGTCCTCGCTCCATGCCACGCCGGGGTGGGTCGCGCCGGCCTCGAAGGAGCGCGGCTTGAATTCGTCGTAGCCAAGCACGGCCACGTGGAGGCCCTTGGCGGAGATCCACAGGGGCGCATGGGCTTCGGCCAGATTCTTGCCACCACCAAAATGGCGGATACCGGCTGCATCCAGATGGGTAAGCGTTTCCAGAAAAGCGTCCTTGCCGTAATCGCCGGAATGGTTGTTGGCCACCGACATCGCGTCAAAGCGCCCCCGCAGGACCGACACCACACCCGGTTCGGCCCGGAAGGTATAGATCTTGTTGTCGAGCGCCTTGCCGGTCGTGGCGATGGGGCATTCCAGATTGGCAATGCGGTAATCGGCATCGGCCAACAGCGCGGAAAAGGGAGCCAGAGGATCGCGCCCCGACGCGACGACCCGACCGGGACCGTCATCAAGCATGACATCGCCGGCAAAAACAAGACGCAGCGGTTCGGCGCGCAGGGCGCCACTGACCAGCACGAGGGCCGCACAAAAGAGACTACGGACCGGAATCATCGTCCGCCCTCCTTCACCTGCTCGCACCAGTAGGCCAGTTCGCCATCACGCACAGGCTCATAGACGTGCTGCAGGCCGGTAAAGCCGTAAGCATTCCGCCGTCGGCCGGATGGCAGCGGCCACGGAAAGGTGGCTTGCTGGATGAGCACCGGGCCTTCATCCCGATCGGCGTAGGCGTAGATCTTCACACTGGCCAGATCGGCGGGCCGGTCCTGAAAGACCACGCGGAACCGGAAGTAGCTACCGATATTCACGGGCGCCACTCGATACGGCGAATCAACTGGCCGGGCGACGTGGACATGCGTCTCACCGCCATATGTGGTGTGGCAATCGATACGCAACATCGCGTGGGCAATAGTCGGCAGGATGGCCAGGAACAGCGGCGCAGTTCGGAACATGGGGCCTTTTGCAGCGACAAAGAGTGAGTGAATAAAAAAGCCGACCGGGGAAACCGGTCGGCTTTCGGATGCCATCAGGCGCAAGCTTACTTGGCTGCCAGCGCGGCCTTGATCTGTTCCAGCGTGGAAGGATCGTCGATGGTGGTCAGGTCGCCTGGATCACGGCCTTCAGCCAGCGCCTGGATGGAGCGGCGCAGCATCTTGCCGGAACGGGTCTTGGGCAGACCGGAGATGAAGTGCACGCGGGCCGGACGGGCGATGGCGCCGAGGCTGCCGTCGACCAGCTTCATGACGGCCTTTTCAAGTTCGATGACCTTCTCGGGGGTGTCGATGGAGTCAGCGCTCTTCACCACGGCGAAGGCCATCGGCATCTGGCCCTTGAGCTGATCGGCGACGCCCACAACGGCCACTTCGGCAATCGCCGGGTGAGCCTGCACAGCCTCTTCGATCTCGCGGGTGCCCAGACGGTGACCGGCAACGTTGATCACGTCATCGGTACGGCCGAGAATCTTGTAGTAGCCGGCGTCGTCCTTGATACCCCAGTCAAAGCTGGAGTAAACCTGCGGTTCCTGGAAGAGCGTGAAGTAGGTGGACACGAAACGCTTGTCGTCACCCCAGATGGTGGACAGGCAGCCAGGCGGCAGCGGCGGCACGACGCCGACGATACCCTTCTCGTTGGCATCGCATTCGGAACCGTCGTCTCGGAACAGGCGCACATCGAAGCCATACACCGGGAAGCCCGGGGAGCCCAGTTGCACGTCCTGCTTCTCGACACCGGGCATCAGCGACAGCATGGCCCAACCGGTTTCGGTCTGCCAGTAGTGGTCGATGACCGGGATGCCCAGTTCGTCCATCATCCACTGGTGGGAAGTTTCGTCCATCGGCTCACCGGCACAATACAGTGCGCGCAGCTTCGAAAGATCGTAGGCCTTGAGGAAGGCCGGGTCCTGCTTCTTGAGCACGCGGATCGCAGTCGGCGCGCTGAACATGACGGTGACTTCCTGATCCTGGCAGATCTTCCACCAGATACCGGCGTCGGGACGCAGCGGCGTGCCTTCGTACATGATCGTGGCCATGCCGGCAATCAACGGGCCATAGATGATGTAGCTGTGGCCCACCACCCAGCCGATGTCGGAAGTCGAGAAGAAAGTCTCGCCCGCATTGCCTTGATAGATGTGCTTCATCGAGGCGGCCAGCGCCACGGCGTAACCGCCGGTGTCACGCTGAACGCCCTTGGGCTTGCCAGTGGTGCCGGACGTGTACAGGATGTAGCTGGGGTCGGACGACTCAACCCAGGTCACGGGCACCTGGGCATCCATGAAGCGGGTGCGCAGGGTCGCGTAGTCTTCGTCACGGCCGGCAACAACAGCCATTTCCTTGTCGAGGCCGCGATTGACCATCAGCACCTTGGCGGGCTTGTGCTCGGCCAGGCCGATTGCCTCATCCAGTAGGTGCTTGTAGGGAACCGGACGGCCGCCACGCATGCCGGCATCGGCAGAAACGATCACGGTCGGTTTGGCATCGTCGATGCGGGTGGCCAGGGAGCCGGAAGCGAAGCCACCGAACACCACCGAGTGGATGGCTCCGATGCGGGCACAGGCCAGCATGGCGAACGCCGCTTCGGCGATCATCGGCATATAAATCAGGACGCGGTCGCCCTTCTTCACGCCGAGATTCTGGTAGATGGCCGCCATGCGCATGACTTCGGTGCGCAGTTCGGAGAAGGAGTAGGTCTTCTCTTCGTTGGTTTCGGTGGAGATATAAACCAGCGCCTTGCGGTCTGGGTGGGCCTCCGCGTGGCGGTCGACCGCGTTGTAGCAGAGGTTGGTTTCACCGCCGACAAACCACTTCACGAACGGCGGCTTGGAGAAATCGTAAATTTGTTCGGGTTGCTTGTTCCAGTGGATCAGTTGGGCCTGCTCGCCCCAGAAGCCATTCCGATCCTCGACAGAACGCTTGTGAAATTCCTTGTATGACGCCATGGGTTCCTCTCCCTTTTTCGAATAGTAAAACCGCTACTGCCGATGACAGCGATGCGTCCGATATGGCGCTCGCCTTCTTATTCGTTATGTTGCACAGCACCAACCAGACCGGTTTCTGCGACGCGTGCGAGGGTGGCTAGCGGCAGACCGGAAGGGAGTTCGGATTCTATCAATTCCAGCAGCGGTAAGAGTGTCCGTATGGCATCCGGCAACTGCTTGCGCAAACTGGCATCCAGACCCGCCGTGCGCAACTGCTGCAGGATCTGGTCGATGCTGACCGGCGCGCGCACCGGACGCTCCACCATTTCGGGTGTGATTTCACCCTTCGGGCCAATGACCTTGTTGCCACCGGCTGCCCGCCCGACGGCGATCCGCTGCATCGCGCTTCCAACTAGCTGGCTCACCGTCTGCACCTTGCCGGGTTCGGCGACCGACAGGCCGATGGTGATCTGGATGCGGATGCGCTCTTCGCGATAAGTCATCACGATGTGCTCGATCGCCGAACGCAAGCGCATCGCAAAGACACTGGCACCGTCCATGTTGGTACTCGGCGACACCACCGCAAAACGTGCGGCGGCAAGCTCGGCAACGGTATCCTCCTGACGCAGCCTGGTAGCGAGGATCTTGGACAGCTTGCGATTGACGAGCTGGGCCACATGGGCGCCATAGCGCGCCACCAGGGTATCGAATTGATCGATCTCGATGACCATTACCGAAAGGTCGCCATGACGCCGCTGGGCGAGGGAAAGCTCCTGCGCAGCGTGATGATGCAGATAGGACGGTGTAGCGAGGCCCGAGGCCGGATCTACCGGACTCGCATTGGCCAGTGCCGCCCTGCTCTCCTCCAGGTCGCGCTGGGTGCGGGCGAGCTGGGTTAACGACTCCAGGCGCGCCAGCAGTTCGATATTGCCGATACCCTTGGCGATGAAGTCCGTCGCCCCGGCGCTCTTCGCCTTGACTCGTACGTCCGGTTCGTCATCGCCGGAGATGACCACCACGGGCAAGGTGCTGATCCGCGAAATGCGCGAACTGCGGATACGCTGCAGCAGGCCGTAGCCATCCAGGCGCGGCATGCCGATGTCGGTAATCACCGCCTGGATGGTCGGGTCCACCATCAGGGTCTGCCAGCCAGCCTCGCCGTCAGCTTCCTCACGAACCTCAAAGCGATCACGAACCTGCCGGAGGATGGAAAGACGCACCATCCTTGAATCATCGATGATCAGGATCCGCGGAAGGGTCTGATCGCTTTCGTCACTCATGCTTGGCTCGCTGGTTGATTTCTTCAGCCGTTAACGGCAATCACCGTGCGCCCCTTGACCCTGCCGGCGATGAAGTCGTGGAATACGCCCGGTAAATCGGCAAAAGGCACCGTGCGGGTCATCTCTGCCAGGTGCCGCGGTTTGAGGTCGCTTGCGAGGCGCTCCCAGACCTTCGCCCGGGTCGGAAAACCCATGTACCCGGAGTCCACCCCAAGCAGGCTCACACCGCGCAGAATGAAGGGGAACACGGTTGTCGGCAGATTGATGCTCTGGGCGTTACCGATGCTGGCCACCGTACCGGCCTGCTTCATGGTGGACAGCACCCAGGCCAGAATGTCACCGCCCACGTTGTCCACGGCGCCGGCCCACAGGCCCACATCGAGGGGGCGCGTCTTGGCCGGATCGATGGTATCGCGCAGCTTGATTTCGGCCGCACCAAGCTTCTTCAGGTAGCCCTCTTCGTGCGCTTTGCCGGTCAGGGCGACCACGTGATAACCCAGCCCAGCCAACATGTCGATGGCCAGCCCGCCCACACCACCGCTCGCGCCAGTGACGATCACCGGACCATTTTCGGGGCGCAGGCCGTTGTCTTCCATGCGTACGATGCCCAGCGCCGCCGTGAAGCCTGCGGTGCCCAGCGCCATCGCGTCGAAAAGCGACAGGCCCGCCGGCAGCGGCACCACCCAGCCGGCCGGAATCCTTGCGTACTCGGCATAGCCACCGTGATGTGCCACGCCGATATCGAAGCTGGTGGCGATCACCGCATCGCCAGCCTTGAAGCGCGCATCACTGCTTTCGACGACCGTCCCTGACAGGTCGATACCGCCGATACAGGGGAAGCGACGGATGATCTTTCCGGCACCGGTAGCGGCCAGCGCATCCTTGTAATTCACACTCGAGTACGCCACCTTGATGAGCACCTCACCGGCGTCGAGCCCGTCGACGGTGAGCGCTTCCATGGCGGCGGAAACCTTGCGGTTTTCGTCCTGGCGAATAAGGTAGGCCTGAAATGGGGCAATGCTGCTGGACATGCTTTTCTCCTCGTGAAGTGGTGCGCGGGCGGCACCTTTTGTGTTTGTCGCACGATTATAGCCTTGCCCCGCAACCCCCATTCCACGCCACGCCAAGGTCAATCGGCACCCAGCCTCAATACCCGCCCCGATTTGCCGTAAATGCCCATACCCCCCGCTGGAATCCCATCATGGCCCTGATCACCCAAGCCCTCGACAGTATCGAGTCCTACACCGCCTTCTTCAGCCAGGAACCCCTTCCTGTTCTCAAGCACACGGTCAAGGAATTGCAGGCGATGCGCGAACACGAAGACAGCATCAACGGCCGCACGGTGGCGGCGCTGGTGCTCGGCGACCCGATGATGACGCTGAAAGTGCTGATTCACATTGAGGCGCATCGGCGTGCCCGGCAGAACCACGACATCACGACCATCGAGCGGGCAATCATGATGATGGGCATTTCGCCTTTTCTGCGCGAGTTTGCCGATCTGCCAACTATCGAAGGCCAGCTCGCGGCACACCCGAAAGCCCTGGTTGGCGTCCTGAAAGTGATCAGCCGTGCCCGCCGTGCAGCTCGTTACGCCCGCGACTGGGCGATCTTGCGTCATGATCTGGACGTCGATGAAATCACCGTCGCAGCCCTGCTCTCCGAAGTCACCGACATCCTGTGCTGGAGCTTTGCGCCCGCGCTGACCTATCAGGTGTACGAGATGCAGCGAATCGACCGTGATCTGCGCTCAGTCGTCGCCCAGAAAGCCGCGTTCAACTTCTCGGCGAAGGAATTGCAGCTTGCCCTGGTGCGCCAATGGCACTTGCCCGACTTGCTGGTTTCAATGATGGATGACCGGCAGATTGAAAATCCGCGGGTACGTACGGTGCAAATGGCCAACAGTCTGGCCCGTCATACGGCCCAGGGTTGGGACAACGCGGCGATTCCCGATGACCTGAGCACCATCGAGGCACTGCTGCACATCGGTCGGGAAAATCTGCTCAACCGGCTGTCGGCGCCCCACGAAGCCATCGCCAGCCTGCTCAATGCCGGTGGCTGTGCAGACAGCGCACTGCCACCGCAATAAGACCTGTTAGTTGCCTGATGCGCGCGCCTCGAGCAGTTCCCAGCGCACCATCGCATTTTCGATTTCACTCTCCAGCGCTTGCAGCCGAGTGTTGACCTGCACTGCATCCTGCGGCGCATCCCGATAGATCGCCGGGTCATTGAGTCGGGTCTGCAGGGTCGTTTGTTCAGCCTCCAGTTTGGCGATGAGATCCGGCAGGGATTCGAGCTCGCGCTGCTCCTTCCAGCTCAGCTTGGCAGGCTTTGCAACAACCGGGGCAGGTGTTGCGGCTTCCTTCTTCGCTACAGGCGCCTTGGCCGACGCGGCCGAAGCGTTCAATGCAGCGGTCTTGCGCACCCGCAGCCAGTCCTCGTAACCACCCGCGTATTCCTTCCAGTGACCATCCCCCTCTGCAGCGATGACCTGGGTCACCACGTTGTCGAGGAAGGCCCGGTCATGGCTGACCAGAAACACCGTGCCGTCGTACTGGGCAAGCAGATCCTCTAGCAGATCAAGCGTTTCAATGTCCAGATCGTTGGTCGGCTCGTCGAGCACCAGCACGTTGGCCGGGCGGGCAAACAGGCGCGCCAGCAGTAGCCGGTTGCGCTCACCGCCGGACAGCGACTTGACCGGCGAACGGGCCCGTTGCGGCGAGAACAGAAAATCACCGAGGTAACCGATGATGTGGGTGCGGTGGCCGCCAATCTCGACAAAATCCGAGCCGGGGCTGATGACTTCAGTGAGCGGTGCTTCGGGATCGAGCTGTGCCCGCAGCTGGTCGAAATAGGCCACCGTCTGACGGGTACCCCGACGAACCATGCCTTCGTCCGGCTCGAGCTCGCCGAGGATCAGCTTGAGCAAGGTCGTCTTGCCGGCGCCGTTGGGGCCGATCAGGCCGATCCGGTCGCCGCGCAGGATGCGGGTGGAAAAGTCGTTCACAATGTGGCGTTCGCCGAAATATTTTTCGACGTGATCCAGCTCGGCGACCATCTGGCCGCTGCCATCGCCGCGATCCAGGGATAGTTTGACGTTGCCGAAGCGGTCACGTCGTGCCCCGCGTTCGTTGCGCAGGGCTTCCAGACGACGTACGCGGCCTTCGTTACGGGTCCGGCGGGCTTCGACGCCTTTGCGGATCCACACCTCTTCCTGGGCCAGCAGCTTGTCGAAGCGGGCGTTGGCCTTCTCCTCCGACTCCAGTTGCTCGGCCTTACGGGCCAGGTATTCACTGAAGCGCCCGGGAAAGCTGCTCAGGATGCCGCGGTCGAGCTCGACGATGCGGGTCGCCACATGGTCCAGAAACACCCGGTCGTGGGTAATCACCACCACTGCGCCGGGAAAGTCACGGATCAATTCTTCGAGCCACAGAATGCCGTCAATATCCAGGTGGTTGGTCGGTTCATCCAGCAGCAGGATTTCAGGCTCGCCGACCAGCGCGCGGGCCAGCGCCACGCGCTTGATGCCGCCACCGGAAAGACTGCCCACCACCGCATCGCCGTTCAGACGCAGCTGCGCGAGAACCTGCTCTACCTTCTGCTCCATGCGCCAGGCCTGCGCCTCCTCGACCCGGTGCTGGACATCCTCCAGGCGAGCCAGCGCGGCCTCGCTCGCATCGTCGGCCAGCGCCACCATCGCCGCGTGGTAATCGACCAGCAACTGGGCCACATCGCCGAGCCCGTCGGCAACCGTCGCAAAAACGCTGCGCTCCATCGGAAACTCGGCTTCCTGCGGCACATAGGCAATCTTGGCGCCAGGCTGAAGCCACAGGCGGCCGTCATCGAGGGATGCCTGTCTGGCAAGCGCCTTCAACAGGCTGGACTTTCCGCTGCCGTTGCGACCGATCAAGGCAACGCGTTCGCCCGGATCGAGCTGGAAGGAGGCCTTGTCAAGCAGAGCTACGTGACCAAAGGCGAGGCAGGCATCGTCGAGGGTAATCAGGGGCATGGTTCAGACAGGCGGACTGACAGGGAAGGCCGCGATTCTACTCTCCAACAGTCACGCCTTCTTTCAAGATCGCTTGACGAATGGGCGAGCAATCTGTTTAATACGAATTGTTCTCATTCTGTTTATTGTTTCGTGAATAATACTTCCGCTCCAGCCCTTCGACCCGAACACGCCGACAAGCCTGCTTCCGGCCAGCTTGAGTCCCCGATCCGGAGCAAGGATCTGTTCAACGAGCGCTCCTGCGTGTTTATCGAGCACGAAGGCATGATTTATGCACTGCGTACAACACGCGCGGGCAAACTGATACTGACCAAATGACTACTTCAGCCAGACTACGATGTCGCGATGGCCTCCCGGGCCACTGGACCGACCAGCAGCACCAGCACCGGGTTTCCCCGGCTGGCTTGGCCGCCATCCTGGGCATCGGGCTGGCCGGTTGTCTTTGTGCAATGCAACTGGTGCTTCAGCTCTACCCTCTGGGCTGAACTGAGGCGACATCATCCAGGCCTGAAGGAAACAGGACAATGTACGTTTGTGTCTGTCGTGCAGTTACTGAAAAACACATCGAAACGGCGGTGCTCGGTGGCGCTCGTCGGCTCCGGGATCTTCGGGTACAGTTGGGAGTTACCGAAGAGTGCGGACGCTGTGCCAAGTGCGCCAAGCAATGCCTGGACGGCGCTGTTGGCCAGGCCTGTAGTGCATCTCTTCGCCCCGCGTGTAGCCCCACCCCATTTCACTTGATTCAGGAGGCAGCATGAAAGGCGACAAGAAAGTCCTGCAACACCTCAACAAGCAGCTCACCATCGAACTGACGGCCATCAATCAGTATTTCCTGCACGCCCGGATGTACAAGAACTGGGGCCTCGTCAAGCTGGGCAAGCACGAATACGAGGAATCCATCGAGGAGATGAAACACGCCGACATGCTGATCGAGCGCGTTCTCTTCCTCGAAGGCCTGCCCAACCTGCAGAACCTCGAAAAGCTGATGATCGGCGAAAACGTTCCCGAATGCCTGCAGGGCGACCTGAAGCTCGAACAGGGTGGTCATGCCCACCTGAAGGACGCAATCGCCTACTGTGAGTCCTGTAAGGACTACGTGAGCCGAGACATCTTCCAGCACATCCTCGAAGACACCGAGGAGCACATCGACTACCTGGAAACCCAGCTCGACCTCGTCGACAAGGTTGGTATCCAGAACTATCTGCAGTCGCAGATGGATCCCGGCTCCTGATCACTGTCAGGATCAAGGTTGTAAAAAAGGGGCCCGAAGGCCCCTTTTCAATTCAAACCTTACAGATGAATACTCAGAACTGGTCTTCTTCCAGCGCCAGCGCTCCAGCAGCACCATTGACTACCGAGTAAGCAAGGCCCGGCGCCTGCGACAGCAGGTGATCGGCGTAAAAACGCGCAGTGGTGATCTTGGCCTTATAGAAGGAAGCGTCGCCACTGCCTTCGGCCAGACGACGGGCCGATACCAGCGCTGCGCGCCCCATCTGCCAACCACCCGCCACGATGCCGAGCAGCTTCAGGAAGGGCACCGAACCCACCGACGCCGCCTTGATGTCACCACTGTAGGTGGCCACGATGTAAGCAACGGCCTCTTCGAGCGCCGTTACGCCGGACGACAGGGATTTGCGGATCGCGGCGAACTCGTCACCACTGGCCTCGGCCAGTTGGGCTTCGACCTTGCGCATTTCACTGATCACCCCCTTGATGGTCAGACCGCTTTCGCGGGCGATCTTGCGGCCGATCAGGTCATTTGCCTGGATGGCGGTGGTGCCTTCGTAGATGGCGGTAATACGCGCATCCCGGAAGTGCTGGGCTGCGCCGGTTTCCTCAATGAAGCCCATGCCACCGTGCACCTGCACGCCAGTCGAGGTGATCTCGATGGAAGCCTCGGTCAGCCAGCCCTTGACCACCGGAATCATCAGATCCATGAAGGCCTGGTTCTGCGCGCGCACGGCTTCGTCGGGATGGTGATGGGCCATGTCGGTAGCCGCCCCAACCACATAGGCCAACGCACGCTGGGCTTCGATCTGCGACTTCATGCTCATCAGCATGCGACGCACGTCGGCATGATGAATGATGCTCACCTTCGGGCCGCCGCGAACACCGGCTTCAGTACCCTGGATACGATCCTTGGCATAGGCCAGGGCCAGTTGGTAGGCGCGCTCGGAGAGGGCCAGACCCTCCATGCCAACGGCGAAGCGGGCTTCGTTCATCATGATGAACATGTACTCGAGGCCACGGTTGGCTTCGCCCACCAGGGTACCGATCGCACCGCCCTTGTCGCCGAAAGCCAGCACGGCCGTCGGGCTGGCATGGATACCCAGCTTGTGTTCGATGGACACGCAGTGCACGTCATTGCGCTCGCCCGGCGTACCGTCGGCCTTGAGCAGGAACTTCGGCACGACGAACAGGGAAATCCCCTTCACCCCTTCCGGTGCATCCGGCAAGCGGGCCAGCACCAGATGAATGATGTTGTCGGTCATGTCGTGCTCGCCGTAGGTGATGAAGATCTTCTGACCGAAGATCTTGTAAGTGCCATCACCCTCGGGCACCGCACGGGTGCGCACGGCAGCGAGATCGGAGCCGGCAGACGGCTCGGTCAGGTTCATGGTGCCGGTCCATTCACCGCTCACCATCTTGTGCAGATAAAGCGCCTTCTGCTCGTCGGTGCCACGCAGCTTGATCGACTCGATGGCGCCGTTGGTCAGCATCGGGCACAGCGAGAAGGCCATGTTGGCCGATTTCCACATTTCCATCACCGCCGTGGAAACGAGCTTCGGCAGGCCCTGGCCGCCGAATTCCGGCTCACAAGCCAGCGCAGTCCAGCCGGCTTCGGCAAACTGCTTGTAGGCTTCCTTCCAGCCGGTCGCCGTGCGCACGACACCGTTGTCCCAGCGGGCTCCTTCCTGGTCACCGGTCCAGTTCAGCGGGGCGATGACGCCACTGGCGAACTTGTTGGCTTCTTCCAGAACGGCATCGACCAGGTCGGCGGACGCGTCTTCACAACCCGGCAGGGCTGAAACGGCGTCAAGCCCGGCCAGTTCCTGCATGACGAACTGCATGTCGCGAATGGGTGCGTTATAGCTGCTCATTGTTTTTTCTCCACGGAATGTTGTTTTAGGTTTTACGACTTGATTGGCCGGCCTACTTGTTCAACAAGTAACGCTTGTCGTCGAAACTCGCCACCCACTCCGGGCAATACACCACCAGCAGGGTCAGGGCCATGCCTGACAGCCAGGCTTCGGCAAAGCCCAGCAGCAGGAAGAAGGGCAAGTACTCGGACAAGAGCTTGTCCGCCGGGTAGGCACCGGCGACAAACAGACTCAGTGACGCAATGACGCCCTGCACTAAGACGATAAGCGCTGCGCCGAGAAAGGCATTGATAAAGATATAAACGAAGAAATTCGTTGGTAGCCAGCGCTCGACCAAACGAAAGTAGAGCGAGCTGACCAGTACCGGCACAATCCCCATCACCAGGAAGTTGATCGGGTATGCCGCCCACTCGACACTGCCATTTAGCGTCACACCGGCGAGCGCCAGCGCGAGCACAAGCAAGGCCAGCTGGGGACCGAAGATCAGCGTGGTCGCCATCGCGCCCAGCAGATGAAGATTGAGTCCGGGAGAGACACCGGCATTCAGGCTCCACAGCAGAGTCAGAATAACGGCAGCACCGAGAAGGGCATTCAATTGATGCCCGTCGAGAAGGCGCCGCCAAGGAGCTGACCGAATGCACCAAGCCCCCGCCCCCACTCCAGCCAGCGCGGCACAGATGTGCCACGCCAGGGAAAAGAGGTCAGGCGCAAAATTCATTCAGCCAGCCCCCGCTCGATCACTCTTCCTCAGACCGCGGAGGTCAGTTGGGGAACAGCTTCGAACAAATCAGCCACCAGACCATAGTCGGCCACCTGGAAGATGGGCGCTTCAGGATCCTTGTTGATCGCCACGATCACCTTCGAATCCTTCATGCCGGCCAGATGCTGGATCGCGCCGGAAATACCCACTGCGATGTAAAGCTGCGGAGCGACGATCTTGCCGGTCTGCCCGACCTGATAGTCGTTCGGCACATAGCCGGCATCTACCGCAGCACGGCTGGCACCCATGGCAGCGCCAAGCTTGTCGGCCAGAGGCTCCAGCACGCTGTGGTAATTTTCGCCGCTGCCCATGCCGCGACCACCGGAAACGATGATCTTGGCAGCACCCAGTTCGGGGCGGGCAGACTTGGTCAGTTCGCGCCCAACCAGCTTCGACAGACCCAGATCAGCCACCGCCGCCACCTGCTCGACAGCAGCAGCACCACCCTCGCCCGCCGCTTCAAACGCGGTGGTACGGACCGTGATCACCTTGACGCTGTCGGACGACTTGACCGTTGCCAGCGCATTGCCCGCATAGATCGGGCGCACGAAGGTATCGGGGGATTCGACACCGACTATTTCGGAGATCTGCGCTACATCCAGCAGCGCGGCAACGCGGGGCAACACGTTTTTACCGAAGGTGGTCGCAGCAGCCAACACGTGGCTGATTGCACCGCCGGAAGCCTGAACCACCGCCACAATCTGGGCAGCCACGTTCTCGGCCTGTTGTTCGGCAAAGGCGGCAGAGTCGGCCACCAGCACCTTGGTAACGCCGGCCACCTTGGCAGCAGCCTCGGCCGCAGCACTGGCGCCGGAACCCACCACGAGAACCGCGACATCACCACCCAGCTTGGCAGCAGCAGAGACGGTATTCAGAGTCCCGCCCTTCAGGGACGCATTGTCGTGCTCGGCAATAACCAGAATCGTCATTACAGCACCTTCGCTTCGTTCTTGAGTTTTTCAACCAGCTGCGCCACGTCAGCCACCAGCACGCCAGCACTGCGCTTGGCAGGCTCGACCACCTTCAGGGTGGTCAGGCGCGGCATCACGTCGACTCCCAGATCCACCGGCTTGATGGTTTCAAGGGGCTTCTTCTTGGCCTTCATGATGTTCGGCAGCGTCGCATAACGCGGCTCGTTCAGGCGCAAGTCGGTGGTGACCACCGCAGGCAGGGAAATCTCGAGGGTCTCGAGGCCGCCATCGATTTCACGCGTGACGGTTGCCTTGCCCTCGCCTACCGCAACCTTGGAAGCAAATGTTGCCTGCGGCCAGCCCATCAACGCCGACAACATCTGGCCGGTCTGGTTGGCATCGTCGTCAATGGCCTGCTTGCCGCAGATCACCACCTGGGGCTGTTCGCGATCACACAAAGCCTTGAGCAGCTTGGCGACAGCCAGGGGCTGCAGCTCTGCGTCGGTTTCGACAAGAATGCCGCGATCTGCACCGATGGCCATGGCAGTACGCAGGGTTTCCTGGCACGCACCAACACCGCAGGAGACGGCCACCACCTCGGTCGCCACGCCAGCTTCCTTGAGACGGACGGCTTCCTCGACGGCAATTTCGTCAAAGGGGTTCATCGACATCTTGACGTTGGCGATATCTACGCCGGAACCATCACTTTTCACACGCACCTTGACGTTGTAGTCGACGACGCGTTTAACGGGAACCAGAATCTTCAATGCTGCGCTCCTTAATCTAGAGGTTCTCCACCATTTTTCTGGGATTGCGGCGAAATGCACTCAAACGACAATGCCAATCCGCAAACCTGTTTTTTGACTGCCGCGCTCCGATTACGATCACACAATCACACGAAGGCGGAGCAGCGGCTGCCAGCTTCTCACAGGCACCTTGCTTTGTCACTTTCCGTACGGTAGCGTATGGAGACAAAACCGTCAATACTACCCCGTATGGAAAAGACACCCCGCCTCCAGCTTGACCGCAATGCATGGATTCAAGCCGCTCTCGAGACACTTGCCGAAGAGGGTGTCACCGGCGTGCGTGTTGAAGTTCTGGCCAAGCGCCTGCACGTTACCAAAGGCAGCTTCTATTGGCATTTCAAGGATCGTCAGGACTTGCTTTCCGGCGTTCTGGAAACCTGGAAGGACGGGCGCGTCCGTGACATCGTCAAGCAGACCCGCCCCGAGCCAGGCGGAGAGGAAGCGCAGATTTTCCGCGTGATTGACGTTTATAGCGCCAGCCGCAACAGCAAGGGCATCCTGATTGAACTGGCAATGCGCGAATGGGCCCGCCGTGACCCTGCTGCAGCCGCCATCGTCGAAGAAGTCGATGCCTGGCGCCTGCGCTGTGCCCGGGATCTGTTCCTCGCCTGCGGCGTAGCGATGCACGAGGCCTCGACCCGCAGCATGCTGCTGTATGCCTACGTTTTCGGCGTATCGATGATGAACTGCGAGAAGTTCGACGGTGACATCGCGCGCATGAAGGACGACATTCGCGAGCTCATAGCCCGCAGCCGGACGCCGGCGACGCCGACCTCGGATCAAGTGCCAGGGCGGCCAGACCGGGAATCGCGGCTATAGCGTTGGCGCCCGTTGCCGCGATCACGTCCTTCACCGTCATGCCCCGCAACTCCGCGAGCGCCAGCGCATAGCGCATGATGTTTGCCGGATCGTTACGCTGACCGGCACACCAAGCCGGCGGGATGTCCGGCGCATCGGTTTCGAGCACGATGGCCTCCAGCGGCAAGCTGGCCGCCAGCTCGCGGATACGACGCGATCCGCTGTAGGTCATCGCCCCGCCAAAGCCCAACTTGAAACCCAGCTTGATGAAGACTTCGGCCTGTTGCCGACTGCCGTTAAAGGCATGGGCGATTCCGCCCTGGACCGGGTGCCGGCGCAGATACTTCAGCACCTCATCCTGGGCCCGGCGGATATGCAGAAGGACCGGCAGGTTGAACTCCCGCGCAATTTTCAACTGGGCTTCAAGGAAACGCTGCTGAAGCGGCACGTTGCCGTCAGGCACGAAGCCATCAAGGCCGATCTCACCCACTGCGACGGCCGTCCCCTCGGAAAGTCGGTCGCGCAGCAAACAGAGATCCTCATCCCGCGCCTGTCCGACGAACATCGGATGAATCCCGAATGCGTGCCGGCAATCGGAATTGGCAGCACTGAGCGCCGCCACCCCGTGAAAATTCATCGCCCCCACTGCTGGCACCAGGAAACCGCCAACACCGGCAGCCCGGGCCGCGTTGATTACCGCAGCCCGGTCACCGTCGAACTCGGCAGCATCCAGGTGGCAGTGGGTGTCAATCAGCACAGCCGGCAGAAAGCTTCGCTCACTTGCCGGTCCACACCGGCTTACGCTTGCTCATGAAGGCGTCGATGCCTTCAGCCGCGTCCTCACACATCATGTTGCAGGCCATCACCTCGGCGGCATGCTGGTACGCCGCATCCAGGCCCATTTCGAGCTGGGCGTAGAACATCTGCTTGCCCATTGCGACAGCGGCCGGGGACTTGGCGCAGATTGAAGCGGTTAGCTTAGCGACCTCATCATCCAGCGCGTCAAGCGGCACCACCCGATTCACCAGCCCGCGGCGCTGCGCTTCGGCGGCATTGATGAAGTCGCCGGTCACGAGCATCTCGAAGGCCTCCTTGCGCCCCATGTTGCGGGACAGACCGACACTCGGCGTGGCGCAGAAGAGGCCTACGTTGATACCGGAAACCGCGAAACGGGCCACGTCCGAGGCCACCGCCAGATCACACATGGAAACCAGCTGGCACCCCGCCGCAGTGGCGATACCGTGGATGCGGGCAACCACCGGCTGGGGCATGTTCACGATTTGCATCATGACCTTGCCGCACAGCCGGAACAGAGCCTGCTGGAAAGGCTTGGTGTAATTGCCACGCATTTCCTTCAGGTCGTGCCCGGCACAGAAAGCTTTCCCCGCGCCCGCCAGCACTACCACTCGCACCGATGTGTCGGCAGCAATGGCTTCGAGTTCCGACAGCAAGGTTTCGAGCATAGCCTGCGACAGGGCATTGAACTGCCCGGGACGGTTCAGCGTCAGCGTGCTCACGCCATCGACATCTGCGCGTAGCAACATGGGTTCCTGACTGGTTTCGACAACTGCGTTCATGGTGTTCTCCTCCTGGTTGTTGAAAAAAGCCGGCACGTACCTGCCGGTCTGGAAAATGAATCAGGCGCCGCAACGGGCGCGCATGCTACCACCGGGGCGACTGGCGCCATCCCTGTCGAGCACCTCGAGCCAGTCGAGCAATTCCCCGCTCAATTGCAGGACGCCCTCGCGCAGAGCGACAACACCGCCGACAGCATCGGCCGACGCGGCAGGACGCGTGACCGCAAAACCCTGACTCGCAATCAGCTGATCGGTACGCGGCGCAAGCAGAACGGCGCGCGCCTCGATAACCCCGCGACTCACCCCCGCCGTGTCGAAAACCTGGGCAAACTCGTCCAGGTCGATGCGCAGGCGGCAGCCACTGGTGGCCACTGCCGTCTGGTTGGCCTTGAGCGTGCGTTTGATCGCAACTTCCATCAATTGGGCAGGCTGGGCCGCCCAGCGGCTTTCCAGAAAGAACTGGCGGCGGGTCGGTTGCGCGTAAACGAGCCGGTATTGAATGGCGTTCGATGCCAGCCACGGGGCCGGCACCACTTCCAGATTGCGGATCGGGAAGGGGACAGACCGCATGACCGCGGAATCCAGCGGTCCGAAATCATGCACAGCATAAGTCGCTGCGGCCTTGGGCAGATTCCCGCAAGCAGCAAGCACGCAGACGCTCAGTGCAGGAAGGAATTTCCGGAGAATGGTTGCAGGCAGCATGATCAGGCAGTTTCGGATCAGGTCGTTCAGTGAGCAGGACGGGTCCGGAATCCGGCCTCGCCAGGCCCCGGAGGAGGCTTGCCGCGGCCAAGAATCAGCAACTGCGGAGAATTGTCGATTTCGTCAAGCAGATCGGAGAGCTGCCGCGAAGTGCTTGTCAGCTCCTGCAGAAGCACGTTGAGACGCGGCAAGGTGCTGGTGGCAAAGCCCTCCCCGGTTGCCCCGGCAATGCTGTCAACCCGATCAGCCACCGTGTGCAGTTTAACCAGCAAATTGCGGCCTTCAGTCGCCATTGGCACGGCATCAGCACTCAGGCGCTCAATATTATCGAGGGAGCGCTGGATGCGCGCCAGATTGTCCTTGCTGAAAACCTGCCGCACGGAAGCCAGCGCCAAAGGCGCTTCTTTAAGCGTGCGATCAAGGCCCTGGCTGGAGGACTCCAGATTGGCGAGAGTCTTTTCAATGCGCGTGAGATTCTCGGCGCGCGTCAGGACTGCCAGCCGTTCAGCCATCTCGCGCACCCGGATGAGGGTTTGCAGGGAAGCATCAGCCACCTCCTCCATCAATCCAGGCGCCAGCCGTATGCGCGGCGGGTTGTCCGCATCACCGACCAGAGGCTCCGGCTGATCGCCAGCATCGTCGAGAGAAATATAGGCCAGGCCGGTCACGCCCTGGCTGGCCATTCGCGCACGTGTTCCCTTGGTGATCGGCAGATCAGCCCGGATCCTGGCCGTGACCAGCAACTCACGCGAATTGGCGGGGTCCAGCGCGATGCCCGCCACCTTGCCTGCGACAATGCCGCGATAACGCACCGTGGCTTGCGGATTGAGCCCGTTGACGCTGCCGGTAGTCACCAGCACCACGTCACGGGTTACTTCGCGCTTGTCCGAGAACCACCACAACGCGAGCACGATGCAAGCACTGAACAATAGCGCGAAAAGACCGGCGGCAATGGCATGCGAGCGGCTCTCCATCAGCTTTCTGCACGCCCCCGGGCCAAGGCAGCCTGGCTGCGTTCGCTGTGGAAGAAGCGTTCAATAAAGGGGTCCTGCACGTTCATGATCTCATCGAGGGGGCCGAAAGCCAGTATACGCCCTTCGGATAGCACGGCGACCCGGGTGGCCAGCGCCGCAAGGGTGTCCAGGTCGTGGGTTACGAGGATGACCGTCAGGCCCAGCGCCTTGTGCAAGGCACGGATCAAATCGACGAAACCGGCGCTACGGTCCGGGTCCAGACCGGCGGTTGGCTCGTCGAGCAGCAGCAGCTCCGGCTCCAGTGCCAGAGCCCGCGCCAACGCAACCCGCTTGACCATGCCACCGGACAGCTCCGCCGGCATGCGCAGGGCAACATCTGGCTCCAGTTCGACCATTGCCAGCTTGAGCAGAACCAGATCGCTCAACATGGCCTCGTCGCTCACCCCGAATTCCTGCAGCGGAAAGGCCACATTGGCAAAGACATTCAACGCCGAAAAAAGCGCCCCCTGCTGGAACAACATGCCAAAGCGCCGACGCCGGGCCAATTGATCGAGGCGGCTCCCGCCAAACAGGGGCTCGCCGAACAGGCGGACTTCCCCTTCGGTCGGCTGCAGCAGGCCGACCATCTGGCGCAACAAGGTCGTCTTGCCGCTCCCCGATCCTCCGACCAGTGCCACCACCTCGCCTGCTGGAACGGCCAGGTCAATCCGGCGATGAACCCAGGTTTGTCCGAACCGGGTGGACAAGCCCTTCAGTTCGACCGGAAAGCGGTTCATCGGTAGGGAAGCCCGATGGAACGGGTAACGATGGCAAAGACCGCATCCACCAGAATCACAACAGTGATGGAACTGACTACCGAGGCAGTGGTGTTGGCCGACAGACTCTCGGTATTCGGCTTGACCCGCAAGCCAAAGTAACAAGCGACCAGCGCAATCAGAAGGCCGAACACAGCCCCCTTTGCAAGGCCGATCACCACATTGGCCACCGGCACTGCCCTGGGCAGCGCATTGAGGAAGTAATCGAAACTCATGCCAAGCTGCAAGTTGGCTGACACCATGCCACCAAAGATGGCCACCGCCGACCCCCACAAGGTTAGCAATGGCATCGCCAGCGTGAGCGCGACAACCTTGGGCATCACGAGACGCACGTGACGGGAGATTCCCATCGTGGTCAACGCGTCGATCTCCTCGGTGACCCGCATCACGCCGATCTGGGCAGTCATGGCCGAGCCCGAACGCCCCGCCACCAGAACCGAAACCAGTACGGGCCCCAACTCGCGGATGATGCCCAGACCAAGGATATTCACGATGAACACGTCGGCCCCGAAGGCCCGCAACTGCAGCGCCGAGAGGTAGGACATCACGACGCCGATCAGGAACCCGACCAGGGCCGTCACCGGCATCGCCTTCACGCCGACCTTGTAGAAATTGGCCGACATTTCAAGAAAGGGCCAGTGCCCCCGATAGCGCAGCAAATAGGCCAGATCGAGCAGAATCTGCCCTACCAGCGCCGTGAAACCGACCAGGTGGCGGGCAATGGCGAAGACGGTCCTGCCCAACTGGGCGGTGCCGTCGAGGAAACGATAGGGAGGCCTTGCCGGGAGGGCGATATCGCCGAGGGCATCCAGCCTCGCAAAAACCGGCTCCAGCGCCGCGGGCAGTGCCAACAGTGGCGGACGGCGGCGTGCCCAGTGCTGCCACAGCAACAGCGAACCAAAGCTGTCCAGGCGGGCAACCCCGGCCAGATCCCACAAACAAACTTCCGGCACCGATGCCAGGCGTCGGCGAATGTCCTCCAGGGAGGGGCTCAACAGACGCAGGGTCCAGTCCCCGGAGAGTACCGCCCGCATCAGTTCGCCCTCCCCTTCAATCCGGATCTCCGGCGGCGGACGGCCAAGCGCATCCATCACGAGAACCTAGCTGGTAACCGGACTGCGTGCCGCGGCGCGCTCGACGCGAATCTTGAGAGGCATGCCAATGGATTGCCACTGGCGCTCCTCTTCATCCAGTGCTGCCGCGGTAAGAGGCAGATTGCGCAACCATTCGGCGTCGGCCACTCCGACATAACCCTTGCCTTCGCGTTTCAGACGCAGGGGCGGCACCCCTCGCCCGTCGCGGGCTCGATGGACGACCGCGGCCAGACGCAAACAAAGGATCAAACGCCATTCAGGGCTTTCCGGATCAAGGGCACCTACTCGGGAGAGCTTGCCCCGATGAGCCAGAACCATGCGGGCCAGTCGCCCCTGCTCCATACGGGAGAAACCCGGCATGTCCGCGTTGCCGAGAATGTAGGCACTGTGCTTGTGATAGCTTGAGTGGGCCACCGAGACACCGACCTCATGCAGCTTGGCCGCCCACTCGAGAAAGCGCCGATCGACGTTTTCGTCCTCAGCGGCAGCCGGATCCAGCTGCAGCAGAAAAGTCCGGGCCGTCTCGGCAACCTGGCGTGACTGCTTTGCATCCACATCGTAGCGTTCGACAAAGGCCGACACCGTGGCGTCGCGCAGGTCATGATGGTGGTAGCGTCCGAGCAGATCATAGAGCACGCCGAGACGCAGAGCCCCTTCTGAAAAGGTCATCCGCTCCAGCCCGAATTCCTGAAAAATTGCCCACATGATGGCCAGGCCACCGCTGAGCACCGGCAAGCGGTCGGGACGCAGTCCTTCCAGATGCAGGTTATCCAGGTGGCCGGCCTTGAGCATGAGCGCACGCAGTTTCTCGAGGCCGGTACGGGTGATGCCCCCGTCGGAAAGTCCGTTGAGCTCAAGGATATCCACCAGCGCCTTGGCCGATCCGCTCGAGCCCACCGCCTCGTCCCAGCCCACTTCCCGGTAAGCGTGGGAGATGGTCTGAATCTCCTTCTGGGCTGCCATTTCGGCGTCGCGCATGCCGCGCTTGTCAATCCGCCCATCCGGAAAATAGCGCAGCGAATAGCCTACGCAACCCATGTAGAGGGATTCCAGCGCAATGGGCGAGAAGCTCTTGCCGATTACGAATTCGGTGGAACCGCCACCGATATCCACAACCAGTTGCTGCCTGTGGGGATTGGGCAGAGTGTGGGCAACGCCAACGTAAATCAGGCGCGCCTCCTCCCGGCCGGCAATCACTTCGATGGGAAACCCCAGCGCCGCCTCGGCCTGGACCAGGAAGTGCGGCGCATTCTTGGCTACACGCAAGGTATTGGTGGCTACCGCACGCACCGCCTCCGGCGGGTAGTCACGCAGACGTTCATTGAAACAACGTAGCGCACTGATGCCGCGAAACTGGGCCGCGGCATCGAGCAAACGATCCGGAGACAAGCCCGCGGCAAGGCGCACGGACTCCTTGATGCCATCAAGAGGATAGATCTGGTCATTAACGATACGCCCGACCTGCAGGCGGAAACTGTTGGAACCCAGATCGATGGCTGCGATCAACTCACGATTCATGAATCAGGCACAAGACGCGCCAACTGGCGCAGAGGCCCCGAATTCTAGCACCGGGCGCCGCTTGCCCTGCGGGAATCAGCCGGCACAGCGCTCGTCATCTGCATGCAACAAAAATGTCACATACTTGATGCCTAATCAGAAGATTGTCAGGAGAGCCCATGCCCCACGTCCAAGCCAACCGTCTATTCAGCTCCGAACACTTCATCAATCGTGAGCTCTCCCTGCTCCAGTTTCAGCGCCGCGTCCTGGCCCAGGCGGCCGATCCGGCCGTGCCTTTGCTTGAGCGCCTGCGCTTTCTGTGCATCGTATCCAGCAATCTGGACGAGTTTTTCGAGGTCCGGGTTGCCGGCATCAAGGAACAGCAAAGGCTGGGCAGCGTCACCCTGACCACCGACGGACTGACCCCGAGTGCCGTGCACCGGGTCATCAGCCGCGAAGTGCATAGCATCATTACCGAGCAGTACAACCTGCTCAACAACACCATACTCCCGGCGCTCGCCGCGGAAGGCATCGTCTTCCTGCGCCGCAGCGTGTGGACCGAAGCGCAGCACCAATGGGCGCGCGACTACTTCATCCGCGAGGTGATGCCCGTTCTTACCCCTATCGGTCTCGATCCGGCCCATCCTTTCCCGCGCGTACTCAACAAGAGCCTCAACTTTGCAGTGGAACTGGAAGGCCGCGATGCATTCGGACGCAACTCGGGCGCGGCCATCGTGCAGGCTCCGCGCGCCCTGCCCCGGGTGATCCGCCTGCCGGAAGAACTGACGGGTGTCGACTACGGCTTCGTCTTCCTGTCATCCATGCTCCACGCCCACGTAGGCGAACTCTTCGAAGGCATGAACGTCCTCGGCTGCTATCAGTTCCGGGTCACCCGCAACTCGGACATGTTCGTGGATGAGGAAGAAGTTAAGGATCTGCGTGCCACGCTGAAGGGCGAGTTGCAGCAACGCCACTTCGGCGACGCGGTCCGCCTGGAGATCGCCGACAACTGTTCGGAAGCCATGGCGACCTTCCTGATGAAGGAATTCGGCCTGTGCCGTGAGGATGTTTACCGGGTTCCCGGCATGGTCAATCCGGTGCGCCTCAACCAGGTACCCGACTGGGTCGAGCGCCCCGACCTCAAATACCGCCCCTTCCTGCCGGCTCGTCCCAAGGGCATGGAAAAGCACGAAAACATTTTCTCCGCCATTCGCCGCGGAGACATCCTGCTTCACCATCCGTTCCAGAGCTTCGAGCCGGTTATTGAACTGCTCAAGGCCGCCGCCGACGACCCCAAGGTGGTCGCGGTAAAGATGACCGTTTACCGCACCGGCACCGACTCGGTGCTGATGGAGCATCTCGTCCGCGCCGCCCAGAAGGGCAAGGAAGTCACCGTCGTGCTCGAATTGATGGCGCGCTTTGATGAAGAAGCCAACATCAGCTGGGCCTCCCGCCTGGAAGAAGTCGGCGCCCACGTGGTGTATGGCGTGTTCGGCTACAAGACCCATTCCAAGCTGCTCCTGCTGGTGCGCCGCGAAGAAGGCGGACTGAAACGCTACGCGCACCTTGGCACCGGCAACTACCACCCGCGCACCACCCGTTTCTACACTGACTTCGGGCTTCTCACGGCCAACGAGGAAATCGGCGCCGACGTGGCTGAAGTCTTCAAGCAACTCACCGGCCTCGGCCAGGCGGGCAAGCTCAAGCATTTGTGGCAGGCACCCTTCACCTTGCAGCCCAACGTTGTCGCCGCGATCCGCGAAGAAGCCGAAATCGCCAGGGCCGGTCGCAAAGGTCGCATCATCGTCAAGATGAACGCGCTGCTCGAACCGGAAACCATCGAGGCGCTCTACGAAGCCTCGCAGGCGGGTGTCGAGATCGATGTGATCGCCCGCAGCGTGTGTGCACTCAAGCCCGGGGTGCCCGGCCTGTCCGAGAACATTCGTGTGCGCTCGGTGGTCGGACGCTTCCTGGAGCACCACCGGATCTTCTACTTTCACGCCGACGGTGCCGAGACGCTGTATCTTTCCAGCGCCGACTGGATGGAACGCAACTTCTTCAAGCGCATTGAGGTCGCATTTCCGATTCTCGACCCGAAAATCAAGCGCCGCGTCATGAAAGAAGGCCTGCGCCCCTACCTGGGTGACAACTGCCAGGCGTGGGAACTCGATGCCGACAATCACTACCGGCGCAAGAACCCCCGCACAACCCGGCGTTCGGCGCAGGAAATCCTGCTGAAGGAACTCACCGGAGTGCCAATCGCCTGACTTGCTCCTCCCGCGCCCGCTCACCAGCGCGCACGGGAAGGATCGCAAACCTCCTGCTGTTGTAGAATCCAGCCTCGACTCGTTCATCGATGGCAAATCCCATGTTACTGCACCGCATCCGCCTGGTTCTTACCGGCTTACTCAGCGCCGCACTCGTTTCCGCCTGCGGAGGTGGTGGCGGAAGTTCCGCTCCCGCTCCGACAGACGTGAGCGTCGTCGCTGGTGACACCCAGGCCGTCCTCAACTGGACTGCCAGTTCCGGGGTCGAATACTGGCTGTGGTACAAGGCGGGCGACACTGTTTCCCCCAGCGACAAGACCGCCAGCTTCAAACTCAAGGTTTCTCCGCCGTACATTCTTACCGGGCTGACCAACGGCACCAAGTACGCCTTCACGATCAACGCCCGTACCAACGACGGCCCCGGCGGCCCCGGCTCCAGCATCGTTACGGCGACGCCTGCGCTTGCCGGCGCGGCATGGACCCTTGGCGGAGCCCTGGACACTACTGCCGCCACCAGCTTCCGCAGCGTGGCGTACGGACTCACCACAAGCGGCGCCACGACACACTCCTACGTTGCCGTTGGGGATGGAGGAGCCCTGTCCAAGAGTCCGGCCTACACCTCGACCAGTGCCCTTGCCTGGACGCCTGTCGCGACCACCGGGACGACGCTCGACGGTGTAAACCTGACCGGCGTTCTCTACGCCCTGAGCAAATACATCGTTGTCGGCGCAGGTGGCAAGGTGGCGCACGGCACTGACATCAGCACCTGGACAGTCGCAACATCAGGCACCACGTCCGACCTGAACGCTATCGCAACCAACGGCTCCATCGTCGTGGCAGTCGGGGCAGGCGGCACCATCATCCACTCCGCTGACGGCATCACATGGACGGCAGCAACATCGGTACCCACCACTGAAAACCTCTACGGGGTGGCGTACTCGACCAAGGGCGTATGGGTGGCTGCGGGCACCAACGGGACACTGCTCAGCAGCGCCGACGGCAGTACCTGGACCACCCAGGCTTCGGGCACGACAGCGTCCCTCAAGAGTGTGTCTGCGATCGCCAGCACCACCAACAGCGTGACCACCTACACCATCGTGGCCGCAGGCACGAACGGCACGCTGCTGACCAGCACAGACTATGGCGTCACGTGGACCGCCCAGACCCTCGGCACTGCGGATCTGAACGCTGTATTCGCTTCAACCCGCTTTGTTGCGGTAGGAAGCGGCGGTGCAATCTACACCAGCGACGATGCCATCACCTGGACACCGCGCACCAGCCCGGCCAGCACGAGCATGTACGGCCTGATCCATGCCAACAACATCTACACCGCCGTCGGCGCGGGTAGTTCCAGCATCTACTCGTACTGATCTCAGCCCCGCACCTGACTGAACGAAAATACGTTCAGTCAGTCTGCCAAGTGGAGCGGCCAAGCCCAGGTCGCTCCACTTTGTCCTTTCAGAATCCTGTCCGATGCCGTCCAGCCTCACCAACGCAAGCCTCCTGTCCCGCTCCCTCGCTGCTGTCTGGCACCCCTGCACGCAGATGAAGCACCACGAGAAGTTGCCCCTCGTACCCATCAAGCGCGGTGCCGGCGCCTGGCTTTACGATGCGGACGGACGCCGCTATCTGGATGGAATAAGTTCCTGGTGGGTCAATCTCTTCGGTCACGCCAATCCACGCATCGGCGATGCCCTCAAGGCTCAGCTCGACACCCTCGAACACGTCATGCTTGCCGGCTTTACGCACGAGCCGGTGGTCGAGCTCTCGGAGCGCCTCACCGCCCTCACCGACCACAAACTCGGCCACGCCTTCTACGCTTCGGACGGCGCTTCGGCCACCGAGATCGCCCTCAAGATGAGCGTGCATTACTGGCGCAACCACGGCCAGCCCGAGAAGAACCGCTTTCTCAGCCTGGCCGGCAGTTACCACGGCGAAACTGTCGGCGCACTCGCCGTTACCGACGTAGCCATCTTCCGCGACGCCTACGCCCCGCTTGTCCGCGCCGGCGCCTGCGTGCCCAGCCCCGACGCCCGCCACGCAGCACCGGGCGAAAGCGCTGCCGACGTGGCGCGCCGCGCCGCTGCTGCGCTGGAGGCCCACCTCACCGAATTCGCTCATCAAACCGCCGCCCTGATCGTCGAACCGCTGGTGCAATGCGCCTCCGGCATGGTCATGTACGACCCCGAATACCTGCGCCTGACCCGCGCCCTGTGCGAGCGCTACAAGGTGCACCTGATCGCCGACGAGATCGCCGTCGGCTGCGGTCGCAGTGGCAGCTTCTTCGCCTGCCAGCAGGCCGGCATCTGGCCCGATTTCCTGCTGCTGTCGAAGGGCATCTCCGGTGGCTACCTGCCCCTGTCCATCGTGCTCACCACCGATGACATGTTTGCCGCGTTCTACGACGACGATACAGCCCGTGGATTTCTGCATTCGCATTCCTACACCGGCAACCCGCTGGCTTGCCGGGCCGCCCTCGCCACGCTCGACATCTTCGAGCAGGACAACGTGATCGCCACCAATCTCGAACGCGCCCGGCGGCTTGGCGACGCTTTCCGGAGCGCTGTCGGTGTCCACCCGGCCGTATCCAATTTGCGCCAGCAGGGCATGATCCTGGCTTTCGATGTCACCGATGCGCCAGCCGGCTTCTCACGCCGCTTCTTCACCGAAGCCCTTGACCGTGAACTGCTGTTGCGCCCAATCGGCAACACCGTCTACACCATGCCGCCCTACATTCTGAGTGACGACGAGATCACCTTCCTCGCCAGCCAGACTGGCGCAGCTTTGGAGGCCAGCCTTGGCTGACACCATCGACCCGCTCGACGAAATCCGCACCGGCCTTGCCGATCTCGACGCTGCCGGCCTGCGCCGCTGCCGCCGCGTGGTTACCACGCCGTGCAGCCCCGATACGCGTCTGGTTGACCGCGAGCAGCCGATCACGGCCTTTTGCTCCAACGATTACCTCGGTCTGGCCGCAGAACCCGTGCTGGCCGAAGCCATCCATCGCGGCACCGAGCGCTGGGGTGTCGGGTCCGGCGCATCGCATCTGGTCAGCGGCCACTACGCCGCCCACGAAGCGCTCGAAGCGCGCCTTGCGGCTTTCACCGGCATGGATGACGCGCTCTACTTCAGCACTGGCTACATGGCCAACATTGGCGTCATGCCGACCCTTGTCGGCCGCGGTGATGCCATCTTTGCCGACAAGGTAAACCACGCCTCACTGGTCGATGGCGCCCTCCTGTCGCGTGCCGAGCTGATCCGTTACCCCCATTGCGACCTCGCGGCACTGGAAGCACGCCTTATCGCCTCAAACGCACCGCGAAAACTGATCGTCACCGACAGCGTCTTCAGCATGGATGGCGATATCGCCCCGCTACCAGAGCTCCTCGCCCTCGCCGAAGCCCACCGCGCCTGGTTGCTGGTGGATGACGCCCATGGCTTTGGCGTGCTTGGACCGCAGGGGCGCGGCTGCCTCGCCCACTTCAGCCTGCAGTCGCCGCGCCTGATCCTGATGGGCACGCTCGGCAAGGCCGCCGGCGTTTCCGGCGCCTTCGTCGCCGGCCAGCACGACGTGATCGAATGGTTGATCAGCAAGTCGCGCAGCTACATCTTCACCACCGGCTCCCCGCCCCTGCTCGCCGAAGCCCTGCTCACCGCTGTGGATCTGATCGAACAGGGCGACGCCCGCCGCACGCAGCTGGCCGCCCTCATCGCTCGCCTGAAGAGCGGCCTGAAGCTCACGCGCTGGAAACTGCTGCCGTCCGAAACGCCCATCCAGCCGGTGGTAATCGGCGACAACCACGAAACCCTCGCCGTGTCCCGCGCCCTCGATGTCGCAGGCCTGTGGGTACCGGCGATCCGCCCGCCGACGGTACCCAAGGGCGCAGCCCGCCTGCGCATCACGCTCTCGGCGGCGCACAGTTTCGCCCAGCTTGATCGCCTCGTCGAAGCCCTCAACCGGCTGGAAGCGGTGCGCACATGACTCGGCCGATTGTGCTGCTTCATGGCTGGGGATTGTCTTCCGCGGTGTGGAAGCCACTGCTCAATCACTTCAGTCCGACACGAGCATTCCTTGCCCTCGACTTGCCTGGCCACGGCACTTCCGCTGACGCCGGTGAAACGCTGGACGGCTGGGCCGACGCCATTGTCACCCGACTGCCCGACAAGGCCGTGCTCGTCGGCTGGTCCCTTGGTGGCATGCTGGCCCTGTACATTGCCCATCGACATCCGGAAAAAATCGCCCGGCTGGTGCTGATCGGCACGACGCCGTGCTTCGTGCAGTCGGAGAATTGGCACCCCGCTCTGCCCATCGGAACCCTTGCGGACTTCCAGCGCAGTTTCGACGCCGATCCAAGCGCCACCCAACGCCGCTTCGTTGCCCTGCAAAGCCATGGTGATGCAGCTCGCCGTGAGGTTTCAGCGAACCTCACTGCCGCCCTCACACCTCCGGATGGCATTCACCAGCGCCCCCTCGCCACCGGTCTGCGCCTCCTCGCCGAAACCGACCTGCGTACCCTCACCCCCGCCATTACCCAGCCTGTACGCCTGCTGCACGGTGCTGAAGACAAGCTGATGCCGGTCGCCGCGGCCGAATGGCTGGCTGACACGCTCCCAAACGCTCGTCTGAGCGTTTTCGGCGATGCCGGCCATGCGCCCTTTGTATCGCGGGCGCAGGAATGCGCGGCCCTTATCGAAAGTTTTTCCCGTGACTGACGCGCCTGCCCCCAAGCGCGCCGTACGCGCCGCCTTTGACAAGGCTGCCAGCAGCTACGACGCCGTCGCGTCTGTACAGCGTGCGGCTTGCGACCAGTTGCTGGCGCTTGTCAGCGAACGCGACTTTGCTCCGGCGCGCATCCTCGATGCCGGCTGCGGAACCGGCTACGCACTAACCGGCCTGCAGCGCAGCTTTCCGGGTGCCGAATTGCTGGCCCTGGACTTTGCCCCCGCCATGCTGCGCCAGCATCCGCCAGGCATTGCCCAACCCGTGTGCGCCGACCTCGAACAACTGCCAATCGCCAGCAACAGCCTCGACGCCCTGTGGTCCAGCTACGCGCTGCAGTGGTGCAACCCGCGCAAGGCCTTCCCCGAACTCGGCCGCAGCCTGCGCCCTGGTGGCCAGCTGTGGATCGCCACGCTCGGCCCCGGAACCCTCGGCGAGCTGCGCGATGCGTTCTCCCACGTCGATACCGACGAGCACGTACTGCGTTTCCAGCCGCCGGAAGTCATTGAAGACGCCGCCGAAGAAGCCGGCCTGCGCGTCCTGCGCAGCGAGCGCGACACCCTCTACGCCTGGGCGCCAGACCTGCGCAGCCTGCTCCGCGACATCAAGACCCTCGGCGCCCACCAGACTGGTGCCCCGCGCCGTCGCGCGCCCCTCGGCAAGGCCGCCTGGGCGCGTCTGGCCGCCGCCTATGAAGCACACCGTACCCCGGCCGGCCTGCCCGCTTCCTACGACACCTTCTGGCTCATCGCCGAAAAACGCTAATCCGCACATGACAGCCTACTTCATTACCGGCACCGACACCGAAATCGGCAAGACTTTCGTCACCTGCACCCTCCTCCACGCCGCCCGCACACAAGGTCTGCGTGCGCTGGGCATGAAGCCGGTGGCCGCTGGCGCTGAATTGGTCAATGGGGAATTCCTGAATGAAGACGCTGCCCGTCTGCGTGCCGCCGGCAGCTTCGATCCTGGCCTCGCGCTGCTCAACCCCTACTGCCTGAATAGCCCCATTGCGCCGCACATTGCCGCCGCCGAGGAAGGCGTAAGGATTGAACCTGACAAGATCCGCCTGGCCTTCGATGCCCTGGCTGCCCAGGCGGATGTGGTTTTCGTGGAGGGTGTCGGTGGCTTCCGTGTCCCGCTGAGCGACAATTACGACACGGCCGATCTGGCCCGCGACATGGGCTTGCCGGTCATCTTGGTGGTCGGAATGCGCTTGGGCTGCATCAATCACGCGCTGCTGAGTGCCGAGGCCATCGCGGCCCGCGGACTGCACCTGGCAGGCTGGGTCGCCAATCAGGTCGATCCTGCCATGTTGCGCTTCGATGAAAATCTGGACGCCCTGGTGCGCCGTTTACCGGCGCCGTTGCTCGGCGTGGTGCCATATCAACCGAACGGCGACGCGGCAAGCGCCTCGACTGGCCTGAAGCTAGCTTTTTGAGTGCAACTGGCGCAGTTGCTCAAAAAGACACACACCAACCGCAACCCCCACGTTAAGTGATTCCATGCCGCCAGGCATTGGGATAAGCACGCGGCGAGTCGCCAAGGCGGCAACTGCCGCCGAAAGGCCCTGCCCCTCCGAACCGAAGAGCCAGGCCACCGGGCCGCGCAAATCGAGATCATAGAGTGCGACTGAATCTCGCAGGTCAGCCGCCAGAATGTCACCGGGGAAATCCCGCAGAGCCTCTCTGGCCTCAACCCCTTCATGGATGCGCAGACCGAAATGCGCCCCCATGGCAGCGCGCAATACCCGCGGCGACCATGCCTGCGCACAGCCCGGCGTCAGTATCACATCCTCCACACCAACCGCCGCCGCGGTACGCATGATGGTGCCAAGATTGCCGGGATCCTGCACCGCATCCAGCACCACGCAAGTGCTCATCACGGAGAATGCACAAGAGACCTCCGGCAAGTCAATGACCGCCAGAATGCCGCTTGGCGAATCGACCGGGCTCACGTGCGCGAAAAGGCGATCGGGAAGTTCAATACACCTGTCTTCGGCGCATATCGCCAGCAGATTGGCGATTTCCGGTTGTATCCGCCCGCTTTCACTGACGACGATCTGACTCAGGATCTGCCCGTGCTCAAGGGCCACACCCAGCAGATGGGCTCCGTCGAGCAAAGTCTGGCCGTGCCTGCGACGGTCCCGCGCTGAAGTGGCCAACGCGTGCAAATGCTTGACGGTCGGGTTATCCCGCGAAGTAATCTGTTTCAAGACTCAAAAGGCCAGGCCAAGGGTGGCCAGCAGCACCGTCAGCACACCAAGGACAAGATTGACAGTCACACGCTGACGAATCAGGTTGAGCGCCTGGGCGCCCTGGGCCCAACTCTCGGCAGCCACCGCTTGCTGGAGCAAACGCCAGGGCCCGAACCAGATACTGGCAAAAATCCCGCTCATGACAAGGCCAACGGCCGCCATCACATGCCAGGAGCGCGGCGCCTGGGCAAAACCGACCTCGAACAGCATCGCAAAGCCGGAAGCCACGATCACGGCAATCGCCAGCCAAACGATCGGAAAGAAGCGCCTGAACACCCCGCTCCACAACCCCAGCCGCTGGGCCGGGGGCAGGGGCAGGGCTGCCGGACGCAGGCAGAAATGCGCAAAGGCCATACCGCCCACCCAAGCAATTACACCGGCAAGGTGGGCAAAGAGCAGGATATGATGGAGTTTCATGAGCAGTCGTTGTCGGTCCACAGGGGCGGGTTAGCGATGATGGCATGCACTGGCGCAAAACTCTTCCGGTAGATCTCGCAGGCACCGTGGGCGCGCAGCGCGGCCAGGTGGGCAGGAGTCGGATAACCCTTGTGTCCGGCCAGCCCGTACTGCGGATAGCGCTTGTCGAGTTCGAGCAGCATGGCGTCCCGCGCAGTCTTGGCGAGGATCGAAGCGGCCGAGATCTCCTGCACCAGTGAATCGCCTTTCACGATAGCCTCACAGGGCACCTCCAGACGTGGGCAGCGATTCCCGTCCACCAGCACCTTGTCGGGCACCCGGCTCAGACCTTCAACCGCGCGCTGCATGGCCAGCATGGTGGCATGGAGGATGTTGAGGCTGTCAATTTCATCGACGCTAGCCTCGGCGATACACCAGGCCAGCGCTTTCTCCTTGATCTCAACGGCAAGCTGCGTGCGACGCTTTTCACTGAGCTTCTTGGAGTCGGCCAGCCCGACAATGGGGCGCTGTGGATCGAGAATTACAGCGGCAGTCACCACCGGTCCGCACAGCGGACCGCGACCGGCCTCATCGACACCACACACAAGCGGCATCATAAGCCGCGCCCTCGCAGATACGGAAGAATCGCCGCTGCCGCCTTAGACGCCGTATCCTGGCGCAATTGCAGGTGCATGTCTGTAAAGACCCGGGTCAGCTCTTCCGTGCGTTCAGGGTTCATTAACCAAGCGTCCATCGCGTCTGCCAAAGCCTGCGGCGTCGCGGCATCCTGCAGCACTTCGGGAACCACCTCGCGCCCGGCGAGCACATTCGGCAAGCCAACCCACGGCAAATAGGCCATCCGGCGCATCAGCCGGAATGACCATTTACCCATCTTGTAGGTGATGACCATCGGCCGCTTGAGAAGCGCTGCCTCCAGCGAGGCCGTGCCGCTTGCCACCAGAACGACGTCGGCAGCGGTCATTGCGTCAACCGCGTGCCCGAACAGGATACGAATAGGGACATCCACATGTGGATGACGACGCAAGGCCTCCTCGAACAGGAGGCGCGTCTCGCGGGTCGTCAGCGGAACAAGGAAACGTGCGTTGGGGTGACGCTCATACAGCATTGCCGCCGTCGCGATGTAGGTATCCGCCAGATTGCGCACTTCGGACTGCCGACTACCCGGCAGCAGCGTGAATATCGGCCCGCTCTGGTTGATCTGCAGTAAGTCCCGTGCAGCCGCCCGATCGGGCACCAGGGGAAAGACATCGGCCAGCGGATGCCCGACATAGGTCACTGGCACGCCGGCCGTTCGGTACAGCTCGGGCTCGAAGGGGAACAGACACAGCATGTGACTGACGGCCCGGGCGATTCCCTTGAGTCGCCCCTTCCGCCAGGCCCAGATCGACGGGCTCACGAAGTGAATTGCAGGAATGCCCTTGTCCTTCAGGCGCTTCTCGAGCCACAGGCTGAAATCCGGGGCGTCAACGCCGATGAAGGCAGCAGGCGGATCCTTGAGCAGACGGGCTAACAAACTACGCCGAATACCGGACAATTCACGGTAATTCCTGAGGGCGTCCACATAACCGTGAACCGACAGCGTCTCCGCAGGCCACAGGCTCTGAAAGCCGGCCGACTGCATCTTGGGACCACCGATGCCAAAGAATTCGGCATCCGGTAGATGGCGCTTGAGCGCGCGGATCAGATGACTGGCAAGGAGGTCGCTGGACGCCTCGCCCGCCACCATGGCGATGCGCAAAACCATGGACTAACGAACGATGCCACGCCCGGACTCGGCGATGAAATCAGAAAACTGCTGAAGCTCCGGCTGCTCAAGGGCGGCTTCGGCGATCTGCTTGCGGGCTTCGTCGAGGGTCAGGCCATTACGGTAAAGCGTCTTGTACGCGCGCTTGATGGCCATAATGCCTTCGCTCGTAAAACCGCGCCGCTTCAGTCCTTCGCTGTTGATTCCATGGGGAGCAGAAGGATTGCCGGAAACGGTGACGAAGGGAGGAAGGTCCTGCAGCAACACGGTTCCAACCCCGCAGAAACTGTGCGCGCCAACGCGCACAAACTGATGCACGCCTGTAAAACCACCAAGAATTGCCCAATCGCCGACCGTAACATGGCCAGCAAGCGTCGCATTATTGGCAAAAATCGTGTTGTTGCCGACCTCACAGTCGTGGGCCACATGCACGTAGGCCATGATCCAGTTATCGTTGCCGACACGGGTCAAGCCGCCATCCTGCAAGGTACCCGTGCTGAAACTGCAGAACTCGCGAATGGTGTTGCCATCGCCGATTTCGAGACGGGTCGGCTCATTGGCGTACTTCTTGTCCTGCGGATCGGAGCCAATCGAGCAAAACTGGTAGATCCGGTTGTTGCGACCGATCCGCGTATGCCCTTCGATGACCACGTGGGGGCCGACCGTCGTGCCTTCGCCAATCTCGACGTGTTCACCGATGATCGAATAGGGCCCGATCTGCACGCCTTCTGCTAGGCGCGCGCCCGGATGCACAATTGCAGTCGGGTGAATCGCGCTCATCGTTTGATCGCACACATGAATTCAGCTTCGGTTGCCACCTCTCCACCAACACGGGCAACCCCCTTGAACTTCCAGATATTGCGAATGGTCCGCACAATCTCGCACTCCAGCATGAGCTGATCACCCGGCACGACCGGGCGCTTGAAGCGCACGTTATCAACTGAAGCAAAATAGACCATCGCATCGGGGTCTGGCACGCTCCCTTCGGTCTTGAATGCCAGCACGGCAGCCGCCTGCGCCAGCGCCTCAATGATCAGCACGCCCGGCATTACCGGGTTATGCGGAAAATGACCGGGAAAAAAGGGCTCGTTGACGGTGACGTTCTTCAGCCCTACCACACGCTTGCCCAATTCCAGCTCGATGATCCGGTCCACCAGCAAGAAGGGATAACGATGGGGAATGTACTTCTTGATTTCGTTGATATCGATGATGCTCATGATTGCTTTTCCTTTTCGGCGAGCTTCTTCTCGAGCTCGCGCACCCGATCTGCCATCGCATCCAGCCGACGCAGGTGAGCAAAGTTTCTGACCCAGTCCGCATGCGGCATCTGGGGCAACATCGCCGTATAAACGCCCGGTTTGTCCAGCGACTTGGTAACGATGGTTCCTGCAGACACAACGATATCGTCACCCACCTGCAAATGTCCGGCAATCCCGGCCTGACCTCCCACCATCACCCGCTTGCCAACATGGCTGCTACCGGCAATACCGGAATGCCCTGCCATGATGGTGTCGTCATCGACATGTACGTTGTGGGCGATCTGGATCAGATTATCTAGCTTCACACCGTTGCCGATCACCGTATCGTCCAGCGCGCCGCGATCAATGGTGGTGTTGGCACCAATCTCGACGTCGTCACCAATCACAACACGACCAATCTGGGGAATCTTGACCCAGTGTTTGTCAGCATCCCGTGCAAATCCGAACCCGTCAGATCCTATGACGGCACCGGAATGGACAATTGCACGGACGCCCAAGACACAGCCACTGTAAATCCTCACTCCGGCATGCAACCAGGAGTTCGCTCCAATTCTCACTCCATCGCCGATCAAGCAGCCCGGACCTATCACGCAGTCCTCGCCGAGCTCACACCCTTCGCCAATTACCGCATTGGGGCCAACAGACGCCGAAGCCGGCACTGCGGAAGCAACCACCGCACTTGCGTGTATTCCAAGCACGGGGCGCTTTGGCGGATTGAACCACTGGGCTGCCCGAGCAAAATAGAGATACGGATCAGTCGCAAGAATTCGCGGGCGATCGGTCAGCCCTGCGGCCTTGGGCGACAGAATGAACGCTGACGCCTTGCTCGACTCAAGCGCCGTGCGGTACTTTGGATTGGCCAGAAAGGCAATGTCTCCCTGCCCCGCCTTGTCCAGAGTGGCAATCTGCTTGATCGAAATGTCCGGATCGCCGACCAGTTCGCCGCCGAGCTTGCCTACGAGCTCGCCAAGGGATATTTGCATCTGTGCGAATGCTTACTTTTCTTCAGTCAGGGCCTTGATCACCTTGTCGGTGATGTCAATGCGCGGACTGGCATATACCGCTTCCTGGAAGATGATGTCGTACTTCTCCGCTTCCGCAATCTGCTTGATCGTCTTGTTCGCACGATCCAGAACACCGGCAAGCTCCTCGTTACGGCGCTGGTTCAGATCTTCCCGAAACTCCCGCTGCTTGCGCTGCAGATCCCGGTTGAGGTCGTTGAACTCGCGCTCCTTGTTGCGGCGCTCCCCCTCCCCCATCGTCATGCCGTTCTTCTCAAGCGCTTCCTGCATGCCCTGCAATTGCTTGGCTACGCGCTGAAGATCCAGATCACGCTTTTCAAATTCCTTTTCAAGCTTCTGCTGGGCCTTCTTCGCCGGGGTCGCTTCTTTCATGACCCGATCCGAATTAACAAAGCCCACCTTGACCTCGGCAGCTGCCGTCTGCGCAAACGCAGCCAGCATCAATGCTGCCAACGTGGATAAAGCAATACCTTTCACTGAAACCTCCATCTTCATGCAATACGGCAGCAATCAGAAAACCGTACCCAACTGGAACTGGAATTTCTGCGTCTTGTCGCCCTCGACTTTCTTGAGAGCCTGACCAAGACTGAACTTGAGCGGCCCGACCGGAGAACTCCAGGAAAACGCCAGCCCGGCACTGTAACGCAAATCAGACGCCCGGACCTTATCATCCGCGCCCCAAACATAGCCCGTATCGGCAAACAAGGAAAGGCGCATGGACTTATCCTTCCCGGAGCCTGGCATCGGAAAATAGTACTCGGCATTTCCTATCACCCGCCGATTGCCACCCAACGCACGAACGTAGCCAAGACTATCTGTGTAGTGCGGCCCCAACGTGCTTTGCTGGAAACCGCGCACAGAGCCGATACCACCTGCATAGAAATTCTTGTAGAACGGCAACGTTTTGCCGTCATAGCCGTGTGCGTAGCCAACGTCACCATTCAGCATCAGGGCGTAGCCACCACCAAACGGTATCCAGTGCTGATGCTGATAGCTGCCTCGGACGTAGCGCATATCCAGCGCTGGGGTCGCGACCTCCACAGAGGCTCGCTGATAGACACCGGAAGTCGGATAAACAAAACTGTCCCGACGATCCCGCGCCCAGCCCATAGTGGCAAGCAAACTCCGGGCTGTGTCGCCGAAGGTGTTCACGAAATTGACATACGGCGTCGGGCTTGAGTCGTAGACCTTGATGGTTGTCTGATCTACGGCAAGACCGAAATTGATCCGGTCGTCTTCGGCGATCGGATAGCCGAAGCGCACCCCGCCCCCGATGGACGAGCTCTTGTAGGTTGCGACAGAGAGCGAGGTCGGATCGACGTTGCGCTGGTAGATATCCCAACCGACACTGACACCATCAATCGTCCAGTAGGGATTGGTGAACGACAGCGCGATGGTCTTGTTGATCTTGCCGGTATTAACCTGGAGCGTCATCGCATTCCCGGTACCGAACAGGTTCTGCTGGGAGATCGATGCAGACAGGATGACCTTTTCGGAGCTGGAAAAGCCGGCGCCGAGCATCAGGTTGCCAGTGGCTCTTTCCTTGACCGTGAAATTGGCATCGACCTGATCGGTAGACCCGGCTACAGCAGGCGTTTCGATCGCCACTTCATCGAAATAGCCAAGCCGGTCAAGCCTGACCTTCGACCGGTTCAACGCCTCCCCGTCGTACCACGCGCCTTCCATCTGACGCAATTCACGACGAAGCACTTCGTCACGGGTGCGGGCGTTACCCGCAAAATTGATTTTGCGCACATACACGCGACGGCCCGGATCGACAAAGAAGGTGAACGCCACCTCGCGCTTCAACTTGTCAACTTCGGGTGCGGCGTTCACGTTTGCAAACGCGTAGCCGGCATTGCCAAGACGATCACTGATGGCCTTCGTCGTTGCCGTAACGCTGTCGCGCACGAAAGTGTCACCAGCCTTCAGCTTGACAAGCTTTTGCAGTTCCTCTTCCGGCACGACCATATTGCCGGCCAGCTTGACGTCCGAAACAGTATATTTTTCACCCTCGGTAATACTGAGTGTGATGTAAATGTCTTTCTTGTCCGGCGTAATCGAAACCTGCGTTGAATCGATACTGAAGTCGAGGTAACCCCTGTTCAGATAGAACGAGCGAAGCGCCTCAATGTCCGCCGCAAGCTTCGGCTTCGAATACTGATCACTCTTGGAATACCAGGTCATCAAGCCAGGGGTGGTTAAAGAGAACAGCTCGATGAGCTCCTTCTCCTTGAAAACCTGATTGCCAATGACACTGATTTGCCGGATCTTGGCAGCATCGCCTTCGACAACATTGAAATTGACGCCGACCCGGTTACGCTCCAGCGGAGTGACCGTAGTGGTTATCTGGACGCCGTAAAGACCTTTGGAGAGGTACTGACGCTTAAGCTCCTGCTCGGCACGCTCCAGCACTGCACGGTCGAAAATACGGGATTCGGCCAGACCAACCTCTTTGAGGCCCTTCTTCAGGGCTTCCTTGTCGAACTCCTTGATACCGACAAAATCGACCTGCGAAATGGCCGGCCGTTCATCGAGGACGACAACAATCACCTCCTTGTCGACCTCGATCCGGACATCCTTGAAGAAGCCGGTCGCAAAAAGCGCCTTGATCGCCTGGGATGCTTTGTCTTCGGAAAAACGCTCGCCGACTTTAACGGGAAGGTAACTGAATACCGTTCCCGCTTCTGTCCGCTGGATTCCTTCGACACGAATATCTTTGACTACGAATGGCTCAAAGGCCAAGGCGGGCGAGGCTACGAAGAGCGCAGCAATCACCCCGGGAAGGAGCTTGGATTTCATCCGATTTCAGCTAGCAACAAGGCGGTTGATGTCGTTGTAGAAGGCAAAAGCCATAAGCGCCGCCAGCAGAGCCATTCCAATCTGCTGACCAATCTCCATAACCCGCTCGGAGACAGGGCCGCCCTTGATGATCTCTATCACATAATACAGCAAGTGCCCGCCATCAAGCACCGGCACGGGAAGCAGATTCAGAACGCCGAGACTGATGCTGATAAGTGCCAGAAACTTGATGTAATGGGAGAAACCCATCTTCGCAGACTGCCCGGCAAAGTCCGCAATGGTAACCGGGCCGCTAAGATTCTTGACCGAAACTTCACCGACCAGCATCCGCCCCATCACCGAAAGGCTAAGGGTCGCGGTATCCCAGGTTTGGCGAAGTCCCTTTCCAAGAGAATCGAGTACGCCATAGCGCACCGTGACGAACATCAACTCCCGCCGGCCTTCTGCATCGGCAACACCCACACCGATACGCCCGATCTTCCGGCCGTTTTCATCAACCGAACCGGGAGTCACGTTAAAAACCATTGATGTGCCGTCGCGCAGGACCTCGAACTCAAGCGCTTTTCCTGGCCCGTCACGCACGATAGACACCAGATCCATCCAGCCGGCGACATTCTTGTCTCCGATACGCACAACCTTGTCACCAGACCGCAAGCCGGCTAGCTGTGCCGGACCATCAGGACTCAGCTTGCCAAGAACCGCCGGCAAATTCGGTCGATGAATGCGCAAACCCAACTGACCGGCAATGTCCTGCTCACCCTGATCAACGACGGTCCCGGCCAGATCAAGCTTGCGGAACGCGATTTCCTCACTTCCGTTGATCGTTTCAACAGTGACGCTCCGCCGCTCGAAAGCGTCATTGAGAAGCTGCCACCGGAACTCCTGCCAGGTTTCGATAAGCCGGCCATCCACCGAGCGCACCAGCTCACCATCCCTGAAACCGGCACGTTCTGCCTGGCTGGCAATCTCGGGGGCACCGAGAAGAGGGCGCATTTCTTCAACACCGCCAGTGTATAAGCCCCAGTAAAGCACAATCGCCAGCAGGAAATTGGCCAAGGGGCCTGCCACAACAATAGCGATGCGTCGCCACACGCTCTGACGGTTGAAGGCCCGGTGAAGCTCGCCCGGAGCGACAGGCGCCTCTCGCTCATCGAGCATCTTGACGTAGCCGCCAAGGGGGAAAACCGATAGCGCCCACTCCGTTTGGTCAGCCCCGGCCCGCCATACAAACAGGGTCTTCCCGAAACCGAGAGAAAACCGCAGAACCTTGACACCACAGAGACGCGCCACAAGGTAGTGGCCAAACTCATGCACCACAATCAGGATGCCAAGGGCCAGCAGAAAAGGCAGCACGTAATCCAGCAAACTCAGCCCCATCAGTGAATGGACTGCATGACAAAACCTGTCGCCAGCCGACGAGCGCGTTGATCTGCTTCCAGCACAATCTCCAGTGAGTCTGCAGAGTGTGACTCTACTGCATCAAGCGTTGCGGCAATTACCCCGGCAATCCGATCAAAACCCAGTTTGCCATCCAGGAAACTCGCAACGGCGACCTCGTTGGCCGCATTCAGCACGGCAGGCGCTATCCCGCCCGCATCCAATGCCTGGTAAGCGTGGGCAAGGCATGGGAAGCGCTCGAAATCGGGCCGTTCAAAGTCAAGTCGTCCGATTGCAAACAGATCGAGCGGAGCGACACCAGCATCTATCCGGTCAGGGTAAGCCATGGCATGTGCGATCGGCGTGCGCATGTCTGGATTGCCCAATTGCGCGATGACCGAGCCATCAACATAGGCGACCATCGAGTGAATGACGCTCTGGGGATGAATGACCACCTCGATCCGCTCGGCTGGCACACCGAACAGCCAATAGGCCTCTATAACCTCGAGCCCCTTGTTCATCATCGTTGCGGAGTCGACCGATATCTTTCTGCCCATCACCCAGTTCGGATGTGCACAAGCCATTTCCGGGGTAACTTCCGCGAGCTCCTCAAGAGGCTTGCAGCGGAATGGCCCTCCCGATGCAGTCAGAAGGATTCGCGTCACACCGCAGCCTTCGTCACCACGCCGAAAACCGACGGGCAGGGCCTGAAAAATCGCGTTGTGTTCACTGTCGATAGGTAAAAGCGTCGCCCCATTGGCAATCACTTCGTGCATGAACAGCGCCCCCGACATCACCAGCGCTTCCTTGTTGGCCAGCAGAATGCGCTTGCCAGCCTTCGCTGCGGCCAGCGCAGGCACCAGCCCTGCACCACCGACAATCGCGGCCATGACCATATCGACTTCCGGTGCCGATGCCACAGCGGCAAGGGCACCGCTACCAAACAGCACTTCCGTGCAACATCCAGCCTCGTCAAGCAGCCCCTGGAGACGCGCTGCGTCTTCCGGTCGATCAAGCACCGCGTAAGCCGGCCGATGGTTCTGACACTGCGCGAACAGCTTCTCCACCTGACGATGGGCGGTGAGTGCGAACACGCCATAGTGCTCTGGATGACGTGCCACCACGTCCAGCGTACTGACTCCGATCGAGCCGGTCGCGCCCAAAACAGTTATGAGTTTCTTCGTTTGGGTCATGACTTATCGGGCCATCCAGAGAACAAGCAGCCCGGCAATCGGCAGGGTCGAGGTCAGACTGTCAATGCGATCAAGAACACCGCCATGGCCTGGCAACAGCGTCCCACTATCCTTGACACCCGCCTGCCGCTTCACGAGAGACTCGAAAAGATCACCGATGATGCTGACCGCAGTAAAAGCAATTAGTGCCGGAATCACGACCAGGAGCCGGTTAGCACCTAGCCACCCATGCCCAAGATAGCTTAGGCAGGCCAGCCCGTAGATCACCACGCCAAGCGCAGCACCATATGCCCCCTCCCAGCTCTTTCCCGGGCTGATCGACGGTGCCAGCTTGCGACGCCCGAAGGCTCGACCGGTGAAATAAGCCGAAATATCGGCGACCCACACCGCCGCCATGATACCCAGCAACAACCAGGGACTTAACAATCTCAGATGGGCAATGGCAAGACTCGGCGGCAACAAGAGCACCAGACCAAGCAGCGCAGCAGCGCCGGCTCCCGGCAGTTGCCATTTCGCTCGCAACCAGAGCGGCACGCATGCAAGCCAGAAGAAAGCGCTTACGCCATACACAGGCGCGAGGCCAAAAGGGGCCGAAGTTGCGTCCTGATGAAGCCCGGCAACCATTCCTGCGGCCATACACAATGCACCGAGAAGAGCAGCATAAATACGGCGCGTCGCAACAGAAAAACCGAGCATCCCGGCCCACTCACCGGCCGCGATTCCGCAGACAAGGGACGCAAATCCCAGCCAAGCCCAAGCCGGCAACAAAAAAAGCGCCGCCAACAGACCTGCAAGGAGGACAAGCGCGGTAATTACCCGCGCCTTAAGCATGATCGGGTACGGAAGGATCAGGTTTTTCAGAAACGAGTTGCTCACTCGTCCTGCCAAATCGGCGTTCACGCTGCTGAAAAGAGGCAATCGCCTCATTCAGCGCCGCCTCGCCAAACTCCGGCCACAGCTTGTCAGTGAAATAAAGCTCGGAATACGCCAGTTGCCAGAGCAGGAAGTTGCTGATCCGCTGCTCACCGCCAGTACGGATAAACAGATCAGGTTCAGGGCTGAAACTGAGGGCCAGATGGGGAACCAGATCCTCTTCGGCGAAACTGCCGGCTGCGCCTGGCGCAGAGGCCATCATCTTTCCGATAGCCTGCATGATGTCCCAACGACCACCATAATTGGCACAGATCGTCAGATTCATTGCGGTATTACCCGCTGTTTGCGCTTCGGATTCACGAATGAGGTCGACGAGCGGTTTGTCGAATCGCTCGATATCCCCAACCACCCTGAGGCGGATGTTGTTGCGGTGAATGCGCTCAATCTCGGCTTTCAGCGATTTCACGAACAGCTGCATCAGGAAGGAAACCTCATCCTTCGGCCGACGCCAGTTTTCGGAACTGAAAGCAAAGACAGTGAGGTATTCAACCCCACGATCCAGACAGGTACGGATGACGTCCCTGAGCGAGTCGACACCCTTGGCATGACCGGCGACCCGCGGGAGCAAGCGCTTGCGCGCCCAGCGCCCATTGCCGTCCATGATTATCGCGATGTGCCGCGGGACTGTAGTAGCCTCGGGGACAACCCGCGTAGAGCTGAGAAACGGCAATCGCACCATTATGTGTCCGCCTGAAAGAAACCGGAAAAACAGAAACCGACCGGGTGGTCAGATCTGCATCAACTCTTGTTCTTTCTGAGCGAGAAGCTTGTCGATTTCAACAATCGCCTTGTCGGTCAGCTTCTGGATGTCGTCCTGGGCACGGCGCTCGTCATCTTCGGACACCGTTTTGGCCTTCAGGGCATCCTTTAGAGATGTATTGGCGTCGCGCCGCAGATTACGCACGGCGACCTTGGCGCCCTCACCTTCCGTCTTGACGACCTTGATGAGATCCTTCCGTCGTTCTTCAGTCAGTACCGGCATCGGAACGCGGATGATTTCACCTTGGGATGCGGGATTCAAACCCAGGTCGGAATCGCGAATCGCTTTCTCGACCTTTCCCACCATCGGCTTTTCCCACGGCTGGACGCCAATGGTACGCGCATCGATCAGCGTAACGTTCGCCACTTGGGTGATCGGAACGGGGTTGCCATAGTATTCAACCATGACGTGATCAAGAATGCCCACATGAGCCCGGCCGGTACGCACTTTGGCGAGATCCAGCTTGAGGGACTCGATGGACCGCTGCATCTTGTATTCGGTAGTCTTCTTGAGCTCCGGGATCATCGCTTCATCCTCAGCAATAAACCAGCGTACCCTCGTCTTCACCCATAACCACACGCTTCAGCGCACCGCTCTTGAATAAGCTGAAAACGTTGATCGGCAGACGCTGATCACGGCACAGCGCGAACGCAGTCGCATCCATTACCGCCAGATTCCGGGAGATCGCCTCGTCGAAGGAGATCCGCTGAAAACGGGTCGCCGTCGGATCTTTCTTGGGATCCGAAGTATAGATGCCATCCACCTTGGTCGCCTTCAACACGATATCGGCGCCCATTTCGGAGCCCCGCAGGGCCGCAGCCGTATCAGTGGTAAAGAACGGGTTGCCGGTGCCGGCACCAAAAATGACGACACGCCCCTCTTCAAGGTAACGAATCGCCTTTCCACGAATGTAGGGCTCGACCACCTGGTCGATCCGCAAGGCCGATTGAACGCGCGCATTGCACCCCGCAGCGCGGAAAGCGTCCGCGAGGGCAATAGCGTTCATCACGGTGGCCAGCATCCCCATGTAGTCGGCGGTAGCGCGATCCATACCGGACTCTGCCCCCGCCATCCCACGAAAGATATTCCCGCCACCAATTACAATCCCGACTTCGACGCCAATGCGGGTCACTTCGACCACATCACTGACAATTCCGGCAACAACCTCGCGGTTGATACCGTAAGCGTCGTCGCCCATCAGGGCTTCGCCCGAGAGCTTGAGGAGAATGCGTTTATAGGCGGGCTGACTCATCGTTCAAAGACCTTCTTACTTCTGGGCGGCAGCAGCAGCCTGAGCGGCCACTTCAGCAGCAAAATCGGTCACCTTTTTCTCGATGCCCTCACCAACGATGAACAGCGTGAAGCCAGTCACCGATGCACCCTTGGCCTTCAGCAACTGGCTGACGGTTTGCTTGCCATCTTCAGCCTTGACGAAGACCTGATCCAGCAGGGTTACGTCCTTCAGGAACTTCTGGACGGTGCCTTCAGCGATCTTCTCAAGCATCGCTTCGGGCTTGCCGGCTTCACGCGCCTTCTCGATGGCAATGCGACGTTCGACGTCCAGCAGCTCGGTCGGCACGCCGGAGGCGTCGAGGGACTTCGGCTTGGAAGCGGCGATGTGCATCGCCAGATCCTTGGCCAGGGCCTCTTCACCACCAACGAGGTCGATCAATACACCGATCTTCGACCCACCATGAATGTAGCTGGCCACCGCGCCCTGGGCTTCCAGGCGCACGAAGCGACGGATACTCAGGTTCTCGCCGATCTTGCCGATCAATGCCTTGCGGGTTTCCTCAACGCTCTGGCCATTCACTTCCAGGGCAGAAAGGGCATCCACATCAGCCGGGTTCTTGGTCGCAACCAGTTCGGCGATGCTCTTGGTCAAAGCGAGGAAGTCGTCGTTTTTGGCAACAAAGTCGGTCTCGCAGTTCACTTCCACCATGGCGCCAAGCTTGGCGTCGGCAGAAATGTAAACGCCAACCACGCCTTCGGCAGTCACGCGGGACGCAGCCTTGGATGCCTTATTGCCAAGCTTGACGCGCAGGATCTCTTCGGCCTTGGCCATGTCGCCAGCAGCTTCCGACAGGGCCTTCTTGCATTCCATCATGGGTGCGTCGGTCTTCTCGCGCAGCTCCTTGACCATGCTTGCGGTAATTTCCGCCATGCTTGCTCCTAGATAACTATTGAATTGAATTCAGTCGACTCGGATGGATCAGGCTTGCTCTTCAGCGCCGTCTTCCACTTCCACGAACTCGTCGGAACCAGCGGCGACGAGTTCCTGGATGACCTGGTTACGGCCTTCCAGCACGGCATCGGCCACGCCACGGGCGTAAAGACGGATGGCACGAGAGGAGTCATCGTTACCCGGGATCACGAAATCCACACCTTCAGGGGTGTGATTGGTATCAACGATTGCAATGACCGGAATACCCAGCTTCTTGGCTTCGGTGATGGCAATCTTGTGATAGCCGACGTCGATCACGAACAGCGCATCAGGCAGACCGTTGAGGTCCTTGATACCACCAAGGCTCTTTTGCAGCTTTTCCAGCTCACGGGAAGCCATCAGGGCTTCCTTCTTGGAGAGACGCTCGATCGAGCCGTCTTCCACCATGGCTTCCATATCCTTCAGACGCTTGATGGAGACCTTGACCGTCTTGAAGTTGGTGAGCATGCCGCCCAGCCAACGCTCGTCAACGTAAGGCATGCCGGCACGACGGGCTTCTTCTGCCACGATTTCACGGGCCTGACGCTTGGTGCCGACGCACATGATCGTGCCGCGGTTGGCAGCCAGCTTGCGCACAAAGTCCATCGCTTCGTTGTACTTGACGAGGGTCTTTTCGAGGTTGACGATGTGGATCTTGTTGCGCTGACCGAAGATGTACGGAGCCATCTTCGGGTTCCAGAAACGGGTTTGGTGGCCGAAGTGAACACCGGCTTCAAGCATTTGACGCATGGTTACAGACATTTACTGACTCCAATACTGAGGTTTGACCGCCGCCCGACCTGCCAGATCCGCACACGCAAATCTGGCTACGCCTTGAACCCCCGAACGGGGGTTTCACAGGACCCCAATGGGCCGGACGTGTGAATTTTGCCTGACACCCTGCCAGACAAGCCGCCGAGTATATCAGCAACCAGGCAATTCCCTCAAGACCAGCCAGCAGCCTCACTTCCCGGCCCCCACATCGGCGCATTGCCGGCAAAGGCCGCTTGCGCTAGCCTAAGGGGCTCAAAATCCGAAAGATCATGCCTCCATGAGCGTAACCATAAAGACGCCAGAAGAAATCGAAAAAATGCGTATCGCCGGCCGCCTCGGCTCGGAAGTCCTCGACTACATCACCCCCTTTGTCAAGGCTGGCGTAACCACGGCGGAACTCGACAAGCTTTGCCATGACTACATGGTAGAGGTCCAAGGTTGCATTCCTGCGCCGCTGAATTATGCACCGCCGGGCTACAAGCCCTACCCCAAATCGATCTGCACATCAATCAACCACCAGGTTTGCCACGGAGTGCCGGGTGACAAGCCCCTCAAGAAGGGCGACATCGTCAACCTGGATATCACCGTCATCAAGGACGGCTACCATGGTGACACCAGCCGGATGTTCATCATCGGAGACGGCAGCATCCTTGCCAAACGCCTGTGCCAGATCACCTATGAATGCCTGTGGATCGGCATCGCTCAGGTCAAGCCCGGCGCCCACTTGGGGGATATCGGCAATGCCATCCAGAAGCATGCGGAAGGCAACGGTTTTTCAGTGGTTCGCGAATTTTGCGGACATGGCATCGGCGCCAACTTCCATGAAGATCCGCAAGTGCTTCATTACGGCAAGGCCGGCACCGGCATCGAACTGAAGCCCGGAATGATCTTCACCATCGAACCGATGATCAACGCCGGCAGGGCTGCAATCTCCGAACTCCCGGACGGCTGGACCATCGTCACCCGCGACCGCAGCCTTTCGGCCCAATGGGAACACATGATCCTCGTCACCGACACCGGTGCGGAAGTCCTGACCCTCTCGGCCGGCGCTCCGCCCCGCCCGGACATCGTAGCCAACCTCTTTCCCTGAGCACCTCAGCGTAAAGCCGAGCGCCTGAAAAATGTCCGATATCGCACCCGCCATCCAGCCCGACGCAGCCCGTGAGCTCATCACCCGCTACAAGACCCGCCTGAAGAGCGGTGCAGAAGCCCTGAGAGCGGCCTATGAAGCCCGCCCGCTGACAGACCCCATACTACGAGGGCGGTCCCACCTCGTCGATGGTGTACTGCGCGACATCTGGAAGGACTTCAGTCTGCCTGCATCGGCGGCCCTCGTTGCCGTTGGCGGCTATGGGCGCGAGGAGCTCTTTCCATGCTCTGACATTGATCTCCTGTTCCTCCTGCAGGAGCCGCCCGACGAAGACCTTGGCGAGAGGCTGACCCAGATGATCGGCCTGATCTGGGACATCGGACTGGATATTGGCCACAGCGTTCGCACCATTGACGAATGCATGGAAGAAGCGGCCCTCGACGTAACGGTAATGACCAACCTCCTTGAGGCCCGACTGCTGTGCGGCAACGCGCCCATGTTCGGCTCTTTCGGGACGAACCTGCGCGCCCAACTGAACCCCGGCCAGTTCTTCAAGGCCAAACGTCTTGAGCAGGAACAGCGCTATACACGTCACAACGAAACGCCGTACTCCCTCGAACCCAACTGCAAGGAAAGCCCGGGGGGCCTGCGTGACCTTCAGGTCATCGGCTGGATCAGCCGTGCAGCCGGCTTTGGCACCCATTGGCGTGATCTTGCCAGACACGAATTGATCACCAATGAAGAAGCTACCGAGCTGCGCGAGCTCGAGCGATTCATGCAACACGTGCGCATCCGGCTTCATCACATGACCGGTCGCCGTGAAGACCGCGTGCTTTTTGATCACCAGGAAAAGCTGGCCCGCAAATTCGGCTGCGTAGCCACTGAGGCACACCGAGCCTCCGAAGTCTTCATGCAGGAGTATTACCGAACCGCCAAGAAAGTCACCCAGCTGAACACCATCCTGCTGCTGAATTTCGGTGTCGAGTTCTTCCCCAACCGCTATCCGGCAGCAATCAACATCAATGATCGCTTCCAGTGCGTGCGGGAGATGCTCGATGTGCGCGACGAAGGCGTCTTTGATCGCCACCCCGGCGCGCTCCTGGAGTGCTTCCTGCTGCTCGAACAGCGCTCCGAACTGAAGGGCATGACCGCCCGCACCCTTCGTGCGCTGTGGCGCGGGCGCAAGCTGATCAATGCCGAGTTCCGCCAAAACCCGGCCAACCGCGCCATGTTTCTGCGCATTCTGCAGCAAAAGCGCGGCGTGGTTCACGAACTGCGGCGCATGAACCAGTACGGCATTCTGAGCTTCTATCTGCCGGCCTGGCGGCGCATTGTCGGCCAGATGCAGCACGATCTGTTTCATGTTTATACGGTAGACCAGCACATCCTGCAGGTCGTCCGCAACGTACGCCGCTTCATGGTTGTCGAGCACGCCCATGAATACCCGCTGCTTACGCGCCTGTGCACGGGATTTGAAAAGCCATGGCTGATCTATATCGCCGCCCTCTTTCACGACATCGCCAAAGGTCGTGGTGGTGATCACTCCCAACTCGGGATGAAGGATGCCCGCGATTTCTGCGAGTCGCACGGACTCGAAGAGGCCGACACCGATCTGGTCGAATGGTTGGTCGCCAATCATTTGTTGATGTCAAACGTGGCCCAGAAACAGGACCTGTCCGACCTCGAGGTAATCCGCCGCTTTGCCGCCATGGCGAAGACCGAGCGCCAGCTGACAGCCCTCTACATTCTGACCCACGCGGACATCCGTGGCACCAGCCCTAAAGTATGGAACGGATGGAAGGGCAAGCTCCTGGAGGATCTGTTCTTCGCAGCCCAGCGGCTGCTGCGCGGCGCCACCCCCCAACAAGCGCTCGGCACCCCGATCCGCCAGGAGGAGGCACGCAACCTCCTGCGCTACTACGGCCTGCGCCCGAACACCGAAGATAGCCTGTGGGATCAACTCGACACGGTGTATTTCCTGCGCCACGAAGCCGAGGAAATCGCATGGCATGCTCGCATGCTGTACTACCGCGTAGAAACGGATGAACCAGTCGTCAAGGCCCGCCTCAGCCATGTGGGCGAGGGACTACAAGTAATGGTTTACATGAAGGACCAGCGGGATCTGTTTGTGCGCCTGTGCGGATTTTTCAGCCGGCTGGGCTTCTCCATTGCTGACGCCAAGATCCACACCACGCGCCACGGCTATGCGCTGGACAGCTTCGTGCTGCTCGACCCTGGCCAGGAAGTTCATTACCGGGACTTCATCAACCTGCTCGAGCACGACCTCACTGCGCGCCTGCACAGCAACGCCCCGCCAGACCAACCGGCCAGCGGGCGCGTTTCGCGGGAAGTCCGGCACTTTCCGATCACGCCAGAAGTCAATATCCGCCCGGACGAGCGCGGCCAGCATTACATCATGTCGGTAACGGCCGCTGACCGGCCCGGCCTTCTGTTCGGCATCGCAGGAATACTTGTCGAGTACGGTATCAACCTGCACACAGCCAAGATTGCCACCCTTGGCGAGCGCGTCGAAGACACCTTCCTGATAAGCGGCCCGGGCTTGTCCCAGGACACCCAGGTACTCAAGGTCGAAGCGGACCTCCTGGAAAAGCTGGCGGTGTAAGCCGGCCCGGCCGACGCTCAGTCGTCGGCCGCCACCGAGCCATCCGGAAACAACGCCTCGGTGTAACCGAAACGCGAAAAGTCACGAATCCGCATCGGATACAGGATGCCGTCCAAATGGTCGCACTCGTGCTGAACAACCCGGGCATGAAAGCCGGTGGCAATGCGGTCGATCGGCTCACCATTCTCATCAAAACCGGTGTAACGCAGATGCGTCCATCGCGGTACCCAGCCACGCAGTCCCGGGACCGACAAGCAACCTTCCCAGCCGCCCTCCTCCTCGTGCGTCACCGGCATCAGCACCGGGTTGATCAATACCGTGTCGGGCACAGCCGAGGCATCGGGATAACGCGAACTCGGCCCCCCGCCAAAAATCACCACCCGCAGATCGACGCCAATCTGCGGTGCGGCCAGGCCGGCACCACTCAGCTCACGCATCGTGTCACGCATATCCTCGATCAGCGCAGCCAGGGCTGACGTACCGAAATCATCGAGCGACCGTGCGCGCCGCATCAGGCGCGGATCCCCCATGCGCAGCACAGTGCGGATCATGATTCGCAGATGTGATCAAGCACGCTGCGCACCCGCCCCATGGCATCCCGCAAAACGGCGTCGATGCTGTCGAAGCAGATGCCGGAAGCGCTGGACGCCCGACCGGCAGCAAAATTGGCTACCACATTGATCGCAGCATAAGGAATGCCTAGCTCACGGGCCAGCGCGGCCTCGGGCATGCCGGTCATGCCGACCACGTCGGCGCCGTCACGCTCGAGGCGGTTGATCTCGGCTGCCGTTTCGAGACGCGGCCCCTGGGTCGCTGCATACACGGCCCCATCGATGACCGTCTCGCCCGCCGCCGCACCGGCTTTCAGGATGCGCTGACGGATCGCCTCGTCGTAGGGCTCGGTAAAGTCGATATGCACCACCGGCTCATCCGAACTCTCATGAAAGGTGCTCTTGCGACCCCACGTGTAATCGATGATCTGGTCGGGAACAATCAGCGTGCCGGGACACAGGTCGGCGCGAATCCCGCCCACAGACGCCACAGAAATGATCGCATCCACCTTGGCCTGCTGCAGGGCCCACAGATTGGCCTGGTAATTCACGCGGTGAGGCGGAATCGTATGGCCATAGCCATGACGAGCCAGAAAAACGACCGGCTGCGCGCATAGGCGCCCGAAGGTCAGTGCCCCAGAAGGTTCGCCATATGGCGTGCGTACAACCTCGCGCCGGATCAGATCCAGGCTGGCCAGCTGAGTCAGGCCACTGCCGCCAATAATTGCCAGCATGCTGGGCTACTCCTCGAATAAACGTGTCGGGCGCGCATGTTAGCACGCAGCCCACCGGGGGCGGCCGATGCTGCAACGCGCCAATACGTGCTAAAATTTCGGGTTTACAAGTACTTCCGGTATCCAACCCCATGTCCCGCGCCATCCGCAACATTGCAATCATCGCCCACGTCGACCACGGCAAGACCACCCTCGTCGACCAGCTCCTGCGCCAGTCCGGCACCTTCCGTGAAAACCAGCAGGTCAGCGAACGCATCATGGACTCGGGGGATATCGAAAAAGAACGCGGCATCACCATCCTCTCCAAGAACTGCGCGATCCAGTACGGCGAAACCCACATCAACATCGTCGACACCCCGGGACACGCCGACTTCGGTGGCGAAGTCGAGCGGGTGCTGTCGATGGTCGACAGCGTGCTACTGCTGGTCGATGCGGTCGAAGGCCCGATGCCCCAAACCCGCTTCGTGACCCGCAAGGCCCTGGCCCTCGGCCTCAAGCCCATCGTCGTGGTGAACAAAATCGACCGTCCGGGCGCTCGTCCTGACTGGGTGATCAACCACACCTTCGATCTGTTCGACAAGCTCGGCGCCACCGAAGAGCAGCTCGACTTCCCGGTCATCTACGCCTCCGGCCTCAACGGTTTCGCCGTCGAGAACATCGACGATGAGCGCACCGACATGCGCCCCCTGTTTGAAGCCATTCTCAAGTACGTGCCGCAGCCTGAAGTAAACGCTGACGGCCCGCTGCAAATGCAGGTCTGCTCCCTCGACTACTCAACCTACATGGGCCAGATCGGTATCGGTCGCATCAAGCGCGGCCGTATCCGCCCCAATCAGGAACTGGTCGTGATGTACGGCGACGAGAACCGTGGCAAGGGCAAGGTCAGCCAGATCCTGACCTTCAAGGGCCTCGAGAAGTCCCCCGCCGAAGTCGCCGAAGCCGGTGACATCGTGCTGGTGGCAGGCATCTCCCAGGTCAACATCGGCGTGACCCTGTGCGACCCGGAATGCCTCGAAGGGATGACCCCGATCGCTGTGGACGAGCCGACCCTGACCATGAACTTCATGGTCAACTCGTCCCCGCTAGCCGGCCGTGAAGGCAAGTTCGTCACCAGCCGTCAGATCCGCGAGCGCCTCGAGAAGGAACTCCTGAAGAACGTCGCCCTGCGCGTGAGCTTCACCGGTGACTCCGACGTCTTCGAAGTTGCCGGCCGTGGTGAACTGCACCTCACCATCCTGCTCGAAAACATGCGCCGTGAAGGCTACGAGCTGGCTGTCGGTCGTCCGCGCGTGGTGTTCAAGGAAATCGACGGCGTGAAGTGCGAGCCCTACGAAATGCTCACCGTCGACGTGGAAGAAGACCACCAGGGCGGCGTGATGGAAGAACTCGGCCGCCGTCGTGGAGAGCTGCAGGACATGCAACCGGACGGCAAGGGTCGCGTGCGTCTCGAGTACCGCATCCCGGCCCGCGGCCTGATCGGCTTCCAGGGCGAATTCCTGACCATGACCCGCGGTACCGGTCTGGCCAGCCACGTGTTCGACGACTACGGTCCGATGGCCGGCCAGATGGCCGAACGTCGCAACGGCGTGCTGATTTCCCAGAACGACGGCGAAGCCGTGGCCTACGCCCTGTGGAACCTGCAGGATCGCGGCCGCATGTTCGTGAGCCCGGGCGATGCACTGTACGAAGGCATGGTCATCGGCATCCACACCCGCGACAACGATCTCGTCGTGAACCCGATCAAGGGCAAGCAGTTGACCAACGTGCGTGCCTCCGGCACCGACGAAGCCGTGCGCCTGATCAACCCGATCTCCCTGACCCTTGAATCCGCCATTGAATTCATTGCCGATGACGAAATCGTGGAAATCACCCCGAAGAGCATCCGCCTGCGCAAGCGCCATCTGAAGGAACAGGACCGCAAGCGCGCGTCCCGTGCAGAAGGCTAAGCAGCCAGGCAAAATGGCCGGGGACAACCCCGGCACCAATAAAAAACGCGGCCCATCAAGCCGCGTTTTTTTCGTTCGGCGAAAACGCCCGAAAGACAGCTCTAGCCGCGCGAAGCGAGGAAAGCTGCGAACGCCTCACTGACCTCCGGATGCTTGAGAGCCAGCTCGACTGTTGCCTGCAGATAGCCAAGCTTCGAACCGCAGTCGTAGCGCACCCCCTTGAACTGATACGCCAGTACCGCCTCTTCCTGCAGCAGTGACGCGATCGCGTCGGTCAGCTGCAGCTCACCGCCGGCGCCTGGCTTGAGGTTGCGCAAATGTTCAAAGATCCTGCCAGTCAGAATGTAGCGACCGATCACTGCCTGAGTAGACGGCGCCTCCTCGGGTTTCGGCTTCTCGACGATGCCGATGACTCGCTGGACCTCACCGGTATCCCGCTCGGTACTGACGATGCCGTACTGCTTGGTTTGCTCCCGCGCGACGTTCATGACCCCCAGCACCGAACAGCGGTGATAGTTGTAGACTTCGGTCATCTGCTTCATCACGGGCACATCGCCCTGCGAATCGAGTAAATCATCGGCGAGCAATACGGCAAAGGGCTCATCGCCCACCACTGGCGCCGCACACAACACCGCATGACCAAGCCCCAAGGCTTCGGCTTGGCGGATATAGATGCAGTTTACGTGGGGTGGCACGGTATCGCGGACGATTTTCAACAGTTCTGCCTTGCCACGCATTTCGAGTTCATTCTCGAGTTCATAGGCTTTATCAAAATGATCCTCGATAGCGCGCTTCGAACGGCCCGTGATGAACACCAGATCAGTCACCCCCGCAGCCACCGCTTCCTCAACGGCGTACTGAATGAGCGGCTTATCCACGATCGGCATCATTTCCTTCGGGCTGGCCTTGGTTGCCGGCAGGAAGCGGCTGCCCAGACCCGCCACAGGAAAGACCGCCTTAGTAACCTTCTTCATCATCACTCCCCGAATAGTTTTTCTTGAACACCGGCACCACCCGGCTCAGCCAACCTTAACAAGACGCGCAACCCATCTTCATCAAGAATGGTGACACCGAGCTGTTGCGCTTTGTCGAGCTTGCTGCCGGCATCAGCGCCTGCGAGCACATAATCTGTCTTTTTTGATACGGACCCGGTGACCTTGCCACCGACAGCCTCGATCATCGCAGCCGCCTCATCGCGCCGCAGCGTGGGCAGCGTACCGGTCAGTACAAAAGTCTTGCCGGCCAGGACGCCCTCCGTTGGCCGCCCGGCAGCCTCAGTCTCTTGCCAGCGCATCGCGTTCTGAAGGGCAGCGATCACCTCCCGATTGTGGGCTTCGGCAAGAAAGTCAACGATGCACCGCGCCACCACCGGGCCCACATCCGGCACCCGCAGCAAAGTCGTTTCGTCAGCTGCCAGCAGCGCGTCCAACCCACCAAAATAGCGCGCCAGATCCTTGGCCGTGGTTTCGCCCACATTGCGGATGCCCAGCGCAAAGATGAACCTGGCCAGCGTCGTGTCGCGACTCTTGTTGATGGCAGCCAGCAGATTGGTTGCCGACTTGTCGCCCATCCGCTCAAGCCCGGCAAGCACTTCGGCATTAAGTCGTCCACTGTCATAAAGATCGGCGGGCGTCTTGACTACCCCGGCAGTCACCAGTTGATTGACGATCTGCTCGCCAAGCCCATCGATATCCACTGCCCGGCGCCCGGCAAAGTGCCGCAAGGCCTGCTTGCATTGGGCCGGGCAGAACAGTCCGCCCGTACACCGGGCCACCGCCTCGTCCTCACCACGCACCACGTGGGAACCACATTCGGGGCAAGTTGGCCAGGACTTGAGCAGGTCGAAGCGCTCGGGCTCGCCCTCGCGCCGCTCAAGGATGGGTCCAACCACCTCGGGAATCACGTCTCCGGCACGGCGCACGATCACCCAGTCGCCAATCCGCACGTCCTTACGATCAATCTCGCCCTGGTTGTGCAGCGTCGCGTTGGTCACCGTCACGCCGCCAACGAAGACCGGCTCGAGGCGTGCCACCGGCGTCAATGCACCGGTTCGTCCCACTTGCACGTCAATTCCCAGCAGACGGGTTGCCACTTCCTGCGCCGGATACTTGTGGGCCACCGCCCAGCGAGGCTCGCGGGAAACGAACCCGAGTTCAAGCTGCCGGGCCAGACGGTCAACCTTGTAGACTACGCCGTCGATGTCGAAGGGCAGCTTGTCGCGAACAAGGGCCATTTCAGCGTGAAAACGGGCCAATGCGTCGGGCCCCTGCACGCAGGCCCGGTGATCGCAAACCGGCAAGCCAAAACGGGCCAGCGCATCCAGCACACCGGTGTGCGTATCCGGCATGTGCCAGCCTTGCACTTCGCCTAGGCCGTAGGCAAAGAACGACAGGGGCCGCTGTGCCGTAATGGACGGATCCAGCTGGCGCAGGCTGCCTGCCGCTGCATTGCGGGGATTGACGAAAATCTTCTGACCGGCGGCCTCCTGGGCCAGATTCATGCGATCAAAATCGTCCCTCCGCATATAGATCTCGCCGCGCACCTCCAGCACCGACGGCGCATCGCCCAGCAAACGTAGCGGAATCTGGCGCAACGTACGCACGTTGCGGGTCACGTCTTCGCCCGTACTGCCGTCGCCCCGCGTGGCAGCCAGCACAAGCATGCCGAGCTCATAGCGCAGACTGATCGCCAGCCCGTCGAACTTGAGCTCGGCGGCATAGTCGAGCGGCGCCGCACTTTCGTCGAGGGCCAGAGCACGACGGACACGCGCGTCGAAGCTAAAGGCACCCTGATCGGTGGTATCAGTCTCGGTGCGTATGGACAGCATCGGCACGGCATGATGCACCGATGCCAGTTCGGGAGAAGGCTGGCCGCCGACCCGCTGGGTGGGTGAATCGGGGGTCAGAAGTTCGGGATTAGCCGTCTCCAGATCCTGGAGTTCGCGGTATAAGCGGTCGTACTCGGCGTCCGGGACGGTCGGCGCATCGAGCACATAATAGGCATGTTCATGGCGTTCAAGCTCTGCACGCAGAGCTGACACCCGGGCACGGGTTTCCTGGCTTGCCGACATGGAACTGCCGGGTCAGGAAAACAGGCGCCGGGCCAGCACGGAACCCGGAGCAATACCGTATTCGCCCATCTGTCCCTGAAACTGCTCGATCTGTGCACGAATCAAGCCGACTGCCTTGTCGCCGAAGGGCGAGCGGTTGTCGTCCACAACCGCACCATTTAGGGCTTCGGCAAGCTGCTGGGCCAGGCTCATCATGCGCTCGAAAACACGAACACCTTCGGCCACCCTCGGCACATCGAGCATCAGGGTCACACCCTGAGTGCTCAGGGCACGCATGCCCTCGGCCACAAACGGGTTCGGTTCGAGATTACTCAGCACGAACTGCGTATTTCCATGTTCGTCACGAGCATGGAAACACCCATCTCCCACGAGCTCGAGCCCGGCTGCTTCGGCCAGGCTGCGCAGCCTGGTGCCGGCAAAAACAAGGTCACGGGCCACCACGTTGACCCCGATCTGGATATCGACCCCAGCACAGAAACGATCCAGCTCGGCCGCCTGAGCAAGCGCTTCTCCCTTGGCCGGCAGGGACGGAATCGCCATGAAAACATCACACATGTGCTGCAGCCCATCGGTAAGACGGGTCAGATCGGGCTCACTGGCCGCACCACGCCGGTCGACCAGTTGCAGCGCTGCGCATACCCAATGATAGGAGCCAGCGCTATTGGCGCCGACCGACTCCCAGCGGTTATCAAGGTCAGAGAACCCGAACCAGCGCACCGGCTTGGAAACCGACTCCAGTTGCTGCGAGGCAGCCAGCCACAGGCGTCCGGCCACCACCGGCTCGATGGATTCGATGCGCACGACCCAGTCGGCCCGCTCGTCGACCTCGGGCGGCAACAACGGCGGCACGCGACGGGAACTGGCATCGCTGACCGTCTTGGCACTCGGCTGGGCGCGGACGGCAGCCTCACCGCCCATCACCGGCTCCATGCGCGCGCGTGTGCCCTGCTCGGCCGGCATCTCGCTCTGTGGCTCCTGGGTCGAACCGGCGGCAGCCTGTTCTGACTGCTTGCGCTGCTTGCGCTCCTGCCACTTGTTGAACGCAAAAATGCAGACGACAACCGCGCCGCCCGCACCGACCAGACCCATTTGTAACTCACTGATTGCCATCGATACCCCTTGTTTCTTGCATCAGGCTGCGACCGATTCGGCCAGACGCAGCGCTTCCTCTATATCCACTTCAACCACCCGCGACGCCCCTTGCTCCTGCATCGTCACCCCCACCAGTTGCTGTGCGATCTCCATGGTGATCTTGCTGTGACTGATGAAGATGAACTGGGTCTGTGACGACATGCGCTTTACCATCTGGCAATAGCGCTCTGTATTCGAGTCGTCAAGAGGTGCGTCAACCTCGTCCAGCATGCAAAAAGGGGCCGGATTAAGCTGGAACATGGAAAACACCAGCGCAATCGCAGTCAAGGCCTTTTCGCCGCCCGAAAGCAGCTGGATGGAACTGTTCTTCTTGCCCGGCGGCTGGGCCACGATGGTGATTCCCGCATCGAGGATCTCGTCACCAGTCAGCACAAGCCGCGCCTCGCCCCCTCCGAACAGCATCGGAAACAGGCTGCCAAAATGGCGGTTAACCGTATTGTACGTCTCCTGAAGCTGCTCACGCGTTTCCCTGTCGATACGACGGATCGCATCCTCAAGGGTTTCTATGGCGCCAAGCAGATCATCAGACTGCATGTCCAGGTAATTCTTGCGTTCCGAGGCGGTCTTCAATTCATCCAGCGCGGCCAGATTGACCGGCCCGAGCTCGCCAATTTCCCGCCCGAGGCGGCCGACCTCACGTTGCAGCGAGCCCTCCTTGAGATCCGGAGTCAGCAGCGGCGCCAGCGCCACTTCGTCGGCCTCCGCCTCTTCAAGCCGCGCCGTGTGCTGACCTGCGGCGATTTCGGCGGCCTGCACGCGCAGGCGTAGATCGGCTACGCGCTCGCGCTGGGGTGCGGCGGCGTGTTCGGTGCGCTGGCGCTCCTCTTCAAGACCGCGCAACTGGCCGTTGGCGGCTTCCAGCGTATTGCGTGCCCCCGCCAGCGCGGTCTCGCGCACCGTGCGCAAGGCAATGGACTCCTGCAATGCAGCGGCGACAGACACCTCGTCAATTTCCAGTAATGCTTCGCGCCGTTCGGCTAGCTCATCGGCGATGCGCCCGAGTTGTTCCGTGGCCAGCGCAAGATTGCGGGAGATATCTTCCAACTTGCTGGCGCACTCCCGCTCGGAATGACGGGACTCCTGCAGTTCGCGGGCCAGCGCCTGTTCAAGGGCACGAGTTTCCCGAAGTGCACTTTCCCGCTCACGGCGTACAGCCTCGGCCGCATCCAGCCGGCCGCGCTGCAAGTCGGCCAGTTCGCGGCTGCGCTCAAGCTCGGTTTCAGAACGCATCAGACGGTCCCGCTCGGCCTGCTCACCATGAGCAATCTCACCCAGATCGCGGTCAATCTGGCCGCAACGCTCTTCGTAACGCACCCGCGCCTGGTTGAGCTTGAGCACCTCGACCTGCTCGGCGTGCACACGTGCCTGCAAGAGCTGGACGTCGCGGCGCAAGTTACCGAGGGTATCCTGCAGGCAAGTGGCGAGTGCTTCAGCTTCGCCGACCGCTTCGCGAGCCATGCCGGCCTCGTCCTGCGCGTCATCAACTTCGGCCGCCAGCTGATCAATTTCACGCTGCCGCTCAATCACACCGTGGGTGCGGGAGTCCGGTGCGTAATGGCTGAGCGAATGGCGGGCCAGAAGCTGCCCCTCCCTCGAAACCAGACTGATGCCAGGCGGCAGTTCGCTACGTCGCTCGACCCAAGGAGCCAGGTCATCGACGACAAAGAACCGCGCAAGCCAGGCAGTCAGCACTTCCGTCAACACGGCATCGGTATCAACCACCGACAGCAGCGGCCGCGTCCCCTCCGGGACAGGAAGAAACACTTCTTCGGCCGGCGCTCCGGCAAGCAGAAAGGCGAATGCACCCGGTACTTTGTCACCCAGCGCAGCCAAGGCCGCCCGCCCATCCTCTGCCGGCAGGGCCGCGAGGCGTTCGCGCAGCACAGCCTCCAGTGCCAGCTCCCAGCCGGCCTCGACACGCATGCGCTGCCACAGTGGCTTGAGGCCATCGAGACGATGACGCTTCAACCAGTCACCCAATTGCCCCTGCACCTGAACCTTGTTCTGCAACTGCACCAGTGCCTCGCGACGGGCGCGCAGTTCGGTGGCTCGGCGCTGGGCATGGCGCTCGGTTTCAAGGGCCTCCTTGAGCGCCTGCTGGGCGCCGGGAAGCCGGACCTGAACATCTGCCATCTCGGCCTGACGCTGCGCCAGGGTGTCCTCGACCTCGGAAAGCGCCGCTTCACGCTCGGCCACCACGCGCAGGTCCGGCGCCTGCACCGATGCTTGTTCCTGCTGCAGGCGGCCTCGGCGTTGGGCGAGGTTTTCAAGGCTGCGTTCACTGCTGACCCGGTGCGCGTCTTCGACGCGGATTTGCTGCTCGGCCTGATTCAGCTCGCGCCGCACGGCTGCAGCCGTGGCATCGGCCATCTGCTGGGCCTCCTCGGCTTCCGGCAGGCGATCACCGACTTCAGCATGCCGCATCTCGGCCTGTTCTGCCCTCAACGCAGCGTTTTCCAGCAGCTTCTGCCAGCGCTCGCCGTCGGCACCGAGGTTTTCCAGCTGGCTGCGCCACTGCGCATCGTCGCGCTCCAGCTGGATCAGGCGGCTTTCGAGAACGCGGCGACTGTCGCGCAAGCGGGCCAGTTCGCCCTCGAGGCGAGTCAGCTCGGAGCTCACGGTAAACAGGGAGGTCTGCGCTAACTGAACGCCTTCATTGGCGCCGTACTGGGCCTCACGGGCGCTTTCAAGCTGGCCTTCGAGCTCCTGCAAACGACTTGAATCGGCCTCGATACGCCGGGTCGCATCGGCCAATTCCCCGACCAGACGATCCCTTTCGGCACGAGCCTCGTTGCGCTTCATCAGCCACAACAGGTTCTGGCGCTCGGAAAGGCTGGCGTTGAGCTGGCGGTACTTTTCGGCAACAGCCGCCTGCACCTCCAGTTTGCCGATCTGCTGGCCAAGTTCGTTACGGATGTCTTCCAGGCGCGTCAGGTTGTCACGCGCGTCATTGAGGCGCCCTTCGGTTTCACGCCGTCGCTCCCGGTATTTGGTAACGCCGGCAGCCTCCTCAAGGAAACCACGCACCTCTTCGGGTCGTGCCTCGATAATGCGCGAGATCATTCCCTGCTCGATAATCGCGTAAGCGCGCGGCCCCAGGCCGGTGCCCAGAAAAAGATCAATGACATCCTTGCGGCGCACGTGCAGGCCGTTAATGAAATAACTCGACTCGCCGCTACGGTCGAGAACACGCTTGACGGCGATCTCTGCATAGGGCTTCCACTGCCCGGCGGCCTTCCCCTCGGCGTTATCAAAGACCAGCTCGACACTGGCCCGGGACACCGGCTTGCGGGTGGTCGACCCGTTGAAGATCACATCCTGCATGGAATCGCCACGCAGCGCCGAGGCACGCGACTCACCCAGCACCCAGCGCACGGCATCGATGATGTTCGACTTGCCGCAACCGTTTGGCCCCACCACGCCAACCAGATTGCCGGGCGTGAGCACGGTCGTCGGGTCGACGAAGGTCTTGAAACCGGCAAGCTTGAGTTTGGCGAGACGCACGGAAATCCGGAGAAAGAAGCTGCATGGCAGGGAATTGCAGCGACGATGCTGCAATGCCGCATGAGCGGCGGCCGCTATAATACCATTGGCCAAAAACGGGGCCATGGGGCTGTTTAACACCTTTTTGACCGCACTGGCCAACGCCCGAACTCCCGCCCGCACCGGGCCGCTTACAGGACATCCGTTGAACGTGAACCCGCACCTCCAGGATCTTCACCCCTATCCCTTCGAAAAGCTCCGTGCCCTCTTCGAAGGAATCACGCCGCCTGCCGGCTACGCGCCGATACGCCTGTCGATCGGCGAACCCCAGCACGCCACGCCGGCTTTCATCCGCGAATCCCTGATCGACAACCTTGGCGGCCTGGCCAACTACCCGACCACCCAAGGCTCCGATGCCCTGCGCCAATCCGTGGCCGGCTGGCTCAAGCGCCGCTACGCCCTGCCGGCAGTCAATCCGGCCACCCAGGTACTACCGGTAAATGGCTCCCGCGAGGCGCTGTTTGCATTTGCCCAATGCGTTGTAGACGGCTCGAAGCCGGATGCGCTGGTGATCTGCCCGAATCCGTTCTATCAGATCTACGAAGGCGCGGCTTACCTGGCCGGCGCCAAACCCTATTTCGTCAACAACCTGCCCGACGATCGTTTTGCCTCGGATTTCGCCTCCGTGCCGGACGCAGACTGGCAGCGCGTCCAGCTTGTGTATGTGTGTTCGCCAGGCAATCCGACCGGCCGCGTGCTGTCACTGGATGAATGGCAGCAACTCTTCGAACTCTCTGATCGCTACGGTTTCGTCATCGCCGCCGACGAGTGTTACTCGGAAATCTACTTCGACGACGCCAAGCTGCCCATAGGCGGCCTTGAGGCTGCCCACCGTCTTGGCCGCACGGATTTCCGCAATGTGGTGATGTTCTCCAGCCTGTCCAAACGTTCGAACGTGCCTGGCATGCGCTCCGGTTTCGTGGCCGGCGACGCGGCGATCCTCAAGCGCTTCCTGCTTTACCGCACCTATCACGGCTGCGCAATGAGTCCCTCTGTACAGGCCGCCTCCGCTGCAGCCTGGGATGACGAAGCGCATGTTGCCGAGAACCGCCGTCTCTATCGCGAAAAGTTCGATGTCATCACCCCGCTGATTGCCCCCCACCTGGAAGTTGAACTGCCCGATGCCGGATTTTACCTGTGGGCGAACGTAAGCCGCCTCGGACTGTCCGATACCGAGTTCGCCCGCCGTCTGCAGGCCGAATATAATGTGACGGTTCTGCCCGGCAGCTACCTAGCCCGCGAAGCACATGGTGTCAATCCCGGCGCCGGGTTTGTACGCATCGCGCTGGTCGCTGACCTGGCCGAGTGTATCGAGGCGGCCACCCGAGTCGCCACCTTCGCCCAACAACTTTCGAACAATCCATGACAGTCCAAGTGCACATCATGCCCCATCACGAAAACCCCTTTACCGCCCTCATCGAAGACCTCTGGGAGCGTCGCACCGACCTGTCGGCTGCCACCGCCACCAAGAAACAAATCGATGTCATTGAACATGTCATCGAAGAGCTCGACCAAGGCAAGCTGCGCGTTGCCGAAAAGATCAACGGCGAGTGGGTCACCCACCAGTGGATCAAGAAGGCCGTGCTGCTGTACTTCCGCACCCATGACAACAAGATCATGGAAGGCGGCGATACCCGCTATTACGACAAGGTTCCGACCAAGTTCGACAACTACGACGCCAACGACTTCGCTGCCGGTGGCTTCCGTGTCGTGCCGAACGCCGTGGTACGCAAGGGCAGCCACATTTCCAAGGGCGTGGTGTTGATGCCCTCTTACGTAAACATCGGCGCCTATGTCGGTGAAGGCACCATGGTCGACACGTGGGCCACCGTTGGCTCCTGCGCCCAGATTGGCAAGAACGTTCACCTGTCCGGTGGCGTTGGCATTGGTGGCGTACTTGAGCCCCTGCAGGCCAACCCGACCATCATTGGTGACAACTGCTTTGTCGGCGCCCGCTCTGAAGTCGTCGAAGGGGTCATCGTCGAAGACAACTGCGTCATCTCGATGGGCGTATACATCGGCCAGAGCACCAAGATCTACGACCGTGCCACCGGTGAAGTCACCTATGGGCGCATCCCGGCCGGTTCCGTGGTTGTAAGCGGCAACCTGCCCTCTGCCGATGGCAAGTACAGCCTGTACTGCGCCGTCATCGTCAAGAAGGTCGACGCCCAGACCCGCGCCAAGACCAGCATCAACGAACTCCTGCGCGACTAAGCAGTTCCCGGGCCGCCATCCGGCGGTCCCTTCCCTTTCGGGCAGCGCGATGATCATCGACAAGCTATTCGCCCTGATGGCCGAGAAGAAGGCCTCGGACATCTTCATTACCGTCGGGACCCCGATCCACATCAAGATCGACGGTAACACCCTGCCCATCAATCAGCAGTCCATGGATCCAACGATGATCCATCGCATGGCCTACGAGATGATGACGCCGGAGCAGATCGAACGCTTCGAGACGATGAAGGAGATGAACCTCTCCTTCGGCAGGCGCAACATGGGCAACTTCCGCATCAATATTTTCTGGCAACGCAACAGCATTGCCATCGTCGTGCGCTACATCCTCGGCGAAATCCCGCGCCTGGAAAGCCTCGGCCTGCCTCAGGTGCTCGCCGAAGTGATCATGGAAAAGCGCGGCCTGGTGCTCGTGGTGGGTGCGACCGGATCGGGCAAGTCGACGACCATTGCGTCAATGCTCGACCACCGTAACGAAAACCGCTCCGGACACATCCTGACCATTGAAGACCCGATCGAATATCTGTTCAAACACAAGATGTCGATCGTCAATCAGCGGGAAATCGGGCAGGACACGCTCGACTGGCAGAACGCCCTGCGTAACGCCATGCGGCAAGCGCCGGACTGCATCCTGATCGGTGAAATCCGCGACAAGGAAACCATGGGGGCGGCACTCGCCTACGCCCAAACCGGCCACCTGTGCCTTGGCACGCTGCACGCCAACAATGCCTACCATGCGTTGAACCGGATCTTCAGCTTCTTCCCGACCGATGCGCGCGCACTTCTGTCGCTGGACCTGGCCGCGACACTCAAGTGCATTATTTCCCAGCGACTGATCAAACGGCCGGACGGCGGACGGATTCCGGCTGTGGAAATCCTCCTCAACTCGCGCCAGGTCGCAGAGTTGATCGAGCGCAGCGAGATATCGGCGATTCGCGAAGCCATGGAGCAAAGCCTCGCCCAGGGCTCGCGCACCTTCGAGCAGGATCTTTTCCGCCTGTACAAGGACAAGGTCATCACCCTCGAGGAAGCGCTCGCCAACTCCGACTCCCCGACCAATCTCTCGTGGCTCATCAACAACGCCCAGTTCGGCAACACCAACAACGAGAAATCGAGTCGCCCCCCGTCCACCATTGATTTCGAGAGCACCGAGCCCGATGGTTCATCCTTCCGGGAATTCACCCTCGAACTCGACGACGACTGAAAATTACAAAGCATGAATGCACCCCAAACCGCAGCGAACCCGACCCTTGATCTAACCCGCGAATTGATCTCCCGTCCTTCCGTGACTCCGGAAGATGTCGGCTGCCTTGAACTGATTGCCTCCCGGCTCACCCCCCTGGGCTTCGTCTGCGAACGCATTGACGGTGGCGGCGTCAGCAACCTGTGGGCACGTCGCGGCACGTCGGCACCGCTGGTCACCTTCGCCGGCCACACCGACGTGGTCCCCACCGGCCCGCTGGCCGACTGGCACTCGGACCCATTCACGCCCACCGAGCGGGATGGCTACCTCTACGGTCGTGGTGCGGCCGACATGAAGAGCTCGCTCGCGGCCTTCGTGACCTCCATCGAAGACTTCGTTGCCGCTCACCCCGACCACACCGGCTCCATCGCCCTTCTGCTCACCTCTGACGAGGAAGGCGACGCCACTCACGGCACCACTCTGGTCGTCGAAACGCTAAGGGCGCGCGGTGAAGCCCTCGACTATTGCATTGTCGGCGAGCCCACCTCGGTCGATACCCTGGGCGACATGATCAAGAACGGTCGTCGCGGCAGCCTGTCCGGCAAGCTTACGGTCAAGGGCGTACAGGGCCATATCGCCTACCCGCATCTGGCCAAGAACCCGATCCACCTTGCAGCCCCCGCCCTGGCCGAACTAGCTGCGGCTACGTGGGACGAAGGCAACGAGTATTTCCCACCGACCTCGTGGCAGATGTCCAACATCAAGGCCGGCACCGGCGCCACCAACGTGATTCCCGGCACCCTTGAGGTCCTGTTCAACTTCCGCTTTGCCACGGTTCATACCGCTGACGAACTGAAGCGTCGCGTCCATGAAGTCCTCGACCGCCACGGTCTCGACTACGACCTGGCCTGGACCCTCGGTGGCAAACCCTTCCTGACCCCCCGCGGCAGCTTGGTAGCGGCGATCGAATCGGCGATCCGCAACACCCTGGCGATCACACCCGATCTCTCCACCACCGGCGGAACCTCGGATGGCCGCTTCATCGCCGAGATCTGCCCCCAGGTCGTCGAATTCGGACCGGTGAACGCCACCATCCATAAACTCAACGAATGCATTGCGATGGACGCCATCGCACCGCTGTCCGCCATCTACCGGCGCACCCTCGAAAACCTGCTGAACGTATCGGACAAGGCATGACCCACGACACTCCCATCGAAGACGACGAGCACGAACACGAGCATGGCCCCCTTGGTGAGCTGGTCACCGTGCGCGACTGGCTGCGCTATGCGGTAACCCGCTTCAACCGGGCCGGCTGCTTTTTTGGCCACGGACTGCCGGACGCCTACGACGAAGCCGTCTATCTGATCCTGCACACCCTGGCCCTGCCCCTTGATCGTCTCGAGCCTTTCCTCGACGCCTGCATTCCTGGCGACGAACGGGAGGACATCCTCGACGCCATCGAAAAACGCGCCATTGACCGTCTGCCGGCTGCCTACATTACCGGTGAAGCCTGGCTTGGTGATTTCCGCTTCAAGGTTGATCCGCGTGTCATCATTCCCCGCTCCTATTTCGCAGAACTGCTTCAAAACGGCTTCAGCCCGTGGATCCAGGATCCCGACTCCGTCACCGCAGCGATGGACATGTGTACCGGGTCGGGTTGCCTGGCAATCCTGATGGCCTTTGCCTTTCCCGAAGCGGAGATCACCGCTGTCGATATCTCTCAAGACGCACTCGAGGTTGCAGCCGAGAACGTCGCCGCTTACGGACTTGAAGACCGGATCAAGCTTGTTCTCTCCGATGGCTTTGCGTCGGTTCCCGAGCAGCGTTTCGATTTCATCCTCAGCAATCCTCCCTACGTAACACGCGAGTCCATGGAGACTTTGCCCCCAGAGTACCTTCATGAACCGGGGATTGCCCTTGGCTCAGGAGAGGATGGCCTCGATCTTGTACGTCAACTTCTCGTCGATGCCCCTCGTTACCTCAAGCAAGAAGGAGTTCTGGCCGTTGAAGTCGGACATAACCGGTGCATCATGGAAGAAGCCTTTCCTCACTTGACGCCAACCTGGTTATCCGGACCGAGCGGTGAAGACAAGATATTTGTCCTGGAAGCGAGTCAATTGTTGTAAAAGTACTCGAAATGAGGAATTCGTCGACGCTGTCGGTAGCCAGTCGTACTTATGATCTTGCTTGGGCCGAAAACATTAAATTAGAAGCCCAAACACTAGAAGCAACGAAAAACATAAAAGCAAGATCAAGGAGTGTTTATGGCGACCGATCGCCCCATTCTTCTCGTAGAAGACAACCCCGACGATGAGGCACTGACCCTTCGGGCGTTCAGCAAGAACAAGATAGCCAACCAGGTCATCGTCGCACGGGATGGCGTCGAAGCCTTGGACTACCTTTTCTGTACGGGCCAATACTCATCCCGTGACAGCCTGATCAGCCCAGCTTTTGTTTTGCTCGATCTGAAACTGCCCCGCATTGACGGACTGGAAGTACTGCGGCGCATCCGCGCAGACGAACGTACCGCGCTGCTGCCGGTAGTCGTGCTGACAACCTCGAAGGAACATCAGGATATCTTCGAAGCCTATCGGCTCGGCGCCAACAGCTACATCCGCAAACCCGTCGATTTCGAACGTTTCCTGCAGGCGGTTGGCCAGCTGGGCCTGTATTGGCTATCTCTGAACGAACCGTCAGATCCGACGGCCCGCTAAAAAAGCGTCAGAGCAACGCTTCGATGTCTTCAGCCAGATCTGCTGGTGTCGTCATCGAAGCGTAGCGTTTGACGGGCTCACCGGCCTTGTTTACCAGGAATTTGGTGAAATTCCACTTGATCGGCTGAGTTCCCAGAACACCGGGGAGGGCCGCAGTCAGGAATTTGAAAAGTGGATGGGCTGCGGCACCGTTGACATCCACTTTTTGGGTCAGAAGGAAGCTGACCCCGAAATTGATTTCACAGAATCGTGAAATTTCTTCTTCGGTACCTGGCTCCTGCGCACCAAACTGGTTGCACGGAAAGCCGACAATAACCAACCCCCTCTCTCCGTACGTTTCATGCAGCTTTTGCAGCCCCGCGTACTGGGGGGTGAAGCCGCACTGGCTCGCCGTATTGACGATCAGGACAAGCTTGCCGGCAAACTCTTTAAAGCGAATCGGATCTCCCGTCACGCTTCTCGCTTCGAAACCCAGAATGTCGCGCGGTCCCGGTGTACTCACTCCACTTCCTCTATCCACGCTGCCTGGATTGCCTCCAGCACACGCTCGCCGCAATGCTTGGGATCGTCGTCGAACTCAGGCAAGGACATCACCCACTTCATCAAATCAACAAAATTGATTTTGAGCGGATCCACGTCCGGATAGGCATCGGAAAGCTGAATCGCAATTTCCTGTACATCAGTCCATTTCATCAGTGCTTGCCCTCCCGGGCCATGTTGATGGAGTACTTCGGAATCTCGACCGTCAATGGCACCGACCCCACCACAGCCTGACACGACAGGCGGGACGCCGGCTCGAGCCCCCAGGCCTTGTCGAGAAGATCCTCTTCAAGCTCCTCGGCCGCCTCGAGACTGCTGAAGCCGTCACGTACGATTACGTGGCAAGTCGTGCATGCACAGGATTTCTCGCAGGCATGTTCAATCTCGATTCCGTTGGCAAGCAGGCTGTCACAGATAGTTTGCCCCGGCTCGGCTTCAATTACTGCGCCTTCGGGGCACAGCTCCACGTGAGGGAGCACAATCAATGTTGTCATGAATTTTTTCTGTCCGGGTCTGATCAGAGCCGGATCTCGTCGATTTTCTGGCCTGCCAGCGCCCCACGGATACTTTTGTCCATGCGGCGTGACGCGAATTCGTTGGAAGCCCGGTTGAAAACTTCCAGCTGGATCTTTATGGCGCGCGCCTCCTGCCCTTCGGAAGCAGCACGTAGCGCAGCTATGGCTGCATCGAGTTCCCTGCGTTCGGCGTCGCTCAGCAGCGTACCGTCCTGGGCCAGCGCCTGCTCGGTTGCTTCAATGACCCGTGCAGCCTCAACCTGTTGCTCCTTGAGGCCACGCAATTCCATGTCGTTCTGAGCGTGTTCAAAGCCCGCCTTCAACATGTTCGCGATCTCGTCATCGGCGAGGCCGTAAGAAGGCTTCACTTCGACACGCGCTTCCACTCCGGTTGTCATTTCCCGCGCCGCAACCGACAGCAGGCCGTCTGCGTCCACCTGAAAAGTCACGCGAATACGGGCGGCGCCGGCCACCATTGGGGGGATACCGCGCAATTCAAAGCGGGCCAGCGAACGGCAATCGGAAACGAGCTCCCGCTCACCCTGAACCACGTGAAAGGACATGGCCGTCTGGCCGTCCTTGAAAGTCGTGAAATCCTGGCCGCGGGCGGTAGGGATTGTCGAGTTGCGGGGGATGATCTTCTCGACCAATCCGCCCATGGTTTCTATGCCGAGGGACAAGGGAATCACGTCGAGAAGCAGCCACTCTTCCTCGGCCGCACGGTTGCCGGCCAGCACGTTGGCCTGCATGGCGGCGCCAACGGCAACCACCGTATCCGGATCGAGATTGGTCAGCGGCGTCTGGCCGAAAAACTCGCCGACTGCCTGCTGCACATGGGGCATGCGCGTCGCACCGCCCACCATCACCACCCCCTTCACATCACCCTGCTCAAGCCCGGCGTCGCGCAGGGCTTTCTTGAGCGGCTTGAGCGTTTTGGTGACCAAGTGACGGGTCAGTTCGACAAACACCGCCCGGTCAATGATCAGATCGACCTCATCACCACTGTCGAGCGTCATCTCGATGGGTACCGACTCGTCGAGCGTCAGACGCTCCTTGACCTCCCGCGCCTTCATCAGCAAGCGCCGCGAATCCCGGTCGGACGGGAGCGAAATGCCAGCGTTATCGAGGATCCAGCAAAACAGGCGATGATCGAAATCGTCGCCACCCAGCGCAGCATCCCCATTGGTGGCAATCACCTCGAACACCCCGCGCGAGAGGCGCAGGATGGAGATATCAAAGGTGCCACCACCCAAATCGTACACAGCGTAGACGCCTTCGGCGGCGTTCTCGAGACCGTAAGCAATCGCTGCCGCAGTCGGCTCGTTGAGCAGACGCAGCACATTGAGGCCGGCCAACCGGGATGCATCCTTGGTAGCCTGGCGCTGGGCGTCATCAAAATAAGCGGGGACTGTGATCACCGCACCCGTGAGCTCGCCACCAAGACTGCGCTCGCCGCGCAAACGCAGATCCTTGAGGATCTCCGCCGATATCTCGACCGGACTCTTCACACCCTGGACAGTACGCAGACGAACCATGCCTTCGGCGTCAACGAAATCGTAGGGCATGGTTTCCACATGAGCCACATCCTTCAGACCGCGTCCCATGAACCGCTTTACCGACACGATCGTGTTACGCGGATCGCTGGCCTGAGATGCATGAGCCTTACGTCCCACCACAATCTGGCCATCCGCCAGGTAATGCACGACCGAAGGAAGCAAAGCCTTCCCGTCTTCATCCTGCAGACAAAGAGGCACACCATTGCGAACCGTCGCCACCAACGAGTTGGTCGTACCCAGATCTATCCCCACCGCAAGACGGTGTTGATGGGGCTCGGTGGACATACCGGGTTCGGAAATTTGCAGCAAAGCCATCAGGATTCCAGCGCCATCAAGGCATCGTTGATTTCGTGTTGCAGTTTCTCGAGAAATTTGAGGCGTCGCACGCTGTCGGCCGCAGCCGCCAGGTCGACACACTCGTCAAGCTGCACAGCAAGTTGATCGACCAGCGTCTTAGTACTTTGGCGGATGCGTCTGGACAACTCTTCAAGCGTATCTTCATCGGCCGCATCCCGCGCTTCACCCAAAGCCTCACGCCACTCCATCTGCTCCATCAGGAACTCGGAAGACATGGCCGTATTGGTTTCGAAAGCCGGATCAACGCCCCTCAGTTCGAGCAGGTAGTGGCCACGTGTCAACGGGCTCTTCAGGGTACGAAAAGCTTCGTTGGCGTACGTTGCCCACTGCATCGAAAGACGCTTCTCGGCATCCGGCGAATGGGCGAAACGGTCGGGGTGCACCTTGCCCTGGATATCGAGATAAGCCTGCTCCAGTCTGCTCATATCGATAGAGAAGGCCGGCGTCAGCCCGAACAGCGCGAAGAAGTCCTGACGCAGATCCAGCATGTCAGACGGTGAAGCTTTCGCCGCAGCCGCACTCACCCTTCACATTCGGGTTGTTGAACTTGAAACCTTCGTTCAAACCTTCACGCACGAAATCGAGTTCGGTGCCGTCCATGTAAGGCAGGCTTTTCGGGTCGATCATCACCTTCAGACCGCGGGATTCGAAAACCACGTCTTCCGGCAGAACCTCGTCGGCAAATTCCAGCTTGTAGGCCATCCCGGAACAGCCCGACGTACGCACGCCGAGGCGAATGCCGACGCCTTTGCCACGCTTGGCGATGAAGTTACTGATGTGCGTTGCAGCTTTGTCAGACAGGGTTACTGCCATGATCATGTTCCTTTCAGCCGTTGTGCTTCTTCTTGTAATCCTCGACTGCCGCCTTAATGGCATCTTCAGCCAAGATCGAGCAATGGATCTTCACCGGAGGCAAGGCCAGCTCTTCGGCAATGGCGGTGTTCTTGATTTCCAGCGCCTGATCGAGCGTCTTGCCCTTCACCCATTCGGTGACCAGCGAGCTCGATGCAATCGCTGAGCCGCAGCCATAGGTCTTGAATTTGGCATCTTCGATGATGCCGTCCTTGCCCACCTTGATCTGCAGCTTCATCACGTCACCGCAGGCCGGTGCGCCGACCATGCCGGTACCCACGCCGTCGTCTTCCTTGGTGAAAGCACCGACGTTACGGGGGTTTTCGTAGTGGTCCAGAACCTTTTCGCTATATGCCATTTTCGCTCTCCTGTCAGTGCGCTGCCCATTGCACGCTATCGAGATCGATGCCTTCCTTGAACATGTCCCACAGGGGAGACAGTTCGCGGAGCTTGCCGATCTTGCGCTGCAACAATTCAATTGTATAGTCGATTTCCTCGACCGTCGTGAAGCGGCCGATAGTGAAACGGATGGAGCTGTGCGCCAGTTCGTCATTGCGGCCAAGCGCCCGCAGCACGTAAGACGGCTCCAGGCTGGCCGACGTGCAGGCCGAGCCACTGGACACCGCGATATCCTTGATTGCCATGATCAGCGACTCGCCTTCCACATAGGCAAAACTGATGTTCAGGTTGTGGGGCACGCGATGCGCCATGTCACCGTTAACGAAGGTCTCTTCGATGGTGGACAAACCGGCCAGCAGACGATCACGCAGGTCACGTACACGCTGGTTCTCTTCGGCCATTTCCACACGGGCCAGGCGGAAAGCTTCGCCCATGCCGACGATCTGGTGCGTTGCCAGTGTGCCCGAACGCAGGCCGCGCTCGTGGCCGCCACCATGCATCTGGGCTTCCAGACGAACGCGGGGCTTGCGCCGCACGTACAGCGCGCCGATACCCTTCGGACCATAAGTCTTGTGGGCACTGAAGGACATCAGATCCACCTTCAGCTTCGACAGGTCGATGTCGACCTTGCCGGTGGCCTGGGCAGCATCCACATGAAAGATGATGCCCTTTTCACGGCACAGCTCACCGATCTCCGCAATCGGCTGAATCACGCCGACTTCGTTGTTGACGAACATGATGGAAATGACCACCGTATCCGGACGAATGGCGGCCTTCAGGGCCTCGAGATCCACCAGACCGTTTTCCTGCACATCCAGGTAGGTCGCCTCGAAGCCCTGACGCTCCAGCTCGCGAACGGTGTCCAGCACAGCCTTGTGCTCGGTCTTAAGGGTGATGATGTGCTTGCCCTTGCCCGAGTAGAAATGGGCGGCCCCCTTGATGGCCAGATTGTTTGACTCGGTCGCTCCGGAGGTCCAGATGATCTCCTTCGGGTCGGCATTCACCAGCGCAGCGACCTCCTCACGGGCCTCTTCCACCGCCTTTTCGGCCGTCCAGCCAAAAGCATGGCTACGCGACGCCGGATTGCCGAACAGTTCCGTCAGGTAGGGAATCATCTTCTCCGCCACGCGGGGATCCACCGGCGTGGTCGCGGAGTAATCGAGGTAGATCGGAAACTTGAGCATCTTCATCTTCTCCGTGCTGCAAAAATCAAGTTGTTCAATCAACTTGGACCGTCATTGCGGTCAGGGTTCGGAGGCTCGCGAGACTCTCGCCGAGCGCCGTCAAAAATCCATCCACATCCTGCTGCGTACTGCCGGAACCGAGGCTGACGCGGACCGCAGCCCTGGCCAGACCGCTTTCCACGCCCATCGCCAACAGCGTATGGGATGGCTCCGGGTGAGCACTTGAGCAAGCCGAGCCACTCGCCACCGCGAATCCCGCCCGATCGAGCTTGCCGACCAGGGTTTCGCCATCCACACCGGGAATAGCGAAGAAGCTCGTGTTCGGCAGCCGCAAAGCATCCGCCGAAAATATCCGTGCATCCAAACCTGCCAGCCCCGCCTCCAGCCGCGCGCGCAACGCAACCAGGCGCAACGCCCGCATTTCAACATCCGCTGCGGCCAGTTCGCACGCCTTGCCAAAGCCGACAATCGACATGACATTCTCGGTGCCGGAACGCAGGTTTCTCTCCTGTCCACCGCCAGCAATCAGCGGCGCCAGATCCATCCGCTTGTCCACGATCAGGGCACCTGCTCCGATCGGGCCGTAAATCTTGTGGGCCGACAAAGTAAGCCCATGCACGCCCAGTGCCCGAAAATCCACTTTCAGCTTGCCGAATGCCTGGACCGCATCAGAGTGCATCCAGCCACCGCGGGTGCGAACAACCGCAGCAAGGGCGGCTACGTCCTGAATTACACCGGTCTCGTTGTTGGCCAGCATGACCGATACCAGACGAGGTTTTTCCGCCAGGACACGTTCAAACAAGTGCATGTCGATAAGGCCTGCACCATCAACGCCAATCTCTTCCAGTCGCCAGCCATTCTTAAGCAGTTGCCGTGCCGGTTCCCTTACGCACGGATGCTCGATAGCACTGACGGCCACCAGGCCCGGCTTCATCGTCGCTGCCGCGCCCTTGAGAAACAGGTTGTTCGCCTCCGAACCACCACTCGTAAAAATCACCTCGGTCGGGTGAGCGTTCACCGCCGCCGCTACCTGGGCACGAGCCTCATCGACCGCCTTGCGGGCGGCCCGACCATATTCGTGGCGGCTCGACGCATTGCCAAAGCGGTCGCCGAACCACGGCAGCATCGCATCATGAACCGCCGGGTCCAGAGGCGTGGTCGCGTTGTGATCGAGGTAGACCGGGGCGAACACAGGTTTCTCCGCCTCGCTCAGGCCGTCAGTTGCTGCTTGATGCCGGACCTGCAGGCCGTCGGCGAACGCTCGTCATGCAGCACGGACACCTGCCCCGCTTTCTGACGCTGTTGCTCCACCAAGCTGCCCAAGGTCACCGAATGGAGGTATTCGTACATTCGGCGATTCAGGTTGGTCCACAAATCGTGAGTCATGCAGCGGTGCTCGTCCAGACAGTTTTCCTTGCCGCCGCAGGATGTTGCGTCAAGGGGCTCATCCACCGCCGCAATGATGTCGGCGACGGTGATCGACGCCATGTCCCGAGCCAGCGCATAGCCGCCACCAGGACCACGCACGCTGCTCACCAGCTCGAAGCGACGCAACTTGCCAAACAACTGCTCGAGATAAGACAGGGAAATCCGCTGGCGATCAGCAATACCAGCCAGTGTTACCGGCCCATCCGCACAACGAAGCGCCAGATCGATCATTGCTGTCACAGCAAAACGACCTTTGGTGGTGAGTCTCATGTCGGTCCCCGGGGCTGGTAAATGAATAGTTGAACAATTCACTCAACAATATCAAACCCGACCAAATCAATCAACTATTTCCCAGATGACCTGACGCGCAGCAGTGCTCAATCCACCATCTTGCCAAGCCCCATCGGATCGAACGCATCCTCCGCCTTCGCAGCCCCTTCGACCCGGATTCCGGCAGCCACCAGTTGATCGACCAACACGCAGATCCGCCGGTCGGTCTCGACCGCATGATCAAGGAGACCATGGAGCGCCTTCGAAACCGGATCGTCGAGGTCGCGGGTAACCCCATAGGCGGTGAAGCCCATCTGCTCGGCCTTCGCTTCGCGCGCCTTGGTGGCATCGTCCTTGCCGGCCTCGATGACGCGCGCCGGATTTCCGACTGCCGTTGCACCCGCGGGCACCGGCTTGACGACAACGGCGTTCGAGCCCACTTTGGCACCGTCTCCGACCTCGAATCCGCCCAGAACTTTAGCCCCCGCACCGATTACCACACCACGCCCGAGTGTCGGGTGGCGCTTCGCACCGCGATACAGGGACGTACCGCCGAGCGTCACGCCCTGGTAGATCGTGCAGTCATCTCCGACCTCGGCGGTTTCACCAATAACCACGCCCATGCCGTGATCGATGAAGACCCGACGACCGACGGTTGCGCCGGGATGAATTTCGATACCTGTCAGCATCCGGCCAATATGACTGGTGAACCGACCGACCCAGTAAAAACCGCGAATCCATGCTGCATGGGCAAAGCGATGCAACCACAGGGCATGCATGCCGGGATAGCAGGTGAGCACTTCCCACCTGGAGCGTGCTGCCGGGTCTCGTTCGAGAACGTTGGCCAGGTCTTCACGCAGGCGACTGAACATGAGGGGAAACTCCCGGAAAATGAGGCGCACTTTTACTTACCCGCCTGCCGGCACAAGACCGGCGACAGGCCATGTTTTATTTCCGACTATTTTAGTCTACTTCTTCTCGAAGGCGGTCAGCATCCCTCGCAGGATGTTGATTTCGTCCTTCTCAAGCCGGATACGCCCGTAAAGACGCCGCAGCCTCGGCCACAGCCGCTTGGAATTGATCGGGTTGAAAAAACCGCTGGCGGTGATTGCCCGATCCAGGTGAGCGTAAAAGCCCTCGATCTGCTCGAAGGTCGCAGGCTCGAATTCGGTCGCCGGCGCCTCGCCAGGATCCAGTGCCGCCATGCGTAATTCGTAACAGAGCAGCTGTACCGCAGCGCCAAGATTCAGCGATGAATACGTCTCGCTCACCGGTACCTTCACCGGCATGTGGCACAAGGCCACATCTTCGTTGGAGAGCCCCATGGTCTCGTTGCCGAAGACCAAAGCCACGTCACCACTGGCCGTCAGCTGCACGAGATCGCCGGCGGCCTCACGCGCCCACTTCATGGGCACGGCCATTTCGCGCCGACGGGCCGTCATCGCCGCGGCGAAGACGGTGCCCTCCAGCGCCTCGGCAAGCGTACCGACGACCCGCGCATTAGCGAGGATATCGTCAGCTCCGGCGGCACGCGCAGTAGCCACAGGATCGGGAAACGACTGCGGATTAACGAGCACCAGATGCGAAAGACCCATGGTTTTCATGGCTCTTGCCGCTGCACCGATATTGCCGGGATGACTGGTGCGGGAGAGAACTACACGCACGCGCTCAAGCGCGCTTTCGACGTTCATATTAAAATGTGCGGTTTTCCAAATTAGAGTCGACCGGTGGGCCATTCATGCCCGGGCCGGCAGACCTTGCCAGACACCCAATGCATCCCACTCTGAACATTGCCATCAAGGCCGCACGCCGTGCCGCCACCGTCATTAACCGGGCTTCGCTCGATCTGGATCTGCTCCGCGTCGAGACCAAATCCCCCAACGATTTTGTGACGGAAGTGGATCGGGCGGCCGAAGAAGCCATCATCCAGGTGCTCCGTGAGGCCTATCCGAGCCACAGCATTTTAGCAGAAGAGTCCGGCGAGACCGGCCCGGAGGCTGACACCGAGTACCAGTGGATCATCGATCCGCTCGATGGCACCACCAACTTCATCCACGGATTTCCCCAGTACGCGATCTCCATCGCCCTGGCCCGCAAGGGTGTGGTCGAACAGGCCGTCGTCTTCGATCCGAACCGTAACGAGCTGTTCACCGCCTCCAAGGGCGCTGGCGCTTTCCTCAACGACCGTCGCATCCGCGTCTCCAAGCGCCTCAAGCTGCAGGACGCCCTTGTGGGCACCGGTTTCCCGTATCGCCAGTTTTCCCACGTCGACACCTACCTGGCGATTTTCAAGGAACTGACCCAGAAAACCGCCGGCCTGCGTCGTCCGGGTGCGGCAGCCCTCGATCTGGCCTACGTAGCCGCTGGCCGCCTGGACGCCTTCTGGGAATTCGGCCTGTCGCCGTGGGACATGGCCGCAGGCAGCCTGCTGATCAGCGAAGCCGGTGGTCTGGTGAGCGATCTGTCAGGTGAGTCCGGCTACCTCGCCTCCGGCAATGTCGTCGCCGGCACGCCGAAGGTATTCCCGCAGTTGCTGCAGCTCATCCAGGGCCACTGCGGCGACAAGCTGAGCGTCTGAGTCACCAATGGCATTCAGTGCCCTTCTCCGCTTCGTGCTGGCGAGCCTGATGCTCGTCGGCACGTCGGCGTTTGCCAGCACCATTCTGGTGTGGGGCGACAGCCTGTCAGCCGGCTATGGGCTTCAGACACAGCAGGCCTGGCCGGTGCTGCTCGCACAACGGATCGGCGAAACCAGGCTTCCGCACAAAGTTGTGAACGCTAGTATCAGCGGAGAAACCACCGCCGGTGGGCGCAGCCGGCTACCGGCGGCGCTGCAAACCCACAAGCCATCAGTAGTCATCATCGAACTCGGCGCCAACGATGGCCTGCGCGGGCTTCCCGCCAGTGCCATGGCCGCCAACCTGCAAGCGATGATCGACGCCTGCAAACAGGCCGGTGCCAAAGTCTTGCTGGTTGGCATGCGCATGCCCCCCAACTACGGCCCCGATTACACACGCCGCTTCGAAAATGCCTTCACCGAAGTCGCCAAGGCCAACAAGACCCGCCTGGTCCCCTTCATGATGGAGGGCTTCGCCGACAAGCGGAACTACTTCCAGCAGGACGGCATCCACCCTGTCGCCGATGCCCAACCCATTATCCTCAATACCATCTGGCGGCAACTCCAGCCCCTGCTACGCTGAGGGGGACCACTCACGGCAAATGCAGTGAGGGGTTGTGCCCCTTGATGGCGCAGATGCGCTGAATCACCGCCGGTTTTGGCTCTGTCACCTCCCCTTGCTCGTAGGCCAGCACGGTGCAAGCGTCAGCCACCCGCTCGAACAGCTCGTGTGAACGCAGCAAGAAATCAGGATTGCTTGGCTTGCCGAAACGTTCATTTCCGACCATGAAGGTTTCGTAGATCAGGACGCCACCCGGATTGAGCGCCATCAGCAACAAGGGCAGGCGCGGACGGAACAGGTAGTTGGTGACGACAATGCCGTCAAAATGCCGACCTGCATAAGGCCAGGCCCCCTCCTCCAGATCGGTTTCACGAGTGATTACATGAGGGACACCATTCAACAACTCCAACGCTACAGCATCACGATCAGCCGCTTCGACCCGAAAGCCCTTGCTGGCCAGCCAACGAGTATGGCGTCCGCTGCCACAGGCGAAATCGAGCACTTCTCCCCCCGCTGCGATCATTGAGGCAAAGCGGGTAACCCACGGCGACGGGGTAAGGGCACCGGCATGGCGCATCATTTATCAAGCCCTCCGAGACAAAGATATTTGATCTCCAGATACTCCTCGATACCGTAGCGAGAGCCCTCGCGCCCGACCCCCGACTGCTTGATACCGCCAAAAGGCGCCACCTCATTGGAAATGATGCCGGTATTAATGCCGACCATGCCGTATTCCAGCGCCTCCCCGACACGAAAGACGCGCCCCACATCGCGGGCAAAAAAGTAGGCGGCTAGACCGAACTCGGTATCGTTGGCCATCCGGATCGCCTCCTCTTCGGTAGTGAAGCGAAACAGTGGCGCAACCGGGCCGAAGGTTTCTTCACGAGCGATGCGCATGTCAGGTGTTACATCCACCAGCACGGTAGGTTCGTAGAAGCGCTCCCCTGCCGCATGGCGCTGACCGCCGACCAGCACCCCAGCTCCCTTCTCGACAGCGTCGGCCACATGAGCTTCGACTTTGAGCACCGCCTCATCGTCAATCAGCGGGCCGATATTGACACCAGTATCGAGACCGTTGCCGATCGAGAAGGCCTTGACGGCCACGGCAAGCTTCTCTGCAAATTCATCGTAAACTGAATCCTGAATCAACAGGCGGTTCGCGCAGACGCAGGTCTGACCTGCATTACGATATTTGGAAACCAGCGCACCTGCCACGGCCGCATCGATATCGGCATCGTCAAAAACAATGAAAGGCGCATTCCCCCCCAACTCCAGCGACAACTTCTTGATCGTCGGCGCACACTGGGCCATCAACAGACGACCAATCTCGGTCGACCCAGTGAAGGACAGCTTGCGCACGATGGGGCTGGCGGTGAGCACACCGCCAATTGCCATCGGATCTCCAGTGAGCACATTGAAGACGCCTGGCGGAAAGCCGGCCCGCTGGGCCAGATCGGCCAGTGCCAATGCCGTAAACGGAGTCTGCTCGGCAGGTTTGACCACAACCGTACAGCCGGCGGCCAACGCGGGAGCAACCTTGCGGGTAATCATCGCCGCCGGAAAATTCCACGGCGTAATCGCTGCACAGACGCCAATCGGCTGACGGATCACCATCAAACGGCGGTCACTGCCCGTAGTTGGAATCGTATCGCCGTAAAGCCGCTTGGCCTCCTCCGCGAACCACTCGATGAAGGACGCGGCATAGACCACCTCCCCCTTCGCCTCTGCCAGCGGCTTGCCTTGCTCCAGCGTCATCATCCGAGCCAGATCATCCGCGTTGGCAAGAATCAGTTGATACCAGCGTTGCAGGATGGTCGCACGATCACGGGCCAGCAAACTGCGCCAGGCAGGCAAGGCTTCGTTGGCGGCATTAACGGCCCGCAGTGTTTCGGCCGTCCCCATGCAAGGCACCTCCCCCAGCAACTCGCCCGTCGCCGGGTTACTCACCGAAAAGCGGGTCCCGCCGTCGGCTTTGCACCACTGTCCAGCCAGGAAGGCATCAGAATGGAAGAGGGAAGAATCCTTGAGGGTCTGCATGGGTCTTGTCGTCCTGATTAAGTCCGGGCTCGGCAGGCCCCGTCGTGGTCTGATCTCACCGCGCCCGGCGGGTTCCCGGGCGCAGCCACTTCAACTTTCGTCTCCAACCATAAATGAAAATGGGCGCCGAAGCGCCCATTTTTCTCAAGCTGCAGCCCGAGTATTACTGGGCTTGTTCGTTCAGCAAAGCCTTCATGGACAAGCGCACACGGCCTTTTTCGTCGGTTTCAAGCACTTTGACGCGAACGACCTGACCTTCCTTGAGGTAGTCGGACACGGCATTGACGCGCTCGTTGGCGATCTGGGAGACGTGCAGCAGGCCATCGCGACCCGGCATGATGTTGATGATGGCGCCGAAATCGAGAATGCGCAGAACCGGGCCTTCATAGACCTTACCGACTTCGACTTCAGCGGTGATGTCTTCGATGCGCTTTTTGGCGATCTGGGCACCTTCCGAGCTGACGGAAGAGATGGTCACGTTGCCGTCATCGGTGATTTCGATGATGGTGCCGGTTTCTTCCTGCAGACCACGAATAACCGCGCCACCCTTGCCGATCACGTCACGGATTTTTTCCGGATTGATCTTCAGGGTGATCATGCGCGGGGCGAAGGTCGAAACCTCGTCACGGGCACCTTCCAGGGCGGTCTTCATCAGGCCGAGGATGTGCAGACGGCCTTCCTTGGCCTGAGCCAGGGCGACCTGCATGATTTCCTTGGTGATGCCGAGGATCTTGATGTCCATCTGCAGCGCGGTCACACCGTTCTCGGTACC